>Ga0187770_10001304_pt1 | contig 13167 bp, 9 predicted proteins | sample 0116_SJ02_MP02_2_FD_133154 | JGI IMG/M metagenome (GOLD analysis project Ga0187770, IMG submission 133154) | Tropical peat soil microbial communities from peatlands in Department of Meta, Colombia - 0116_SJ02_MP02_20_MG | ecosystem: Environmental > Terrestrial > Soil > Wetlands > Peat | place...
CGAAATACCTGTGTGACTTGAGTTCTTCGATTTTCTTGTAATGCGGAATCAGTTTTTTCATTATCTCTTCGTGTCTATCGATGTCACCAGAAATCACCCAGCTGGCGAAAAGAAACACCATTAATTAACATCCCTCAGCATAGCTTTTAACATAGTTCTCATCGTTGATTCATAAGGGTTTTGCAGGTCTCAACCGCGCTACATCAGACTGCGGCCGTACCGATAACCGAATTGTTAATAGCCCGAGTCTTAATGCAGTGGGAACCGCAGGATGGCCGCCATGCCTCCGAGTCCGCTAAGCTGGGTTCCCGCCTCGTGTTCAGTGCTGACCACTGTTATCGTGCCGCCTTTCTGCTCAGCCGTTTCCATGATTTCTTCAATGAGCAGACGCTTTTCGTCGTCGGACTCGCGGAGCATCTTGTCCGTCAAGACGACCTTTTCAACTGCGCCCAACCCCGCTGCCCGCTTGACTTCTTCAAACCCGTAGACCACTGTTGCCTCGTTCTTTCCAAGCCTCTTCAAAATCTCCTCGACAACCTCTGTCTCTTCGGCAACCCGCAGTTTCTTCACGGTTTTCAGCAGCACGCCGGAGCGGAGCGCTTCGTGAATTCCAGCCATGCCGCCGTTGTTGACGCTCTTCACGTCTGCCACCGCCCCCGCAACGTCGGGCGCCTCAGCCTCCACAAACCTCGCAAAATCATTCTTCACAAAGCCCACGCCTATGATTGCTATAGGACTTTGCAACGGCGTCCACACTTGGCGCAGGCTGTTCAGCACCTTTCTGAAATATGCGGTTGTGGCTTCGCTTCTCCTGTCGGCTTCATGTTTTCCAGGAAGCTTTATTCTCTCCTCGATTCTTTCTTCGATTCCGTACTGGGCAGTTGTCGCAATGAGGTAGCCTTCATCGTCCATGGAGACCACGATGATGGGTTTTTCAGAGGTTCTGCTGGCTCTCCTCAGCCTCTCAACCTCGTGCCTCGCCCAAGATCTCTTGACGATGGTAATCGGCGTGTTCAAGGTGATGTTAAGCGTGTGGTGCGCACCCGTGGGCACCGTTTCCGGCGCGTCGCAGATGACCCCGTGAACTCTGAGCCTGCCCAAGAACTTGTCCCAACCCACATCTTCCACGTTGACTCCTAAGAAAACAGGAACTCTTTCCCCCCGTTTGGGTCTCCCGTACTTCTCGTCCACTTTGATTTCCCGCGTCGTGCCCGCGTAGACCCTGTCGTTTCTGTAAATAACGTTGTACAAGTGCCAAAAATCATCAACAGTCTCAGGGACAACCTTCACAAAACCCTTCTTGACGTTTATATCTAAGATCTTCAAAATCCCTGTCCCCGCACATTAGATGGTTAACATTCAATATTCTGCTTCTGATATTAAAATGATAGATTGTTCACTGGCGAAACACCTGTCTTTCATGCTTATCAAGTGGTGTTCTGAACTGGAGACGCTTTCTCGGTGACGCTTTGGTTCGTCGCCAACCTGTCGAAAAGTCTATCAATGCGTCCTGTGTAGCTTTTGTTTCCAACTTGCGTCAGGGGGTTAACATTGGTGATTGTCGAGTTCAAATACGATCTGGGCAGGGTTGAGAGGGGCTACAACAACAGAACCTTATACATAGATCTTTCGAACATGCAGGTTGACAGCAAACCCGTCAGCCAAATGATGAGAGAAACGTTCACGGGAGGCCGCGGCTTCAACCTTTGGCTGTTGTGGAATGCATTGCCAAAAGATCGGGTTGTTAAATGGAACGATCCCGAGAATGAGGTGTGCATCGCATGCGGCCCGCTGGGAGGCACTCCGGTTTACCCGGGCAGTGGAAAGAGCATTGCGGTTTCGATCTCCCCGCTGACCGGCAGTGTGATTGACTCCAATGTAGGAGGCTACTTCGGCCCGTACTTGAAGTTTGCCGGTTGGGACGCGCTTGAGATTCAGGGAAGGGCTAAATCCGAAGTGGTTATACTCATTGACGGTGACCAGGGCAGGGTTCAGGTTGAAGATGCCTCCTCCTTGCCTTCTGAAACTCATCTTATCACAGATCTTTTGGCCAAGAAGTACGCCCCCGAAAACGGGCAGTGTATCTCAGTGGTTTCGTCAGGGCCAGGAGCTGAGCACACGCTTTTCGGCTGCCTGAACTTTTCATGGTTTGATGCTGGCCGGAAAATCCATCGGTTTAAGCAGGCGGGAAGAGGAGGAATCGGTACTGTCCTGCGCAACAAGAGAGTCAAAGCCATGGTGATGAAGTATTCTGGCAGGATATCCATAGAGACCAACGGTCCTGCCGACGCCGAGACGGTTAGACAGGCGGGCAGGGCTCACAGCCAAGAGATACGAAACCTCGATGCTAAACAGAACGAGATGGCGACGATTGGAACGACGCATCTTGTCACGATAATGAACGATTTTGACCTTCTGCCCGTGAACAATTTCAGGTTCGGCAGCGACCCGAAGGCTGCAGAGCTGGGCAAGGAAGTCTACAGGAAAAAGTTCCACAAGGGCTATGACGGTTGCTGGATGGGCTGCGCTTTGGCTTGCTCTCACGGCGTTAAAGACTTCGAGCCTAAGACGGGCCCGTACAAGGGACAGAAAGTCTTCGTGAGTGGTCCAGAGTATGAAACCATCGCTGGTGTGGGCAGCAGCTGCGGAATCTTTGACGCTGACTACGTCGTCGAAATGAACTTCTACTGTGACGTTTACGGTTTGGACACTATTTCGGTGGGAACGGCCATGGCCTTTTCAATGGAATGCTACGAGATGGGCCTGATAGACAAGAGAGCAACCGGCGGCATGGACCTGAGGTTCGGAAACAAAGAAGCAGCCCTTGAACTCGTCCATCAGATGGCAAGAGGCGAGGGCTTCGGCACGGTGGTTGGCATGGGCATAAGGCGGATGAAGAAGTTTTTCGCGGAGAAATACGGCGCTGACCCGAGGGTCTTGCAGGACATAGGTATGGAGGCCAAGGGTCTGGAGTTCTCCGAGTACGTTACCAAAGAATCGCTCGCTCAACAGGGCGGTTACGGGCTTGCTCTGAAGGGGCCTCAGCACGATGAGGCGTGGCTGATATTCTTGGACATGGTGCACAACCTCATGCCCACTTTTGAGCAAAAGGCCGAAAGCTTGCACTGGTTCCCAATGTTCCGCACCTGGTTCGGTCTCAACGGTTTGTGCAAGCTCCCATGGAACGACGTGGTTCCAGTGGACAACAACAATATGAAAGAACCCGCCAAAATGATGGCTCACGTGGAAAACTATGCGCGATTCTATTCAGCCGTGACCGGCAAGAGCATCACTGTTGAAGACATGATCTTCATGAGCGAAAGAGTGTACAACTTCCAGCGCATCTTCAACCTCAGGATGGGTTTCGGCACGCGGGAATACGACGCATTGCCCTATCGTTCCGTCGGGCCTGTCACAAAGGAGGAGTACGAAAGTCGAGCAGAACGCTACGACAAACAGCTGAAAGAAAAAATCGGCTACAACCCTGAGGCCAAGTCCACAGAAGAAAAAATGGCCGTGCTGCGGAAATACCGCGAGGCAGAGTACGAGAAGCTGAAAGACGCAGTCTACGCGAGACGAGGATGGAGCAAAAACGGAATACCAACTCTGCAAAAAGTGAAGGCCCTGGGGATAGACTTCCCCGAAGTGGTGGACCTTCTGCAGAAACACCAGTGATCAAGAAACTCGAACAGCGTATACGTTGATTAAGAAAGGCTATTGACACGTGTTGAATTCGAGCCTTCCTGTTGGGGCACCTAGATCATGATTTCCTGAAGCCCATTTTGTTTACTAGCGCGCTGACCCTAATGCTGAATACGTTCCCCCTAGTGTGCGCTTTGATGTCACAACCATAATGTTGCTTGTGTGCCTAGTCGTGAAAACAGAGGCTTATATGGCGCAAGAATCAGTTGGCAAGAAGAACTGAAGCTTCTAAAAGAGGTTGAGAAGGAATCCGTTCGGTGAAAGGGAGTATGTCAGAATGAAGGTCCTCCATATTGCTTCTTAATCATTTCAAGAGCTTCGCGCAGGGCATGGTCAGGGTTCATGTACTTGATGGGGGCAGTGCCTTGCCAAAGTGCATCGTAAAGTAGGGAGAAGTCTTTGCTTTTCAGCCTTTTTTTCTGGCTCAGAAAGCTGAGGATTCCGCTTCGGGACAACCACTTTTCCTCCACTGCTTTTACAATGACAGGAAATCCAGATAAACGACGTTCCTAAAACCCTAATATGTCGAGTTTCTGTGCAACTCATATAGCGCTTGTTTTGTCATGCGTGAAGCTTTTAAAAGCTGCCTTCGTTCAATATTGATTATTTGAAACGAAGGGTCGGTCATGAAGGTCACTTTTTGGCTCCTGGACATCAACTACGAGGCCAAAGATGAATTCTCGGAAATCTGGCTCTGGGGCATAACTAAAGGTGGCGAGAGGGTGCTAATTATCGACGGGAATTTTGTCCCGTACTTTTATGCAGCTGTTGCTGATGATGCGAATCCTGCGAAGGTTGTTGAAGAAATTACCACGAGCCAATGCGTTTTGGCGGCGAAGCCTGAGATTGTTGAACGTAAGCTTTTTGGGAAGCCTGTGAAGGCGGTGAAGATCTACTGCAAAAACGCTGAGGATATGGCAAAGTGTGCAAAACAGCTTCGAGAGTTCGAAGGTGTAAAGGACTGCTTCGAAGACGACATTCGCGTCGCCATGCGATACCTCATCGATAACGATGTCGTTCCGTGTGGATGGCACGAAATAGAAGCAACTGAGGAAGCAAACAAGCCCGGAGTTCGAACAGACAAAGTCTACTTGGCGAAATCGTTCCCGAAGCCCCTTGAGAAGGTGGAAGCTCCGCCCTTGCGCGTGTTGGGTTTTTCAATAATATGCTACAGCCGAGAAGGTTCTCCCAAACCCGACAGAAACCCAATAATCATCATTTCCGTCGCAACGAATAGCGGCGAACAAAAACAGTTCTTGGCAGACGAAAGCAGGAATGACAAACCAGTCTTAGAGGCCTTCATGAATTACGTGGAAAACGTCGATCCTGACGTCGTTGTCGGTTATGGCGTGAACGGACAGGACTGGCAGTATCTCACCGCGCGGTGCAAGAAGCTTGGTTTACATCTGCGCGTCGACCGAGCGAAAACGGAACCGCACGGAAGTGTCTACGGTCACGTTTCGCTGAGCGGCAGGATAAACCTGGATCTGGCCGATTATGCGGACGAATTTCCAGAAGTTAAAGTCAAGACTCTGGCCAATCTTGCCGATTATCTCGGTATCATGAAGATTGAAAATCGCACAGTGGTCGAGGACATAGACTTCGCAGACTACTGGGACGCTCAGGCGAAGCGTGGGAGCATGAAACAGTTTTCCATGGACAACACCTGTTGCATCATGGGAATAACTGAGGCAATCTTGGATTTCGCAATGCAACTCTCCAACCTTGTGTGTCTGCCCTTGGACCACGTCGGGACGGCGGCAGCAGGCTTTCGAGTTGAATGGTTTCTGATAAAGCGAACCCACAGGCTCGGCGAACTCGTGCCCAGAAGAGTCGAGCAGCCCTACAGGCCGTACGCGGGCGGTCTCGTCCTCCAGCCCAAACCGGGATTGCACGAAAACATCGCTGTCCTCGACTTCAAGTCAATGTACCCGAACATAATGATCGCTTACAACCTCTCCCCAGACACTTATGTGTCGCCGAAAGACCCTGAACCGCCGGGAGGAGTGTACGTAGCCCCGGAAGTCAAGCACAAGTTTCGCAAACAGCCCCCCGGCTTCTACAAGGAGGTCCTGTCCTATCTCATCGGCGTTCGGAATGAAGTCCGTCTGAAAATGAAGGAACTTCAGCCGAATAGTGTCGAGTACCGTGTCTTGGACGCGCGGCAGAAGGCGGTGAAGGTGATTACCAACGCCTCTTACGGCTATGCCGGGTGGACGGGAGCGAGATGGTACATGAAACCCGTGGCTGAGGCAGCGGCTGCCTGGGGGAGAAACACGATACTGACAGCGATTGAAATGGCCGAGAAGGATGGGTTGAAAGTAGTCTACGGCGACACGGACAGCATATTCATCGAGAACCAGCCAGACCGAGTTGAGAAACTCACGAAGGAAATCGGAAAAAAGCTCGGCTTGGAGATAAAGCCCGACAAGGTTTACGTGAGAATCTTTTTCACGGAAGCCAAAAAACGGTATGCTGGACTTCTGCCCGACGGGAGCCTCGACATAGTGGGCATGGAGGTTGTGCGAGGAGACTGGGCCACGATAGCCAAAAACGTGCAGGAGAAAGTGCTAGAAATCATATTGAAGGAGCAATCGCCCAGGAAGGCTGTGGATTTTGTGCATCAGTTCATCTATGAGCTTCAGCAGAAGCGTGTTCCCTACCGTGATCTTGTCATATGGAAAACTCTGAGCAAGCCTGCCGAGGAGTACGAGGTCAGGGCTTCACACGTTGAAGCTGCGAAGATGCTGAGGGCAAAGGGCTGGAACCTGGCTGTGGGGGACAAGATAGGCTATGTGGTGGTCTGTGGCAAGGGACGTCTGTACGAGAGGGTTAAGCCTTACACGCTTGCTTCTTACGACGATGTTGACATGGAGTACTACGTGTCCAAGCAGGTTGTGCCTGCGGCAGCGAGAATTCTTGAGAGTTTTGGAGTGACTGAAGAGCAACTGTTGGGGTCAAAGATTGGTGGGAAAGAATCTAGGAAGCTCACGGACTTCTTTGGCGGTTAGCCCTCGGTGACTTCTTCAAAAGTTATGAGCTGGACGGTTAGTGAAGGTTTAACGGCGTCTGACACGCGTGAACCGATGATTCTTTTTATGTTTTTCTCGCTTGCCACGTCGACGATTCGCTGTGTTATTATGCCGTCGAAGACTATCGTGTCCACGCCTTCGGCCTGCTGGAGCTTTTCTGCAAGCTGGCTTACTGGCAACCGTTCCATCTGTTCTGATTTTTCGTTCAACAGCACAGCTTCCAAAGTTCCTTCCAATAATTTCATTGTTTCAACAATTTCCTTTGGAACTTCTACCTTCGGCTTTTCTCGTTTCACCAGCTTGGGAGCTTCCGGCTTCGTTCCCTCTTGAATGGCAACTTTGGCGTCGAGGGCTTCGAATATTTCCTTGCAGTTCAGTTCCTCGACTTCTTTTCCTCTCGGTGCCCTGGCGATGTACTTTACGTCAGTTACCTGTAGGAGTTCTTTGAAGATCAGGTCTCCGCCTCTGTCTCCGTCGAGGAGGGCTGTTGCTTCCCTTTCCTTGCAGAGCGTCTTGATTGCCTCTGGAACCTTTGCGCCTTCCAGAGCTACGGTGTTCATCAGTCCGCAGCGCATGAGGTTTATGATGTCCGCTCTTCCTTCAACCACGATAATTTCTTTTGCTGATTCGAGTGCAGGTCCCGCGGGTAGTTCTTCTGAGCCGTATTTTCCAACTTTTCCTGTTTTTAGTGTCTCGGAAACTTCCTTGAACACTTCGTCCACTGAAGGCATCGATTCGATTGTCCATTTGTGAAGGATGTCTTTGGCCCTGTCAATGATTATCTTTCTTCGGGCTTCTCTGACGTCTTCGACCTTTTCAAGGGTCACTTTTGAACCGCATGGTCCCACCCTGTTTATGCTCTCTATGCTCGCGGCAATCAATGCTGTAGAAACGCGATCCAAGCTTGTTGGAATCGTTATCGTGCCAGTTGTCTTATCGTTTTTTGAGTGTAACTCGATTTCTATTCTTCCGATTCTGCCGGATTTCTGCAGTTCCCGTAGGTCAAGTTCGGGTCCGAAAAGGCCTTCTGTCTGCCCGAAAACTGCTCCTATCACGTCCGGTTTTTCAACTACTCCTTCTATTTCGAATTTTGCGTGTATAACATACTTTATGGTAAACGTTTGGGATGAACCCATGTTAGGGCGCCTCCGAGTGATTGGTTAAGGTTAGCATTAATCGCGTGACTCGGGATTTCTTCTTGAATCACGAGATTGTGTCTTAATATCCACTATATATTACATTTATGAATTATTGATCATCCTCTTTAAGGTTTTCTTATTTTTTTCTGGGTTTGTCTGGGCTCCTTGACTCTGAGCGTTTCTATGGCGAAGTCTTGAGTGCGCGTCGTGCCCAGAAGTCAGGTGATAGAGTGAGTTGTTGACGGTCTTCGAAGCAAAGTGTCGATTCATGTTTCGTTCAGTTTCCTGCTCAACGTTTGCATGTAGGCCGCTAGGCCTTCGATGTCCTTGAGTTCTCTGCCGGCGAACCTCAGAAGTTCTCTCCTGAATGAGACGTTGGCTTTTATCCCTGCCTTTTCTAGGTTCTGTCTCAGGATTGCTGTCCACTCTCTTCCTCGTCTGTCAAAATCCAAGAGAAGAATGACCTCTCGGCCGCCGATTTTCTCGATTTCTGAGATGAGGTCTAAACGGGATTTTCCGCCGGTTTTTGCGGTTACTAGTTGCCCCTGGATGCCCAGAGATCTAAGGGTTTCCACGTCTTTTTTGCCTTCGACAATTATCGGGGTTCCTTTGGCTGATTCTTCTGCTAGGCGTTCCAGTGTTTGTTGGATTTTTTCTTGTCTTTCTCTGAGATGTGCTGACAAGGTTCTTACCTTAGCGCGCGCGAAAGATAGGCCTTGTACCGTATTCCCGCCTCTAAGAAGTCCTTCATCTTGTACGCGCAGACCAACCCCGTTCCAAGATGCACTAGACCTGATGGTTCCCAGCCGTTGTAGGCGATAGGATGCTGCTCCGTTTCGAGAAGCTTCCGCAAGTCCTCTGGGGTTATGACTTCTTCCGTCGGCGGTCTGTACACAAGCTTGATTTTTGTTTCCAGGTCCAAATTCTGCTCTGCCTGCTTCAGGTTTTACCTATCTGTGTGCGCATGACAAACTTAAGAGTAGTGAGAGTATAGATACATCATTCTTGTGAGCAAATAATAGTAATTGATATAGACTCTATTTCTTGACATTATTCTCAAGCACGTAGGGTAAGAACCGAATATATGATTATCGGTACTCTAGGATTAGAGTCTCAAGCTAACAACTCCTGAGAACTTAGAATAGTATACGTTGACGACAAAGGGTTATTGGTCTATTTCAGTTCCTCAAACTCTTTCCTGCAAGTATTTAGTTGGTTAACAAAATGACTACCAACAAACACAAGAACACCAGCAAGTGCAAACATAAACCAAGCAATATCATAGTCTTTTGTTATCCACGCCTGATATGACAAAGCAAGGACAACAAAAGAGCGCGCGCCAGCTTGTTGCAGAATTCAGACAAAAATAGATTTTAGTTGCTCTTGTCTTCTTTGTTATTGTGCACCTGGATTACTTTGACCAGAAAATACTTGATGTCCTTAGTCGAAATCATAAGCCTGTTACGCTTAATGAGTTAGTTAGCATTTGCGGCTTTGCCAGGTCAACAGTCCTAATTCACCTAGAACATCTTGGATCAGAACAGCTCGTCTTAAAGGAGAAGAAACCAAAGGAAGGCAGAGGAAGACCCCAATTCCTCTATTACGCAGAGACTCCTAAACCAAGTGCGCCTCCTTTGACTAACGTTGTGGTTTTGAATTTTTCTACGCTTAAAAGGGCCTGCAGGTATGAGAAAGGCGGCTACTGCAAACCCAAAAGAGACAACTGCAGAATAGAGAACTGCCCCTTGATCATAAAGCAGAAATAAAATCCATTAAAATCTGAATAAAGCAACAAGCTGGCGCGCTATTGATTCTAATTAGCATAAGACGATTAGGAAACCCGAATACGTATTGCCACTATTTCTGATTTCGAATGTATTCAGATTTCGAATGTATAGTACCAAAAATTCATAATTCTTAATTGGCAGCCACATTGCTTATTTCATCCTAGGGAAACAAAATGGCAGAGCACAATGAATCAGAAAAGAACCTGCTTGAAATTGGAACCATTTACCATAGTTTGCTTTTCTCCTACCAGCGAGGATTAAGGAAATACATGGGTTCAAACTCAAACGCGTATATTCATCCTGCGATTTCCCACTTGCTTGAAATGGATGAAGAAGGAGGTCTGAAACTAGACAACAGCAAAACCTTCGAGGAAGCTCTCACTGCGTTTACAGATTTTCTGGTCAGAAGCAAAATGGCAAAGAAATGCACTCTTGACAAGATTGGAATAGACAATTACGTTTTCAGGGTAGAGGGGTGCTGTTGGTCAGGCAAAGTCCACACTCGACAAATCAGCCTCAAAGATGTCACTTGTCCATACGCTCTAATAGCGATGGCATTGTACAAGAAATACAAAGGTTTCGTTCCAAGCGAGAATGAATCTGAATACTTCTACAACGGGACTGAAACTATGTTAGAGCCTTCTTCGTTTTGAGCCCTTGTGCGAGCGATTAGTTGAAGCGTGCGCCGGTCTCCGCATTTGAACTTGAGCTACAAACTAGGTTTGACGCCTCTTTTGCGAAGCTCCAGCATTCATCGATGCATCAAAACCAAGGAATTGAGTGAGTTTTAATATCGGAATCCCAACTCCCTCTTTTCTTTTGTTCGTTCTATTCACTACCGCAACGACCACACAAACCGTGACTCTCTGCGAACCATACTTTTAGAATCTGAATGAACATTCGTTCCTTTTTCGAATAGCAGAAATGAATTATCCGAACAAAAATCAGTTTTGAAATGCCCTTGAGGCGCGTGATATATATGGACCGTGCTAACTTCCGATTCTTTGCGATTCGCGCCATAGACTTTCGAATGCCATTTCTAGGACGCTAATTTGGGTGGAGTCATTGGTCCAGAGAATTCTTCGGCTTGTATTTTGTGATTCAAAATCTCCCCATATTGCTTCTTTGCTATCAACAATTAATACGTTGAAAGGCATCACTTCTGCCTTTCTCACTTCAATTTTATCTTCTCTTGTTGGGGGTAAATATAGAAGCTTCAAGGTACGTACATCATTGAGGTCTTGCCTAGGTTCCACTGTTTCTGATATTACGACTATGACCTGTACGCTAATCTGGTTTGCATTTGTTCTGAGAGCCTTTCTTATGTCCTTCAGGAACATCGTGTTCAGTTGCTCAAATGAGCTAGTTAGTTTGATTTGGTTTCGGGCTTTTTGAATCAGTTGAGTTAGCTTCATAGATATAGTCTTCTGTTGAACCAGGGTCTCTATCGAGTTTTCTTCTTCCAAAGTGAAGGAAGTTTTCTCCATTTGAGCGATAAGTTCTTCTGTCTTTTTTCGGAGTATGCAAGCCTCTTCATTCATAGTGTTGATTCTTGTCTTCAATAGGATCCGCAGAGCCAGCCTTGGTTCGATTGTCCTGAACCTTCTTGGCGTTCCGAACTTTCTTGTCGCAAGTCCTCGTTTTTCTAGTACGGGTATTGTTCGGTAGACTTCTTCTCTGCGGACATTTGTCAGCGAAGCAATTTCCGAGGCTGAAGCGACACCTAATGCATTGAGTCCGATGTAGATTTTTGCTTGGGTTTTGCTCAGTTTGAAGAGGGTTAACGATGAAGCGTTTTTCTCCAAGAATTCGCTGAATTCGGTCGACTGAGTCTTGTGCAAACGTAGTTTTACCCACTCGGCTAATCTCTTGCCCGTAATTCTTTCGCGTTCAAGTATTTTGTTTTCTATTGTTTTCAACAAATGATTCGGGTCTATTGGCTTTATAACATAGGAATCTGCACCGATGTTCAGCGCATCAGCAGCATTGTTGAGTGAAGGATAACCGGTGATCATTATTTTGATTGTGCCAGAACTGATCTTCTGGAAATATGATAGCAGCTGTGTACCTTTCATGTCCGGCAAGTTGACATCAATCAATGCGACATCGAAAAATCGCCTTCTTGCTTTCTCAATGGCTTCGGTAGCGCTTGCGGCAGTCGTTGTGTGGTATCCTTGTGATTGAAGTATTGCAGAGAAGGTTTGACGTAAGTCTTCATCGTCATCTACTAGCAGTACGGTATGCCCCGGTGCAGTCATGGTGTATCGTTATCCGTTGGGCTTCAAGTGTTTTCGAACGTATGAAGCTAAAGTGTGACTGTGCCGTCACACACACATAAGCATTATATGTTATCACATATATGATTTTCTGATCGGTGTTGAATTCGAATTCAGAAATCAGAGCCGATCTTGACGTGAGACTAGTTCAGGATTTCATGGACGTAATAATACTCAAACTGTTGAAGAGAAACGATTGCACAAGTGGTTACGCGTTGATTAGATATTTCCATCAGAGATTTCATATGTTCGTCAGCTCAGGTACTGTGTATTCCACGCTGTATTCATTGGAAAGGCAGGGGTTCATTGTGGGAGATTTCGATGGGAGAAGAAGAGTCTATAGATTGACGAAAGACGGGGAACAGTTCTTTGATGCTATCTGCATTGCTGGGCAACGCAATCACGCCGTTTTTCTGTCGATTTTTTCCAATACTTAGGAGTTGAGGTTCCGAATAAGCTGGCCAGCTATCAGAAGCATGACGGGACGACGAAAGGTTATGTCTAATTCTGAATCCAAGTTCGAAAGCTTGCCGATTCTTACGTTCCGTTCAGAAGTCTTAACTCTCACTCAAGGCATTGTTGACGATTGCAAATATCGCGCTCCGAATGTTTGGAAGAGGAGACAAAGCTAATGGTGAAATCTGAAGTAGGCTCTGTGATAGAAGATTTTATGAGTATGACACTTGGGTTGAAACAAACGATAAGGATTTTGCATGTTGATGACGATTCGAGTTTTCTGAAGGTGACAAAAGCATGTTTGGAAGCTGAAGGCGAGTTCGAAGTAGAAAGTGTTTTTTCTGTTGAAGAGGCCTTTAGGAGACTGAAGGAAGCACGCTACGATATTGTAGTTTCTGATTATCAGATGCCTGGAAAAGACGGTTTGCAGTTTCTCAAAGAACTGAGAGAGAAAAAAAGCAGCATTCCTTTTATCATTTTCACGGGAAAAGGACGGGAAGAAGTTGTGATCAAGGCCTTGAACCTTGGCGCTGATTATTACGTGAACAAAATTGGTGATCCAGAAGCAGTGTACTCCGAACTGGCGCATGTTATAATCAATGCCGTAAAAGCCCGACATATCGAACAAGAATTGCGAATTCAAGGATTTCTGGTCGCTTCTTCAGAGGATGCAATCATTGGCAAGACCCTAGACGGCAAAATCACAAGCTGGAACCTTGGAGCACAAAAAATCTACGGTTATTCACCTGAAGAAGTCATTGGCAAGTCTGTCTCA
>Ga0187770_10001306_pt1 | contig 13150 bp, 14 predicted proteins | sample 0116_SJ02_MP02_2_FD_133154 | JGI IMG/M metagenome (GOLD analysis project Ga0187770, IMG submission 133154) | Tropical peat soil microbial communities from peatlands in Department of Meta, Colombia - 0116_SJ02_MP02_20_MG | ecosystem: Environmental > Terrestrial > Soil > Wetlands > Peat | place...
AACCTCCCGGCTTCCTATGCCAAGGAAATCTGCCGTAAGCTCATCGATCAGGAACTGGATATCACATGGTGGAGTATCCTTTACCCGATGCATGTGGACAAAGAACTGGTCGAGCTGATGGCGAGGGCCGGTTGCGACCAGGTAAGTGCGGGGTTTGAAAGTGGTTCCGAACGAATCCTCAAGAATATGAACAAGAGATTTGCGCCTGGCGAGGTGCGGGGAGTTTCAGAGATGTTTTGTGAACAGGGAATAAAGCAAATGGGATTCCTGTTGCTCGGGAGTCCGGGTGAGACAAAGGAGTCGGTTGAAGAAAGCCTTGTTTTCGCCGACTCTCTTAAACTGGATAACTTGAAGATTACGGCGGGCGTCCGGATTTATCCGCACACCCAACTTGCAAAGAAGGCAATAGAAGAGGGTGTGATCGCCCCCGACGATGACCTGCTTTTCCCCCGGTTCTACCTGGCCAAAGGCCTTGGGGATTGGCTGCCCGAGACCCTGAGGAGCTGGGCAGCACCACGATCTCATTGGATGATCCCGGATTATAGTTGAAGCATCAGGAATGAGTCGTATTATAATACGCCGAGATACTCCCAAGAGAATCGGAACAAACCAGTCAAATGAATATTAAGAACGCGTTCGCTATGCTTTCTTCTTTTTGCCTGCTTTGGTTTTTGCTGGAGCCTTGGCCATTTCCTTGAAAGTATTCTTCCACCTGTCCATCATGGTTTTCAGCTCGTCCAGCTCGGCTTCGGCTTCGTCGGGCGCCGAGGAGATTTTCTCTTTTACGCTTGCCAGGCCGTCGTGAATTGCTCTGGCATCCGCCTTCCAGGCCTGCTTCTTCTCTTTGAGTTTCTTCTCCATTTTCTTGGCAGTGGCGCTTAATCTCTTCCATTCCTCTTCAACGCCATTCAGGGCGCTCTTCGCCTGATCGACAGCGGCCCTTTTCCCGGCCTCAACAGCCGCCGCCGCTTTTTCAAATGCCGCCTTCGCATCGAGATAGCTCTGCTTCGCTTCTTTGTACTTCTTCTCCTTCATTTGGGAGTCTGCCGTCTCCCACAGCTTCTTGGCAGCTTCCAGATTAGCCGTGGCATATTTTTCTGCGCCCGCAGAAATAGCATCTTCCATGGCTTTCTTTGCGCTCTCTTTTTCCGCTTCGGGTGGTTTCGAACAGCCTGCCCAGGACATTGCCAGAGCGAGCACCACGAATGCGAGTATCGATGACCTCACCGTTCTCATAAGCCAGTTTCCCTCCTCCGATGTTGGATAAAAGCTTGACAACTATAAAATGACATTCGCCCGCTTGGCAATGGCAGCCTGATCTCGCCAAGACTTGCGTTCCGCGCATGGATCCATCAAGGAAGGAAGCGTTCTGCGAGACGGCGGCTCGTCTCGGCTACCATGCACCATATGATATCCAAAGGGAGGTGGGACTCGATCGTGGAGTCGAACAGGACGCTGATCTTCGGAGAAAATTCCGTATCCCCTTTCCACAGGATGTAGGCGAGAGGGACTTTTGGAAATACCTCTAAGGCAAACCCTTTGTCGCCGTAAAGGATTTCGCTTCCCCCCAGCCGTTTGCCAGCTTTAAGAAATGCTTCCGGGTCCTTACCGGAAAGGCTTAGCAGTTCCTCGACTTCAAGGCGATGAGGACCTCGAAAAAAGGTAGCTCCTCCCTTGAGATCCTTCTCGCTGATCCAGGTGTGCGTCGGTTTGACGTCTTTAGCCTCCGTCAGATAAACAAGGACCATCAGATAGAAGTAAGGACGGAGTACCTCCTCAACGGGTTTATCATTCCATTCCATCCGCAGAATCTTTTTTTCTTTTGGGAGGATGAGATATCGTAGATTGTAAACGGGCAACAAAAAGCCTTCTCGGGTGGGGTAATAGATGGCCTCTGTCCGGTTGCAAACATCCGTCGGATGAAACGCGGAAAGCCTGTTCCAGTGGAAAGGGTCGGTCAGCGCGGTTTGGTTTGTCTCCTCTTGCACGATATGCCTCTTTTCTCTTTCCAAATAATCATACTTGAACTGGATTTCGTTTTCAACGGATAAGTGCTACCCGGCTGATCCGGTTCCCCCCTGCCAGTCGTCACAACTTGAAAACAAGGAAAGAGAGTGTTTCGGGCTGCCAGAAATAGTTCCTGTTTCCGACAATATGTCACGTCGCTCAGGCCCTATTCAAACTCTGGCCCCCATTTACTGCCAAGATTCAATATTAAATTTCCATAAGTTATGAGCCATCGACAGATGGTATCTCTATGGCACAATTCTTGCTATAAACTGTCGCAAAAACAAATCAAATCGGAGCAACGAGTATGTCGTTAGTGGAAAAGAGAAAGTGCCGCAGATTTAATATCGCTTTGCCGGTTAAGTATAGCAAAGCTAACTCGTTCTTCAAATACGCCGAGGCTGCCAATGCCAGCGAAGGAGGACTGCTTGTCTGCCTCCCGGAGAGAATGGGAATTGGTCAACATCTTGCATTAAAACTATTCCTTCCCATTCGGTCTGGGTTAAATATTATTGAGACGGTCGTCCAGGTGGTCTGGATGGATATTCGGCTCAGGAAGGATTGGACGTGGGATTACCGGACTGGGGTTAGGTTTGAAGATATCTCTCCGAGAGACAGGAGTGTTTTGAAAAATTTTCTGATAAACGTTGCACAAAGACCGGTGTATGCTTCCTGACGGGAACACCAAACAAGGCGATTCTTACCATCAGGGAAACTTTATGACTTAATGTCTCATTCGATTTTCTCCTTACTTTTCCGTTCGTTAATACCTTTTTGGGGGATTCCTCCGTAAAATATAAATTTTTTTTCAGTTTAGTAATTAGATTCACATTCTCCATACTGAGAATTCTCAGCAATTTCAATGAATTGATGAACCCTGTGTTTTGGCATGAAATGTGCTTTCTGATTTATGAAGACTAAATACAGCGAGAGGGCACTTATGATGTATGACGCACCCAGTGAATTGGCGCTCATCAATTCCTTGATAATTGTTTTAATCATTATTGACGCGATTATTCGGATCGTAGCTGCGAAATCGAATAGCTTCGGACCAAACTAAGGCTATCTTCTTGGACGAAGCTTAATAAGAACGAGCGCCTTTTCTCCTCCTTCACGTTCAACCCTTAACCCCCTGAAGTCCGCCGGCCTCGTTGAGACCGGCGGACTCTCTTTGTGCACCGCAGTCGATTATCTCGTCGTTCCGCTCGCAGATGTTTCCCCATCAATCAAATTGATCCTGAAGTGCAACGGTTCCTTGCGGGGTCAAAACTCAAAGATTATTCTTTCCAGAGACCGCTTTGGATTGGAAATATTCTGCGGATGGAGCCTTTGTGGAAGGTGCACAGATGATGGTCCAAACAAGAAATTAAATGGTGGAGCTGAACGGGATCGAACCGTCGGCCTCTTGAATGCCATGCACGCAAGAGAGAAAATCCAACTTATTGAAAATTAAATAAAATTAGCTCAATAAGTTTAAAATCTATATATAAAATTTACCAACGGAAAGTAAGGTTTTTTTTGATGTATTAAGCGATATATGGAAACAATTTGGAAACACTAAAAGGAGGATCTCCAGAGCCATGAACCAAGTGGCTTTGGGGATCCTTCTCCTCCTAACCAAGTATGATGACCACTATTCCTACCTGACCTCACATCCCACTCCGCCTCCTACCCAACCCAGCATTGGCCGGTGGCCGGTGTTGAGCCAAGCTGAGCCGAGCATCAATAACTCAGTAGATTATTCAGGGTGGGATTCAGAGGGGGAGAGTGGGGGTGGATTCTGGGGTAGGAGGCAGTATTTTTTAGGCTCCCGTGTAAGGAGATCGAGGCTTAATTACCCTGTACCCAACGAAACACCATTCTTTCCTTCCAATGCAGATTTCAATTGGATATCTTCAGCCTGAGCAAACTGCAGGAAGTGGCAAGACATGTTCAGTCTCGAGGCGTTCTTCCTTCTGCCCGGTGCATGTAAAACTCCTTCTTTAACTCTTCCACCATGGAGTACTAATTCAGACTCGGAATGGAATTGACTTAGAATGTGTCGATTAGAATTGTTGAAGAGAAAAGGACTATCTATGGATCTCACAAATACAGGCTATTTCATGCCAAAATACAGTGATTGCTGTATTTACTCGACGCATCACCCATGGGTATAAGTAACAAGCTGTTTACGTCTCCGCCTCCGCTGCTGAAATCTTGTGTAAATGTCGAATACAGGACTGCTGGCGAAACTCTTTCAATTGCGCGAAATTAGGTCTATTCCACCCCTTGAGGAATATGAAAGTCGTTTATCGCAGTTGTGTCCTGATCTTAGCAGTGACGTATCTTGCGGCTATGTTTCCGGCTGAAAGGGATGTCCACGTTTGCACATGTCGTTCTCATGGTTCCGATTGTCCCTGTAGTATGGTAAGCGTCTCTCATACCGTCCAAGCGGATCAATGTTCTCTGCAATGTGCTTGTGGTATGGAAAAGCCGCCGCCAAAAGGAAGGGCAAAGCTATCCGGACTTTGCAGATGCAAAGAAGCGAAAAAGTATTATGAACCCCCTTCAAGTTTGGCCGTAATGCAGTCGGACGTGACTGTCAGGCTCAATGAAGGCAGTAAGAGTTTCCGCTTGAAGGAGGGCTTGGCCCTTCCGGGTTACAAAACCCCTCCGATGAAACCTCCTCCGATCGTTTGATCCAGTTCTGACCTTTCATCCATGTTTCCACGAAAAGACAAGGGCACGATCTTAAGGACGGGACAATATTCCTGTTCTCAAAGGCCGTGGAGCATCGAAGCATCCTTCCAATGGCTTAGATTTGGGGAGTTTTCCCGCCCACTCTGTAACACATTCGTCCCTTAGTGGTTCTTCCGCGCAAAAGGGTCAAAAAGCGAAAGGAATGAATATGAAAACATCCTATTTATTGGTGGTGATGGTATCGCTGTCACTGTTCATAGTCGGTGCAGTCTCTGGACAGGACGACATCAAGAAATTTCCATCCTGCAAGGTCTGCGGGATGGCCCGAACTTCATTTCCCCAGAGCCGGATGCTCATTGTCTATGCCGACGGGACCACCGTGGGAGTTTGCAGTCTCCACTGTGCGGTCGCGGAGATGGAACAAAACAGGAGCAAGCAGATCACATCTCTGATGGTTGCTGATTACATGACCAAAGAGCTGATCGATGCCAAGACTGCCACGTGGGTAGTCGGCGGCAGAAAACAAGGTGTAATGACTTCCATGCCCAAGTGGGCATTTGCCAGGGAGGAAGATGCACAGAAATTCATAGCGGAAAACGGCGGAAAAATGGCCACATTCGACGAAGTGATGAAGGCTGCCGCCATGGAAGGGAACGCGCACGCGGGCCACGATGCGAGCCATGAGGGTCCCAGTGGCCAAATGCTGTTTGGTGACGATATATACCATATTCATCCAGCCGGCACCTGGATGGTCAATTACAGGTTCATGCACACGGAGTTGAGCGGTTTACGCGATGGCACTACAAACGTTGGCGTGAACAGCGCCGGCAGCCAACCATACGGGTATATGATGATTCCTACCAAGATGAGCATGGACATGCAGATGTTAATGGTGATGTACGGACTTACCGACCGACTGACGCTGATGGCTATGACGAACTATCAGGCTAACAAGATGGACATGCTGATGAACATGGGGATGGGGAATGTCACTCAGCCTCCCATGCGGACAAACGGCTTCGGTGATACGGAGTTAACTGGAAGCTATGGCATTAACAAATACCTGATCGGTAGTCTCAGCCTCAGCATCCCGACGGGCAGCATCACCGAGAAGGTGGACATGATGGGAATGGAATTTCGTGCCCCTTATGATATGCAACTCGGCTCGGGCACATTTGACCTCAAACCTTCGCTCACTTACAGCGGCCTCAGCGGCGACGCAAAGTGGAATTGGGGTGGGCAGGCGACGTTTGCCTATCATATAGACAAAAACAGCGAACACTACAGCCTCGGTAACAACCTCAAGCTAACCGGGTGGCTCCAGCGTGCCCTCGGTCCCTTCAGTTCCTGGCTACGTTTGGGATACAACGACACGGGTCGAATCAAAGGCCGGGACCCCGAGATCGAGTTGCTACTTCAACAGATGCCAATCCCTGATGCCGATCCCCACAACTACGGTGGACAGCGACTCGACGGCCTGATGGGTGTCAGCTTCCAGAAGAGGTCTTTTAGTTTCGGAGTTGAAGGTGGCATACCCATCTATCAAAATCTGAACGGCTTGCAATTGAAAACCAAATGGCTTCTCACCGGCCGTATTCAGATACTGTTTTAGACGAAAGAAAGCTGATTGACCCTTTTTCCAAGGGTGAGTTTTGTAAAAGGGGCAAAGGGCACCCAAAATCTTATGCCTGCGTTCTGCTATCGGTAATCGTCAACCCTGATGGCCATCGGCAATTGACGAAGTAGGTGTTAGCACCAAGATCCAGAAGAAAACGATAAGGGGAAAATTAAGGGACCTTTTTCCCAGCCAACGGAATGGGTCCGTCCTCTGACAAATTGAAAACTCCTGCAAAAATGCAAAATCTGATGTGTCTGAAGATCATAGGTGTGGGTAAAGAAAATTGCCGTCTTAAGATTCCATTTTTTTGTGGCTGTTCAGATCTCATCAACTCTACCTTGCTGGCTGCTCAGGTACCAAGATTGAAACAAAAAAATGAGTGAGCAAATCAACCTCTAATCACCCACCCAGAATGACCAGAGGATCACTTTGGATTGTGCTCACTCACTCAATAGCTTTACAGCGTTTCTTGGCCAGAGGGATGAATTCTTGCCATCATCAATTGATCTTCAATGTCTCCGAAGACTCGCCGTCCCATCTGCCTCTTCCAGGTTGCCAAATAAGCTATCATAGCATTGTGCGCCACCCAGAAGTAACCATACCCAACGCTATACTTCCCATTTGCTCCTTCCTTGACCTTCCCTGAGAGTTCAAACATCCTAACAACGGCTTCCTGTATTAAATCCTCCTTGATACTCTGTGCCAAAGGTCTCCATGAAAAGTTCTTAAAGTAAACCCTCTTTGCAGTAGAATAAGAAACTGCTGGATCGAAATTTTCTGGATCGATAATGACTTGTCTCTTACTGTAGTTCTTAACGAAGAATCCTTGCTTCAAAGCTTGTATTGCCCTCCTTGCTGATAAACCGTATTTCTCTCTAATCTCTCTCTTGGTCATTTCCGGTGGTATGATGATTCTTTCTCTGCGGATTTCTGGGACTAAGTTCATGGAAGCCTCCTTTCATTTTGGAATGGGAATTTTGGTCAGTAAAAAGGATTTCTTGGGATCAGGTGAGGAGTAGGTTTGGGTCTTTGAAAAGGTAGGTTCTAACGGGCGGGCTTTTGAGAAATTGTGAAACAAATCCTATCGGTAATTTATATATATAGAAAGAGAGCTGGCACTGTGTGTCAGGAGTGATCCCAGTAGAAATCTTGATGTTAAAAAGATGCTACTGTCTGTTTCTTTTTATGCTGTCGTGACTTGCTAAAAGCTACTGTCGGAATTTAGCGGACTTGCTGGAGGGGCATCGTGAAGAAAGTATCGCTGATTGTTTATCTGAAGGGTATGCTTGGGGAATGGAGGGGGATTGAGAGGGAGGGAGAGAAGAAGGACCTGGCGGAACTCTCTTTTTACGAAGACTCAATTCTTCTATGAACGCTGCGTTTCTAAACCTCCGAAAAGCTCCATTTGAAGATCATACCTTCTGCTTTTTCAGCCCGATAGGAAGCGAGGATTCTGGCAAGATATCTGGCTATCGGGGCGGAGGAACTTTAAACTCCATCGCGCGTATTACTTCGTGAAATCGTGATTCTTAAATTTTATGCCTCGGTACAACATTTCAAACAGTAATTCACAGTAATTGATAAAATCAAGTTGGATATTCGTACATATTCGGATGTTGACGCATGGAACAAATTGGCCCTAAGGGATACTTTTATTCTTGTAATTCTTGTTGATATTTTCATTCAAAATCAGTATATTGTCTTTATCCCTTACCGGTTTCAGATCAAACCTTCCAATTCAACTTTACTCATTGGTTTCAATGCCTGGTGGAGAGACTTGTAGGTAGGGACCGTATGGGAAAACTGGGAAGTGAAGTATTTGAATGTCTCCAACAAAAATCATCCTTCTACTGGTTCTCTGTTATGTGTTTGTGGCATTAGTTCAATTGACCGGCCCTTTCGATATAGATAACCGCGATCAGGCATTGCAGGGGCTTTACGTAATCGATGTTTTCCAGAAAGGCTCCTTCTTCCTGCCAACCGAGTATGGCAGCCATCCTGCCACAAAGCCTCCGCTGTATACCTGGGCTGCCGTTGCGATCTCTCTTGCTTACAGCAAAGTCGCCGATTTAACTATTAAGCTACCTGCTGTCTTATCAGGGCTAGGGGTCGTCTTTATCACCTTCTTGATAGCCGAAACGCTATTTTCAAAAGAGGTGGGGCTGTTTGCCGGATTAGTGTATTGACATTAAATGTTCACTTCGCAATTTTGAGCCGCATTGCACTCACCGATATGAGGCAGGAGTGGTTATCATGGCAAAGAGACTGAAAAGAAAAGTAGCCATTGTCACCGGAGCTGGCAAGGGAATTGGCAGCGGGATTGCTCGTGTCTTCGCGTCAGAGGGAGCAAGAGTGCTCGTGGCAGATAAAGATGAAGAGTGGGGCATCAAAACCGTCAACGGAATAAAACAAGAGGGCCACGAAGCGTCCTTCATTAAGGTGGATGTCAGTAAAAAAGAAGATATGGAAAAGATGGCCCAAACCGCTTTGGAACGTTATGGTCGAATTGATATTCTATGCAATAATGCAGGCATCTACACGAACATGGCGAGAATCGAGGAGATGACAGAGGAAGATTGGGATAAAATCCTTACCATCAACCTCAAAGGAACCTTTCTGGCTGTAAGAGCTTGTGTGCCTCAGATGATCAGGCAGAAATATGGTAGGATACTCATTACCTCTTCAACCACAGGCAATCGAACGGCAATCATAGGGCTATCCCACTATGCCGCTTCAAAGGCCGGAATCAATGGGTTCATACGTAATGTGGCTCTTGAACTCGCAGAATATAATATTACCGTAAATGGCGTGGAACCTGGTAACATCCTTACAGAAGGCATGATGGAAGTGGTGGGCGAAGAGTATGTCAAAGCCAATGAGGCGGTCATTCCGATGGGCAGGCTCGGTGAACCAGAAGATATTGGCCATGCCATGGCCTTTCTGGCTTCTAATGAGGCGAAGTTCATCACAGGACAGACGATTGTCGTAGACGGCGGCCAGATCCTCCCGGAGTCTGCTTATGGTCGCACCCGATAGGCACTCAATCATGAGAAAAGAAATGAACCAAAAACGGAAGAGGAGGGAATGAAGGCACTCGTTTACTACGGCCCCTATGATTTACGAGTGGAAGAACGGCCGAAGCCCAGTCCAGGACCGGGAGACGTAATCGTCAAGGTTGTCCTGAGCACGATCTGCGGAAGCGAATTGCATATGCTCCATGGTCTGCTTCCTGTGGAGAAGGGGCTTATCCTTGGTCACGAACCGGTCGGTATTGTAGACGAGATCGGAGAAGGGGTAGAAGGGTTTGAGGTGGGAGACAGGGTGGCCGTCTCTTGCATCACCCGCTGTGGAAGCTGCTATTATTGCCAGAGGGGCCTCTACTTCAACTGTGAAAAGGGCGGCTTCCAGATGGGTTTCCATATGAATGGCTCGCATGCTCAATATATGCGTGTTCCTTATGCCGAACTTGCCCTTTACAAGATTCCAGACGAACTCAGGACAGAAGAGGCTATTTTCGTGACAGATGCTCTCTCAACGGGTTACAAGGGTGCAGAGATGGGAAGAATCGAGCCTGGAGATACGATTGTGATTTACGGATCTGGACCGATTGGGATCTGTACACTGGTTTGTGCTAAGTTGTGGAACCCTGAATGCGTTATCCTCGTTGATCTCCTATCTGAACGGCTCGAATTTGCAAAGAGGATGGGGGCGGATGTTGTGATTAACCCAAATGAGGACGACCCTATAAAAGTTATCAAGGAGTTGACACACGGCCGGGGCGCCGACGTGGCCATCGAGGCCGTGGGGGTCCCTCAAACGTTCACGTGGACATGTGAAAGCGTAAGAAATGGGGGACACATCTCGGTCCTGGGAGTCTTCGATAAGCCGACGGAGATCCCGATCCAGAAGCTCATCAATATGAGCCCGGAGATTCGGATAGGTTCGCTCAGCACAGCTAATGTTCCACAGCTTATCCAACTCATCGCGAAGAAGAAGATTGACCTTTCCCGGCTTCTGACCCACACGTTCCCTCTGGGCCAGGCTGTAGAGGCCTTTGATGTCTTTGACAAGCGGAAGGGAGGCGCAATGAAGGTTGGACTGAGACCATGGGAGTAATGGGATAAGAGGGCGGTTCCCTATTTAACCCGGCGGATTGAAGGTGTCCGGACAGCTCCGCACTCTGCGGCAGTAGGAAACCAGCAAATCCCCCGGAGATCATCCGAAGGGTGGGATCTAAAGACATCCTGGCGATAGCGACTCCCAATAATTTGCTCTTTGAAGTTGAAACCGTTATCGACCTAAACAGGCTCCGGTATCTCGACAATATTTTCTCCGGTAGAGTCCATCTCGTTATGTCAAATTATTACAATATCGAGAAGTTACTAAAAGAAGCGCATTTGGTCGTTGGGGCAGTCCTTGTTACGGGTGCAACGGCACCCAAGTTAGTCATGAAGGAAATGCTCGCTAAAATGAAAAAAGGGGCTGTCATTGTTGATGTTGCAGTTGACCAAGGAGGCTGCGTGGAAACCTGTTCTCCAACGACCTATGAGGAGCCAACCTTTGTGATCGATGAAGTGATTCATTATTGTGTTGCCAATATGCCCGGAGCGGTGGCAAGGACTTCTGCGTTTGCTTTAACCAACGCGACATTACCCTACGTTTTAGAAATTGCGAACTCAGGTTACAAGGAGGCTATGAAAAGGGATCCAGCTTTAATGAAGGGCCTGAACGTTCACTTGGGCAAATTGGTCTGTAAACCTGTCGCAGACTCTCAAAAAATGGAATGTGGACTTGTAGAGTTCTAAGTCATAAGTGATTCAGAAAAGAGGTTAAAGGAAAGAAAAATAATACTCCCTTAGCAAGAAAAGACCCTATAACTAAGTGTTTTTTTTGTACCGTTCTAATATTAGAATGATAGGGAGGATAGGAATATATGATTAGTGAAAAAGAACTGGAAAAATTGTCGTATTCGGATGCGCCTAAATCCGATGCACAGGGTACGGAGGCAGATCTTATAATCATTAACGGCAAAGTCATCACGGTAGACAAGGATTTTTCCATCAAACAGGCGATTGCAGTCAAGGACGGATGGATAGTGGCAGTGGGTACTAATGGAGATGTACAAAAATTTGCCGGCAGGAACACGCAGGTTATCGACCTGAAGGGGAAACTGATCCTGCCGGGGATCAATGAGTCCCATGGACACACAGCGGCCTTTGCATCCGTGAGACCCCCCTTTGCCATTGATGCGAGATACCCAACGGTAAAATCGATGGCTGATATTAAAGCAGCGGTTACCGCAAAGGTGAAAACCCTTAAGCCAGGGCAATGGATCCGGGGACGGGGCTGGAACACAGAGTATCTGGAGGAGTTTAAGAATGATCCCAAGGGACTGCCCACAAAGAAAGACCTTGATGAAGTGGCACCAGACAACCCGGTGATCCTTACAGACTGGTCCGGCCACGCCGTCTGGGCGAACAGCAAGGCCCTTGATCTAGCCAAGATCACCAGGGAGACCCGTGACCCTGATGGGGGCTACGTACTCAAAGATGCTGCCGGTGAGCCCATCGGTATATTAAAAGAAATCCCGACATTTTCTTTGGTCACGAAGGCCGCTCCGCTATTCACCGTGGAAGAGGTAAAGGAGATTGTTACCCTCGGTATGAAAGAAATGAACGCCAATGGAGTTACGAGCTACAACGAGCCTCTCGGCCCCGGCGCAGATCAAAATGATTTCGGCATCAGAGGAAGCAAGGTCATAGAAGGGTACAGGCAGCTTTTAAAAGAGGGAAAACTTACCGCACGCGTGCAAATACCCTTACTCTACGGCAAATACGGCAGCGTGACCTACAACGATTTGGTGCAGGGTTCCCAGAAATACCAGTTTCCTGCCGACGTTGATCCCTTTTGGATTCAAAGGGCCGGGATTAAGATCTTTTCCGATGGTATTCCGCTATTAAAGACGGCGTATATGTGGGAGCCCTATGTGGGCGGCGGGTACGGTGGACTTGTAATCCCGGGAGCAACGGAGCAGGAAAAATATGACGAATTGATAAAGATGGTAGAGTTCGCCCATGAAAAAGGATGGCAGGTCCACGTTCACGCGTGTGGAGACCGGGCTATCAGCTCCTTTATAGACGGTGTTGAGAAGGCGACAATGAAGATGCCATGGATACATCCGCGCCATGTCATCATCCACGGAGATTTCATCACACCGAAGGATGCAAAGCGTGCGGCGCAATACGGTATGGGACATGCCGGTCTACCAGCCATTAAGGCTTTACTGGCAGACACCATGGCGAGCTACATGGGCCCTGAAAGGACCGCTTACCAAATGCCTTGGAGGACACTGCTGAATGCCGGTGTGATGATATCAATGAACGCTGATGCTCCATCCGCCTACCCCAACTGGAGGTTAGACGTTCAAGTGGCCGTGTTGAGGGAAGCGGCAAAATCGGGCAAGGTAAGCGGGCCAGAAGAGTGTATCACCAGGGAAGAGGCAATACGCGCCTATACCATGGGCGGTGCCTGGCAGGACCACATGGAGGCGGTGAAAGATTCCATAGAAGAGAATAAATTGGCCGATTTTTGTGTAATAAGCGAAGATATTCTAACTATTGACGCACATAAGATTAAGGACATACCTGTCCTGATGACCATAGTGGGGGGTAAGGTTGCGTACAAGTCCTCGCAGGCAACGAATTTATTAAAGTGATGCCTGAGGACGTTGTGGAAGCAAAGTGCCGATTGGAAAAGTAAATCGCCTGGACCGTTGACCGAAAGGCTTGCCAGGTAATTGGATGTTTTGCTTAAACCAAATGGCACTTGGCTATTCAAACCGTTTGT
>Ga0187770_10001309_pt1 | contig 13137 bp, 14 predicted proteins | sample 0116_SJ02_MP02_2_FD_133154 | JGI IMG/M metagenome (GOLD analysis project Ga0187770, IMG submission 133154) | Tropical peat soil microbial communities from peatlands in Department of Meta, Colombia - 0116_SJ02_MP02_20_MG | ecosystem: Environmental > Terrestrial > Soil > Wetlands > Peat | place...
CCTCGACACGATGGATCGAGGAGTCGATCGCCGAGCTGCGCCACGAGGTGACGATCGTCATCGTCACCCACAACATGCAGCAGGCCCAGCGGGTCTCGGACAACTGCGCGCTGTTCCTCCTCGACGGGGAGGGCGAGCCGGGGCACATCGTCGAGGCCGGTCCCACCGAGCAGGTGTTCGGCAACCCCAGCGACCCGCGCACCGCCGACTACGTCCACGGAAGGTTCGGATGACCCAGCTGGCCAGCCTACCGCCGGTCCTCGAGACCACCTGGTCCCGGCAGAGCCGGTGGAAGCGGCTCAAAACCGCCTGGGAGGAGGCTCCGCCCCGGACCCGTGTGATCGTGCAGCTCGCCGTGCTTCTGTGCATGGTGGCGGTCGCCTACAACTACTCGCTCTCCACGCTGATCCAGAACGCGGGCCTCGAGACACCGCTGGCCTACGTCAGCCTGGTCCCCGCAATCGCCTTGGCGCTCGCCGCCGTCAGGGCCAAACCGATGCGGCCCGAACCCCAGATCCACGACCGCCAGCTCGACTACATCGTCGGTATCCCCCTGATCTTCGCGGCCCTGGCCGCCAATTTGTTCCTGCCCACGAAGATGTCGGCGATGTTCTGGGTCTACCGCATCGACTTGCTGACCCTGCCGATCTTCGTGGCCGGGGCGGTGACGATCATCTTCGGGACTCGGGTGCTGTGGCGCCAGAAGCTGGCGGTGTGCTACCTGCTCCTGGCCTGGCCCTACCCTTACCAGTCGGTGCTGCTGCGGGTCCTCGACGCCTTCACCACGGCCACCATCTACGGGACGGTCCAGGTCCTGCGGGTCCTGCCGGTGGCCAAGGCGATCCAGTCGCCGGACTCCACCTTGTTCGTGGTGACCCACCACGGCACGTCGTTCCCCGTCAGCGTGGTCTCGGCCTGCTCCGGGGTCAACAGCGTGGTCGGGTTCCTGCTCATCGGCTCGGCCTTCGGGGCCGTGGTGCGCGGTCCCATGGTCCGCAAGGTGTTGTGGCTGGCCGGCGGGATGATCCTGCTGTGGTGCATCAACATCGGTCGGATCGTGTTCATCCTGTACGCGGGCCATGCCTGGGGCGAGGTCGTCTCGATCGACATCCTCCACCCCTACATCGGGCTCTTCACCTTCAGCCTCGGCGTGCTGGCCATGATCGTGCTCATCAAGCCCTTGGGCATGCACGTGGGCATGGCCTGGCGCGAACCGGTCCGCGGGCTCCGGTCGGGCATGGTGGGCTCGGGGCGGCCGGCCACCGTCCGCACGGCCGCGGCGGTGGCCGTGCCGAAGCTGCTGGTGGCGGTCGTCATCGTCGCCGCCGCCGGTATCGTGCTCGGGATCAGCAACGTGGGGCTCAAGACCTACAACCTGGTGGCGGACGCCTCGGGGGACCCCAAGCTGACGGCGTTCATCGAGACGCCGACGGCCCCACCGGGCTGGCGACCTCGCGAGATCGCCACCTATGACTGGGCGCGGCCGCTGTTTGGCGACACGTCGGTGTGGAACCGCTACTCGTTCGTCCACATCGAGGGCGGCAACCTCCAGACCACGCAGGGCGTGATCGGCGACGTGATCGTGACGCCCGACCTGAGCAGCTTCTCGGCCTACGGGGTGGAGGCCTGCTACCAATTCCACGGCTACACGTTGCGTGACGTCGCCCAGGTGAACGTCGGCGGAGGCATCACCGGTCAGGCGATGTCCTACGACTCGCAGCAATTCGGCAGCTGGTCGATCGTGTACTGGATCATCCCGGTCAAGGTGAACAACGCCACCGAGTACGAGCGCGTCGTCTTGTACGTGCAGAACACCGGTCGTGTGCAGGTCGTCCCCGGCGCAGCGTCGGTGTCGGGCATCACGAACGTCGCCGGCAACCTCGATCCCAGCGACCGGCTCCAGGCCGAACTGATCGCCAACCGCAGCTTTCTGGTCGCCTTCGCCCGCGAGCTGATCCAGACCGAGGCCAACGGCCACATCCTGTGGAAGGTCCCGGTGGGGCCGAACAACCGGCTGGCGACGGCCCTCCTGCCGAGCAGCGCCAGGGCTGACGCGGTCGTGTCGCTCTCGAAGCCGTGACGCCGGGGTCGGCTCCGGGTCTGGCCGAGTTCGACATCGCCCGGGATTTCGTCGACGGCATCATCGCTGAGGCGGTCGAGCGCCACCGGGCCCGGTTCCCCGGTGGGCCCGATCCCGACGTCGACTTTGACGCCCTCTGGGCGCTGACGCAGGAAGCGGACTCGGCCGACGCCGCCATCGGCAGGGTGGTCCTCGCCGCGGACGAGGTCGCCCAGCGCATCGCCGGCGAGACGAACGGGCCTGAGCTGGCGCCGATCGGGCGGAGTGTGGGCGACGTTCCCGCGGCCCGCGCTCGCATGGGCCTCGTGACGGTGCCGCCGGCCGCGCCGCCCGCAGCGTCCGCTGTGGCCCGGCCGCCGACGGTCGAATCCCTTGTGCCGCCCGCAGCGTCCGCTGTGGCCCCGCCGGCAGTGACGGTCGTCGCGCCTGCGCCGGCCCTGACGGCACCGACCGCCCTGACGGCACCGACCGCCCTGACTGGCGAGGTCGCACCTGCGCCGGCCCTGGCCACGACGGATGCGGAGCTCACCGAGGCGCAGGTTCGACGCCGGCACCGCTGGTACGTCACCTTCGGGTGGGTCCGCAACATCGGGATCGTCCTCATCCTGTTCGCGATCTGGCAGGTCTGGGGCACGAGCATCCAGAGCCACCACGCCCAGGCCGACCTCAAGCGCGAGTTCCTCGGCAAGCTCCACCACCCGAGCACCCAAGTCACGCCGACGCTGATCCCGATCACGACCCGCCTGCCCGAACCGTCCCTGGGCACGGTGGTCGCACACCTGCAGATCCCGGCCATCAACGTCGACCAGTACGTCGTCGAGGGCACGGGGGACGGGCAGCTGTCGCACGGCCCGGGCCACTACGTGGGCACGGCGATGCCGGGGCAGCAGGGCAACGTGGCCATTGCCGGTCACCGGACGACCTACGGCGCGCCGTTCTTCCGGTTGGACCAGCTGACGATCGGGGATCCGATCTTGTTGACCACGACCACCGGGCAGCGATGGACCTACATCGTCGCCCAGACGCCCTTTGCCGTCTCCCCTCACGACGTCGCTCTGCTCAACGACGCGGGCGACAACCGCCTCACCCTCACCACCTGCACGCCCAAGTTCTCGGCCACCCAGCGGCTCATCGTGATCGCCAAGCTGCGACAGGTCGTCGGGATCCCGGCGCACCACCGCCCGGTGCGGGCCGCACACATCACCGGTGGGGAGGTGGGTTGGAACCTGCGCTACCTTCCGGGTGCCCTCGCTGCCATCGCCCTGGTCGTGGTGTTGGGCATGGCCGCCGAACCGGCTGAGCGGTACCTGCACGGGATGCGGTGGCTGGTGCTCGTCCCGATCTGGCTGGCCGGTCTCTACCTGCTGTTCGTCGCACTGTCGGGGCTGCTGCCCGCCACGCTGTAGCTGCCCGGCAAGCGGCAGCGGTCAGGCGACGGCCGGCGGCGGTGGGTACGTGGGGACCGGCTCGTAGGTGCCGGCCCTCGGCATCGGCGGCACTGCGGGCATCTGCGCTGGGGGGATCGACGGGGCCGGCGTCGACGGAGCCTGCGCGGCTGGAGCAGCGGGGGCTTCCGCGACCGCTGCGGCGGCGGTCTGCGCGCCGCGACCGGTAGCGGTCTCCGCGGCCGGCTCTGGCGCGGCAGGCGGGGTCAGCGACTCGCGCAAGGCGCCGAGCTCGGCCACCAGCTCGGTGTTCATCCGGGCGAAGCCCTCGATGGTGGAGGAAAGCCGGGCGACGGCCTCGGGGTGGAGTTTGGCGCTGCGGCGCGCCTCGGCGTCGATCCGGTGCGCCTCGGCGTTGGTCTCGGCCATGATCCGCTCGGCCTCGCCCCGTGCCCCGGCCATGATCCGCTCGGCCTCGTCCCGCGCCCCGGCCACGATCTGTTCGGCCTCGTCCCGCGCCCCGGCCACGATCTGTTCGGCCTCGCCCCGCGCCCCGGCCACGATCTGTTCGGCCTCGCCCCGCGCCCCGGCCACGATCTCGTGCGCCTGGCGCTCGGCACCGGCGATCGACTCGTCGACGTGCTGCTGGGCCCGGACGAACAGCTGGCCGATCTCCAACTCGGCGGCCCGGCGGTGCCGGGTCTGGCCGAAGGCCTCCGTCAGCTGGGTGAGCTGCCCGGTCAGCTGGTCCATCACCGACGCGACGTGCGACAGCGCCGTGGCGACGGCCTCGAGCGCCTCCTCCTCGCGCGGCTCCGGCGGTACCAGGTGCATGGGGGTGCGCGGCGGCTGTGTGAAATGCGGGTCGGTCGTCATCGCTGGCTCAAACCGTTCCCCGCGCCGCCACGGCGCATCACCCTACCAACGACCGGCGCCGACGAGCCAGGGGGCAGGCTGTCGTTTTGCCTGCTCAAAAGCCAAATCTGCGTGACGGATCGGTGAACTCGGTCGCGCACGGCGCATCAGTCGGCCTCCGCCATCTCCTCGGGTATCTCCTCGTCGCCCAGCGCGGTGACCCGGTGGACCAGGGCGGCGACGATGCCGCCGACGAGGGGGGCCACGATGAAGAGCCACACCTGCTTCAGGGCGTCGCCGCCGACGACCAGGGCCGGACCGAACGACCGGGCCGGGTTGACCGACGTGCCCGTGATGGGGATGCCGATCAGGTGGACGACGGCCAGCGCCAGGCCGATGGCCACCGGCGCCGCGTAGGGGGAGGTGACCCCCTTGGAGGTCACGGCCAGCACCACGAACACGAACAAGAAGGTGAGGATGACCTCGGCCAGGAAGGCCCCACCGGCGCTGATGTGGATCAACGAATGGGACCCGTACCCGTTGGCGCCGAGCCCGACGGTCGACTTGTGGTAGATCGACGAAGTGCTGAACACGGCGTAGAGCAGGAGCGCCCCGATGATGCCTCCCACGAACTGGGCGATCCAGTACCCGATGGCCGTGCGCAGCTTCATGCGCCCGGAAAAGAGGAACCCGATGGTGACGGCCGGGTTGATGTTGCAGCCGGAGATCGGGCCCAGTGCATAGGCGAGCACCAGGAGCACGAAGCCGAAGGCGAGCGCGGTGCAGACCACCCCGGCCGAGATGCTCGAGCCGGTGGCCTGGAACCCGAAGGTCAGCGTGGCCACGCCCACGGCGAAGAACACCAGCAACCCCGTCCCGAGCGCCTCGGTGCCGAACTGCTTCAGGGTCAGTTCCTCGTCCATAGCACGCCCCTTTCACGCGGACCGCCGGCGCGCGACGTTACCGGCGGGCCCTTTTCCCGAGGGGGATCCCGGCCGCCTGCACCCGCCGCCCCTATACTCGGGGGGGGCACGGGACTCCACCCGCAGCTCGGGCGTCCATGGAAGGAAGAGCCAATGCTCGTGCTCAGCCGCAAGACTCGTGATGCGATCGTCATCGGCCACGACATCCGGGTGATGGTCCTGTCGATCGGCCGCGACCAGGTCCGGCTGGGGATCAGCGCGCCGCCCGACGTGGAGGTCCACCGCGAGGAGGTCTACCTCGCCATTCAGGAGGCGAACCGTCAGGCCGTTGCCTCGTCGGGCGAGGCGGTGGAGGGGCTGGCGGCCGTCCTGCCGGCGAAGGCCGCTTCGTCGGATGCCGACGGCGCCGGCGAGGATCAGGCGGCTGAGCCCGTCTCCGACGCCACCAGCGGGACCGCCACGCCGTAGCTCGATCCGTGCTGGACCACCTGGGCCGCGGCCCGGGTGCGCCGGTTGACCACGATCGGGCCGAGCAGGTTCATCTTGGGCGGCTCGGGCGCGATGGCCAGGGTGACGATGGCCAGGATGACGGCGTCGTCGGCCGAGGTGAGCCCGAGGCGCTCGACGGACTCCACGTCGATCTCGACGGTGTAGTCGGGGACGAGGATCCCCGGCGGCACCACCGTGAAGCAGATGTCGGGGTGCTCGATCGAGCGCATCCGGCAGAACGGCTCCAGCGCGGGGCCGAGGTCCTCCAGGACGAAACGGTGGTCGTTGGGGAAGCCGGGCAGCCCGGTGGCGAACTCCAGGACGACCTTCTCCATAGCGGGGGAGAGGCCGTGGATCCCGGGGACGGCATCGCTGGTGTGGTGCTGGGTCATCGACATGGGCTGTGCTCCCGCCTCAACCGAGGAACTGCACGAGCGAGTCCTGCGTCACCTTGGACGCGGCCCACAGTGCGGCTTGATACGAATTCTGCACCTGCCCGAGCTGGGTGACGGCCTGGGGCAGGTCGGTGCTCTGGATGCCCGACAGCTGGCTCTGCAGCGCCTGCTGGGTGTCGGTCGCCTGCTGCTGGAACGACTGCATCCGCTGGTAGTTGGAACCGAGGACGGCCGCTTGCGACTGGACCTGGCTGATCGCGTTCTGGAGGTTCTGCGCGTCGGTGGTCATGACCTGGTTCAGCGACGCCGGCGTGTCCGTCTGCAGGTCGGCGGTGATCTGGGCGAGCACCCCCAGGCTACCCGGGGTGGTCGACAGCAGCCCTGTGGTCCCCGTGCCGAAGACGGCCGGCCCGGTCACCGACACCGGCACCTGTTCGCCGGGTGCCACCGTGCGGGTCGGCGCGCTGCCCCCGCCCACGTAGTTGCCGTTGGCGTCGTAGGCGGTGGTGACGTTGCCGGTGCCGGCGAAGATGGCCTGCCCCGCGTACTGGGTGTTGGCCAGCTCGGTGAGCTGCTGGCGTACCGAGTCGATCTGGGTGGCCAGCCCCTGGACGGCGGAGGAGTTCCCCGTGAGGTTGGCCGAGGACACCGACAGCACCGCCTGCTGGGCGCTCTGCAGGGCGGAGAGGACCTGGTTCATCGTCGAGTTGCCCAGCGACAGCCACCCCAACCCGTCGGTCGCGTTGGTGGAGTACTGGTTCGAACGGGCCAGACCGGCGTTGATCTGCATGATGGTCGCCGCCGCCGCCGGGTCGTCCGACGGCTGGTTGACGGCGTTGCCGGTGGAGATCTGCTCCTCGAGCGTCGCCTGCTGGCTCTGGTTGGCGACGATGTTCGAGGCCAGCTGGTCGGCGATGATCGACGGCGTGTAGGAGATCGCCCCGCTCATGTCGGTCATGGCGTCCCCCCTACACCGACGCCAGCAGCGACTGCATCATCGTCGACACCGTCGAGATGAGCTTGGCCGAGGCCTGGTAGGCCTGTTGGGTCGAGAGCATCTGCACCATCTGCTGGTCCGGGTTGACCCCGGCCACCGCCTGCAGGTTCTCCTGTGCGGCATTGGCCACCGAGGTCTGCGCCTGCACCTGATTGCCGGTGCTCTGCACCTGCGCGCCCAGTTCCTGGACGAACGACTGGTAGGCCTGGTCGGGGCCCGTCGCCACGTCGTAGAGCTCGGCCATGGCCTGCGCGTTGGATCCGTCGTTGGTGGCGTCGGGCAGGGTCGAGGTCGACGAGGCGGCGATCTGGGTCGGGTCCGAGACGATCGCCGGGTTGACGGCCAGGCCGGCGGCACCGCTGCCGGTGAACAGCGGGATGCCGGCCGCACCGGTGGCGGTGTAGCCGGCGGCCAGCTGCGTGTTCACGGTGGTTGCCAGCTTGTCGGCCACGGTGTCGAGCTGTGACTGGTAGGCGGGGAGGTACTGGTTGATGGCGGCCAGCAGACCGGAAGCCGTGCCGCCGGTGGCCGGCACGGTGACGCCGCTCGTCGACGAGGTGATGGCGAGCGAGCCGGGGGCACCGGAGAGCTCGAGCGGGTCGGCGGACGATCCCTGCACCAGCGCGATCCCGCCGACGCTCACCGTCACCGTGCCGTCGGGCATGGTGCGGGAGGTTGCACCGATGTCGCTCGCCAGCTGGTTGAGGACGTTGTTGCGTTGGTCGATCAAGGAGTTCGGGTCCGTGCCCGCTCCCTTGGCCCCCACGATCTGCTGGTTGAGGCCGGCCACCTGGCCGAGGAGGGCGTTGGTGGCGGAGACCACCGAGCCGAGCTGCGACTGGGCGTTGGTCTGGAGCTGGGTGAGTTGCCCGCTCTCCTGGCCGAGGGTCGTGACGATGTTCTGGGCCAGGTCGACGACCTGGGTCCGGGCCGCCAGCGAGGACGGGTCCTGGGCGATCCCGTCCCATGCCTGCCAGAAGGACGAGAGCTGGGCGGAGAGGCCGTCGGAGCCGGGCTCGGGGAACGCCGCCTGCGCGCCCGAGAGCACCTGCTGGAGGGCGGTCGACTGGGCCAGCGCCCCCTGTGCCTGCTGGGAATTGGCCAGCAGCAGGCCGTCGGCGGCCTGGGTGATGGCGGAGACCTGGACGCCGCCGCCCACGCCCAGCGAGTCACCGCCGGCCAGGGTGGTGAGGTTCGCCGTCTCGTTGACGTAGCCGGGGGTGTTCGCGTTGGCCAGGTTCTGCGCGATGGTGTCCATCGTCGTCTGCTGCGCATCGAGTCCCGACGCGGCGATGCTCAGTCCGAGGTCGCCCATCGCTCAGTCCCTCACACGCGCGCGTCGAGCATCAGGGCGCCCGACACCGCCGCCGGGCTCGCACCCGTCGCGTCGTAGGCCCCGGCCGGCGCGGCCCCGACGAGCGCCAGCGCGTCGGTGGCGGCGGCCAGCCCGCGGGCGATCAGCTCGCGGTTGCGCTCCACCAGGCCGGCGGCGGCCCCGACCAGGGATCGCAGCGCGGCGCGGTGGGCCCGCAGCGCCTCGGCCGAGTCCTCGGGGAGTGCGGCGGCCAGCGCGTCGAGGGTCACCGGGCCGGCGAGCCCGAGCCGGGCACCGAGCGCCCCGGTGATCTCGATGCGCCGTGTCTCGACGTAGTCGACGGCGGCGGAGGCGGCGGCCACCTCGGCGGTCGACCGCATCAGCAGGCGGTGCCGGCCCGAGGCGAGCACCAGGTTCTCCTGCTCCAGGCGGAACACGAGTTGCTCGATGGCCGCGCGCTCCTCCCAGAGGCACGCCGACAGGTCCTCAACCATCCCCACGGGTCTAGGTATCGGCGCCCGTGCCCACCGGGTGAAGCGGAATCTTGTTGATTCCGTGGGAATCCTCCTCACCGAGGGTGACCGTGTCGGCGCCTCGGCAGGTTTCGGCCACCCGGGCGCCGCGCTCCTCGGCCTGTCGTGGGGTGCGGGTCGCGGCTACTGGCCGGTCGCGGCTACTGGATGACGAACCCGGTGAAGTAGACGGCGCTCACCTCCTGGGAGCCGTAGGCCTTCCCGGCGATCTTCTGGAACCGCTGCAGCAGCTGGACCTTCAGGGCGTCGCGTCCCCCGGGGGCGAGCAAGCCGGCATAGGTCTGCTCCCCGATCACGGAGATGGCGGCGTCGTCGAACTGGGGCTGGTCGTCGTTGAGCGTCTTCGTGGCCGCCACCGTCGTCAGCTGCAGGACGATCGTGGCCTGCACGAGGTGGCCGTCCGACAGGTTCACGGTGAGCTGGTCGAGGGTCTGGACCTGGCCGTTGGGCGCGATCTGGCCCGGCTTGTAGTGGGGCTTGATCAGCATCCCCTTGGCCACGTACGCGCCGCCGAGCAGCACCACCAGCACGACGATCAGCTTGGGGAGCTTCTTCTTCTTGGGTTTGTCGTCGCCGGCCGCCGGTGCGCCGGCCTTGGCGGCGGTCAAGGTGTCGGTCATGGCTGGGTGGTCCCCGGGGCGAGGATAACGACGTCGATACGGCGGTTCATGGCCTGGTGCGCCGGGGAGTCGTTGGGCACCGCCGGGTGCGTCTCCCCGTAGCCTTCGGCCGACACCCGGGAGGGATCGAGGCCGTCGATGGTCGTGAGGCGCTCGGCGACGTTCACCGCCCGCATCGCCGACAGCTCCATGTTGGACGTGTAGGGGCCACCGGTGATCGGCTGGTTGTCGGTGTAGCCCTCCACGATGAGGGCGTTGGTGTCGGAGTGCAGCACGCCCGCGATCGTGTCCACGACGCTGTCGCCGACCGGGCCGAGGTCGGACGAGTCGGTGGCGAAGAACACCTTGTCGGCGAGCACCTGCACCACGAGTCCCCGGGTCTGGGCCATCGTGGAGGCAGCCGTGGTGAGGCCCTTGGCCTGCAGGGCGTTCTCGAGCTGCTGCTGGATCTGGTTGAGCGGCTCCGGCCCGTTGCCGCCGCTGCCGGCGGCCGGCCCCGTGCCGGCGGGGCCGCCTGCACCCGCCAGCAGCGTGGTGGTCGTCGTCGCACCGGGCTCGAGGGGCGAGACGGTGGGGAGCTTCTGGTCCAACTGGGTCCCCACGGTCTTGGTCAGGCTGGCCTGCTGGAGCAGGCCGCTGCCGCTGGGGAGCACGCCCGGCTTGGGGTCGAAGGTGTTCTTGAGCCCCAGGGCCAGCGCCAGGAACTTCTTGGAGTTGATGGAGCTCACCGCGAACAGGACGATGAACAGCGCCAGCAGCAGCGTGATCATGTCGGCGTAGGTGAGGAGCCAGCGCTCGGAGTTCTCGACCTCCTCCTCGTGCTCCTGGTGCTTGTTCCGGCGGCTCATGCCGCCTCCTCGGCCGCGTTCGGCTTGCCGCCGGTGCGGTCCTTGGGCGACAGGAACGACTGCAAGCGGGCCTGGATCATCCGCGGGCTGTTGCCGGCCTGCACCGCGAGCAGGCCCTCCATGATCATCCGCTTGCCGTGCAGCTCGAGCTCGGTGGCGCGCTTGAGCTTGTTGGCGATCGGCAGCCAGAAGACGTTGGCGGCCAGGACCCCCCACAGGGTGGCGGTGAAGGCGGAGCCGATCGCCGGGCCGATGGTGTTCGGGTCGTTGAGGTTGGCCAGCACGTGGATGAGCCCGACGACCGTGCCGATGATGCCCAGGGTGGGCGAGAAGCCGCCCATGTCCTGGAAGAACTTCGCCCCCATCTTGTGCCGCTCCCGGATGGCGCGCATCTCGCCCTCCAGGATGTCCTCGATCTCCTCGCCGTCGACGCCGTCGACGGTGAGCTGCACCCCCTTGCGGAAGAACGGGTCGTCGACCTCGGTGGCCGCCTTCTCCAGCGCCAGCAGCCCCTCGCGCCGGGCCAGCTCGGCCAGCTTGACCATGCGGGTGATGTCCTCCTCGGGGGAGGGCTCGGGGGAGCCCAGGGCCTGCTTGATGACGTTCTTGATGTTCTGGACGTCGTTCTTCATGAAGCCGGCCGCGGACGCGGCGATCGTCCCCACGAACACGAGGATCAAGGGCGCGGGCTTGAACAGGACCATCGGGTTGGACCCCTCGATGACCATGGAGAACAGGACCGCCCCGAGGGCGCCCCCCACGGCGATGGGGGTCATCCGGTCGAGCTTCTTCATCGCCCCGCCTCACCCGGGGTGTGGGGGTGGGGGTCGTGGTGCTCGGGCGCGTCGGCGCCGCCGTCCTCGCCGCGGACGAGCTGGAGCCGGGCGGTGGGCTCGACCCCCAGCCGGGTGGCGGCCTCCACGGTCATCACCCCCGAGGCGCGGACGGTCAGGTCCTGCGCGAGGGCAAGGATCGAGGCGCGGTGGAGGCGGAACAGCTCGATGACGTCGTCGAGGCTCTCGTGGACCACGTACTTCGTGCCGTTCACGAGCGTGAGCACGGTGTCCGGGGTCTCCTCGGCGCGCTCGATCAGCTCCGGGTTGACCGCGATCCGTTCACCGTTCAGCCGCGTCAGCGAGATCATCCGTTCTTCCCCTGCCGCTGCAGGACGGTTCCTTCCGCCCCGATGTGCATCGGATATCGGCGCGCCGACTCCTGCGCTTGAGCGCTACGGAGGGTGGGAAGTCTGTGGCGTCCGCGCGCCCCCGGTGGGCACCGGCCGAGGGCGCCGGGGTCAGCCGGGGTTCGCCTCGAACGGCCCGGATCGATCCGCGGCCCGCGCCGCTGTGTCGGCCGCGGCCCGCTGGGCCGCGGCCCGCTGGGCGGCCTCGATGGTCCGTACGATCTCGGCGCGCCGCGACTGCTCCGAGTAGCGGTCGAGGAGCGAGGTGAGCACCGCGCCCGCCACCCAGCACACGAGCACGGCGACGAGGAAGCGGACGAGCGCGGTGGTGGCGCCGACGGCGCCGTCGAGGATCCCGGGGACCATCGGCAGGCTCAGCATCACCGCGCCGGCCAGGACGAGCTCGGGGCGCCGGACCCTCATGGCTCGAGGCGCTCCACGGCCAGGGTGGTCCAGCGCGCCGGCGTGGCCCGGCGCTCGTCGATGCGGGCGACGGGGATGCCCGCGGCGGTGACGGCCACTGGGCTCACGCTGCACTCGACGCCGTCGAGGACGATGGCGTCGAGCCCGCCGAGAGCTTCGGCCCAGGCGGCGACGTCCTCGGTCTTGCAGACGGCGTCCACCGCGCCCCACACCGCCGTCGGCCGGAGCACGTCGAGGACGTGGCGGGCCCAGTTGGTGGCGTTGCCGGCGATGGGTGCGTCCACCGCCACCACGGCCACCGAGCTGCGCCGCCACCCCGGCGCGCGTTCGGCCGCCTCCTCCGTGGAACGCACGCATCGGTCGACGGGCAGGCGCCGGCGCAGGGTGGCCGACGAGCTGGCCACGTAGACCGCATCGGGGTCGACGTCGATCTCGGCGGCGAACTGCGCGGCCAGCTCGAAGGCGCGCTCCCCGCTGCCGGCGACCACGAGCAGGCTGCCGGGCAGGTGGGGGAGCGGGGGCACGTCGGGCAGGGCCGAGAACCTCTCCAGCAGCAGGCGGGCGAGGTCGTGGCCGCCGGCCACGTCGGTGGCCGTCCGGCGCGAGGTCTCCTCGTCGAAGCCGAGCCGGCGCAGGCTCGTCACGAGCTCGCCGTCGGCCCGCGCCGGGCGCCGCCGCGACGGATGTGCCACCGGCGACGGGCCGAGCGCCACCGTATTGGACTGCTCGGCCAGGAACCGGGCGATCTCGTCGAGCTGGCTCTCGAGCTCGGCGCTGTCGTGATCGTCGGAGGCTGCCACCTCGACGGGCGCACCTGCCTCGGCGCCACCGCCGACATCCAGGTGGGCGGCCGCCTCGGCGGCTTCGGTCGGCTCCAAGGCCGTCGGGGCGTCCGCCGGTTCGGAGGCGGCCACCCGGCGCAGGACCGCTGCGAATTCGGCGGCGTCGTCGAGTTCGGCCTTCTCGCCGGCCGCGGACGTCGACGCGTCGAGCGGCGTGGCCAGGGCGATGGCGATCCTGGCCATGGCGGCGGCGGGCCGGAGCTGGTCGTGCTCGGCGTCGGGATCGTCGGTCGGGTTGTGGCCCTCGAC
>Ga0187770_10001310_pt1 | contig 13128 bp, 13 predicted proteins | sample 0116_SJ02_MP02_2_FD_133154 | JGI IMG/M metagenome (GOLD analysis project Ga0187770, IMG submission 133154) | Tropical peat soil microbial communities from peatlands in Department of Meta, Colombia - 0116_SJ02_MP02_20_MG | ecosystem: Environmental > Terrestrial > Soil > Wetlands > Peat | place...
ACGAGCGCCGAAGCCGCGCAGTTAGCCCCCGTCTTCACGAGCATACCGCCGACCGGCGCACTTTTCGCGGCGTTCCTGGGCGCCAACACCGTAGGTTCAATTCTTGCGGACCCCAGAGTTGCGCAGCTCGCCGGCTCCATTCCTCAGTCCGTCACCCTGTACCTGACCGGCCAGACATTCTTTCCCACTGCCATAGCGCCTGCCTTCATGTCTTCGCTCAGGGAGGCCTTCTACCTGGGCGCTGCTCTATCGCTGGTTGCCGCAGTTGCCTCAGTGTTGAGGGGGAAGGCCAAGACTGCAGCCTGGGCGGTCAGAGTCGCAGAGAAAGAAGGCGCCATCGAGACCTCAGGGGCCTAGGCGGCATCGGTGCCTGGCGCAGCACCCGGTCCGCGAGCCGAACCGGTCCGTCCTCTTTCGAAGGCGCTGTGCAGGCTCTCGAGGCCATGCGGGGACGCCAGAATTCATTGTCCGCCTGGACACGTAGGCTTGCCGGTAGCTCCGATGTCTTCTATCGTCACGACCCTTCAGGCCCCGCGGCCGGCGGCTGGCTAGCGGTCAGCCTCCAAGCCAGCCAGGCCATCGGGGTGATGGCGACGTAAGCCAGAAGCGTCCCCCACCAGACTCCCACGTCGATGAACAGGTACCTAACCGCGAACCCGAAGGGGACGATGGTGAGCATGCCCACCGTGATGAACGACTTCGCGAGGGAGCGCGAGAACTCCAGACCTTGGGCGCGGCTGGTCACGTAGAGGGAAGACGTCCATATCGCAGGGGTCGCTATGAACAATCCACCCACCAGAGGCCCGGCCGTGATGCTGAGGAGCACGACCCCCGCCACGACACAGCCTCCTAGCGTGCCGCGCAGGACTACCCGCCGGACATCGAACGGCGTCGGCACTGGAGGGACGCTCTTGATCCCTGCCAGTCTCAGGGCGGTGTACACAGCGGAAGCCGACACTACGCTCATGGCCACCGACAGGATAAAGTCGTTGAGGCCGGACAGCACGACGAGGACCGTCAACAGGAGCCACAGCGACAGGGCTAGGGTCATCCTCGGCCCGAATCTCAAGCGCGCAGGGAGTGCGTAGAACAGCAGGAAGGCGAAGGTAACGCTGAAGCTGAGCGGGAAGCCAACAGCCGCTTGGACGGCCGCAGCCTGCGTCTGAGTCCACCCGATGAAGAGAAGGCTCACCGGACCAGTCGAAGGCAGGCCGCCGGCGAATCCTGCACGGCCCGCTCCGAAGGCGTCTGCGACGGTGGTAACAGCCGCTACCACGAGCCAGCCCGACCCAAAGGCGAGGAGCAATCGCAGGAACAGGATGTCCGCTGGCATGTCAGTCAGATTCTCCCGCCTGTGCGAATCGCCTTAAGTCTTAGTGACCAACTGGCGAATCAGTCGGCAGCGATTCCGCCTGAGGGTCCAAAAACTGATTAGGGCCGAGCAGCAAGGCGCCCATTCATGAATCACCAAGACGAGTACAGGGTCATCGCCGAGTTCTCGACACACCCGCTGGGCGAGGGGACGAGCCTGAGCAGGTACGTCAGGTCGGCACTGGATGAGCTTAGGAAGGCTAAGAGTGTCAGGCTCTCGGTCAACCCGATGGGGACCGTCATCGAAGCGAAGAGCCTGCAGGAGATATTCGCGGCCGTCCAGGCGGCGCACGAGAGGGTCTTCAAGGAGGGCGCGTCGAGGGTCGCCTTCACGCTGGCGGTGGACGACAGACGGGACAAGAGGAGAAGGATGGAAGACAAGGTCTCCGCAGTGTCATAGCGAGCGGCATTTTCGGGTCTAAACCCTGGTGGGATTCCCCACCGTCCAAGGCAGGTCGACCGAGAACACTTCCATGGGCAGTTCGAGGTTCTTGGCCTCTCGCTTCCCAATCTCCGTCAGATGGTTCCCGAGCTTGTTCCAGACCTGGTCGAACACCTGGCGGGTGATGCAGATCCCTCCAGGCTCTGCAATAGAGTAGACCCTGCTCGCTATGTTCACGGCGTCGCCCAGGATGTCCGAGCCCTTTCTCTCGACATCCCCGACGTGAATGCCGACGCGCACCAGCATTCGGTCGCCTTCGGGGACCTGCTGGTTCCTTTCGTGCATGCCCCGCTGGACTTCGATCGCGCACTGGCAGGCCTCCAAAGCGCTCGTGAATTCCAGCATGAACGCGTCGCCTATCGTCTTCACCTCTCTTCCGTGAAACCTGGGGAGCGACCGCCTGGTGACCACCCGGTAGTCCTCAAGCAGGCCGAGCGCGTGTTTCTCGTTCTTCTGAGTGAGTGACGTGAAGCCGACAACATCAGAGAACATGATGGCTGCGAGGCCTCTGCTCGGCGTCTCCTCGAAGGTCTCCAAGTACGCGTTCATCCGCCAGTAGGTTTCCAGGAACTCGACTCCCCGGGGGGTCGAGGTGTACACGGTTTCTCCATCCGTCGTGTTCCGCCTCAGCAGCCCAAAGGCCGCGAGGTCGTCCATCATCGGCTTCAATCGGTCGAGCGGAACCCCTACGCCGTAGGAGACCCTTGTGATTCTGCCGCCTCCCGGATTCCTACGCACCACCTCCAGAATCGTGGCGTAGATGTCCGTTTTCGAACGCCTGAGAGACTTGCTGCTCGTCCTCCCACCCTATCCCTTCGAGCACTGCCTCCTACAGCGGGAAACTAGGAAGCCGGTCTGTCTTCTCCGGCGGGTCCCTGTGGCGGACCCTTTCTCCCTCTCGAAGCTCCTTGGTGTAGACCAATCTGTCAACGACGCAATTGTCCCCGATGTCCGCCTTCTCCGCGTACACGTTACCCATCCTCGTCCCGCCATCGACCTCCAGGTCAACACAGTACACGTCCTGCACCTGGGCTGACCTCCCTATCCTGACTCGGCCTCCGACCAGAGCTCCGAAGCAGCGCGCTCCGTTTCCGAGCTCGACCGAATCGGCCTTGAAACCCTGGCTAGTCTCCACCCTGCCGCCTACCTCCGCCCTGCCTGTGAGCACGGCTTTCAGCGCCTTGAGGATCCCACCGACTTCGGCGTCTACCCCAGATAACACCCCCCCTATCTCGGCCACCCCTCCGACCTGGAGCCTGTCCTCCATCTGAAGGTCGCCCGTGACCCTGATCTTCCCGCCGACCTCGGCGGACCTTACCCAAAGGCCGCCGTTGATCTCCGCCACGCCGCCGACCCGGACCTCCTCGCACTTCAGGTCCCCGTCTGACCTTAGCTTGCCCCCCACTTCCACCGTCTTGCCCTCCCCCCCGCGCAGCTCTACGATTCCGCCGGTGTCGATCTTGTCGAAGTGCAGTACCTTGGCTGACACGAACTTCCCGCCGACGTCTATGTCCCCTACCGCTTCTCCTCCCCCTACGCTCGCCGTCCCGCCTACGTCGAGGCGCTGCAGCCTGATGCTCCCGCTGGCGTCGAAGGACCCGCCTGCGTCCACAGAATCGGCGGTGACGTCGCCCTGCACGTCAATCGAGCCTCCGACATCGACCTTGTGGGCTTCAAGCGAGCCTCCTACTGACAACTTACCGCCCACATCAACATCTTCCGCCTTGACGGTGCCCCTGGTGTAGAGCGCCTCCTCGACGTCGATCCTGCCCCGAACCGTGAGGTCCCCGCTGACCCGGGCAAGCCCGTCTCTCGACTCCAGCGAGAGACAGTCGAAGTCGCAATCGATCTCTACACTGCCTTCGAACTCGGCTCTGCCTGAGACAGACACGGCTCGGCCGTCGGCTGCGCGGATGGTGACGTGGTCGCCCGCCCTCAGGTCACCCTCGACCCTACCTAGCTCCGCCACCTCTCCTTCGCGGATCCGCGTTTCTTGCATGAGCGCAGGAGGGTCAGCGTTCCGTAATATAGTTGGCTCACCTGTGGTAATCACCAAGGGTGACACCTTTCGTTTCACGTCTTTCGATCGTGGGACGTGGCCGGGGGCAGCTTCACCCTTAATTCGTCGCCCGGCTCACCCTCTGCCGTTCACCGTTGCCTGGAAACCCTCTGATCAAAGAAGTTCTGGACAAGTATTCCGCCGTATGGGCATTGTCTCATGCGATGCGGGTCATGAGCTGGGACATGGAAACCCGAATGCCTGAGGGAGGCGCAGCCGCGAGGGGGATGGCCACCGGGGAGGTGGCCGGCATGGTACAGAAGGCGACCGTGAGCATGAAGGAACTCGTCCTGAAGGCAGACAAGCAGAAGGACCTGTCTGACCGCGACAGGGGAATCGTCCGCGTGCTCCGGAGGAGGATCGATTACTACACCAAAGTCCCGCCGGAGCTTGTCAGCGGACTCGAAAGAGTAACGACAGAGGCCACGGTGGCGTGGCGGAACGCCCGAAAGAAGTCGGACTTCAAGCTGTTCCAGCCGTACCTCGAGAAGATTGTGGGGCTGAAGCAGCAGGAGGCCGAAAAACTGGGGTACCGCAGGCACCCTTACAACGCCCTCCTCGACCTCCACGAGGAGGGTTTCACGGTTGGCGACGCCGACAGGGTGTTCTCGCGGTTGATTCCCGGGAGCGGGAAGATCCTCGAGAAGGTCCTGAGCGCCGGAGTGTACCCTTCGAGGCACCCGCTAGAGTCAGCGAAGTACGAGACTCCAGCGATGGAGAGGGTCAACCAAGGCATCCTTCGGCTCCTAAAGATGCCTACTACCACATTCATGATGGACGTCTCGACCCACCCATTCACAACCAAGATAGCCCCGGACGACGTCAGGATCACCACGAGGTACGAGGGGGTCGACTTCAGGGCCACGATGTACTCCACCATTCACGAGTCGGGCCACGCGCTCTACGACCTGGGGGTGGGAGAGGATCTTCGATACACCCCAATCGACTGGGGGGCTTCCTACGGCATCCACGAGTCGCAGTCGCGGTTCTGGGAGAACGCAATGGGGCGCAGCAGGGAGTTCGTCAAGCTGGTGAGCCCACTCCTCAGGAAGAACCTCTCGTTCGTGTCCAAGTACGGACAGGAGGACCTGTACCACTACTTCAACCTGGTCAGGAAGAGCTTCATCCGGGTGGACGCGGACGAGCTTACGTACAACCTGCACATCGCCCTGAGGTACGACATAGAGAAGAAGGTGCTCGCAGGCGATGTCAAGGTCTCGGAGCTCCCGGAACTCTGGAACGACACGTTCAAGTCGCTCTTCGGAATCAAGCCGCCAGACGACGCGAGGGGGGTCCTGCAGGACATCCACTGGAGCGGAGGCTCGATTGGATACTTCCCCACGTACTCCCTCGGCAACGTGGTGCTCGGGATGATCTGGCACAAGATGGGAGATGGCAGGATGATTAGGGAGTCGGTGGGAGCCGGTGACCTGACGCAGCTAAGGGAGTGGCTCAGGCGGAAGATACACCGCTGGGGCTCGACCTACACGCCGGCAGAGCTTCTGCAGAGGGAGTTCGGCGAGGGATACAACCCGGACTGGCTCCTCAAGTACTACGAGACCAAATTCCTCCGATAGCGAAACAACTCCGCGAAAGCACCTTTGCCGCGTGGCTGGCAGCCGGCCGTCGCGGGGTCGAACCATTTTATATGGTCTGGACCCGCATCGCTCCCCATGAGCGGGAACGCGGGCTTCTGCCACAGGTGCGGAACCCAGCTACCAGAAGGTGCATCCTACTGCCCCCGGTGCGGTTCGGCGGTAGTGGGCTCAACGGCATTCCAAGCCGGCGGACCCGGCCCAGCCAGGGTCGAAATCCGGGAGAAGGCAGAGAAGCAGGAGAAGCGGGAGAAGAGGGAGAAAAATGAGAAGGGCGGCCCGCAGGGAATGCTCGGCGCGCTTGTGGGTGGCCTGATCCTCATTTGGCTCGGGGCGACGTTCTTCTTGGAGCAGAACGGCAATCTCAACCCCTTTGTCTGGTGGGCCTACTTCCTGGCGGGGGTCGGGGCAATCCTGGTCCTGCAGGGAGCACTGCTGTATGCGAGAGGGCGCATCGGCGCCGGCCCGATCATAGGCGGCGCGTTCGCAATTCTGATCGGGGTCAGCTTCATTACAACCGCCCAGTTCGACATCACGGACAGGCTCTGGCCACTGCTGCTCGTCGTGCTCGGAGTATTCGTCTTGGTCGGGGGGCTCGCCTCGCGGAGAAGAGTGCCGTCTCCCTAGAACCGAAACGACAGCAGGTTGAAGAAGGCGTGCTCGAGCCTGGTTCGAGCCCTATCTCTACCGAAGATCCTGAAGTAGCCTTTCCCCAGTGCCTCTACGAGGTCCCCGATTTGGTATCTAGGTAGCATCACTGTCGAGACGAGCAGCCTCCCCCATTCGTTCGGCCGAAGCTCGTGTAGCATCTTCACTCCGCTCCCCGTTGCAACCTCGAACAGGTACCCGTCGTAGTTCGGCGAAACATATGGGAGGTCGTCCAACTGCTGTGCGAACACCCCCTCCGTGGCAGTGTACATCTCGACGACGGGGACGGGGCCGTACTGGTATCGTAGCTCCCGTTCGTACCTCGTGTGTATCTTCGCGACACTCGTGCAGAAGAGGGCCCTCGGCTTCCAGACCTGCCTGGGACGGACTCCGTGTTTCTTCCGAAGGTACGAGGCGAAGGCCGACATCACCGGGGTCACGCCCATCAGGCTTCCTATGTCCTCCCCCTTGGCGCGCTCGTACGCCAGCTCGAACCGCCTCTCCCAGTCCCTCTGAGTGATGCCTCCCCCCAGGGAGTCGATTTCCCGCTGTTCCGGTACGAGTCTCGCGCCGCTGAGCGAAGGGAAGGCCCTGGCGTAGGTGCCGGAGCTGTAGCCGTACGTTTCGAGCCTTCCCTGAGCGTGGAGCACGTGCACTTCTGATGGGAAATTCAGGTTCAGGACTGCCGCTTCGAGGACCTCCGGATTCCTCCTTGTGGCGAAGTTCACGACGCATCTCGCACCCATCTCAAGGATCTGCGCCAGGTGAGTCTCGGTCACGGGGAGGACCTTCGAGGCGCCCGTGCTCCCTCGGGTCATGACCCAGAGCTTGGCCGGCTCGGGAAGCAGCGCGGAGTAATCCCCTCCCTCGACTCGCCTCACGTAGGGAACCAGGGACCGGAAGCTTGCGGCGGGGAAGCGCGCGCGAAAGTCGGCCACTCCCCGCACTTCTGATGCGCAGTGCTCCCTCCCGTAGTCTGTCTTCGCGTACGCCGAGATGAGATTCATCAGTACACGTTCCTGGCTGCCCTTCGGGTCTGCCAGGCTGTCGTACCACGGGTCGACAATCTGACGGAGAATTGAGGGAGTCTCCATCCGGTTCACTCAGCACTAGGCAGGAAGCGAGTCTGACCAGACCGTTGCTCCGCGCACACTCCTCGCACAGAATCGACGCAAGGTTGAACCACGCTCCGGCTCAATCGGATTGGGCTTCTCTTCGGCCCATTCGGCGGGGGAGAAGGTAGGAGATGACCCCGTCTGCGATGACCACGATGGCGAGCCCGACGAAGAACGCAAGGACGAGTTCAGAGCCCCTGATCTCTCTGGAGTAGAATCGGGTGAATTCACTGGCGAGATAGAGCGAGAAGAGAGCCCCTACTATGTTCCTCATGGGCCTCGCGAAAGAGTCAGCGAAGGCGAATCTGAGGCAAGCGGCAACGAGTCCCCATGCACCACCTGCCACTAGCAGGAAGATGATGACCTCTCCCAGGGCGGGCCCCGGGAGTACGGGATAGCCGTGGGTCCCCCAGCTCGTGAGGTACGCCCCCAGCAGGGAAAACACGTCCGGGAATCGGCTGACTGCGAGGCCGATTATGATCAGGAAGCCGAACGCGCTGACCGCGCCCCACCAGCCGTCCCTCTCCCTTCTTTGGCGTCTCCAGCTGCGTTCCCAGTCACGTTCCCACCGTCTGTCGTAGCCGGGTCCCCCCACCCGGGTCCCGCAATAGATGCAGTAGCCCGCCCCCTCCGTTAGCTCCTTTCCGCACCTGGAGCAGAGAGCCACCGCTAGCCCCTATCCTCTCTCTCGACCACGACCGTGCACTTGGTGGCGACAGCGGCAATCACCCCGACGGCAGCCAGAATCGGCGCCAAGACAATGCCTACGAGGCCGACGGTCACGGGAATGTCAACGAGGGTCTCTCCCTTCTCTCCCTTTACGACTATCCGCCTTACGTTCCCCTCGTGTATCAGCTGTTTCACCTTCTGCGCAAGGTCGTCTGACGAAAGGGAGAACTCCTCCATGGTCAGCCTCGGCAGCTTCGCTCCGCATGAGTGGCAGTAGAGGGCGTCCTGTACTGCGGTGCTTCCGCACTTTGGACAGTACATCGGTGGTCTGCGCCCAGGCCTCTCCTTAATCCGTTTCGTCGGGGCCGATTTCGCCGGAGCACACGGCGGCAGGAGTGGCCCACGGGGTAAGCATTATTACCCAGCCGCTTTCAAAAGCGTTCCTATCGCGTGAAACCTTCGCTTTCGAGGCCCACGGGGACGGGGCTGGTCGTGCTCTCGCTCCTGCTTTTGCTGTCTTCCGCGCCGCACGCTATTGCGTTGTCAAACGGCCAGGCAGCCGGACTAGCAATAGGCGAGTCGAGCCTGACGTCTTTCTCGCCGCGGGCGACCCCGACAGGCCTGGTGTCACCAACCGCCGAGGCGTTCGACTCCGGTGGCGATTTGTGGGTGGCCGATCAGGGAGCCAACAGGGTGCTCGAGTACCCGGCGCCATTCTCGACCGGAGAAGCCGCCACCTTGGTGATAGGGCAGGCTAGCCTCACCGCGAACTCCTTCGCGACCACGGCGGCAGGGCTGAACGCCCCTCAGGGGCTGGCATTCGACTCCAGCGGCGACCTCTGGGTCGTTGACACCAACAACAACAGGATCCTGGAGTACCCGGCGCCGGTTTCCACAGGGGAGGCCGCAACCGTAGTGATAGGCCAGACCAACTTTACCAGCGGCGGTTCAGGGACTACAGCGACCGCGCTCAACCAGCCTGAAAGCATAGCGTTCGATTCGGCGGGCAACCTCTGGGTCGCGGATGCTCTCAACGACAGGGTCTTGGAGTACACCCGCCCGTTCTCCTCGGGCCAGGCCGCCACTCTCGTGATCGGGGCGTCCAACTTCACTACCCAGAACGACGAAGTCAGCAGGACTGGCCTCAGCACGCCGTCTGGGCTCGGGTTCGACTCAAGGGGGAATCTCTGGGTTGCGGACGGGGTCCGCGTCCTAGAGTACACGCCTCCCTTCTCTACGGGCGAAGGGGCTTCCGTCGTCATAGGGCAGACGAGTTTCACCAATAGCAGCGCCGTAACGACTCCAACAGGGCTGAATCTCCCGTACTCCCTCGCCTTCGACCCAGGAGGTAACCTGTGGGTCTCAGACTATGGCAACAACCGCGTGTTGGAGTATCCTGCGCCGCTCTCCACGAATGAGGCAGCCGGCACGGTCATCGGGCAACCCAATCTCACCAGCGATGCAGCGACCCCGGTGCTCGCGCCAACCCCGACAGGATTGAATCACCCCTGGGGGCTGGCATTCGACCGCAGCGGGAATCTGTGGGTCGCCGACTATGCGGAAGGCAGAGTTCTGGAGTATGCAGCTTCCTCGACCGCCGCCGTGACGTCTGCAACCGCCACTCTCGGGCCGACTTCGACCGTAGAGTCAAGCCTGACGACCGTGCCAGGAGGAACCACCACCCCTAGCTCAGCAGCAGGTGGGGGAGGGGTACCAGAATTCCCTGCCCAACTGGGGGCCCTGACCGCCTTCACTGTTCTGCTTGCGGCATCCTACATTCTGGTTCGGAGCCGGGTCTCGCCCGGACGAATGACGAAGCGCTAGCTGGTGCGCTTGTCAGCAGGCTAGGTCACCATTCCTTGGCGGCGCGCCTCCCGATTGTATTTGCGCCTCCTCCCTAAGCCTTTGAGTGGTTCCTCTCGCGCAGACAGAGGGGGCTCTCATCTTACCGCGGGGTCCTAGCCAATGCCCAGCTGAAGCGCCGCTCTCGGGATGTCCCCTCTTCGCCTGAAGGCGTACAGAAGGGGGAGAGTGAGCAGGCAAAGTGCGCCAGAGACGGCAAAGTAATCCGCATAGTTCCCGGTCGGAAGGAAGAGTGCAGCCAACACCAGGTTCACAATCCGCCCCGGGTTGAGGAAGAACTCGAACCTCACCCAGAACGGGGCGGCGCTTTCCTTTGTGTAGCTTTCCGCGAACCACCCTATCAGCACCGGTCCCGTGGCGGCACCGGCGGTTCCGGTTACCACCGAGACGGCCAGGAGCTCGGGAATCGTCCTGACGAAGCCCAGCGCAAAGAGGGCGAGTGCCGTCGCCGCCGCGCCAGCCACCCAGACGCCGAACCTGTTGCCCAGTCTGTCTGAAGTCCTCGCAACCCAGATTCCGACGACGGCCGTGACGACCCCGATTGCCGAGACTACAATCCCCAGGTTTAGGAAGCTCCCTGCGATGGACAGCGCGAACAGCGGGTAAGCGAGCCAGGTCACGTCAGTCATCCCCCATGCCAGCACCGCGGCCAGGAAGTAGCCCAACCTAGGACTACCCCGGAGCTCAATTGGCTTTCCCGTGTACGCAACTGGCTCGAAGCGGAACCTCCACATCAACGCGAGGGCGACTATGTAGAGCCCCGCTGCGACACTCAGGGCGGCCAGGAACCCGCCCCCAAAGGAGATCACCATACCTCCTAGGACAGGGCCGACCACTGAGGCAATGGAACTCAGGAAGAGCCAGAACATCGTGAAGGTCGTGGCGATCTTCCCCTCCTGGGCTACCCTGATGGCCACGGTCTGGAAGGCAGGCCAAAACAACGAGAGCGCGACCCCTGATACCGCCCCGGTTAGCAAGGAGTCAGCCCTGAGCAGCAGGAGAGTATAGTACAGTACGTAACAGGGGAAGCTAGCGAGAAGCAGTGATTCGAAGCGTGCCCCAGCGGCCTTCAGGAGCGCACGCGGGACAACAGCAAGGACGACGAACTGCACAGCGAGGAACTGGAGCGCCCAGTTCAGGCTTCCCGAACCTATGATCAGGTAGTAGGCTGGCAGGAAAACGGAGATGAACGACCCCGAAAGCGAAAAGGTCAGGAACATGGTCGCGAGCCTCCGTTGCTGCGGAGAAGAGAGCTCTTCCAAACGAAGCCAAGCAAGGAACCCGATTAATTAACCCGCGGCAGTCGCGAGTGTCCCGCGAAAGCTCTAAAGTGCCCGGGGGCGGACTTGGGCCCGATGGTGGCCGACCCGCACGTGAAGAGATACTTGGTGAAGCCTGGGTCGAGCGTGCGTCTCAGCAGAATGGACCCAGGTGACACCACTGGGTTCGACGGCGGGAAGAAGGAAGGCGAAGAGGCCATCGGCGCCATCATCGAGAAGCTCGACCCGCTTCAGGAACTGCTATTCGCCGAACACAAGCACAGGGTGCTCCTGGTCCTTCAGGGGATGGACTCGTCAGGCAAGGACGCAACAATCAGGCGAGTGTTCGAAGGGGTAAACCCGGAGGGGGTCAGAGTGGCCCACTTCGGAAGGCCTTCGCAGGAGGAGTCAGACCACGACTATCTCTGGCGTGCACACAGGCAGGCCCCGGCAAGGGGCGAGGTTGTCATTTTCAACCGCAGCCACTACGAGAGCGTTCTTGTGGAGAGAGTGCACGGAATCGTCTCCAAGGATGTCTGGGAGAAGAGATATCGTCAGATCTCCGACTTCGAGAGGATGCTGAGCGAAGAGGGGACCACGATTCTGAAGTTCTTCCTGCACATAGGCAAGAAGGAGCAGGCGAAGAGGTTCCAGGACCGGCTTGATGACCCGACAAAGCACTGGAAGTTCAGCTACCTGGACTATAACGAAAGATCGTACTGGAAGGAATACATGCGGGCATACGAGGACGCCCTCGAGCGAACCAGTACGGGGGATGCTCCATGGTACGTCGTCCCTTCCAACCATGGCTGGTTCAGGGACCTTGTCGTTTCCCAGGTTGTCCTGGCCAGCTTGGAGGGACTCAAGATGCGATATCCGAAGCTTGACACTGCCAAGAGAGCCGTGCTGAACGACGGCGAGAACGGCCCCTAGAGAAGGACGAAGCTTCCTGAAGCCGCGTCAAACGGGCCAGCTGGTCGGCGCAACGAGAATTCACCGTGCCGATAGTCGGCCCGGACCGCCACGGTTCAGCCCTTCCTCGAGTTCCTGTAATCTCGCTCCAAGGCCTTTCCATAGGCCTTCCAATGGTCTGCGGCTTCCGCCTTCAGCTCCGCCTTGCTCGGGATGCCCTTCTTGCTCCTGTACGTCTCAGTGAAGGACATGTCGAGCTTGGTCCTGTTCTTGCCGATGGCCTTGAGGTTGTATTCGCCCACTTCGCTTCCGTCGCCGCACGTCTCCAGGTGCCAGGAATCGGGCGGGCGCAGCCACACGACCCTAACCGGGTCGGTGCTTGAGGAAGGTTTCCTGCGCTCTACCGTCCAGATGACTCTCCGCTCGGTCTTCTCGTGAAGGTTGCGGATGTCCTTCGAACCGAGCATCTGCAGGTCGTCCGCCCTGAAGTCGGTACACCAGGCGTAGACAAAGTCTAGCGGAGCGTCGAAGGTCTTCGAGACCTTGTAGGTCTTGACGTAGGCAGTCTTCATGAAAGCCTACGATTTGGCAGATTCGCTATAAGCGTTTCATTGGAAATTCTTAAGTCGGCGACGAATCGGACGGCTACTCGTGCCGCGGTAGCTCAGCCTGACCGACGGGGGCCAAGGAGAGCATCCGGCTGAAGACCGGAGTGTCGTCGGCTCAAATCCGACCCGCGGCATCGATTCCTTTCATGTGACCGAAAGTACGACACATCTGAATTTGAGCGTTCCTAGGTTGGTTCAAATCGGATTTGAGCAGATCGAAGGGAAGCCGAAAACTACGGGCGCTAGAGCACAGCTTTGAGTTCAATTCTATGGCGACGATTGGTGTCAAGGTTGGGTAGGAGGAGATTCACAGGTTTGTGCTTGCGAAACCGAGCATAGATTCCGCGCTTCCGTCACTAGAAGAGGCTGAGCTTTCCTGTCAGGGAAGAAATCGATGCCAAGCTCTTGCCCAAAGTTGTCCCTCTTACTTCCCCTTGCTTGCAGCCTTCTTGGTCCGTCTATCCACCCTTTTCGCCATCCAAACCTCGAAGGAGTTCGAGGTGACAACCGTCCCACGCCCCTTCCCAAGTGGTTCTTCCTTCTGGGATTTCAGCCACTCCTGGTAAGTGTCTCCCGGCAGGTGCGTC
>Ga0187770_10001311_pt1 | contig 13120 bp, 8 predicted proteins | sample 0116_SJ02_MP02_2_FD_133154 | JGI IMG/M metagenome (GOLD analysis project Ga0187770, IMG submission 133154) | Tropical peat soil microbial communities from peatlands in Department of Meta, Colombia - 0116_SJ02_MP02_20_MG | ecosystem: Environmental > Terrestrial > Soil > Wetlands > Peat | place...
GGAGATCTGGTCGACCGCCAGTGCCACCCACTGCGACGCTCCCGGGAACAGACCCACCTGCTCGAGGACGACGAGGGGCGGGATGGCCATCGCCCCCAACGCGGCGCGCGGCTGGGGGATCGACGCCGGCACGGGCACCACCGGCGCGCCCCACTCCCCCGCCAGCCGGCCGAGTTCGCCGCCCGAGGACACCACCACCATGCTGGCCCCCGCTGCCGCCGCCTCGCCCGCGGCCTCGACCGTCTCCTCGGTGTCGCCCGAGAACGACATGGCGAAGACGAGCGATCCCCGGCCGACGAAGTCGGGCGCGTTGTAGGACTTCACCACCACGACCGGCACCGGCAGGAACGGGCCGGCCACCGCGACCATCACGTCGCCGGCGATCCCGCTGCCGCCCATGCCCAGGACCACCACGTTCTCGATGTAGTCGTGCGCGGGAAGGCCCTCGAGGCCGCGCGCCGCCTCGGTCGCCTCCACCACCTGCTCGGGGAGCCCGGCGGCAGCCTCGAACATGCCGAGGGTGTCGACGGCCCCGGCCGGGAGCCCCACCGCGGTCACCGCTGCCCGCTTCCCTGGAGCGTCTCGGGCACGCCCTCGGTCTCGGCCTTGGCCATGAGCCGGTCGTGTTCGGCGTCGTTGACCGTGGTGGCCTCGTCCACGAGCATCACCGGGATCCCGTCACGCACCTCGTAGGAGCGGTGCAGCCGCGGGTTGTAGAGACGGTTCTCGTCGGCGAAGTAGAGCAGCGGCCCCTTGTCCTCGGGGCAGGCGAGCACCTCCAGCAGCAGTTGATCGAGGGCCAACGCGGTCGTCCTTTCCTGTCCCGGATTCCGTCAATGTGCCGCGAGCCGCGCCACCAGCGCGAGGACCTCGGCCACGTGCGCCGCGCACGCCTCGTCGTCGGCCGCCTCCACGTTCAACCGCAGGAGGGGCTCGGTGTTGGACGGCCGGAGGTTGAACCACCACGACCCGAAGTCGACCGTGAGACCGTCGGTGCGGTCGACGGCCGTGCCCTCGGCCGCGTAGTGGGCGGCAACGAGCTCCACCGCGCCGGCAGGGTCGGCCACCTCGGTGTTGACCTCGCCCGAGTCCGCGTACCGGCGGTAGGGCTCGAGCAGCTCCGAGAGCGGCCGCCCGGCGGCCGACAGCACCTCGAGGACCACCAGCGCCGCGATCAGCCCCGAGTCGGCCCGGTAGTTGTCGCGGAAGTAGTAGTGACCCGAGTGCTCCCCGCCGAAGACGGCCCCCGTCTCGGCCATCACCTGCTTGATGAACGAGTGGCCGACGCGGGTGCGCACCGCGATGCCCCCGCACTCTTCGATCGTGTCGGGGACGACCTTGGAGCAGATGAGGTTGTAGAGGATCGTCGCCCCCGGGTGCTTCGCCAGCATCGCTCGCGCCACGAGCGCGGTCGTGAGGGACCCCGACACCGGCTCCGCCCGTTCGTCGACGAGGAAGACGCGGTCCGCGTCCCCGTCGAAGGCCAGGCCGACGTCCGCGCCGTGATCGAGCACGGCCTTCTTCAAGTCGACCAAGTTCTCGGGCTGGATCGGGTCGGCGGGGTGGTTCGGGAACGTGCCGTCGAGTTCGGGGTAGAGCACCGCCAGGTCGAAGGGAAGCCCCTCGAAGACGGCGGGGACCACGAGGCCGCCCATGCCGTTGGCCGTGTCGGCCACCACCTTCAGCGGGGCGAGGGACGCCGTGTCGACGAACGAGCGCACGTGCTCGGCGTAGGCCTCCAGCAGGTCGCGCCGCTCGAGCGCGCCGGTCCCGGGTGCCCGATCCACGTCGGAGTTCAGGGCCTGCTCGGCACCGGCCCTGATGGTCGCCAGCCCGGTGTCCTGGCTGATCGGGGCCGCGCCGGCCAGGCACATCTTGATCCCGTTGTAGCGGGCCGGGTTGTGCGAGGCGGTGAACATCGCCCCCGGCACGCCGAGGAGGCCCGAGGCGAAGTACAGCAGGTCGGTGGAGGCCAGCCCGATGTCGACGACGTCGGCCCCTGCGCTGCGCACGCCGTCGGCGAAGGCCTCGGCGAGCTCGACGCCCGAGGACCGCATGTCGCGCCCCACGACGACGCGCTCGGAGCCGGCGAAGCGGGCGAAGGCCCAGCCCACGGCCCGGCACGTCCGTGCGTCGAGCTGGTCGGGCACGATGCCGCGCACGTCGTAGGCCTTGAAGACTGCGTCGAGGGCGCTCATGGCGTCCCGAGCCTATCCGTCCCCCGCGGGCCCTCGGAGGCCCGTCGGCGGCCCGCGGCGGGCGGCGGGGCTCTCACATGCAGCGTCCCTACACCTAGCTGAGGTCGTCGATGACGGTCGTCAGGTCCTGACGCGCCGCCCGCAGGTCGTCGGCGACGTTGACGAGGTTCGTGCGGGCCTGCTCGAAGACGGGGATCGTCGCCGGGTGACTCGCCGGCGTCTGGGCCAGCAAGGTGGCCGCCTGCCCGGTGGTGGCAAGGCTCCCTGCCGCGGTCACCTTCGCCTGGTAGTCCGCGAACGCGGCCTGCGCGTCGGCGGTGTCGATGCCGTGCGCCTGGGCGTTCCTGATCCACGCCGAGACGGCAGGCTCGAGCCCGTCCAGCAAGCCGTCGGCCGCCATCGCCGCGTCGTTGGTCACGACGAGGTCCGTCTGCGGGGTCATCACGGCATACACCCAGTACCCGTAGACCATCGAGTGGGCGTCGGTCCGAAGCTGTGCGCAGGTCGTGTCGGTCGGCACCTTGGCCTGCAGCGCTTGGATGCCGGGGAGCTCCGTACCCTGGATGTCCGACAGCAGCGCCGACTTGTCCGACGACGTGATCGTGCTCGACCCGTTCACACGGCTCACGAGGGCGTTGAGCTGGGTGAAGCGCTCCGCGAGCGCGGACTCCACCATCTGCTGCGCGGTCGTGAACGTGGACGGCGTGCACAGTGGTGACGACGCCGCCGGCGACGAACCGGTGCTCGTCGACGAACCGGTGCTCGTCGACGAACCGGCCGAACCGGCCGAACCGGCCGAGCCCGTCAAGCCGGTCGAAGCGGCGAGCGAGGTGGCGGTGGCACTCGACCGGGCGCCCGCGGCGGAGGCGGCGGCGGGGGCGAGGCCGACGGCGGCCAGCGCGCCCAGGGTCAGGGCGAGGCCCCCGGCGATCGCTCGCCGGGCGAGGCGGTGGTCGGGTCCGGTCGTCATCACGAGTCTCCCTGCGGATTGTCGATGTCGGCGTTGGCCTGGTTCAGGCTGTTGTCGAGCGCACCGAGCTCGGCGTCGATCTGGCTGAGGGTCTGCTGGCTCACCGCCGGCGCCGTCGACGACGCCGCCGCACCCGTGCCGGGCGTGGTGGCGGTCGGCTGTGAGGTGGGGGTCACCCCGGCGGAGCTCGGGCGCACGACGTGCGACGCCCCGCCCACACCACAGGCGCCGAGGGTCAGCATGCCGACGATCACGGCTGGGAGCACCACGCGATTGCGTGTCACCGGCTGCACGGGTCCTCCTTGGGCACGGGGGCCTCCCCTCCGGCTCTGGCTCCGAGGGCCCGCCCATCGCCGCCCTCCCGCGAACGATTGTCGGCCTGCGGAGTGTGCTGGGCGTGAGCGACCTGTTAGGGAACCGTGATGCCCGAGCGCCGGCGGGCCACCAGCACCACCAGGGAGGCGACCCCCACAGCGCTGAGCACCAACCCGAGCAGCGCTGCCGGCGGCGTCCCGTAGTGGAGGACCACGTCGTGGGCGGTGGGCACCACGACCATCATGTTGGGCATGGCGCGCCAGGGGCCCTGGGCCCCGCTGGCCTGCCACGCCGGGAAGTACGACACCCGAACCACCACCGGTACCCCGACCCGGTCCACGTGGAAGCGCACGGTGTCCGTGCCGACCTGCACGTCGCTCACCTGCACGGCCGGCAGGGGCTCGGCAGGGAGGCCGCGGCCGGAGACGGCCGCCGCCGCGTCGGCACGCGGCCAGTCGGCCGGGCCGTGGTCGACCATCTGTTGGTTCCAGCGCGAGGGGTCGGCGAACCAGGCCTGGGCCACGGGCAGCCACGAATTCTGCGTTTCGCCGACGCCCTGGAGCACGACCGGCGTCTCCGCGAGCGGGCTGACGATGGCGGTGTCCTTCACCTCGTAGACGTTCCAGGTGGTCGTGTACTGCTGGCCGTTGGACAGCGAGTGCCACGGACCGGTGCTGGCCACCAGCTGCAGCCCGGGATCGACGTCGGCCTGCGCCTGGATCGACGGTGACGAGGCCAGGAAGTAGCGCACACCCAGGAGTCGCAGGTGCTCCACGCCCAGGTGGACGTCCGGCGCCGGCTGGTAGCGGATGCCAGTCGTCGAGGCCACGACCGCCTCCGAAGGCTGCTCGGAGAGCTCGGCCTGGTCGATGAAATGGTACGGCGTGGTGGAGGCGGACTCGAAGAGGAGACCTTCCTGCGAGTCGATGCAGCCGTCGGTCCAATACGGCAGGAGCATCGGTGCCATGGGCGTGCCGAAGCGGTTCAGCCCAGGGTTGTACTCCCAGAAGGCGCGCCCGCAGCCGTCACGGGCCGCCACGCCCTCCATGGTTCGCACCAGCGCCTGCAATTCCGGCCACGCCGGCTTGCGCTCGTAGCCCGAGTAGTTCCACTCGGCCCAATAGCGCACGTTGTTCGGTTTCAGGTGGATGGGTCCGATGTTCAAGCTGGTGGTCGCCGCGACGAGCAGCGGGGGGAGCGTCGCCACCAGCGCGAGCGCCAGCGACGCCAGTGGGACGCCCACTGCGCCCGGCGCCCACCGGAACTGCGGCCGCCGGACGCGCGTCATGCGCTCGGCCATCAACTGGGAGGAGGCCGCCGGCAGGCCGGCGGCCTCGCCGGCTGCCACGGCGTCGGCCACGTCGGCGGCCCACACCCGCGCGCGCATATGCCGCCAGACGGTGGCGAGGACGACACCGGTCTCGGCCACGGCGTAGCCGGCGAGCAGGTACACGCAGATCCACCACAAGGGGACGAACCGCGTGTTGTAGAGCTTGCCCTGCGGGTCGAGGACCACGGCGGCAGCGGCGAGGACGGCCAGCACGGCGAAGAGCACCATGGGTCGGTGGCGGCGCAACAGGGCCGCCACGAGGCCGACCGCGGCGAGCGCCAGGGCCCAACGGTTGCCGTTGGGGGCGAGCAGTTGCGCGTAGGTCGTGACGTTCAGCCACCCCATGTTGGTCGTGTAGGCCTGCTCGAGCACGAACGGGACGGCCCAGAAGGCGATGAGGAGGAGCCCGGTGCCGACCGAGGTGAGGATCCACCACAGCCGCCGCCACGACGGCGGCGACAGCACGAAGATGACGGCCACCCCGGCCATGGCGAACATCGCCGGCACGAGGTGGCACAGCGCGCACGAGGCGAGCAGCACCGCGCCGAGGGCACGGAGCCGGCCCGTGCGCATCCCGTAGACGACGACCCCGAGGAACACCAGGGCGATCGACAGCCCCAGCGAGTAGGAGTACTCGCCGGCCAGCGTCGAGTACAGGTTCCCTCCGTAGATCGTGTAGGACTGGTCGAAGAGGAACGGCAGCGTGGCCAGCGCCAGCACCGCCGGCCGTGGGCGCTCGAGCCCGGCCAGGCGGCCGAAGGCCCAGGCCGCCACCGGCAGCAGGAACGATCCGAGGAGCGTCGCCAGCTTGAAGGCGATGTTGAACGGGATGACGTAACCCATGACCGCGGCGGCGAGGTCCGCCATCGGGAAGTAGAACGTGTACAGGGGCAGGCCGTCGTAGGCGCCGGGATACCAGCCGGTGAGGTGCAGCCCCGGCAGGAGGTTCGACTTCAGGTAGCCGGCGAGGCCCACGTGTGCGCCGGTGTCGCCGCCGGTGGTGGTCGTGTTGGCCAGGACCAGTGACGGGTCCATCTGCCAGGCGACGATCACGATCACCGATGCCACCGCGAGGAGGGTGACGAGCTTCGGGGCGAGCGGCCGGCGCACCCAGCGCCTCGCGCTCGAGATCGCCGGTGTCGCCGCCGGGCCCGGCGCGCTCGGCATGGACGTCGGGGCGCGCAGGGTCATCCGACCGCCGCCCGGACGGACCCGCCGTAGACGACGAGGAGAATGGCCATCAGGTTGAAGGTGCCGTGGGCGAAGATCGACGGCCCGAGGCGGTCGAACTTGTACGCGAGCAAGGCGAGGACGCAGCCGAACGCCATCAGCCCGAGGAACTCCAGGGCCTCCGCGTGGGCGAGGCCGAAGACGACACCGGTGGCGACGATGGCCAGGGTCGGCCCGAGGGTGCGGCCCGCACCGGCGAACCCGGCGAGAAAGCCGCGCAGCACCAGGCCCCGGAACGTCAACTCCTCGACGATCGGCACGACGACCACGGTCAGGAACGCGATGATGGCGATGTCCGTGCCCCGGAATCCGCCGGTGAGGTGCTTCGCCGGCTGGTTCAGCTTGTCGCTCAGATGGGGCACGAAGAACTGCAGCGGGATGTAGAGGAGCGGGAGCAGCACGAACTGGCCGCCGACGCCGACCCCGATGCCGACGAGCGGGTCCCAGCGGCGGAACCCCCATCGCATGTCGGCGAGGACGTGGCCGCTGCCCCGAATCCTGCTGGCGAGCACCACCGCCCCCAGGAACCCGATCCAGAGGCCGACCAGCCCGCACACCACGATCCACGCCGGCTGCACCGCGCGCGCCACCAGCGCGGAGAGGTCGTGGGCGTGCCCGTTGAGGCTCGCCACCACCAGCAGGAGGACCGCACTGAACACCTGGCCGGCAATCCAGCCGAGGAAGCCCAGGAGCACCCACACCCAGCCCCCGGCGGCGGTGGCGGGCACGCGCGCCTCGCCTGCCTCCGCCTCACCGCGGCCACCGGCACCCCCGGGCGGTTGGTACGCCGGCGGGCCGTACGCCGGCGGCGGGTAGGCCGGCGGCGGGTAGGCCGGCGGGCCGTACGCCGGCGGCGGGTACTGCGACGGGTGGACGGGCGCGGCGGGGCCGGGCGTGTCGGGGCCGGGCACCGGGATCGAGGTCGGGCCCGACGGCGACGGGCCGCCCTGCGGGCCGGGTTCACCGCTCGCCATCACGACCAGGTTACTGAGCCCCGTGTCCCAGGCGGCTTCAGGACCTGGTCCTCCGCACCCCGGTGCATCGGTTCGGGGCGCGGACACATAGCATGGTGACGATGAGCCCCAGCCTCCCCGACCGTCGCGGTGGTCGCCCCGCGCCCGGTGGCAGCCGTGGCGGCGCGGGCGGCTCACCCCAGGGCCAGGGGTCGGGGCATCCTGCCGGCGACCAGAGCTGGCGCTGGGTCTTCGCCCTGCTGATCCTGGCGGTCTTCGCCGTCGTCATCATCCCGCCGCTGCTGTCGAAGCCCAACGTGCAGCAGATCCAGTACCACCCCTTCATGCAGGACTACGTCAAGGCGAAGAAGGTGGAGTCGGCAACCGTCGACAACACGACGGGGGTCATCACGGGCAAGCTCAAGGACGGCGGCAGCTACACCGTCAACGGGCCCAACCCCTCGCTCGAGGGTGACGTCCAGGTGATGCAGCAGGACATCCCGGACTTCAAGTTCAACACCCCGCAGCCGAGCGCCCTGGGCCAGTGGCTGCCCACCATCCTGATCCTGGTGGCCTTCGTCGGGATCTTCTTCTGGATAAGCCGGCGCGCCCAGGGCCAGATGAGCGGGATCATGTCCATCGGCCGGTCGCGGGCGAAGATGTACACGACCGAGCGGCCCCGGACGACGTTCACCGACGTCGCCGGCTACCAGGGCGTCAAGGTCGAGATCAGCGAAGTCGTCGACTTCCTCAAGTCACCGCACCGCTTCAGCGACATCGGGGCCAAGATCCCCAAGGGAATCCTGCTCGTCGGCCCCCCGGGCACCGGCAAGACCCTGATCGCCCGGGCGGTCGCCGGCGAGGCCGGCGTGCCCTTCCTGTCCGTGAGCGGGTCCGACTTCATGGAGATGTTCGTCGGCGTGGGCGCCAGCCGCGTACGCGACCTGTTCCAGACCGCCCGCAAGCAGGCGCCGGCCATCATCTTCGTGGACGAGATCGACTCCATCGGCCGCAAGCGCGGTGCCGGCCTCGGGGGCGGGCACGACGAGCGGGAGCAGACCCTCAACCAGATGCTCTCGGAGATGGACGGCTTCGATCCCGCCGAGGGCGTGGTGATCATGGCCGCCACCAACCGGCCCGACATCCTCGACCCGGCCCTGCTGCGCCCGGGCCGCTTCGACCGTCAGATCGTGGTCCCGCTGCCCGACCTCGAGGAGCGCCTGCCGATCCTGGAGGTCCACTGCAAGGACAAGCGGACTGGGCCCGACGTCGACCTCGAGCTGGTGGCCCGTGGGACCCCGGGCATGAGCGGTGCGGACCTGGCCAACCTGGTCAACGAGGCGGCCCTCTACGCGGTCCGCCGCGGCAGTCACCAGATCGAGATGCAGGACTTCGAGTCCGCCCGGGACCGGGTCCTCATGGGCCAGCGCCGCGAGAGCCTGGTCCTCTCCGAGGGGGAGAAGGAGCGCGTCGCCTTCCACGAAGGCGGCCACGCCGTCCTGGCCTACGTCCTCGAACACGCGGACCCGGTCCACAAGGTGACCATCCTCCCCACCGGCATGGCGCTCGGCGTCACCCAGCAGCTCCCCCTCGAGGAGCGCCACATCTACCCCCGCGAAGTCATCGAGGACTCGCTGGCGGTGCGCATGGGCGGTCGCGCCGCCGAGCTGATCGTCTACGGCGACCTGTCGACCGGGGCCAGCAACGACCTGGTGGGCAACACCGAGCTGGCCCGCAAGATGGTGCGCGAGTGGGGCATGAGCGAGGAGCTCGGGCCCATGGCCTGGGGATCGCAGGGCATGGTCTTCCTGGGCGAGGACCTCATGCACACCCGTGACTACTCCGAGGACACGAGCCGCGTCATCGACGCCGAGGTCGCCCGCATCCTGCGCGAGCAGGACGAGCGCGCCGTCGAGCTGCTCACCCGCCACCGCGGCGGCCTCGACGCCGTCGCCCGGGCCCTCCTCGAGCGCGAGACACTCGACGGCGAGGAGGTGGGCCGGCTCGTGGACGCCGCCTACGGCCGCCCGGTCCACGACAACGGCACGGTGAGCCTGGCCAAGTTCGCCACCGTCGGCGCGGACGGTGGGGCGTCCTCGCCCGCACCCGCCACCGGGAACGGTGCCACCGAGGCCCCGGTCGACCGGGCGGGCGGCGCGGACACCCCGGCCGAAACGGCCGGCAGCGCCACCGAGTAGCGGCACCCGCCACGGTCGCCCCGAGCGGCCCCGTTCAGCCCAAGGCGAGCGCGGGCAGTACGACCACACCAGCCGCCCCGGCGGGTGCGGCATCGAGCTCCACCGCCACCGGACCCGAGGCGACGATCTCGAGTGGCTCGGTGCCGACGGGGGCCGGTGCCTTCGGGCCGACCACCACCGGCACCCCGGGGGTCACGTTCCAGGCGGCGCCGGGCACGGCCCGCCAGCCGTCGCCGACCGGGGCCCGCACGGTCACCGTCACCGGCTTGCCGGCCAGATCGACGACGGCCAGGTACCACGCGCCCGTCCCCGGCGGGGGCACGGCCGGGAGCAGCCACCGGTCGCCGCCGACGGCCACCCCGGCGGAGATCCCGGTCTGGGGTTGGGCGGTGCCCGCCGGGGCGTCGCTCTCGCGGGCGGCGGCGATCGGGCCCTGCGACGACAACACCAGCGAGTAGGGCGTGTCGGCGGGGATCCTGGTCTGGCTCGTGCCCCGGAGGACGGCGGTGCCCTGGGCCGGCACGGTCAGCTGGATCGGGGCGGCCGTGCCGTGCTGGAGCCCCACGGCGGCCGACACCGACACGGCCGAGCCCGAGGGGTTGAACAGGTGGAACGTCGCCCCCCCACCGGTGGGGTCCGTGCTGACCGGGAACGCCGTGACGGTGCCGGGCCAGGCGTCGCCGGAGAGCAGCGACAGGCCGGTCTGACCGGAGACCTGGCGCTCGGCCGCCACCAGCGAGCCCGACAGCGTCGAGACGGCCGTGGCGACGGCCGGGTCGTCCTGGTCGTGGTCGGCAACGTCGGCGACGACGAGGGAACCCGCCGGAACGCTCATGCCCTGGTACGCAGCCGGTGCGATCACCCCGTTGGTCGACGTGGCGAGGGTGATGCTGGCCACCGCGTCGGTCGCCGACGGGTTGTAGAGCGCGATGGCCAGGCTGTCGCCGCTCCGGGTCGAGCCATGGGCGAAGTACCAGTGCGTGGCCGGGGCCGAGGCGCAGGGGGCCACGCTCCACCCCGCCGGGCCCGCGATCTGTTGCCACACCCCGACCCCACCGCCGTCGAGCACGACCGACGCCGCCACGTCCGAGCCGCTGACCATCGACGCCGGCGAGACCCGCGCGCTGGCCCGCGCGGGGACGACCACCCCGGTGCTGTCCCGATCCCCCCCGGCGTCCACCGCGGTGACGGTCCCGGCGACGGGGCGGCTCCCGTCGTTGACCAGCAGGAGCGTCGGGGTCGCCCCGGCTGCGGCGGAGGTCCCACCGGCGCAGTACCACGCCGCGGACTCGACCCCCTCCGGCGCGATCCGGGCCGCGGCGACCGCCGGCGCGGGCACCCCGGCCACGGCGTCGGGGCTGCGGCCGACGATCCGGTCGACGACGGCGATGCCGCCGAAGACGAAGACCAAGGTGACCACTGCCAGCAGGCGGCGGGTGCCCTGGCTCACGTCGCCACCGGCTCTGCGGGCGCCGGTGGGGCGGGGGCTGCCTCGGGGGCGGGGGCCTCGACCCTGGCGCGCCGGCGCCGCCGCGACCCCCACAGCCGGTCCAACCACCGACGCCGGCCGACGAGGTAGGCGACGACCACGATCCACAGGATCGCCTCGCCCAGGACGGCGAGCCCGTGGAGGACCGAGCCGCGGAAGTCGACCGTGACCGGACCCCGCCGGGCCACGGCGAACGCGGCCGCGTAGCCGAACGCTCGGCGGGCGACCACGACCCTGCCGGTGGCCGTGACCAGCTGCCAGTCGCCGGCGGGGGCGGTCGCACTGAGCACGGTCCCGGCCGGCACCCGCCCGCTCGTGGCCGTGGCGTCGGGAGCGCCCCGGAGCACGGGCCTCCATCCCGAGACGGTGCGGACCGCGGCGGCGGGCGGACCGGGGTGGACGGAGCGCAGGGGCAGCGCGCCGCTCACGGCGTAGACGTCGAAGCCCCCTTCGCTGATCACGTGGCGCAGGTCGATCTGGGCGGCGAGCCCCGGCGACACCTCTGCCGGCGGCGGGTAGGCGATCGGCGTCTGCAGACCCGGGATGGCGGGGGCGATGGAGTCGACGAGCACCACCCAGCGGACCCCGTAGGGAGCGAGCAGCGAGCCGAGGCGGACGGTGTCGCCCGACACCGCGGCCCGCACAGCCGACCCCACCCCTTCTGCCGCCTGGGGCGACGCGCTGGGCCACAGGCCGGTGGTGTCCGGCGGCCCGTCGACCGACAGGGTGTAGGACAGACCAGGGAGGGCCTGCCATCCCGCGCCGGGCACGGCACGGGGGTCCCCCAGCCACAGCACCCGGAAGTCGCCGTTGTGCAGGACCGCCGGTGCGGCCATCCACGCGGTGGCCTGGCCGTAGCCGGTCTGCGGCAGGTTCCAGCGCCCGTCGACGCTCGCCCCCAGCGCGGGCAGCGCGCCGGCCACGACCGCGAGGGCCGCCACCGCCGCCCCGCCCTGGCGCCACCCGAACCGGTGCCCACGCAGGTCCGTGTCGAAGGCGACCACGCCGAGGCCGATGGCGAGCGACAACCCGATGCCGGCCGCGGCCAGCAGGACGGGTGCGGGCACCCCCACGGGCCCCAGCCACCCCTGGCCCGCGGCCCAAGTGGCGGCCATCGACGTCGCCACCACCATCCAGGCCCGCACCGCCCAGCGCAGCCGCCAGCGGGACCCGATCCACAGCGGCAGCGCGCCGGCGACCATGAAGCCGAGCACCAGGGGGCTGTGGCCGACGGGACCCACGGCGAACTCGAGCAGCTGGCCCCAACCCGGGGCGGTCGCCGGCGCTGGTACGACCCCGGCGAGCACCTGCCAGCGCCCCGGCGAGGCGACGACGAACGCGAACCAGGGGGCGAGGAGCGCGGCCGCCACCAGCGACCCGCCGACGAGGACCTGCACCACGCGGGACGCGCCGTGGCCGGCGGCGCCGGCCTCCTCGGCGCCCGACACGAGGACGCCGAGGAGGAGACCGAGCGCGAGCACCGGGGCGAGCAAGGCACAGGACGGCGCCACCCCCACGACCACCGCCAGCAGCAGCCCGAGGGCCGCCGACTGGTACCGCAACCCCCGCCGGCGCCGCAGGCCGGCACGGCCGGGCGCCTCGGCATCCGCACCGGCCGTCACCGCGAAGGGTTCGAGGCCCGAAGCCCGGCACAGCCGGACGAGAATCCACGGCGCGGCGGCGAAGGCCACCAGGCCCGCCCACTGCCCGGTGCCGAGCGCGTTGTAGGCGAGGGGCAGGACCAGGTATGCGGCCGTGGCGGCGGCACGGGCGCGCGACGACCTCGTCGGTCGCAACAGGCGGGAGGCCCCGATCGCACCGAGGGGTAGGCACCCGAGCACGACGATCTTCTGGAGCAGGCCCATCGCTCCGAAGGTCAACACCCCCGACACGCCGAGGAGCGCCGTGGCCGGCGAGGTGGGGTCGGTCGTGCCCACGCCGCCGGGTTGCCAGCCCGCCGCGAACCGGTGGAGCAGGGTGGCCACCGAGGGCATGGCCAGCAGCTGGCCCAGGTAGGGGAACCCCGACCCCAGCAGTCCCCGGCTGCCGAACACGAGGAAGAGCACGAGGGCGAGCCAGGTCACCGCGCCCAAGGAGATCCGGGCCCGCGTCGGGGCGAGGGTCGGCTCGACCTCGACCTCGCCGAGCTGGCGGGCGGCCTCGGCCTCGCCGCCGACATGGGCGGCGGCGAGGCCCTCGGCCAGGGCACGGCGCAGGTACGCGGTCAGCCGGGCGCTGCCGTGCAGCTGGTTGCGCCGGACCGTGGCGTCGTGGACCTGGCGGTTGGCCTGCACCACACTCCGGGCGCGGCGGAGCTCGGCTCGGTGGGCCAGGTTCCAGCGCCACGCCTGCACGACCGCCTTGGCCCGGTCTCGGTCCCGGGCCACCAGGGCCACCAGGACCTCGCCCAGGTTGAGGACGGCGATCTGGGGCAGGA
>Ga0187770_10001312_pt1 | contig 13111 bp, 9 predicted proteins | sample 0116_SJ02_MP02_2_FD_133154 | JGI IMG/M metagenome (GOLD analysis project Ga0187770, IMG submission 133154) | Tropical peat soil microbial communities from peatlands in Department of Meta, Colombia - 0116_SJ02_MP02_20_MG | ecosystem: Environmental > Terrestrial > Soil > Wetlands > Peat | place...
ACCCTGGCCATCGAGGAGATGAGCCGCATCTGCCCGGGGCTGGCCATGAGTTACGGGGCGCATTCCAATCTGTGCGCCAACAACATCCACAAGAACGCCAATGAATATCTGAAAGAGAAATACCTGCCGCCGCTGGTGAGGGGAGAAAAAGTCGGCGCGCTCGGTCTGACCGAACCAAACGCTGGTTCGGACGCCATGAGTCTTCGCACCCGCGCCGTCAGGGCCGGGGACAAGTATATTCTAAACGGGACGAAGATGTTCATAACCAACGGCCCCATTGCCGACACCCTGTTGGTTTATGCCAAGACCTCGCCTGAACTGGGTCCCAGGGGTATCAGCGCTTTTGTTGTGGAAAAAGATTTCCCGGGCTTTTCGGTGGCCCGCAAACTCAAGAAATGCGGCATGCGGGGTTCGCCGACCGGAGAGCTCATCTTCGAGGATTGCGAGGTGCCGGCTGAAAACCTGGTGGGCGAAAAGGACAACGGCGTCAATGTGATGACCAGCGGACTGGACATTGAGCGGATTGTGCTCGGGGGCGGCTCTCTGGGTATGGCTCAGCAGGCGCTCGAGTATGCGGTGAAATATTCCGTGGAACGCGAGCAGTTCGGCCATCCCATCGCCTCATACCAGATGATCCAGCAAAAGCTTGCCGACATGTACGCTCGTACCGAGGCCGCCAGGCTCATGATCTACAGGGCTGCGGAAGAGGCCCAGAAGGCGCCCAGAGGAGGCAAAGGCACCGAGCTTACCAAGCAGGCCGCGGCGGCTATCCTTTTGGCTGCCGAGACGGCGACCTGGGTCTGCGATCAGGCGGTGCAGATTCACGGCGGCTATGGGTACTGCCTTGAATTCCCCGTCCAGAAGCTTTGGCGGGACGCCAAGCTCTATGAAATCGGGGCGGGCACGAGCGAGATCCGGCGGCTTATAGTGGCGCGCGAACTCACACGGCTCGCGTTTGCCAAAAAACAGGAACGATTCGGCGCTCAGGCCCCTGCTCCCGAGGCCGCCGCCAAGGGGCGCGGGAGTCTCGAGACGACGGTGCATGCCGCGAGTTAAAGGCCTTTTAGCGCGCTTAGATGAAAGTTGAGAACAAAGGTTTTCAGGAGGATTTGATACATGACGACGCCAATTCAGCAAAAAATTCGAGACAAGAAAAAGACCCCGGAGCAGATCGCGGAAATGGTCAAATCCGGAGACTGGATCAACAATGGAAGCGTCGGCGGGGACTCAACGGCATGCACCGAAGCCGTGGCAAACAGACTGGGACCGGGGCCGGCAGATCTCAAAGATATCGAATTCTGGATGTACGCCCAGTTCTACCCGCACAACGAACTTCAGCAAATAGATCCCCTTCAGCAGTTTCACTGCGTCCACGAATATTTTTTCTTCCCATGGAACCGCAAAGCCAGGGACACCAACAACGTAACGGACTGGGCGCAATGGGGGTGGTCCTATGGAATGTGGGCCCACCATTACAGGTTTATCAATTCCGTTCCGTAAGAGCGCGGCATCGATTGGTGGTTCAATGCCGCAACGATGCCGGACAGCCGCGGGTTTTTCAATATGTCCTACGGCACGAACAACTGTAACATTTTCAGACAAACTGCAAAAAAAGTCGTTTTCGAAGTCAGGAGCGATTATCCGTGGGCCGAAGCCGGACGTTTCAACACCATCCATATAGACGATATAGACTACTGGGTCGAGGTCGACTGCGAAAAGCACCGATGGCCCCAGATTAACGAGCGCGCCATAAAACCAAGGCCGGAAGAAGAAGCAATTGCGAAGAACATAATGACGATTATGCGCGACCGTGATGTTGTTCAGCTCGGCATCGGATCGCTTCCTTCCGCTTGTGTCGCCGCAATGGAGAACGCAGGGTTCAAAGACCTCGGGGTCCATACGGAAATGCTGAACTATGGACTTATAAGACTGATCGAATCCGGGCAGGTCACCAACGCCTACAAGAACATCGACCGGGGCAAAAGCGTCTGGACATTTGCCTTCCCGGTGGACGTGAAATGGTATTTCGATACGGTCGACCACAATCAGCATCTGGCCGCGTATGACATCAGCTATACCAATAACCTTCATACCCTTAGCCGGATCGACAACATGATCGCCATCGACAACTGCGTGGCCGTGGATCTTCTTGGACAGCAGTGCGCCGGATTTTATGAAGGGCGGCCGATTTCGAGCACCGGAGGATATTTCCAGTTTGTGAGCTTCTGCGCCATGTCCAGGGGAGGCAGGGGTGTAGCGTCGATGACCTCGAGGAGCAAACATGGAACTCCAAGGATAGTTCCTTTTCTTCCCCAGGGATCCAGCGTGGACGTGCCTGCACAGCTTGCAAACTACGTGTGCACTGAGTTCGGCATCGTGAACCTTAGAGGGCTGAGCGGCTATGAAAGGGCGAGCGCCCTGATCTCCATTGCTCATCCGGACGATCGCGAATGGCTGGAAAGCGAAGCCCGCAAGCACGGACTCCTTGCACCCAAATTTCCTGTGTCCATGTCGCCACAGGGCGAAAACAACCTTAGAAGGTATCCTTCATACGAGGAGAGAAGGGATTACAAATTGCCGTTTAACAGCGAGATATGGGGATGCGACTGGGACCCTTACCAATCCGGCAAATAACAGGCAGAAGGGCTCAAGCCCACATCTGCTTTGTTAGACCGGCCATCCGCAACAGAGATGCTGCTGTCGCAAAATGGTCGAACTGGAACTAATAGTCAGCCCGAAAATGCCTTACGGCTGGATGAAATGAGACGAATATGGAAGTCAAGACCTTTGGAGTGATTGGCGCGGGACAGATGGGAAACGGAATAGCGCAGGTGGCCGCAATGAGCGGACTTCAGGTGATCATGTCCGACATCAATGATGAACTTGTTCAGAAGGGTATGAAAAATATCGAGAACTTATTGAGCAAGAATGTAGAAAAGGGAAAGATGAGTTCCGAGGAGAAGGGCGCGGTTTTGGGACGAATCAAGGGTACTGTCGATAATGGGGAGATGGCGGCAGCGGATTACGTCGTTGAAGCCGCTACGGAAAACCAAGCTCTTAAATTCCAAATTTTTCGCGATCTTGACGCAATTTGCCCTTCTGAGTCGATCCTTGCTTCGAACACCTCGTCAATCCCTATCGGTCGCATTGCCTCACAGACGAAACGGCCCGAGAAGGTCATCGGCATGCACTTCATGAATCCCGTCCCTGTGATGAAGCTGGTGGAAGTAATCAGGGCTTTGCCCACTTCCGATGAGACGTTCAAGGTCACGATGGATCTGGCCGAAAGATTTGGAAAGACGCCTGCAGCATCGAGCGACTATCCCGGCTTCATCGCCAATCGCATCCTAATGCCGATGATCAACGAAGCTGTCTATTGTCTCATGAGCGGAGTAGGAAGCCGCGAAGACATCGACACGGTCATGCGCCTCGGCATGAATCACCCAATGGGCCCCCTGGCGTTGGCCGATCTCATTGGTTTGGACACCTGCCTGGCCATCATGGAGACTTTGTACTCCGGTTTTTCCGACTCAAAATACAGACCCTGCCCTCTACTTCGAAAATATGTGGAAGCTGGGTGGCTCGGGCGAAAAACCAAACGCGGGTTCTACGAATATTAATAAACTCCGATATGAATTGGGTGGTGAGTATGGATTTCGAACTTACAGAGGAACAAAAAATCATCCAAGATATGGCGGCCAAATTTGCCAGGCGCGAGCTCGAACCCGTTGCTGCCGAGCTGGACCGAACGAAGAACCGCGACATTCTGAAAGCCAATTTGAAGAAACTGGCAGAACTGGGCTTCATGGGACTTGACGTCGATCCGCGCTACGGGGGGACAGGTGCGGGCACGGTGGCCTTCTCACTGGCGATGACCGAATTGGGCAGAGCATGCGCATCTACGACTGTGACTACTTCCGTGACCAATATGGTGGCGGAAGTAATCCAATCCGTAGGAACTGAAGAACAGCGCGTGAAGTATATCCCGCCGATCTGCAGCGGAGAATTCCCGGCAGGCGCCTTCGGCCTGACGGAAACCTCCGCTGGATCCGATGCGGCAGCGATGAGAACAACAGCCGTTGCCGACGGCGACTATTATGTCTTGAACGGGGGCAAGATATTCATCACCAGCGCGGAATACTCCGGGGTGTTTGTTGTCTGGGCGGTCACCGATAAGGATGCCCCCAAGGGGAAGGGGATAACGGCGTTTCTGGTGGAGCCGACCTTTCCCGGCTTCGTCATAGGCAAGGATGAAACCAAGTTGGGTCAGCATGCCTCTTCAACCAACGAGCTCATTTTTGAAGATTGCCGTGTTCCAAAGCAAAACCTTTTGGGGAAACTAAACGACGGATATCGGATTGCCGTTTCCGAACTAGCGGGCGGCCGCATAGGCATCGGCTCCATGGCCCTTGGCATAGGACTTGCCGCAATTGATGCCGCAGCCGCCTACGCAAAAGATAGGGTCACATTTGGGAAGCCCTTAGCCGAGCACCAGGCCATTCAATGGATGATCGCCGATAATTACACGCGGCTCGAAGCGGCGCGATTGCTTTTGCTTCGAGCGGCGTACATGAAGGAGCAAAAGAGGTACTACGCAAAAGAAGCATCTATGGCGAAACTTTATGCCACCGAAACGGCCAACAAGACCTGCTACGACGCAATTCAGATTCTTGGGGGCTACGGCTATACCCGGGACTTTCCCGTCGAACGCTACTATCGTGATGCACGTGTGACCACCATTTATGAAGGAACCAGCGAGGTCCAGCGCATGATCATCTCTCGCAGCCTGCTGGGAAAATGAAAATCTGGCTTCATTCGAAGGGTGGCGTAGCTGAAAATCCGTAAAGCAACAGGGAACAGAGAAGATGGATTTTGAGTTGACCGACGAGCAAAAGATGATTCAGGAAATGGCCCGGAAGTTTGCGGAGCGGGTAATTAAGCCCGTTGCCGCCGAGCTCGACCGCACGCACGCTCATCCCGCTGAACTGTGCGCAAAAATGGGTAAACTCGGTCTTATGGGCGTAAACGTACCGTCCGAATATGGCGGGGCGGGCATGGACTATGTTTGCTATGCTCTGGCAATGATCGAAATATCCAAAGCATGCGCTTCATGCGGCGTCATCATGAGCGTTTGCAACAGCCTCTTCAACTTTCCCGTGTATACTTACGGCACCGAAGAGCAGAAGCAAAAGTACCTGCGGCCGGTGGCAAGCGGTGAGGTTATCGGCTGTTACGGTCTTACCGAAGCGGGCGCAGGCTCCGACCCGGCTAAAATTTCGACCACGGCGGTCCTAAAGAGCGACGAGTGGGTGATAAACGGGACCAAGCGCTTCATCACCAACGGCAATGTTGCAAAATACTGTGCTCTAGCGGCTGTCACCGATAAGTCCGCCGGGTACAAGGGTATAAGCTCGTTCATCATAGATTTGGAAAACACCCCTGGCTTTTCGTTGGGCAAAATCGAGGAAAAGCTTGGAATCAACGCTTCCGGCACGGCTGAGCTGGTGTTCGAGGATGCCCGCATCCCCGCTGAAGCCCTGCTGGGCAAACTCGGCGAGGGGTTCAGGCAAATGCTCACTACCCTTGATGGAGGGCGCATAGGCATCGGCGCCCAGGCCATTGGCATTGGCAGGGCCGTTCTGGAGGAGTCAATCGAATATTCCAAGACCCGCGAGCAGTTCAATCAGCCCATATCCAATTTTCAGGCTATCCAGTGGAAGCTTGCCGATATGGCTACAAAACTGGATGCGGCTGAACTGCTGGTCCTGCGGGCCGCATGGCTGGAAACCCATAAAAAACCATACGAAAAAGAAGCGGCGATGGCCAAGGTTATGGCTTCAGACGTCGCGATGGCTGCGGCTATAGAGGGGGTGCAGATTTTTGGCGGATATGGGTACTGCAAGGAATACCCGATGGAAAGGCATATGCGGGACGCCAAAATAACCCAAATCTACGAAGGCACCAATGAAATAATGCGCCTCATTATTGCGCGCAATATTCTGAGGAAGAGATAAAGAATGTGAGGGACTGGATCGCTTGACTCATTAATGGAGGGGACTATGGAGGAAGCTGTTATTGTGAGTGCAGTTCGAACCCCGATCGGAAGTTTCAATGGAACTCTGAGTGGTGTCGGCGCTACCAAGCTTGGCGCAATCGTCATTGAAGAAGCTGTGAAGCGGGCGGGGATCCCAAAAGAAGAAGTAAACGAGTGCATCATGGGGAATGTTCTGCCGTGCGGATACGGTCAGAACCCTGCCAAACAGGCTGCCGTGCAGGCCAAGATGCCATGGGAGGTCGAATGTCTAACGATCAACAAGGTGTGCGGCTCCGGTCTGAAGGCAGTGATGCTGGCGGCTCAGGCAGTACAGACGGGGGATGCCGATGTAGTGGTCGCAGGCGGCATGGAGAGCATGAGCATGGCCCCCTACTACATGGATAAGGCCCGCTTCGGGTTCCGCATGGGTTCCGGCATGATCTATGACCATATGGTACATGACGGTCTATGGGATGTCGTAAACGATTTTCACATGGGGGAGTCCAACGAGATCTGCTCGGAAAGATATGGCGTCACCAGGGAAGATCAGGACCGCTACGCGGCCGAAACTTACAGAAGGACCTTGGCATCCATAAAGGCCGGAAAGTTCGAAGAAGAGATCGTTCCCGTGCCAATTACCATGAAAAAGGGCGACCATGTGCTCTTTACACAGGACGAGTGTCCGAAGGAAACGCCTTACGAAGTGCTTGCCAAAATGAAACCTGCTTTCAAGGAAGGCGGAGTAGGGACTGCGGGCAATTCCTCCATCATAAGCGACGGCGCCGCCGCTGTTGTGGTGACGACGCCTAAGAAAGCCGAGGCTTTGGGATGCCGCATCCTTGCGACCATCGGCGCTCAGGCTTCAGCCGGAATCGATATGAAATATGTTCTGGTCGCGCCCATATGGGCTATTCCCAAATGCCTCAAAAAAGAAGGCATCGGCTTGGGGGATGTGGATCTCTACGAGATCAACGAGGCATTTAGCGGTTCGACGACCGCAGTGTTGAAAGAACTCGAACTCGATTCGGGCAAAGTCAACGTAAACGGCGGCGCTGTGGCCATCGGCCATCCTATCGGCGCCAGTGGTTGTCGAGTGCTTGTCACATTGTTGCACGAGATGAAGTGTCGGGGGAAGAAAACCGGATTAGCTTCCAGTTGCCTCGGGGGCGGAGAGGCGGTGGCGATGATAGTCAAGCTAAGTTGAAATTCCATAGGCGTTTGTGGAGATCCATGCCGGAAGGGAGGTGAACACGTTCGAAACACGCCCTAGGATGTTTGTTGGGTTTTAACATACGAGGAGACGATGCTTTAAGGAGGCAATCAATGCGGAGGTCACTGAGGCGAAGAAAACATGCTGAAATCATGTCTCTTGAACAAGCCGTTGCGAAGCACATGTGCAACGGCATCATTTGCGCTTTTAGCGGTTTCACCGGATTTAACAGAAACCCGGTCGCATTCGCATGGGAAACGGTGAGACAGGGATTCAAGGATATCCATGTGATGGATCGGCACGGGAGCTGCTGCACATGGCTGTTGAATTCGGTCGGGGCCATGAAGATTTTCGAGACCAACTGGATGGGTTGGGGTGAGTTGGCCGGCAAGCTGGACTTCAATCTGGAAAGGATGTACAAGAAAGGGCAGCTCATTCTGGAAGACATGTCCCACGGCGCAACCGCGATGAGGTTCCTCGCGGGTGCGGTGGGCATACCCTTCATACCTTACCAGGGCCCACTGGGTTCGGACCTCTACAACCCGAAGTATGACGCGCTGGGGCGCGCCGGCCTTCGCGACGGATCCAACCCAAAGATTGCGAAGAAAAAATTCATTCAGATGAAGGACCCCTTCTTCGATCAAGGCGAGGTAGTGCTCCTGCCGGCTGCACGGCCCGATCTGGCGGTGATCCATGTCGCCCAGGCCGGCGACAAGGGGACGGCGCGCTGGCGCGGGGTGGGCACTATTGACAAGGAAATCGCCTTTGCCTCAGATAAGGTGGTCGTGGTGTGCGAGGAACTGCTTCCCGAAGCCGAGATGCGCAAGGACCCCGAAGCCAACCAGATCCCCTTCTTCGTGGTTGACGCTGTCGTTGTTCAGCCCTGGGGAGCTTTCCCGAGTGCTGTTCCCTTCTACTATGATTATGACGCTAATTTCATGCGCTCAATGGATGCAGCGTCCAGGAATGAAGAAGACCTGAAGAAATGGCTCGACGAGTGGGTTTTCGGGCCCAAGAGCTGGGAAGACTTCATTGAAAAGCTGGGCGCCAAAAAGCTGCTTGATCTCAGGGCGGACTGCGTTACGGGGTACAGCACCCGGATGATGCGGGGCAAGAAACCCGCTCCCAGGATGACCATGCCTCTGTCCGTTGCAAGAAGCGGCTACTAGAAAGGGGGAACAGTATGGGCAAAAGCATAGAGGAGTTGATGGGACTGATCGATCGGATGCCCAATGAGGTCGCGGCTCCCGGCGAGTTCCTTCTGCCCGAACTCATGGCCATTGCAGTGGCCCACGAAGTCAGGGACGATGATATCGTATTCGCGGGCACCGGGCTCCCGATGGTCGGCATCATGGCAGCCAACTTCCTGAACGCTCCGCACGCGCTCCTCATCTACGAATCCGGAATCTGCGACGGCAAAACCATGCACGTGCCGATGTCGGTTTGCGACCAGAGGGCGGCAAACGCCAGTTCCACGCTGGGCGGCCTAGTCGACACTTTCGGCTTTTATCTGCAGCAGGGATACGTGTCGCTGGGTTTTTTGGGCGGCGCCGCAATCGACAAGTACGGCGGGGTGAACGTAACCTCGATTGGTGACTACTTTTCGCCTTCCCACCGGTTCACGGGGTCGGGGGGAAATTCGGACATAGGGACCATGGCGGGCCGGACCGCCTACATTATTTTGCAGGAAAAGAGGCGGTTCCTGGAACGCAACGATTACACAACAACCCCGGGCTGGTGGTGCTGGGACCATGCGACCCATGAATGGAAGCCGAAAAAGGAGGTGTGGAAAGATACTCCCTTTGCCGACTCCGGGCCCTGTGTTGTCGTAACGAATATGGGGGTCTACAGGTTTGATGAAAACGGAATCATCTACCTGGAAACTGTTCACCCGGGTGTAAACGTCCAGCAGATCAAGGACAACTGCGGGTTTGAAATCAACGTTGAGCGCTGCCAGGGCGAAACGCCGGCGCCGACGTATAGGGAGCTTTTCGTCCTTCGAGAATTTGTCGATCCTGAACTGATATTCCTCCCGCAAAAGCTGGACTATCCGCAGGCAATCCAGTCGATGATCGGTTAGGGCAAATTGCCGAAAGGGGCTGAAACCGACTAATGGAGTATGCGAACGTTTTCTTATTCGTTTTAAAGTAAGGTTTAAGATAGGTCATGGGATTATGGCGGCCCACAATCTTCATGACCATCCGTTGGAGTGTGATTATCCGAAAGCGCCCAGCCCTCAGACCGGAACGCTGAGTTATGCAGGAAAAGCGAATTTGACGACGCCGAAAACCATGCACTCTCGAGCTGAGAGCCAGGGACAGGTTGCTGGTCTCAATAATTAAGATCAGCCGTCTTCTGGCGCCCCCCTTTCCCTTTCAATAGACACCGACCGCGATCGTGAAAGACACTTCCCTCGCTTTCGGACTCAAAAGAGTCGATATTCATGTGACTAACGAGGTCTCCCGCACACGCCCAGTTCGCATGACTGACTATTGAGCGGTCGGCCTCCGCGCTCCGCGAAGTGCATTAGGAGGGTAGCACCCGGGCAGAGGCGTTTTTCACTCAGTATTGTATCAAGTGTGCGTTGCGAGGATAAAAAGCTGCTGGAATGCAAGTGCATTTCAAGAAAGGAGAGTCTATGACGGATCAACTTCGACCACGTTGGGGTCAACCGCTTACCGGAATCGTTTCATTCATCACTTTTTTCCTTATTGCGTGGCTTTCATGGTTTATTTTCAGCGATCCGCGCGGACCTGTCCGTTGGTTCCCTTATCCATTCGTCATGTATCTGGCAGTGATGATTCTGGTCGGATTGTGGCAGCATATGTTTTTCGGTGACTGGCCTTTTCAAAATCTTTCTCAGCCTGCTCGAGGGATCGTTGAAACCATTGTAAATCTGTTGTTGGTCTGGGTGTTTATCTATGTTGTTTTCTATCGGGTGCTCGGCCTGGGGTTCAATTTTCTGAGCGAGTCAAACCTCGAGGCCCTGGCCCAGGCTAAAATGACGGTGATGCCCGAAGGCGTAGCGAAGACACTGACTTACGAAACCCTGGTAAACCCGGCAGCGCGCTTTGCGGAGAGGGCGGTCGTTACCTTCGTTCTTATAGGATTTTTTTCCTATCCATTTGGTACGATTTTGTTCGGGAAGTGGCCTATTCGCCCGAGCGATCTTACTCAACCGCAAGCAGGCTTTGCCGAACTCGGTTGGGCCAGTCTTCTGACCCTTTTCTTCTACACGATCCTGATTGTGCCCTTCTGGGGCCTTGTCTATGGAGTGATGTTCGGCAAAGCGTATGCGCTCAATACTCCTTGGTGGGGCAACATCAACGGCACAAAGCACGTGCACTGGGTGTTCGGATGGTGGGAGTGGATGATCGTCATTCTCTTTATGACGCCGAATGTCTGGCGTATGAAGCCGTGGAGTCTGATCAAGCTTCCCCAACCCTGGAAAGGGCTCATCTCTACTTTTTTCGTCGTGGTCTTTGCCTACATCATTGCCTCGATCTGCGTGAAGATCATTCCCGCGTGGGTTGACATGGCCGATTTGACAAAGCATCTGCCGGCCTCAGATGCAGGTAATCCAACCCGCTTCCTGTGGTATCATACGGCGGAAATCGCCGGCTTCAGCCTTATATTCTTCCTGGCGTGGCATCACTACTTCGACGATATGGCGCCCGGAGTCGACAAGGATTCATGGTTCGCTTTCCTGTTCAGGACCATCGGGATCGTCGTTCTTATCATCATCAGCTACATTTTCTTCTACGTCTTCAACTTCGGCTTCTGGGGACTGGGCGTTGAGCACATGGCGCATGGGTTTGAAGAAAGACTTTTGCACGGCGAGTCTCTTATCTGGAATTTCTGGTGGATTATTCCTCTTCTCTGGAACGAGTGGTTTTTCCACAAATGGCCTTTCTATGTCCATGAACACGCATGAGTAATTGAATGAACGCTGCCGATGGAAAAGGAGGTCAGCAGAGAAGGAGACTGGATCGGAGGCTATTGTTGAGTATGCCGGGCACAGGCGCCGCCTGTGCCCGGCATAATTCTTTCCGAGCCGGTGTATTTTCTTTTTCCGCCTGGGAGTGTAAGGTTCGAATGTAAGAATTTGCGCTGAATGTGCCTATTTCGCAAGAACCCGGTCTAAAGCGAAGCAGCGGAAATGGAAGGCCGATGTGCAGGAGAGGGAAGCTATGAGGATCGAGTTTCGTCGCCAGGAGAAGATTGCGCGCTGCCTTGACCCAAGCAAAGGATTCGCTGAATCGCGAGTCCGCACGGAAATCCGGTGGGACCCGCTCACGTGCGAAAGTGCGCGAGTGAGCCATTTTGTAGGCTTCCAACTATTGCCGGTGGATTTTAGCGGGGAAATAGAGCGATCCCGCGCCAGGTGCCCCTTCTGTCCCGAACGGGTGTTGGACATCACTCCGAAATTTCCTTCTGACCTGGTTCCCGGCGGCCGCATTCAGCGGGGGCAGGCTGTTGTGTTTCCGAACCTTTCTCCCTACGATGAGCACAGCGCCGTGGCGGTGATGTGCAGGGAACACTTTGTTTCTCCCTCCGGTTTCACGCCCCGGATACTCTTCGAGGCATTTCGGGCCTGCATTGACTACTTCGATCACGTCGCTCATCTTCAAGGCACGGACTTTCTCCTCGTTTCCTGGAGTTACATGCCGGCTGCGGGGTCGAGCCAGTTGCATCCACACCTTCAGGTTTATGCAACCGACATTCCGGGCAACCTCCTGGGGACTGAACTTGCCGCGAGCCTGCGCTACTTTGAAGCCGAAGGGCGACTGTACTGGGCGGACCTCATAGACGAGGAGGAACGCAGGGGAGAGAGGCTGGTTGCCAGGGGCCGACACACTGCATGGCTAACGGGCTTCGTTTCCCTGAGTGTGCTTTCGGACACGCTGGTGATCTTCCCCGAGGCGCGAACCATGAAGGAGCTATCCGAGGAGGCACTTGAAGAGTTCAGCCGGGGGCTTGCCCAGGTCCTGGGCTATCTGGACTCACAGGGAGTCTACAGTTTCAGCCTCGGCTGGTTTCCCGGCGCGCCTGAAGCAGAGCATTTCAGGCTGCACGTGCGTCTCACACCGCGACTCTATATCGCCCCTCGGGTCTGGTGCACAGATTCTCCCACGCTATCCTATCTTTACAGAGACCACTTCATGATCCGCACCCCGGAAGAGCTGGCAATGGACCTGCGATCCGTAATCAAATTGTCGTGATACAGCCGGGAAATCGGCTGGTGGGCGCCCTATTGCAGTCCCCGTATTTGCTTTGCAAGTCCTGTTTTACTTACTCCACACAGGCGGATACTGGGTCGCGTAGTCCATCGATAATTGCCGGCAATCTCGATCGGGTCGGCCGTGATCTGAGGACTCCCAAATCCGTGCGCCGCCTCCCGCAGGTTCCGATCATCCGATAAATGAAGTGTGCATTAGTGCAGACTGCTCATATCGAAAATCAGGCGAAGCTCATTCCTTCCGGAGGGTTTCCTTTAAAAAAAAGCACGCAAAGAACGCAACGAGTCCGCACAGGAAGAGTGCGAGGAAGCCTTGCTGGTAGCCTGCAAGAGTGAATGACCCTTCCATCTTCCCTTTTTGTTCCAAGAGGTGCCCCAAAATAGGTTGAAAAACTGCGGGTCCTGCGAATGGGAACAAATTAACCATGCCTGTCGAAGTCCCGGCCATCTGTAACGGGAAGAGTTCCTTGGCAGTGGTAAAGCCGATTACGCTGGGGGCGCCTGAAAACACACCCAGACTGAGGCAAATCAGGTAAAGCGCCGGCTTGGAAAAACCATCGGTGAAGAACGCCAAAAGGGCGGTAAGGCATACTACGATGAAGCTGTAAAGGAGGAGCACAGGTTTCCG
>Ga0187770_10001313_pt1 | contig 13105 bp, 12 predicted proteins | sample 0116_SJ02_MP02_2_FD_133154 | JGI IMG/M metagenome (GOLD analysis project Ga0187770, IMG submission 133154) | Tropical peat soil microbial communities from peatlands in Department of Meta, Colombia - 0116_SJ02_MP02_20_MG | ecosystem: Environmental > Terrestrial > Soil > Wetlands > Peat | place...
GGCTACCTACGTGGCTGGCGGAAAGATCGCGAAGTTTAGAATCGAGCTCGCTCCCGCGCGGGCGCTCGACGACAAGGAGTCCAGAGACCTTGATCTCGCGTCTGGCGAAGGCAAATTTATCTCCGAAGCGGGGTCAGACGATAGCGTTGTGCTTGCTGACCTAGGGAAGGCGCTTGAGGCAAAGAAACTGCCGATGAGAGTGCGAAGAGTAGGGACGCTTCCCTTCGACTTCGTTCGGCTCGGCCAGAATCAGTCACAGAACTCTGATGGAAGTTTCAGCTCCAAGCCGCCAGGTCATTGGACACTGATGAAATTGTTCGTTGGAGAAGGCGACCAGGAAGGCGAGGTCTTCCTGAACCTCAATTCAGCCATCAAGAAGGGGCAATTTTCGATCAAAGACCCCGACTACGGCGACCTTGTGCTTGCACAGCTTGCAAAAGTGCTTTAGGGCACCGATGTCCGAGAGATTCGTGTTTGCGGATTTGCGCGAGGTGTTCGCCAAGGCGAATGAGGAGAAGTCCGGCGATCAACTGGCGGGGATCGCGGCGCGGTCGGAGCGCGAACGAGTCGCGGCGAAGCGAGATCTTGCTGACTTGCCGCTCGCGGAAATTGTCGCGAAGCCGCTGATCGATCCCGATAAAGACGAAGTTACCCGCCTGATCCTCGACACATACGATCGCGACGCATTTCTCGCGATTCAGAGCATGACGGTGGGCGAGCTGCGCGAGCACATCCTCGACGACGCGACCGACGAGGCAGAACTGAAGCGGCTTGGGCGCGCGATCATCCCCGAAATCGCCGCAGCGGCGGCGAAGATCATGAGCAACAAGGACCTCGTCCTCGCCGCGGCGAAAATCCGCAACGTGACGCGCTGCCGAAACACGACGGGCGAGCGTGGCGTGCTGGGGATTCGCGTGCAGCCGAACCATCCGGTCGACGACATCGGCGGAATTCTGCTCGCCGCGTTCGAAGGGCTGCTTTACGGATGCGGCGACGCGGTGATCGGCGTGAATCCGGCATCGGATTCAGTCGAGACGGTGAACGCGATTCTGCGCGCGCTCGACCGGCTGGTGGAAACGTACAACGTGCCGACGCAGATCTGCTGCCTTGCGCACATTACGGCGCAGCTTGCGGCGATGGAGCGCGGCGCACCGGTTGATTTGTTGTTTCAGTCGATTGCCGGGACAGAGGCCGCGAATCGCAGTTTCGGCATTTCTCTCGCGATGTTGGGGGATGGCCGCGAGAAGGTTCTCGAACATCATTGCTCGCGCGATGTGAAATGGATCGGCGAGCAGGCGATGTATTTCGAGACGGGGCAGGGAAGCGCGCTTTCCGCCGAGGCGCATCACGGGGTCGATCAACTGACGCTCGAAGCGCGTGCGTATGGCGTGGCGCGGGCGTTCGATCCGTTCATCGTGAATAGCGTCGTCGGATTCATCGGGCCGGAATATCTCTACGACGAGCGGCAAATCATTCGCGCGGGCCTTGAGGATCATTTCATGGGCAAGCTGCTCGGCCTGCCGATGGGCTGCGACGTCTGCTACACGAATCACGCGGCGGCAGATCAGAATTCGGCGGACAATTTACTGGTGCTGCTGGGCGCGGCGGGCTGCAACTATTTCATGGGCGTACCGTGCTCGGACGATGTGATGCTGAATTATCAGTCGACGAGTTATCACGACGCGCTGGCCGTGCGGCGGTTGTTCAAGTTGCGGCCGGCACCGGAATTTCTCGCGTGGCTGCAGGCATCGGGGATTTATCGGGACGACGAGCCTGCGCTGCTGGATGCACCCGCGCGCAAGCAGCTGATGACTCGTCTCGAATCTTCGTTGGAGAGAATCGTCTGAATGGCGGACGTGCCCGATTCGCCGCTTGCGCCATCGGACCTGCCCGAAATCGTGAAGAAAATTCGCGCGCGAACGCCTGCTCGCCTGCTCGCTGGTCGCGCAGGGGCTGCGTATCGCACGGGGACGCAGCTTAGACTCCGAGAAGACCACGCTGCGGCACGGGATGCCGTGAGGGCTGAGCTTGATTTATCGGAAGCCTTCGGCGCGGAATTCATCGAGCGATGGCGGCTATTTGAAGTCCGCACACAAGCCGCAACGAAAGACGATTATCTGCTTCGCCCTGATCTCGGCCGACATTTTGACGCCAACTCGCGCAACGAAATCACCAATCGGTGCTCGCGTGGAAATGACCTGCAAATTGCGATTGGCGATGGCCTGTCAGTGACCGCGGTGCAAGCGCAGGTGCCGTCACTATTGCCGCTGCTGTATGAAGGCGCGCGGGTCCGCGGATGGAAAATCGGTCAAACATTCGTGATTCGGCATTGTCGCGTGGGAGTGCTGAACGAAATCGGCGAGCTGCTCGATCCAAAAGTCGCCGTGCTGCTGATTGGGGAGCGGCCGGGCCTCGCGACCGCGGAAAGCCTGTCCGCTTACATGGCTTATTGCCCGCGCGCGACTCATACCGATGCGAATCGCAATCTGATTTCCAACATTCACTCGCGCGGATTGAGCGCGCAGGTCGCGTCCACGCGCATTCTGAATTTCGCGGCGCAAATGATGAGCGCGCAGATCAGCGGCAGCACATTGCGAGAAGAATTGTCGGAAGCAGATCCCTCGTCGGCCGGACTTCGGCCTCACTCGCGATGACAATCCTGATCGGATTGTCAGACTTCGACTAATGTTGCGCTTAAGCGCAGGCGGCCGTCGCGAACGGCGGCTTCGAGTGCGCCCACAACCTGTGCATCGAATCGCGTCACCGCCAGCGAACGGATGCGATTAAGTGCGTACTCGAGGTCCATCGCCGATTGGTAGGGTCGATTCGTCGTGATCGCGTCGAGCGTGTCGGCGACGGCGATGATGCGAGCCATCATCGGAATCTGGTCGCCCTGAAGGCCGTAGGGATAGCCCTGACCGTCCATGCGCTCGTGATGCAGCTCGATGCCCGGCAGCACGTCTTTCAGCTGCGCGACAGGACGCATGATGTTCGCGCCCTTCACGGTGTGCTGTTTCATCAGTTCGAACTCTTCGTCGGTCAGCTTGCCGGGCTTTTTGAGAACGCGATCGTCGACGCCAATCTTGCCGACGTCATGCAGCAGCGCCGAAATGCGCAGCCGGTCGAGCTCTTCAGCGCTGAGCCCGAGTCCATCGCCCAGAATCAGCGAATATTTTGCGACGCGGCCTGAGTGACCGCGCGTGTACGGGTCCTTCTCATCGATCGCGGCCGCCAGCATTCGGATCGAGCCCATGAACAGCTCGCGGTTCTCTTCGGCAGCGTCTTTGAGCTTGTCGACGAACTCTTCGATGTCGCCCGCCATGTTGTTGAACGTCTCGGCGAGCTCGCTGATTTCAGCAGCGCCGGTGACGGGCACGCGCTCGTGGAATTCGGCGCGGCTGATCGCGCGTGTGGATTCTACGAGGCCGCGGATGGGCCGCGTGATTCTGAGTGCGAATAGATATCCGAGCAGCAGCGCGACGAACGTGACGCCAACGACGAATTGCAATGCCTCTGAAGTCAACTCCATCACGCCCGCATCGACGCGCGCGTCGTTGAGGCTGCGTTCCGCGATCACGGCCCAGCGCAGCTCCGGAATCGTGCTGTATGTGCCGATCATGTCGACCGTCTTTTTCTTGTTCTCTTTGCTGGGAGCGGAAAAGTTAGTCGTCTGCGTCGCGCGGAGTTCCTGCGGCAGCTCCTCGAACTGTTTGGCGAGCGGCGAGACCGACGTGACGTTTTGCCCGGGCACCATCGCGCGCGGATCGGGGTAGGCGACGATCTTGCCGCGCGCGTCGACGATGTAGACCGTGCGGTCGCGCACGCTGGTGTCGCGCAGGCGCTGCTGCAGGCGCTCGAGCGAAACCACCGCCGCGAGCATGCCGGAAAACTGCCCGTCGGAGAACAGAGGCACCGACATGACCAGCGCTGGCCGGTTGTTCTGCCCCTCGGCGAACGGCGAACTCACCGAGTCGAAGCCTTGCAAGCTCAATTGAAACGCGCGCTTCAGTGCCGCATCTACGAAGGGATCGCGGTCCGCGCTCACGCTTCCCGCGGTCGGGCCTTTGGCCTCGCGGCTTACCGCCGTGACGTAAAGAATGTCGGGATTGTTTTCGACGAAATCCTCCAGCAGCCGTGAAAGCTGAGGCGAGTGCGTCGGATCGTCGACGTTTTGAATCCAGCCCGTTACGGCGAGCACCTGCCGCTGGCTTAGAAGCTGCTGACGCAGTCCCTGCTCGAACTGCAGCGTCTCATTGGCGAGCGAGCGGGTGATTTCGCTCTGCTGGACGCGTTCGGTGTCCTGGAGCTTTTCTTCGCTGAGCCGGAGGGCCTGCCGGTGATAGAGCCACAGCGGCGTCACGCTGACCAGCAGCAGCGCAGCCAGCACGATCCAGAGGATGCGCAGGCGTTGGACACGAATATTTTTGAGGAAGTGGCTGAGCATCGGTCCCGCTCAAAAATGCTATCGAACGGGACGGTGCGGCACAACGGAACTATAGTACTGGGGTTGCCGCATAAGCTACACAGCATGTGCCACTTAGACACGATGCCTCGCCGCGGATTTCGGCCGATTTTCGTGTTTTCGGGAGAAGGGACGGCAGCTACGCGACGACAAACACCTTAGCTTAAGCGGCTCTAATCGCGGCGGTCTGGCACCAGCGGTCTACCGACGCGAGCCCATCCGGTTCTCTTTACCCGCGATGAGCCGCTGCATGTTCTCGCGGTGCTTCCAGAGTATCAGGACTGAAATCAGAACTGTCCCGAGCAGGACGTGATCCGGCGGCGCGTGGTGCGGCGCGTAGAAGAAGTAGACCAGGACCGGCAGGGCCGCCGCCGCGACAATCGACCCGAGCGACGAATAACGCCAAAACACCACGAGGAGAATCCAGATGGCCGCCGCCGCGGCGACGGCTTCCCAGCAGATCGGAATAAAAACACCGAGGCCTGTAGCCACTCCTTTGCCACCCTTGAAGCCGAGCCAGACGGGAAACATGTGGCCGATAATCGCCGCGACGGCTGCAGCCATCATCCAGCGCCCGTTGCCGCTGGTCGAGCGCTCGGCAATCCAGACCCCCGCGTAGCCTTTGGCCGCGTCGAGAATCAGCGTCAAAATGCCGGCGAGAGCGCCGGCGTTGCGCGCGACGTTGGCGGCGCCGATATTTCCACAGCCGACGGTGCGAATATCTCCGCCGCCAAATGCTTTCACAATGAGCAGGCCAAAGGGAATCGACCCAAGAAAGTACGCGACAATCGGAATCCACCAGTACGTGCTCACGTAGCTCCCTTCACGAAGGCGAAGCTCTTGCGTTTGGTATATTCTGCGCCCGATCGGTGCAGGACGCTTTCGTAAAGATGGAATTCCGTCTCGCGCGTCGTGCCGAAATCAAACGACTGCAATTCCTTCACGGCTTCGAGAAGCCTGGCTGTCCCCCTCGGCGATTCGAAGCGTGCGAACGTCAGATGGGGCAGAAATTCACGCTTTTCGGCCTCGATTCCAAGCGGTTCGAGTGCGCGCTCGATGCCGGCGGCGAGTTCGCCGAGATTCGGCGAGGCCTCGATGCCGCCCCAAAAGACGCGCGGGCGCCGTTCAGTCGGGAAAAATCCGACGCCGCGAAAATGCATCTCGATTGGCGTATCCGAGTGCACTCCGGCGAGCGTGGTGATGATCGGATCGAGCTTCCCGGCGTCGACGTAGCCGATGAATTTCAGCGTTACGTGCATTCCCTCGGGCCGCACCCAGCGGGCATCCTTGCAGAGCGGTTTGAGCCTGGCGATGAGATCGCGAATCGCCTCGCGTATTGCGTCGGGAAAATCGAGCGCGACGAAAAGTCTCACGCGCCGGCCTGTTTGGGCGCCGCCGGATACAGGAAGTAGCGCCGCACGGCGTCGAGCGCGTTTTGCATGGCGAAGAAGCGAATCCGCTCGCGATCGCCTGGGAAGCGCCACATCTTTTCCTGCGACTTGTGCTGATCGGCGATGCCGATGTGCACTGTGCCGACGGGCTTCTCCGACGTGCCGCCCGTGGGCCCCGCTATGCCCGTAATTCCGATGCCGAGCGTCGCGCCGGTCTGCTTGCGAATACCGTCGGCGAGCGCGAGAGCGACTTCCGAGCTGACAGCGCCTTTCGATTCGATCATCTCGGCAGGCACGCCGACGAGCTGCGTCTTGAGCTGATTGCTGTAACAGACCACACCGCCGAGAAAATATGCCGAGCTGCCGGATATGCTCGTCAGGCGCTCGGCGACGAGTCCGCCGGTGCAGCTTTCGGCGACGGCGATCGTCGCGCGATTTTCGGCGAGCATGCGCGCGACGACCTCTTCGATCAGTTCACCGTGCATCGAAACGAGATTTTCGCCGAGCACGAGCCCCATTCGCCTGATCAGCTCATCGAGCCGTGCTTCGGCGCGCTGCGGATCATCCGACCACATGCGAGGGTGCAGCTCGATGCCCTTTGCCGTCGCAAGAATCGTCGTTTCCGTGTCGGCATATTCCGCATAGAGCGGCGCGACGCGCTGATCGACTTCGGATTCAAAAAGCCCGACGATGCGCAGGTCGCGCGTGTAGAGGCGCGTTTTGTTGCCGAGTTTGGCGAGGCGCGGCCCGACTTCGCCTTCCATCAGAGCGCGCATTTCATTCGGCACGCCGGGGAGCAAAATCAGAATGTGGCCGTTCGCTTCGATCCACTGGCCGGGAGCGGTGCCGCGTGGATTCGGCAGCACGTCCGCGCCTTCGATCACCAGGGCCTGACGCTTGTTGATCTCCGGCATCGCGCGGCCGAAGCGGCGAAAGCGCTCCTGCAATTTTCGGAGCACGTCCTCGTTTTGCAGCAGCCTGCGCCCAAGCAGCTCCGCGACGGTCTGGCGGGTGCGGTCGTCGTCGGTCGGGCCAAGGCCGCCGCAGGCCACGACTACATCGGCGCGCGCGAGCGCGTGCTGAAACGAGGAACGCATTTCGTCCGGCCCGTCGCCCACGATGGCCTTGTGGATGACGGGGATTCCGTGCCGGTTCAGCTGGTCGGTGAGAAAAAGGGAATTCGTGTCGAGCCGGTAGGGCGTCAGCAGTTCCGAACCGACTGCGATGATTTCCGCGTTCATGCTTTAGAAGTTTTACTCGATGAACTCCGCACAGCGCAAGTCGCGCATCGCAGCCGCCGGCATGAGGAGTTGACACGCGCGGTCGTCCTCCCGCACAATCGCCGCAATTTCGGCCCCGTTCCATCAAGATCGCTAGCGCGAGTGCCGATGCCTTCGAACGAAAGTCACTACGACGTTGCCATCGTGGGCGCAAGCGTAGCTGGCTGCTCGGCTGCGATACTTTTTGTGCGCCATGGTTTCCGCGTGGCTCTCATCGAGCGGAACCCGGACGTGAACGCTTACAAGCACGTCTGCACCCACTTCATTCTCTCCTGCGCAATTCCGACTATCCGGCGGCTGGGTCTGAGCGAAGCTCTCGAGTGCGCCGGCGCCATTCGCAATGGCGCTGTGTTCTGGACTCGTTGGGGTTGGATTCGCCCTCCCGACACTCCGGACGACCCACGCGCCTGGGGCTACAGCATCCGGCGTTCCAAGCTCGACCCTTTGCTGCGCAACATGGCGATCAATTCGCCGGGCGTCGAATATTTTCCCGGCGAATCAGCGCGTGCTCTGCTGGAAGAGAGCGGTCGCGTCACTGGCGTCGAGCTCGAGAAAGCAGGAGGCGCGCACCGCTCGATTCGCGTCCGGTTGGTTGTGGGCGCCGACGGCAGACAATCCCTGATCGGGCGGCTCTCCGGTTTGCCGCAAACCGTCAAGCCCAATGATCGCGTCGCGTTTTTCACGTACTTCCGCGATCTCACGCTGGCAACTGGCAAAATTTCGCAGATGTGGATCCTCGAGCCTGACATGGCCTACGCGTTTCCGAACGACGACGACATCACTCTGGTCGCGTGCATGCCTCACAAGGGCCGCCTCCCCGAATTCAAGAAGGACCTCGAAGGCAGCTATTATCGATTCTTCGAATCGGTCCCGGATGCGCCGCCGCTCGATCGCGCCAAGCAGATCTCGACGTTCTTCAGCATGGTCGATATGCCTAATATGTCCCGGCCCGCTTCAAAACCCGGTTTGGCTCTGATCGGCGACGCCGCTTTGGCTAGCGATCCGGTCTGGGGCGTCGGTTGCGGCTGGGCGTTCCAATCGGCGGAATGGCTGGCGGATCACACGGCGGCGGCGCTGAAGAGCGGCGATCCCGCGCGCCTCGATGGAGCGCTCGAAAAATATAGGAAGGCTCACCGCTCGGCGCTCGCCGCGCACCACTCCTTGATTTGCGATTATTCTGCGAGGAAGAAACTGAATCTGCTCGAGAAGCTGATTTTCTCGGCGGCGGCGCGCGATTCCAGCATGGCGCGCCACTTCGAAAATTTCGGCAACCGCCGCATCAGCGTCGGCGAATTCTTGACTCCCCGCGCGCTCGCGCGAGCGGCAGGTATCAACCTCAAGTCGCGCTTAGTTCCGAAAAACTAATCGCATAGATACCTGAAATGCGGTTGGTCTTGTGGCGTAGCCCTAGCCGTTCAGGAGAAGGCCCTCGACGTCCCAGTCGAGAGCGAAGAGCGCATTGTTCGTGGCGATGAAGGCGCGATGCGAAGGCAATAGCGCGAGGCCAACGATGTTGCTGCCACCGATGACAATTTCCGCTTCTGCCTGAGGCGTGAGCCGCACGACGCCGCGCTTGCCCCCGAGCGATGCCGCTACGTAAAGATTTCCCTTCTTATCGAACGCGAGGCCCTGCGGCCGGCCGAGACCGCGGAAAAAGATGCTTACTTCGCCCGCAGGCGAAACCTTGTAGATGCGCTCGTAGCTCGATGTAGTCGGACCGGTGACAAAAAGATCTCCCGTCGGGCTGAACGCGAGGTGATACGCCGAAAGCGACGGCTCAAGCGTCGCGAATACGAAAATCTCGCGGTCGGGTCCTATCTTGAAAATCGTGCCGCTGCGATCGCCCACATAGAGGCTGCCCGCCTTATCGAACGCGATTCCGGTCGCGATGCCCATGCCTTCGATCCATTGCATGGACTGGCCGTCGGGTGAAACGCGATGCACCGTGCCGTCATTGCGGCAGGAAACGAAAAGATTGTCGTCGCGATCGAGCGCGAGGCCGGTGGGATTCATCAGCTCGGTGATGAACGGCTTCACGGTGTGGTTCGGCGTGATTTTGTAGAGCGAAACGGGAACCTTCTGCCCGCGCTGGCCGCTGAAAGTGACGTAGACGTTGCCGCCCGAATCGACTGCGGGATTGCCGACGGGATGGAGATTGTCAGCAATCTGTTCGCCGAGCGCGATCGGAAACGGCGCGCTTTCGACGCTGCCCATCTTCACGCGCACCGCGCCGCCCGACGCGCCTTCCGGGACGCACGCAATCAAGAGATTGCTCGCCGCGAGCATGACGTTCGCGTCGGCGGTGCCAAACTGCACCTGCGGCCGCGTGTGGTCGCGCGGCGCGAAGCCCGTGCCGCGGATGGCGATTTCTCCGCCCGGCAGGCCCGCGGCCGGCTTCACGCTTTCGATTCGCGGCACTCCGTTGCTTTTCACACCCAACATTTTCGCACTGTCATCCCGCGGCGAAGTCCCGCGCGTCTCGTTTCTTCCCCTCGTTTTTTGAGGGGCGCGGGACCAAGACCGAGGGATCTGCTGTCGCTTTTCCCGCTTGTCCGGCTACAGCCCCACTGCACGTGCAATCCACAGCCCGATTCCCGCGTACACTGCGGCGACCCAATCGTCCGCCATAATCCCCCAGCCGCCGGGCAGCGACTCCGCTTGTCGAACGGGAAACGGCTTCCAAATATCGAACAACCGAAAAAGTATAAGACCCAGTAACAAATATTTCCAGCTAAGCAGCTTCATGGCAAAAAGAGCGGAGAAGCCTAGGAAATCGGGGTTATGAATATCCGTGAGCGACACTAGCGGCATCAGCCCGAGAAGGTACGTCAACTGCTGGCCCGAGACTTCATCTACGATCACTTTCTGCGGATCCTTCACTGCCAGGAAATTGGCGGCTCGATGGGCAGCCCAAGCTCCAATTGCGCCGACGAGAACTGTGAGCGCAACCTGTAGGAACAATAAGCGTTCATGAAAGTTTTCAGGCCAGAACATGTCGGAACTAACGTGGTCGCGGGTCCAAGTGATTGAGTATGGCAGATTTAGCCACCACCACGGTGCGAGCGAGACCAGAACGCCAGCGAGGGAGCCAAACGTGCCTGGGGCTTTCGGGATGTAGCCGAGACCGCAGGCAGTCGCGATGAAAAGCGCCAAGCGCGGCTTGCGTCTTCTGGCGGACGGTGCTGCGGGCTGCACGGCGCTAGCGTCAGGCGGCGGACCGGCGCTCGCGCTCACTTCTTGGTTTCCTCGTCCGTGTCGGAGAGGTCCTTCTCGAGGCTTTCAAACAGCGATTCATCGAAGGCGGGCGAGCTGACCACATACTTCTCGCTCGACCAGTTGCCGAGATCGAGCAGACGGCACCGCTCGCCGCAAAACGGGAAATCGGCGTCGATTTCGGAGTCGGTAGGTTTCTTGCAGATCGGGCACTGCCGCTTCATACGTTCAGGATACCGCAAACGCGCAGCGCTTTGCTTAGCGGCGGCCCGCTCTGACCGGATTTAAGAAATCCACGCTATCCGACGGCCTTTCGCGAGCGCTTCAAAAATGGAATCAGCATCGGAGTGCGCTGCTTGTACTGCCGGTAGACGTCGCCGAAAAATGAAATCAGGTCGTGCTCTTCGAATTGGATCGCGACCAGGATATATCCCGTCGTCGCAATCGAGAAGAGCAGATGACCGTACGTCATTCTGGGCGTCGCCCAGAACGCGATGACAAACCCGAGATAAATCGGGTGGCGGACCGCCTTGTACAACATCGGCTCCTTGAAGCCGATCGGCTCGTAGTGCTTGCCGCCCGCATACAAGCCGACTTGGCGCAATCCGAAAAGATCGGTGTGGCTGACCAGCATCGTGCTTCCCAGGACCATCAGCCAGCCGACGAGCGACAGCCCGATGAGAATCCAGCGCCACGTCGAGCTCTCGATGCTCCAGACGACTTCCGTCATCGGCCGCCATTGCCAATAGAGCAGAATCAGGCAGAGGCTTGCGAACAGGACGTACGTGCTGCGCTCGATGGGGCGCGGAACGATTTTCGTCCACGCGTGCTTGAACCATTGGCGCGCCATCACGCTGTGCTGAACCGCGAACAGGCTCAGCAGCAGGGCATCGATCACCAGCGCTTCGATCGAGAGCTTTCCCATGCCGGTGTCGATTGCTCGCGGCACGTAGATGTTTTCGACGAATGCGATCGCGTAGAGAAACGTCACGAAGAAAATCAGGTAAACGAGAATCCCGTAGACAAACGCCGCCGCTTTTACCATGGTGAGTGCCTCCTCGAACTCCCTCGAGCCCCGTTCAGGAAGGTGGCCGCCTAAACCGCAGCCGTCGGAAAATTGTGCGGATGCTAGCCCGGCGGAGCGAACTTGTCAAGATTGAGAGCGTGGCGCTGAATCGGAATTTTTCGAAGCAACGCCGCTGCGGGCTTCGGTGGAAACTCCGGGATCGAGACCGAGATGAGTGAGGCCAAGATAATGCGCGGTGCGTTCGTATTGCGACGAGAGATGCCCGCGATAGATCGAGGCATCGCGGTAGTAGCGCTGCATGCGTTCGCCATCTTTCGCGGCGCTCGAGCCCGATGTGCGGAACATCAGCTCGATTGCCTCCCATGCGAGCCGGCCGGCGTGCTGGAGGCTGGTGACGAGCGTAAGATCCTCTTCCATCGTGAAGGGCGTGCCGCCTGCGAGACCGCGCCGGCAATATTCCATGTACTGGTCTCCGGCATCGAGGACGAGCCGGCGTCCGGCGTCGAGCATTCCGAGAGCGAGCCCCAGGTAGCGCTGGTAATCGTGATGCGTATAACGCGGCTGGATCGGCGGATAGAGTGTATCCTTCGTGCGCATCAGGTGCTCGTACTCGTCGAGCGCCGCGTAGCCCGTGCCGACCAAAATCGCGTCGAGCTCGGCGCGGAAAAACGACAGGCAACGGCCTGCATACATCGGATTGCCGTGCAGCTGCGAGCCGGGCGTGCCGTTCGAAACGTCGACGTTGAGCATGTCGATATGGACCACGTAGTTTTTCGGCACGCGCGCGCCTTCGACGAGAATCGAGTTCGACCCGCTGCCGCGCATGCCGAGGATCGCGCCCCAGTCGTCAAGCATTATCCACTGCGCGCGCGGAATCAGAGCGATGCCGGCGCTCGGCGGGCCGGCTGGGTCGTCGGAAATGAGCACCGTCGGCATGAAGTGCGTCGCGTAGGGTGCGCCGCTCGCGTATCCCCACTTGCCTTTGACGAGCCAACCGCCATCGATCGGCGCTGCGGTTCCATTCGGGGCGGCGACCGACGGCGCGGAAAAATCTCCCGTCGGGCCGAATCCTTCGGCCTGCGTCTGCTCGTCGAAATATGATCCGAGCATCAGCGCGTGTCCCGCGCCGACGATCAGACACCATGCGGTGGAGGGACATCCGCGCGCGAGCTCGATGGCGATACGGTAGTAAGTTCCCAGATCGAATTCGTAGCCGCCGAAGCGGCGCGGTTGCAGGCAGCGGTAAAAGCCGGCCTTGCGGAATTCCTGATGCAGCGCTTCGGAATGAACTCCGCGGCGCTCGGCCTCTGCCTGCTCGGCGCGCAGTCGCGGACGCAGTGCGATCGCGCGCTGGATCATTTCCTGCGGTGTGAGATCCGGCTCAGGAACCCGAATGGGCTGTCGATCGATTTTCGTGACGCTCATTTCGCGAGGATTATACACACGGGGCTAGCAAGCGGCAGCAATTGGTTGCGCGGGCGCCCGCCTCAGCGGGAGGCGAGAATGGGGAAGAGGTCGCGCGAGGAAGCCCGCGGTTGTGCAGGGTTGGCCGGCGCGGAAAATTCGACGACGCGGCCGATGAGGTCGTAGTCTTTCGCTTCCGTCACTTCGAGCGTTGCGAGAGTGCCGGGTGCGGGAAGTTGCGCCGCGTCGGTGACGCCTTCGAATTCCGTGACGTAAACTTTTCCATCGATCTCCGGTGCCATTCCCTCGAGCCGCGCCTCCCAGACGA
>Ga0187770_10001314_pt1 | contig 13100 bp, 11 predicted proteins | sample 0116_SJ02_MP02_2_FD_133154 | JGI IMG/M metagenome (GOLD analysis project Ga0187770, IMG submission 133154) | Tropical peat soil microbial communities from peatlands in Department of Meta, Colombia - 0116_SJ02_MP02_20_MG | ecosystem: Environmental > Terrestrial > Soil > Wetlands > Peat | place...
ATGGTGATTTTCCACTGGCGGCCGGCCTGAGTAGCGTTCCATGACTCAATTATGGGGACCGCTCCCCCGGAACAAACCCTCATGCGGCCGCTATCCCCTCCAGACGAATCGTCAATCCCAGCTGCCGCAGGCCATCCCAGGGTATATCTTTGAGAAAATTCCCCCTGGGGACACCACGTCGGGTTTCTTCGTGCTCTGCATCTGCCCTGTCCTCTCCACCCCTGGCTCGCCCGACACGGACCATCAAGAAAATCAATAGAAATGACCGGAAGGAGTATCGCGTGGACCGCCCGGTCTTGGGAAGTCGCCCCCGTAGCCGAGGAACATTGCCCGAGGCTGCCAATTGACGTAGTTAGTGACGTCCCCAATTATTGACAATTACTTGACGAACGATGCCTTGCGGTGCGAGCATGCCCGCAGCGGGGAACTCAAAGCGGCAAAGATACAAAAGAGGTAACCTCCCGCAGTGGAAATCGAACTTATCGAGCGACATCCCGTTTTCCGGAGGCTCGTTGTGGGCACACTCGTCCAAGAGGTCCAGGCATTCTTATCACTGCCCGAGGAGGCCAGGACGCGCGACCGGCGCGAGGCGGTCCTGAAGGCCCTCGGCGTCCCGCACCCGTCTCGGTTCATCGAAGAGGTCTGGACTGGCAAGTGGGAGGCGGGCATTGACCGACTGCTGGACCCAACGAACCTCCGCATTCGGCCTCTGGAGCCTACCGACTTTCATTTCAAGTGGGCCCTGGAAGCCTTCAACGCCCTACCGGCCTCGGTCCGGGGGCGACTCTTCGCCTTGAAGATCGATGCCAATAATCTACGGGGACCGATCCTGGCACTTCTCGATGCGGCGGGCCTGTCCACCCACGAGTTCGAGGTTGTGGATCTGGTGGCGCTCTCCAAAGTGCACGCTGAGGCCGCCGTCACGGTCCGAATCCCCGACGGTCGCCGCTGCCCGTTCGAAGTATCTCACTTCGCGCCCTCGGCCGAGGAACTCTATGCCGGGGCGGCGCGGCTCTTCCACGTCCGCACAGGCACAACGTACATCCACAGGCTCCTGACCGGCGCGCAGGTTCTGCTGGAAGTCCCCCTAGAGGCGATCCGTCTCGATGCTGAGGACTTGTCGCAGGACGACGTGGGGCGCCTCTGGCCGTTGGCCATCCGAGGTGTGGCCCACCATGACGCGCTGGGAGATGTCTTGGGGACCATCCTACGGGATCCGCATCACATCCTGACGCGCTCCGGAGAGGTCATCTCGATCCACAATTATGAGCTGTTTCATGACATCGGCGGGTTTCGCTTCGGATTCGTTGAGCCAATCTTTCTCTCCCTGTGGCAGCATCTGCGGGCCCCCGATCTCAGCGAAGCGCGCTCCCTGCTCCGTCGTATGGTCGGGGAATACCGCACGGCCTACGTCGAGAAACGGCGGGAGATCCAGGCACGCTGGGGCGAGCTGGAAGGGTATCTTGCCGCCCACTCAGAGGCCATCCAAGAGTACGTGAAGCAGGAACAGGACTGGCGGGATGTCGTGGCCGCCGCTCGGGAGCGCGCATTCCGCGACCCCGTTCGCTGGGTCCAGACGCTGCTGGAGGCGTATCGGGGGTCATATCCTGAACTCCCCGCGACCTGACTCCTCTTCTTCGAACCGCCTATCCGCCTTTGGGGGACAAGTCTGCCAAGAATCCCTTGATGAAGGGCGGCGTGGACGTGTTGACGGCCTACCCGAGGGAGCTTCGCTCTCTCTGATCCGGTACTGACACGCTGGTGTCCAGGGGGGAGACAGCCTAGATCAGGAGGCGTCTTATATTTCCAGTGTCCCCTGGCCGTCTCCCTGACGAGCAACGCCCCGCGCCGCCAGCACGTCTGCGGCGAGAGGGTCGAGGCGGCAAGGAGACTAAAGAAGCAACGTCCCCTTCATACCCACACCCCGGCCTTGGGATCAACTGTGACCGAACTGGATCGCCGCCACAGCAAGAACGACGGCTGCTCCCATATCGAAGGGCACCCAGTCTGACCGCCGCATCCGGACAGGGAGGATCGGGTTAAAGAGGAGAGAGGCCAAGAACGCCAGGCATACCGCCGTCCCGCAGACGATCAACCAGAGGAGGGTATAATATCCGTACGGCCACCGTGCTGGCACCGCCCCTGAGGAGGAGGATCGATTCCTCGCCTCCCTTCACCGTCCAAGCCAGCGCGGCAGAAGGGTCGTGAGCGGCGGCAGATAGGTGATCAACAGCACGCCGATCACCAGCACGCATTGCATCGGGATGACAGCGCGAGAGACCTGAAGCACCGGTTTGCCGAACCGATACGAGGACAGAAAGATGTTGATGCCTACCGTCGGGGTCAGCAGTCCCAGCTCCATGTTCGCCAGAAAAATGATGCCCAGGTGGATGGGATCAATGCCGTAGGCCAGGCCCAGCGGCACGATGAGCGGCACCACCACCACAATGGCGGAATAGATGTCCATCACACAGCCCACTGCCAGCAGGCACAGGTTGACCGCGAGCAGGAATGCATACTTCGACTTCACCGCGGCGGTGACCCATTCGGCCGCACGGATGGGAATCTGGGCGTCAATCAGGTAATTGGTGAACCCCAGCGCCACGCCCAAAATGAGCAGCACGCCGCCCACCAAGAGACCACAATCCGCCATGACACGCGGAATCTCTCGCGCCCGCTTGAAATCGCGATAGACGAGGACTTCCACCACGAAGGCATACAGCGCCGTAACGGCCGCCGCTTCCACCGGCGTGGCGAACCCGCCAAACAACGCGACCAGCGCCACGACGGGCAGCAGCAGTTCCCATTTGGCAGCCCAAATCGCGCGGCCCGCTTCGACGCGATCAAAGGCGGGCCGGGCGGCTTTTTCTTTCGGGCCCAGACGAATGCCCAATCCGGCGGCCATGGTGACCAACAGCAACCCTGGGCCGAGGCCGCCGAGAAACATTCTTTCGATGGTCACTCCGCCACTCTTCGCGTTGAGGCTGGCCACAATAGCGTAAAGGATCAACGGGAGCGAAGGCGGGAACAGCAGCCCGAGACCGCCAGAGCCGGTGAGCAATCCCAACGTGGAACGCTCCGAATACCCCGCGCCCATCAGCACCGGCATCAGCAGCCCGCCTAACGCCAGAATCGTGACGCCCGACGCGCCGGTGAATGAGGTGAAAAATGCGCAGGCCAGCACCGCGACAATCGCCGGCCCGCCGCGGAATTGTCCAAACAAGGCCTGAAACACCCGGATCAGCCGTTTCGACGCGCCGCCCTCCGCCAGGAAATACCCGGCCAGAGTGAACAGTGGGACCGTCGGCAGCGTGGGGTTGGTCACCATCGAATAATGCGTGAGCGAAATGGAAGCGATGGGCAGGTCTTGCCCCCAAAACAGGATCAGCGCCGCGCCGCCCAACAGCGCAAAGATCGGCGCGCCGAGAATGACGGCCAGCAGCAGCGTCAACAGGGCGGGCAGGACCAACGTGTCGGGCCTAATCGGCGGCTGGAGTCCCATCCACACCACACCGCCGGCCAGCAGCAGTGCGACCAGCCGTCCGCGCCAGCTTTCCGCCGCACCCCAGAGCAAACGGAGCGCAATCACGCCAAAACTCAAGGGCATGACCAGCTGGATGGTCCACAGCGGAATTCCGTACGCCAGAATCTTGCCGCCTTGTTTTTCCGCCTGCACCAGTTGCGCCGCTGCCACGCAAAGAAACACGCTGATGCCCGCCGCAAAGGCACTGCTGAAGACGCGCGCAAGAACCTGCGACCACCCTTTGAGAAAAGTCGTCAAGGTCGAGAGGGCAAGCAGGCGGCGTTCGCGCGCCGCCAGCGCCCCCCCCAGCAGGCCGATGAGCATCGTCAAATGTTGCTGAAAGGCGGTCGCGCCGCTGATGCCGGCTTGGAACACTTTGCGCAGGACGATTTCCACCGGCGGCAGGAGCACCAAGGCGGCCAGCACGAGCGAGATCAGGAGGTCTTCGACGTCCCGCAGGAAGCGACGCCAGCCGTCGCCTGCCGGGACGGGCTGGCCCGGGCCGGGCGCATGGCTGTGGTTCTCGCCGCTCATTTCCTGTCCCCTGCCCGCGCGGCGCGGTAGGCTTTCAGCTGTTTGACCACCTCGTCGAACATGTCCGCCGGGACAATCGCCCCGCGGATCTTGGGATACGCCGCTTCCACCTCCCGCCGCCACTCGGCCTCGACCTCCGGGGTGACCGGGTGCACCCTCAAACCCCGTTTACGCATGGCCTCGACCGATTCCATGCTCTCGCGCCGGCCGTCGGCCTTAATGAGCTTGCCGGTCTCCGTGGCCGCCTTGCGCAAGGCGTCCCGCCCCTCCAGCGGTATCTCGTCCCAGGTCTTTTTGGTAATGACCGCCGCGCCGACCAGCGGCGCCCAGGCCAGATCGAGCATGTGGGGCGCGGCGCTATCCACCTGGCTGGCCAAGGCGATGCTCGGCGGCAACGGGACCGCGTCGATCAAGCCGGTCTGCAGGCTGGGCAGGACGTCCACCGTCTCCAACGGGACGGGATTCAGGCCGACCGAGCTGTAAATGTCCACGTCGGCGGCGCTGCCGGCCCAGACGAACAATTTGCTCTTCTTCAAATCGTCGGGTCGGATCACAGGCTGTTTGGAAAAGAACCGCACCCAGCCAGTATCGCCCCAAAACAGCACCACGAATCCCTTTTCCTCCAGTCGTTTTTCCAGCATCGGTTGCAGCTTCTCGCCGATGTAATCCACTTCCTCTAGCGAGCGGAACATCATCGGCAGGTTTTGGAGGCCGGTGACGGCCAGCTCGATATCCGCCAGGCCCACCGCGGTCAGCATCCCGGCCTGCAACTGGCCCAACCTCATGCGGCGAACCATGTCGGACTCGCTGCCCATCGTGCCGTCCGGATAAATAGTCAGCAGCACGCCGCCGCCCGGCGCTTCCCGCCATTGTTCGCCCATGGCTTGAAGGTGTTTGTAATACGAGGAGCCTCTCGGGGCGAGCGTCCCCAGCCGCACCCTCACCGGGCCACCGGCGCCGAAGACGCGGTCGAGGGAGCCCAGCGCGGCGCCCAATCCCAAGGCCAGCGCGGCGCGGAAAACCTTTCTTCGCGTGAGTCCGTTCATTTTCGTTGCTTTCCTTGACGCCAATTCACCCTTGTCCGAAAAAACCTTAAACCGCCATGATCACCCAGCGCAAGCGCTGGGTACCCGGGTCGCCAAGAGTACGATGCTCCGATCTCTCCACCGGAGAATGCGAAAGCACGCTCTTGGGGTCTTCGGCAGGTTCGTCCGTTTTTGCCGAATGAGCTATTTCGTTCTTGGCGTTCATGGCGCCTTGACGGTCCTTTAAGAAAGTCAAGTCCGAGTTGAGAGCATCGTTGCGACCGTCGGGAACGGTCCCTTCGGCTGCAACTTCGCCGCCCTGTGGCTTTCCATGTGGCGCGCCTCACTCGTCCTCAATCAAAAACAATTCCGCCTTCCGCGACAGGAGCCAGCGCGCTCGCCGTTGCATGACCACATTCAGGAGCCGCGTCTCGGGGTTGGCATCAGGATTAATCGCCAGCGCCCGGTTCAGCAGCGACTCAAATTCCTTCACGTCCTGTTGTTTTACCGCCACCGCTTCGGCCAGAGCCACCAGCGGCGCGGCGTTTTTCCCCTCCGAAAGCGCCATCGCCCGGTCGAAATGTTTGCGGGCACGCGCCGCGGGATCGCCGGGCGCGCCCTGGCGGCTCATTTCGTACGCGACCAGAAACGTGTGAATCGCCCCTCGACCGTAACTCTCGTCCAGTTCCAGCGCCCGGTCCATCAAGGCTTCCATGGCCGGGATCTGCGCGACAAGCTCAGGGGTGTCCTTGGAAAGGGAGATAGCCGCTGCCCACGCGGTCGCGGTCCAATACAGGAGCGGCACATCAGCCGTGGTGGCGGCGCGCACCGCGGCTCTGGGATTGGCCAGCAAGGCATTGGGAAAGCCGGGGTGATTCACTTCCAGGCCGCGCAGGCCGTAAGTGTGCGCGCGCAGGTAGAGGCGCCTGGCCCGCGTCCGCAACGCCTCGGCGGCGGCCAGGTCGTGCGCCTCCACTTCATCGGCCTCCTGTTGCACGAAGGCAAAGGCATACTGTGTAAACCCGCTCGCCGCAGCGGACAGCAGGCCTTGGTGCTGCGGGGTCTCCGCCAGCAAACTCTCCATGAGCTTGAGACTGAAGGGGGCCGCCGCCTTGACCAGATCCGGGTCCTCATCGCTGGAGAAGGTCGTGCCGCTGCCGGCGACGGCATCGGCGACCTGATTGAGGGCAGAGCGGCGGAAGAGCGAGCAACCGCTGCCGGCGATCCACGCCAGCAACAGCAGGACCAGTAGCGACCGCAGTCTCTTCGTCCCTGTCCCCACCTTGTGGCGCCTCACCATTCCGTCCTGCCTGAGCCCCTACTTCGAGGCTCCCACTAATGGGGAGCACGGTTATCGCGGTTGTTCTCTGCTGGCTCCGGGCAGCCCACTGAATCGGTACCGGACACCCATTGCTCGATAAGCGCTTGATGCTCTGTCTGATGGAGGACGTTGCCACTCGAGAATGCAGGACGTTGCGGCTTTAGTGGCTTTGCGTCTGACGAGGATATTAGACGGCTGTCTTGGCTCTCCCGGTGCCCGCCGGCCCGCAAACACCATGACCGTCTCGGGATCACTTCTCCCCAAAGGGCCATCGGGCTCGCACACCATGAACTTCCCGGCCGGCATCGTTGCCCCCTCCAGGTCAGTCGCCGGGGCTCCCCGCTCAACCGGGCAAGACGCTAACTCTCAGCGGAGGGGGAAGTCAAGGTGAAAGGCAAGAGCCGGCCAGCAGCCGTCAGCCATCAGCGCTCAGCCTCCCGCGATGGGATCAGCAAAAAAGGGTGCCAGGCACCATTTCCTAAAGGACCAGATGTCAGCCTTCAGCCATGAGCTATGAGCCCCTCACCCTGATCGTCGTTCGCCTCCATTCTGGTACCCCCTGGGTGTTCCGCGCAGGCAGAGCGCCTCGCTGGCCTGATCCCCGCCCGCGCCGCGCCTGTGTGCTTCGATGGCCCCGCCAGATGCCCACGGCCCCCGTGTGCGGTGTCAACGCGGGCCGGTGGGTGTCGCCCCGAACCATACCAGCCCAGCCTGCCGGCTACAGCAAGAACCTTGTTGTCGGATTAGGGGGATCTTGTTTGCGCTTGACTTTACGTATGTATTCATATATTTTATACAATACATAGAAGTTATGTACTGATATCCAAGCTCGGGCGTCTAGTGAGGCGGCCCGGCCGGCAGGAGGGGAGGTGGTATGATGTTCGAGAATAAGACCCGAGTCCTCCTCGTTCTCCCGCAAGAGGTCCTCGACCGGGCGCGGGTCTTGGCGGGGAAGGCGACGACCGCGCTCAAGCTCCCGGTGAGCCTGCAGATCGTCCTCCGGGCCCTCATCGAGGAGGGGCTGAAGCGGGATGGCGACCGGACCCTCCTCGCCAACGTGGAGGCCCAGGCCCAGGCGGTCCGCCGCATCCGGAGGCTCGCACGTAAAGGAGGGGGAGCTGAGGGGGAACGCAGGACTCTCCAGTCGGGAATCCCGCGGAGGCTGAGCGCGAGTGCGCGGTAGGGGCGCGGGAAGGGAGGAGATCTGGGAGAGCGATCCAGCGAAGCCCTGAAGGCGAAGAAGCTGAAGGAGATCCGCCTCGAGCTGGCGTACATCCCGTCTCCGTACAAGGAGGAGTCGGTCAACTTCACCGTGGTGATCGGCGGCCAGTAAGCCCGGCGAGGTGGCGCCTCCCTGCTGTCACCTCTGAGACATCAAGCTGCAGCGAGAACCGCAGCAGCGGGTTCTGGAGGCGGTGTACGGATTCACGCGCGGTGTTCCGTGGGGAGAGAAATGGAAGGCCGAGGCGTGGACAGGATACCTGAGACCGAACGCAGCGGCGGACTCGGCACCGCCGTCATTCCGAGTGAGGCGCGCCCCTTCGAGGGCCTGAGGGAGCCCACACCTTCTCCCTGCCAGTGGCTCACGATGGCGATCACCGACATGGCGATGCGCGACGTCGACGCCGCCCTGGCGGCCGATCCCCTCTTCCATCGCTGCCCCGACGGCCACGAGGGCAAGGTGGACGTTGGCTATTGGTACTTCCACCCGCTGAATTTGTCCTGCCGCCACTGCTCCGAGGGCGGCGGCGTCCGCGGGGTGGATCCAGAGACCGTCCTCTGCCGCCATCGGATGGCGCGCCGGACCGGACAACCCTTCCCGAAGCGATAGGGTGCGCGCATGCACTGGACGCAGAAACCGAGGATCCCCACGCTGGCGTTGGACGGCAGGAACGCGTGGCTGCGAAGAGCCTGCGACCGAACCGCGGGCCTGCGCGCCCGGCTCCTGACGGGCGATGCGGAGGCCGCGCAGGTCACGCGCGGCACGTTCCATCTCCTGTATTGGGAGCATCGGGGCCAACAGATCTTCCCGCTACCAGACGACCAGAAAAACCTTCGGCGACGGAGCGACCGGTAGCACGCCACGACGGTGGCGATTTCACATCGAGGAGAAGCTGGCGTGGACAAGAAGCACATCGCATCCATCTGGTACTTTGTCGTCGCCTTTCTGATCCTGACGGCGGTGCAGGACTACGTCTTTGCGCCGCACGTCGAAACCCTCTCCTATGGCGAGTTCAAGATCCTGGTGGAGAAGGGAAAGGTCAGCGACCTGGCGATCGGCGCGAAGGTCATTACGGGGCGCCTGAAGCGGGACGGGCTCGAGGGCCTGCTCCCCAAGGCACGGATCGAAGCCTTGACCAAGTCCGGGACGGGCGAGGAGCCCTTCATGACGGTCAGGGTGGACGACCCAACGCTCGTCCACGACCTGCAGCAGGCCAACGTCAACTTCCGGGGAGAGGTGACGAGCACCTGGCTCCCGACGCTGCTGAGCTGGTTGCTCCCCATGGGAGTTTTCTTCCTCATCTGGCGCTACGCCATGAAGAAGATGGGCGGGGCAGGTGGCCTCGGCGGGCTCATGGCCATCGGGAAGAGCAAAGCCAAGGTCTATGTCCAGAAGGACACGGGGGTGACCTTCAGCGACGTCGCCGGCATCGACGAGGCGAAGGCCGAGCTGGTCGAAGTCGTCGAGTTCCTGAAGACGCCGGAACGCTTCCAGCGGCTGGGCGGGAAGATTCCGAAAGGCGTCCTGCTGGTCGGCGTCCCCGGGACAGGCAAGACCCTGCTGGCGAAGGCCGTGGCGGGCGAGGCCAAGGTCCCGTTCTTCAGCCTGAGCGGCTCGGATTTCGTCGAGATGTTCGTCGGGGTCGGCGCCGCGCGGGTCCGGGATCTGTTCGCCCAGGCGGTGCAGCATGCGCCGAGCATCATCTTCATCGATGAACTGGATGCCCTGGGCAAGGCGCGGGGGATGAATCCCCTGGGCGGCCACGACGAGCGGGAGCAGACGCTCAACCAACTCCTCGTGGAAATGGACGGGTTCGACACCAACAACGGCGTCATCATCATGGCGGCCACGAACCGGCCGGAGATCCTCGACCCGGCCCTGCTCCGGCCCGGCCGCTTCGACCGCCAGGTGCTGGTGGACCGACCGGATCGCAAGGGGCGCGAGGCCATCCTCCGGGTCCACGTCAAGGGGGTGAGGGTGGCCCCGGAGGTCGATCTGGCCGCCCTTGCCGCCCAGACCTCCGGCTTCGTGGGCGCGGATCTGGCGAACATCGTGAACGAGGCCGCCCTCCTAGCTGCCCGCCAGGGCAAGGCGGCGGTCGGGAGGGCCGACTTCGAGGAGGCCATCGACCGGGTGGTCGCCGGGCTGAAGAAGACCCGGGTGATGAGCGTGAAGGAGCGGGAGATCGTAGCCACCCACGAGGCCGGGCACGCGGTGGCGGCGGCGTGCCTGCCCGGGACCGACCCGGTGGCGAAGATCTCGATCGTCGCGCGGGGGATCGCGGCCTTGGGCTACACGCAGCAGCTCCCGACGGAGGACCGGTACCTGATGACCCGCTCCGAGCTGCTCAACCGGCTGTGCGTCCTCTTGGGCGGCCGGACCGCGGAGGAGCTCGTGTGTGGCGATGTCTCGACCGGCGCCCAGAACGACCTCCAGAGGGCCACCGACCTCGTCCGGCACATGGTGGCCCAGTATGGGATGAGCGAGAAGATCGGCCTGATGACTTTCGACGGCGGCGGACGGACGGGCTTCCTCCCTGGTCTGCCGCCGCCGCGCGAGCACAGCGAAGATACGGCGCGTCTCATCGACGCCGAGTCCAGCCGCATCCTGGTCGAGGCGCACGTGAAGGTCAGGGCCCTCCTCACGGAAAAGAGGAGCCTCGTCGAGCAGCTCGCGCACCGACTGATGGAGAAAGAGGTGGTGGAACAGGATGAGCTGCAAGCCCTGCTTGCAGCCGCGAAGTCGTCCTGAGAGGGCGGCCAGGAGCGCGGGGCGCGAAGCGGGCACGAGAATCATCGTGGTGGGTAACTGTTAGGAAACGTAGCGAGATCCGGACGGAGGTCCGGAGAGGAGAAAAAGCAATGGCAACGGGCACGATCAAGAAGCTGGTCAGAGAGCGAGGTTTCGGGTTTATCCTGGGAAGCGATGGCGTCGAGGTCTTCTTTCACCGGTCGGCGCTCTCGGGAGAAGGGTTCGACACACTTACGGAAGGGCAAGTCGTCGAGTTCGATGTCGAGAGGGGAGAGAAGGGACCGCGGGCCGCGAACGTGAAAGTGGGCCCCCCCAGCGCCTAAGCGGAGGAGGGTTTCGGGACTCCAGGGGGGATTGACCTCGGTCTTTCGGCCTCGGGCCAGCTCGCGGAAATCCCCTGGTGGGGTGAGAAAGAGGGCCACTATGGACGAGGTGGGAACGAGCTACCCGTACCAGGGAGGGCTACACGATCACGACGTTGCAGGAGGAGGGCGTGTGGTGGGCCAAGGCCCGCGCGGCGGAGAAGGATGCGGGGGGCGATCGGCCGGTCCTGGGCGGACCCTGGAAGAGTCAGATGCAGGCGAAAACCGCCGCGGAAGCGTTCTGCGACCGCGGGAAGGCGGGGTAGCCACGCGCCCCGGCCGCCTGGCGGCGGAGATAGAGGTGAACACGATGAGGACTGTCTCACAGGGCGGATCGTGGCTGGACGGTTGGCTCAGGGGGAACGGCCCGGGCGATGCGGATGGATTGCGGGCGCTCCTGACCCAGATCTGCCGGCAAGAAACGGCGCTGGCGTGCCATCTGGCCGAGCGGGCGCGAGCCTTGCGCTTCGCCCCCCACCGGCTGAGCTTGGAGCGGGTGGCCGAGCGGGACCGCCAGAATGCCCGCGCACTGGCCCACGAGACCGGGCGCGAGACCACCCTGGCGGCAGCTGCATCCCCCGCTCGTCGCCCCGGCACGCTGGCGGCCACCAAGCTCATCCAGGACTTGGAAGAGACGGAAAGCCTGTACGCGCTGTACCGGCAGGCAGGCCGGCTGACCTCGGACGAGATCCTCCGCGGCAGGTTGGATGAGTTTGCCGCGGATGAGGCGCGTGGCTCGCAGACCATCCGCGCGATCCTGGCCAGGATGGATAGTTATGTGACGGATCTTCCGTAGAAGTCGCGCAGGTACCTTGAGTTGCCATATATGTCGCGCAGACTGGCTTCAGGGGTGGCCCGATCCACCGATATCAGCTGCCGAAAGGAGTGACGCACCATGAAGAAGATCAGACCCTTGCAGGACCGCATCTTGGTAAAGCGGCTGGAGGAGAAAGAGACGAAGAAGGGCGGCATCATCATCCCGGATACCGCCAAGGAGAAGCCCCAGGAGGGCGAGGTGATCGCCGTGGGCCCGGGCAAGCTGGACGAACACGGCAAGCGGATCCCGATGGAGGTCAAGGTGGGCGACAAGATCCTCTTCGGCAAGTACTCCGGGTCCGAGGTGAAGGTGGCCGACGAGGAGCACCTCATCATGCGCGAGGAGGACGTCCTGGGCATCCTGCAGTAGCGCCGCCCCGGCTGGGGGCGCACCCCAGGCGGGCGCGGGCCCGTGCACCGGTCATGCGACACCCCGAGAAGGAGGCACGCACAATGGCCGCCAAACAGTTGCTCTACGATGAAGAGGCCCGCCGGGCCATCCGGCAGGGCGTGGACACGCTGGCCAACGCCGTGAAGGCCACCCTGGGCCCCAAGGGGCGGAACGTCGTCCTGGATAAGAAGTGGGGCGCCCCCACCATTACCAAGGATGGGGTCACCGTGGCCAAGGAGATAGAGCTGGAGGACCGCTTCGAGAACATGGGCGCCCAGATGGTGAGGGAGGTCGCCTCCAAGACCTCCGACGTGGCCGGGGACGGGACCACCACCGCCACGGTCCTGGCCCAGGCCATCTTCCGCGAGGGCATAAAGAACGTGACCGCCGGGGCCAACCCCATGGCCCTGAAGCGGGGCATCGACAAGGCGGTTGAGGCCGTGATCGCAGAGATCAAGAAGCTCTCCAAACCCACCAAGGGCAAGAAGGAGATCTCCCAGGTGGCCAGCATCTCTGCCAACAATGACAAGACCATTGGCGACCTCATCGCCGACGCCATGGAGAAGGTGGGCAAGGACGGCGTCATCACCGTGGAAGAGGCCAAGGGGGTCGAGACCACCCTGGAGGTGGTCGAGGGGATGCAGTTCGACCGGGGCTACATCTCACCGTATTTCGTAACCGATCCGGCCCGGATGGAGACGGTCATCGAGGACCCCTATATCCTGCTGCATGAGAAGAAGATCAGCAGCCTGAAAGATCTCTTGCCCCTCTTGGAGCAAGTGGCCAAGCTGGCCCGGCCCCTGCTGATCATTGCGGAGGAGGTGGATGGGGAGGCCCTGGCCACCCTCGTGGTGAACAAGCTCCGCGGCACCCTGAACACCTGCGCCGTGAAGGCCCCGGGGTTCGGCGACCGCCGCAAGGAGATGCTGATGGACATCGCCACCCTGACCGGCGGCGAGGTCCTCTCCGAGGAGCTGGGCATCAAGCTGGAGAATGTCAAGCTGGAAGACCTCGGGAGGGCGAAGAAAGTCCTCGTGGACAAGGAGAACACCACCATCATCGAGGGCGCCGGCAAGGACAAGGAGATCGAGGGCCGGATCAAGCAGATCCGCACCCAGATCGAGGAGACCACCTCGGACTACGACCGGGAGAAGC
>Ga0187770_10001315_pt1 | contig 13099 bp, 10 predicted proteins | sample 0116_SJ02_MP02_2_FD_133154 | JGI IMG/M metagenome (GOLD analysis project Ga0187770, IMG submission 133154) | Tropical peat soil microbial communities from peatlands in Department of Meta, Colombia - 0116_SJ02_MP02_20_MG | ecosystem: Environmental > Terrestrial > Soil > Wetlands > Peat | place...
GAATCAGTGCTTTTCAGCCTGTTTTGGCACAAGTTTGGCACAAATCTGTCACAAGAATTCTCTGCCTCCTATTCTCTTGACACATTCCCAAGGCAATCTGCATAATTATCCTCTTGATAAGGACGGAAAGGTGAATTCGATTTTAAGGGAGGAAATTTCATGATGGGTGGATCGACGAAACTGCTATCAATCTCCAATCGAAAAGGGCGTTTGATTTTTCTATTGGCATTGTCAACGGCGGTCGTGCTGACTCCGTCGATGACGAGTTGGGGGAGTGACCTTACACAGGTGCTAACAGGCCGACTCCATCCTCTGAGCGTGAAGCTTAAGGATCTGGGAGCGGGATGGAGCCGCATTACAGTGCATGGAGGCGGTGGCGCCGGCGTGAACGTCGGGGTAAACGTCAGTGGCAGCTCGGCGGAATCAACGTCGCAAAATAATAATATGCTGGGCATGTTTGGTGGTGGCCAGGGCTACGTTACTAAGGGCCAGACCGTCTCAGTGAATGGCCAGGCATACCTGGTCGCCTACCACCTGCCGAGCACAGCTATGGACTTGATCACTGTGCTTCTAGCGGTCGCGACAAAAACTCTGCCTGAGATGCAGATCCTTACTCCGGAGAGCTCTTTGCGCCTATCGCTGCTGAATGTGCGAGACATCGCCAGCATTGAGGACGTGCGCGTCTTCGACATGAAATGGGAGATTGCCCAGAGCCAGGAGGCGGCCCAGAAGCTTATAAACCTGCTCAAGGCCGCCAGTGAGGCTGCTGCAAAGTCGGCTAAAAAGCCCCAGGCTGAAAATCCTCAGAAGCCCGAAAAGAAGTAAAATCCGGGTCCGAGCCCGACGTTTGGAGTTGAACGTTTCCCGGAGGCGGAAGCGGATCATAACCCGGAGGTCGGTGGTTCAAATCCAGCCCCCGCTACCATCTCGAATCTAACGGAAAATCAATGATATACGGGCTACGGCCCGGCTATTTGCGTGGCCTTCTCGGCTTATTTTCCTTGTATTATTTTGCCCCATTTTATACACGTTTAGCCCATATTTTGGAAAGAAAATTGGAAAGTCTATTTGCAGGATTCAAAATAAGCTTCCCACTTTCGAAGAAACTCTTATGAGGTCAATTATGCTCTACAGCGATATTTCCCATATTATTTGCCTTACTGCTTTATCTGGATAGTGACGACAAAAAAGGGCTCTCCGCGGCAACGGGTGAGCCTATCGCTGTCAAGGCCCCATTGGAAGAGTTGATGGTATAGGCGGAGACAGTATTATCTCCCTCATCCGCCACATAGGCGAAGTACTTGTAAACCGTTGCCGGGGATGTGGATCCACCATTGCCTCCGCCGCCGCAGGCGACAATAGACACGGCCATTAACCCCAATGCCATAGCCCTCCCTAAGATGAGTTTCATACGAATCCCTCCTTTTAACCGCTCACGCAGCACCAAGAAAGTTCCCCTTCCCAGCAGAGTCTAGGGACTCAGAAGAGATATATCAAGACTGGGGACTTGTACCCCTTTTCCGGTCCTTTGAGTCCGGCGAAAGCTGACCTGCCTGCGCTCACGCTAACACCTCTCAAGTGCGGTTTTCAAACTCAGTTTATCTCTCATCATACCTCGACCGATTCTCGGGGGGCAGGTCATTTTGGCGATCTGCTGGGTGAGCGTGCTTAAACGCAAAGAAGAGGTTTAAACAGAACACTCGCGGAATAGATGTGTCTTGACAAGGGGGATTATTTTTATTTAAATTTTATTAAACAAGATAAAAAAATGGTATGGTTTCGCCATTTAACCAAAAGCTTTACAGTATGCCCCGCGACTTGCCGCGGGGTCATTGACTTTTTTATTTAGGACACGACGGGTGGGGCGATTCTGTTCGTGGGAAGAGTGAGCGATACGAGTATGGTGAGCTAAATCATGTAATTTAAGAATTCGGATTTATAGGAAGGTGAAGAGTCCACTCTTATTCCCGGTAGGGGGAAGATCATGGGGCGTAGAATATGGATCTTGGAGCCCATGTTACTCATCTTGGCGATCCTTCCCTGTTTGGGCAAAGGGAGCACGCAATCTGAAACGGCCTTGAGGCCGCTCTCTGAGATTCTCAATCCAGATGGGACGGTAAGACTGCAGCCGGGTTTCGAAGGCAGCTTCAACTCATATTCGTTTCGGATGATCTGTGCTCCGGGCCAGGCACCACGATTTGTGCGGGCCTCTTCCAGCCGATCTGTCTGTGCGGGGAAGATAATAGCGACTGCGCTATCGGGAACTCATTATTGGTCTACCGAATTCCACAATTCAGGGGGGAATGATTGGGTTTCTGACCTCGCAGTAAGCGGCACAACCCTCTATGTGAGCGGGAATTTCACGAAAGTCGGTGGGGTGTCGGCCAATGGAATCGCGAAGTGGGACGGAACGAAATGGTCGGCCCTGGGCTCAGGAATCGATGGCATTAGTGTCTTGGCGGTCAGTGGGACGACGCTCTACGCGGGCGGAAAATTTACGACGGCCGGCGGGACGCCAGCCAACAATATTGCTAGATGGGACGGAACGAAATGGTCGGCCCTGGGCTCAGGATTGAATGATTGGGTTTCTGCCCTGGCGGTGAGCGCGACAACGCTCTATGCAGGCGGATATTTCACGACAGCCGGCGGGGTATCGGCCAACCATATCGCGAAATGGGACGGGGCGGGATGGTCGGCCCTCGGCGCAGGGATCAAGAATGGCTATGTTCGGGCTCTAGCGGTGAGCGGGACAACGCTCTATGCCGGGGGGGATTTCGAGACGGCTGGCAGTGCACGTGGTACCTCCTATATTGCGAAGTGGGACGGGACGAGATGGTCGGCCCTCGGCGCAGGAATGAATGCCTATATAAAGATCGTCAACCCGATGGGAGTCACGTCGGATAATTTTGTTAATTTCCTGGCCGCAAGCGGGACAACGCTCTATGTGGGGGGAGATTTTACGACGGCCGGCGGGGTATCGGCCAACCATATCGCGAAATGGGACGGGGCGGGATGGTCGGGCCTGGGCTTAGGAACAAATGTCTGGGTTAGTTCTCTAACAGTGGGCGGCACGACGCTCTATGTGGGCGAAGAGCTAAACCCGGAGAACCCGCAGCCGGAATACCGAGTGGCGGTGTGGGACGGGAAAAGCTGGTCTGCTTTGGACTCAGGAATGGACTTACCTGCTGAAGCCTTGGCGGCCAGTGGGACAACGCTCTTCGCGGGGGGATGGTTCACGGCAGCCGGCGGAGTATCTGTCGATCATATTGCCAAGTGGGACGGGAATAAATGGTCAGCTCTGGACTCGGATGATTCATTTCGAACTCAGAAGTTGGACGAACAGCAATCTTTTCAAGATTATACTGTCAAGACCTATAGCGATGCGGATAACGGACTGGGCAGCCTTGAAATCTACAAGAGCGGTCAACTGATCTACCAGAAGGACGGCTACCGTTTCTATATCGGCCTGGCCGACCAGGATAACATTGAGGGTAACAAACTGGTCGCTATCGGGCATGACCTCACCGGTAAAGGCATCCCCGATCTCTTGATCGCCGAATGGACAGGTGGCGCCCATTGCTGCTACAATTTTTACCTTTTCGAAATCGGACGCAAATTTAGGGAAGTGACAGAAATCGAGGCCCAGCATGGCGGGCTGTCTTATTTTAAAGACCTTGACGGAGACGGGAAGCTCGAGTTCGTCGGCAACGATTTCACCTTTGCTTACGTCTATACGGACTTTGCAGACTCTCCGGCGCCGAGGATCATTTTGCGCTTTCAAAGCGATCGTTATGTGCTGGCGGCGGATTTGATGCGGAAACCCGCGCCGTCGGTTGCGGACGTCGAATCCAAGATCCGGGAGATTCGGGGGGCTGATTCCTGGCAGCAGAACGCGCCTCCCCTGGAACTGTGGGCCTGGATGATTCAGTTGATCTACACCGGCCAGGCGAAGCTGGCCTGGAATGTTTATGACCGGGCCTGGCCAGAAACGGTTCCCGGCAAAGAAGATTCGCTGGTCGACTTCCAGTCTAAATTATCGCAGAGCCCTTATTGGCCGCAGATCAAGAAAATGAATGGGATATAGAATTCAGTTAGCTAATCTCACTTGTCATTCAGGCTCCCAAAAAGGTCACGTCCATTGACTCGCCGCTGGGGTGATAAGGGGGACCGGGAAGTCCGCCTTATCCGCATAGGCGCTTGTTCGGCGATGTGATATAAATGAGGCGTGGGCCTGAAAAGGAAGAGTCATTCGGTCTGCGACACGAGCTATGATCTGGTCTGGTGTCCGAAGTACCGGAGGAAGATCTTCGAGCGGGAAGAGGTCCGGGAACGAGCGGGGCAGATGATCGGGGAGATCTGCGAGGCCTACGACATTGAGGTTCTGGAAATGGAAATCATGGCGGAGCATATCCATCTATTGGTTTCGTTCTCTCCCGCTCGGTCGATCGGGGAAGTCGTGAGGATCATCAAGAGCCACAGCGGGCGGGGGTTGTTTCACGAGTTCCCGGGACTGAAGAAGAGATTGTGGGGCGGGGAGATATGGGAGGACGGCTATTTCGTCCGGACGGTCGGAGACCGGATGACCCGGGACGTGATAGCCAAATATATCATCGCGCATCATCATGAGTTAGAGCAAGGGCCTGCGCAGCTGGCCTTGAAGCTGCGCTCTTGACGCCCCGCGGCTTGCCGCGGTGGTCATTGACTGTTCTCGAAGGGCCATTCGAGGCGTTTTCTTGAACGGGACGAGGTTGCTCACAAAAAGAACGCGACCGTTCATTCTATGCGTTCTTGTGCTATGTATGTTCGTGCTAGCGCGCGTATGGGGCAGAATCGGGTCTCCAAACGCTCCTCAAGTTCCCGCCAATGGTGGGTGGCAATCATTAGAGGAAGGATTAGATTTCGGCGACTTCGCTGCTCCCGCCTCATCCTTTCTTAGCGACTCCCGTATAACTGTGCTTCGGATTGATCCGAGTCGTTTCAGCTTAGTACTCGAGTGCGCTTCTGCAATGCCCGATCTTCGGCCCCGTACCGCCCGTGAATGGGCTACTGAAAAGGGTCTTGTGGGGGCGATCAACGCCAGTATGTATCGGGGTGACCACCGAACCAGCGTTGACCTTATGAAGACCGCTAAGCATGTTAACAACTCAGTCTTGACAGTCGATAAGGCCGTTCTTGCGTTTGACAGACTGACGGCATCTGTGCCGAGAGTTCAGATTATCGACCGTGACTGCCAAAACTTCAGTCAATTACAGTTCCTATATGGGACTCTGGTTCAAAGTATACGCATGATCAATTGTTTCCAGCAAAACGTCTGGTCAGAGCAATCGAAGAAGTGGAGCAATGCGGCCATTGGGATTGACAAGCATGGACGAGTACTGTTCCTGTTTGTTCGCTCTCCATATTCGACGCACGACTTCACAGATATGCTCCTCCGCCTGCCGTTAGATCTTTTCAATGCTATGTATGTTGAGGGCGGACCTGAAGCACAGCTTTATGTGAACGCTGGAGGAATGCAGATAGAGAGGTTCGGCAGTTTTGAGACCGGGTTCTTTGAGAGCGACACAAACTCCAGGGCTTGGCCCGTGCCCAATGTTATCGGCGTTGTCCGATTTAAACAACCGCGCTAGCCGATTTACCTGTCCCGCTCAGGATGTTACCCCGTATTTGAGGTTCTCAACCTAGCTTCCCCTTTGACGTCAGTGATCCATCGTCCGGAAGGTTCTACCTGATAACGGGCAGCCTGTTCTCTCGGACTTGAGATAAACAGCCGGCTTTGAAGCAGACTCGATTGGACAGGCGGTCCAACGCCCTAAAACCTCCCTTTCTCGTCGATTCCCTTCATTATCAGCAACACAGGAACGAATCATTGTCTCATCAGCGGATAGTTGTGACTGAATTATGACCGCCAGGATCCCGTTTGGCCTAGCGTTGGACGGATTCAAGAGCTCGAAGGTTTGAATCCGCCATAGCGGATAAAGCAGCTGCCCTATAAGCAGCGGGTCGGAGGTTCGAGTCCCTCCAGGCGCGCCTTTCCCTTATTTTGGCGTTTTCTGGTGCCAGGCAAGGCTCACTGACCTCATCTCTTGCCCGGTCCAGGCCTTGTATGAAGCCGATCTCCGCGAGGGCCTTAAATAGCTCATTCCAAACAATATAGAACGGTGCAAAGGTAACGAAATCGTCACCCTCATCCGAGCTTGGAACCGAGTCCTTTCGGGCGACGCGGATTTTTCTAAACATCAGCCGGTTGAGTTTGGCCCTCTTTTCCGGTGATGCCTGTAAATACGTCTCCTTCAACGATTTAGCCAATTCTAAACAATCCCCGATCTCTTCCAGCGAAACGGCCTGCTCACCGTTCTTCAGCTCCTCGAGTCGGGCCTCGATGCGCTGATTTTCGCTCTCGAGGGCGGCAATCTGGCGGTAGATGGACGGGACGACGAGCTCGCTAGCCTTGTCGAGCCGAAGGGTCAGGGCGCCCTGGGTTGCCAGGTTCTTCCTCTGCTCCTTCTGCAAAGCCTCAGCCTCGTCAGCGTTTAAGGTCTTGAGGTTCTTGTAATCGTCCTCGATCTCCGCGCGGATGTATTCGTAAGTCTCCGGGTCAACATACAACTCACCGATCATAAGGGCCAAGAACTCGTCAATATCCTCTTCCTTGTGATAGGGGCCGTAGTAGCCGGGGCATTTGGGCGTTCCGTAGTGCTTCTGATACCACTCGGTCGGGCGGCCTCCCGAGCATCGATAATAGACATGCTTGCCCTGACCGTCCCGGATTACGTTCATCCCGCAGTAGTCGCATTCGAGAAGACCGTAATACTTGTGCTTCGTTGCCGACCTCGTGATCAGCCGCTTGCCGCTTAGGATGGCCTGAACTTCATCGAATTCTTCGGGAGTGACAATCGGCTCCTGCTCACCTTTCTCACAGAGCTCCTTGCCCTTCAGAGGCACGCGCCCGCAGTAATAGGGATGGCGCAACATATCGATTACTTCCTGAAGGAGCAGAACACGACCGGACCGGGCCCGGAGGCCTAGTTCCTTCACTTTCCGCCGCAAGGCACTACGATTCGTCTCTCCGGTGTTGAGAACATAGCGGAACAACAGTCGGATCAGCGGTGCCCGCTCCGGGTCCTGGCGGGTCGTAATGACGGCCTTTCCATCCACTAGTTTTATGTCGGGTTCGTAGCCCAACGTCCGCTTGACCGGTCGCCGCCCCAGCTTCGTCTGCGTGATCCAGGCCTTAGCAACTTGGTCACTAGTTTCGTCGGAGTCCTCGGTGGCCCTAATCAACGAGTGCTCGAACTCACGAACCTTACGACGATCGGCCTTGTCGGTAGGGCAGAATGAGTCGTTCTTCAGCACGTCGTGAAGCCGGACACCGGTATCCCGCAACGGGAGCCAGTCGTCCAGGTTTCGGGCGATCCGGGATGGAATAAAAAAGAGCAAGTGTGGAATCCGCTCCCTCTTGATCCTGCGGATCATGGCGAAGTACTCAGGCCGCTTTCCGGGTTGCCAGGCGGAGGCCGTCTCTTCTATGACGTCGATGGTCACGAGGCCATGCTGACGGGCATAGTCCCCGCAAGCGTTGAGCTGAGTCTTTTTTGAAAACCGGTCCTGGCCGACGGTCGAGACCCGGACATAGACGAGAGCCCGGTTATCTTCAGGCTTCGGAGGGGTATTCGTTGGGCTCATTGGACGCACGCATCCCCTTTATTATATGTAACATACGCATGCATGACAAGTCATTTTTCCATGATAAGGGCCAATAAGATGCTTGTCAAGCCTTTCTCCGCGAATATTTTATGTTTAACATTCCGGTGCAGTTAGATGGCAAATTGGGACGAAGGGCCACTATATTTCACCACGGCAACCCTATTTCCGATAAAATCCCGCCTCTGCTCGTCGCTGCGCGTTGAACGGCCTCCGGCCCGTATAAAAGAGTGGGCTGGGCGGAGCTGTGGGTTTGCAGACGAGATAACGCGTCAAGCTACGACACGACTTGTCTTGTTGCTCTGGACGGGACTGATCTGTATCAGCTGCCCTTCAGCCCGGCCAGGCGCTGCCTGGAGTCTGGGCCATGACTACTTTGGCCTAATACTCTCCCTGGGCTATCGGCCGCCGACGCCGGAGGCACATGTGGCCGGAAAACTTACGCTAGGGCGGGCACAATATTAGGGGGCAAGCCATACTCCTGATCGTAGCTGGAACTTCGGCTCACCAAACTGCCAAAGCAGAAAACTAAATTCATCGGCCATTTCGATTTGCCGCTGTGTCTTTGTAAATCCGAAACCGTGGCCGGCTTCATAATCAACGCGCAGCAAGATCGGCTTGCCACTCGACGTGGCCGCCTGCAGGCGTGCCGCCATCTTGCCTGCTTCCCAGGAGATGACACGGGGATCGTTAAAACCGGTCCTGACCATGACGGCTGGATAAGGCGTGCCGTCCTTCACATGATGGTAGGGGCTCATGGCATAGAGCCCCTTGAATCCGTCTTCCGTCTTGACCGTGCCGAATTCCGGGATATTGTACGGCCCGATAAGAGTGCATTCAAAGCGCACTGCGTCTGACACCGGCACGGCATCGATCAGCGCCGCGAACAGGTCCGGGCGCTCTGTCAGGGTGCGGCCGATGGTGATGCCGCCTGCGCTTGCGCCCAAGCCGCCGAGGTGCCCAGAATCGGTATACTTGTGCTCGATCAAGTATTCCCCGCAAGCGATGAAATCCTTCCAGGTACTTGGCTTGGTCAATCCTTTGCCCGCCAGGTGCCAATCTTCGCCGTATTCGCCTCCGCCCCGAACATGGGCGACTGCAAGTACACCGCCTGCTTCGTACCACGCCAAGACCTTGGGGTCAAAGTGGGGATCCAGGGTTATGCCATAGGCGCCATATCCCTCGAGCACGGTGGGATTGGAGCCGTTCAGCTTCAGACCTTTCTTATAAACGATGGAGAGTGGGATCAGGGTCCCATCGTAGCTTCTGGCTTTGACCTCAACGGATTCCAGGTCTTGGGGATCGTCGTAGCGGCCGATGGGCTGAAGTTGGGTGTCTGTGACCTGCCGGGATTCGGGATCATAGGCGTAAACCCGGGGGGCCTTGGTCCAAGAGGTCATTTCGAGGAACATTCCCGGCACCCGCTGGTCGGGAGTGACCAAGGTCAGAGAGCCGTCAAACGGCAGGCGGACAGGTTCGGGCTTCGCTCCATACGGAACGCGCAGCAAGCGTCCGATGCCGCCGTCCAGTTCCTGCACGTAGAGAGCATCCCGAGCGGCGGCGATGTTCCGAATGACCGCTTCGCCTGCCGGCACGATCACGTCCGCTTTGGCCGGATCGGGGTTCGAGAGGCTTGTGCGGAGCACCTTGAATCGCGACGCGCCTCTGTGCGAGAGCAGATAGAGGTCGCCGCCATGAACATCGATTCCGGTCACGTCGTCATCAACGTCGCAAAGTTTTTTCCAGGGAATGCCGCCCTGATCCAACGACGCCAGACGCGCGGCATAGGCCGTGATTTCTTTCTGGGTTCCATGCGACACTATCCCTAAAACGTAGGACGAGCCCGGGATCGTGATCAGATCAGGAATGTCAGACGGGCGCATATTGAGAGCGGGCGAAAGTCCGATCCCGAAAACCTCCGGATCCTGATCCGGATCGCGACCCATCACGTGCAGGAAAACGCGCCTGTTGAGGTAGCGGTCCTTAGGCGCGGCACTTAGCCCCAACTTCTGCAACCGGCGATAGACGAAGGAGCGGCCGTCGGGCAGCCAACTGGGGCTGCCCCATTGGGTTCGATCGATCACGTCTCCGGTTTCTTTTCCCGTGCTTGTATCCAGCACGTGAAGGACAGCGTCTTCAGAGCCGGCGGGAGAGACACCGAAGGCAATGTAGCGACCATCAAAAGAAGCGGCGTAATAGCTGATGGAGTAATGGGCACCGCCCGATCGGGCGAAGGTGGAAGGGTCCACGAGCAACTTTTCTTCCCCACTAAGCCCGTCGCGCATGTAGAGCTTCGGCACGTCTTCGGAAGCCACGCTTCTTTGGTAAAAATACCGGCCGCTTGGCAGCCGCCGGACGTCTGACACCCGCGCCGGCGCGGACTCGTCTAATTTTTTAATCTCCGCCAACAGCGCCTCGCGTCCCGAGATCCGCGACAGCATGGCACGCGTATAGTCGTTCTGCGCTTTAAACCAGGCGACGACCTCAGGGTCCTTCATATTTTCCATGTAGCGGTAGGGATCAACGACTTTGACGCCGAAGTACTCATCCGATACCGGGCGCACCGGGGCCACCGGCGGGGCCTTAGGCGCAGCATCGTCAAAAGCCCGTCCAACCATCACGGGAAGTGCTAAAAAGGCAAGCGCCAAAGACGCAAGGCCGATAAGAGTGAAGAATCCTACCCGCCGTCGGCTCGTATTGGCTCCGCGCATGAGCAATTCACCTCCGGTTTGGAATAATTACCCCAGGACTCGTAATTCTCGCCACTCCGCCAGGGAAAGTCAACCTAGGCGAATTGAGAGTCGTGAATGGTGATGGGTTGAAAATATCACTTCAGAGGTGGTATCGTGACCGTGGGCAGGTCACCCGAATTTCACTGACGTCAAGCAGCGCTTTTAGATCGGGGGCAAACCTGCTCGTTAGTCTTATTTCTTCTCTTGTGCCGCTGTCTTGATAGCTTCGATATTCTTCTTTATTGATGCTTTGGCCTGCGGAGGCTGGTCCGGGGCGAGCGAGAGGGCTTTTTCGGCCGCTTTGAGCGCTTCCTTGTAATTTTTTTGTTTTAGGTATATCTGACCCATCGTATTCCACGGGGAATAGCTGTCCGGTGTCAGCGCGGTCACCTTCTTGGCTGCTTCCAGGGCGCTCTCAAGGTTCTGCCCCTGGCCGGACCAGAACTGCGCGTATCGCCCGAGTAACCCTGCATTGTTCATGATTTTCTTCATGAACTTAGGCCCATAGGCGACGAGGGCTTTATCAGGATAGCCGGCGTCGATATAAATCCGAGCTGCTATGGGTGCGGCCACCAGGACAGGGCCGATACCAGCCTCCGGCAGCGGACCCGAAGGGCTGGGAAGCCCGGCAGCGAATTTGATCATTTCATCAGCCGTCTCAGCCGCTTTGACCTTATCGCCCTTAAGCAAATAGAGCTGAGCGAGGTTTTGATAAGGATTCGCCAACGGCATCTCCTTGGTCTGCCCTATAGCCTTTCGAGTAAGAACGATAGCTTCTTGGGCGAGGGTGAACCCCTTGTCGAGAGGACCTTTGTCGAAGATGATGCGGCTGACCCAAGCGTCGTAAGCCTCGGGGTCCTGCGGAAAGCAGGATGTATATTCTTCAAAAAATTTAGTTGCCTCCTCTTTCGAAGCACTGCGGCTGTAATATGAGGAGCCCATGCGGCGGTAGGCTTCTTTGACGAGGATGCCTCCGTTGTATTTCTTGATGAACGCTTGGAGAGAAGCGAGGTCAGGAGGCCGGCTGTGGAACATGGCCATCAGGCCTAAATTGAACTCCGCATTCTGGGTGTAGGATACCTTCTCGTTATCGAATTCAGTCATTCCCTGCTTGCCCTCCGGATCGATAGCAACAACTTGCTTGTAGAGTTCCACGGCTTTTTCCGTACTGCCACGCGCGCTATACTTTTCAGCTAGCTTAAAAATGATTTCGACCCGGTTGGGCTCTTTGGCGTACTGAGCCGAAAGGCTCTGGAACGTGTCAATACCTTGGAACGCTCTCTCGAGCTGCTCACTATATTTTTCCGGAGGAGGACTGTAACCGACAAACCAATCGACCTCGGTGCCGTCGGGCTCGAGTATCATGACGGTCGGGTGGGACCGGATGCCGAATTTCTTGAAGAGGGCGTCGCCTTCAGGCTCTTGAACGGCTGCCTGGAAAACGATGAAATTCTTCTTTAAGAAATTTTGGAATTTAGGATTTTTGAAGAACTGCTCAACGAGCAGTTTGCAGCTCCCTCAGGTATATGATGTGAAGTCGAGGAGAACCTTTTTGTTTTCGGCCTTGGCCGCGGCCATAGCCTGATCCCAGGTGCCGTTGAAAAAGACTTGAGCCGATGCCAAAGAGGTCAGAAGAAGCATGACTGAAAATGCCGCAGCTTTTTTCATGCTCACCTCCTTGAAATTATTTAAAATGTTATCCCGGCCTCGGGCTGATGTCAAGGACATAAGAATTGCGACCACAGCGGGACACTTAGCTGCGCCTCCCTCCATGTCACAGCTGTGCGTATAGCTAACCAACCCCATTTGGCTTAACGGGACCAAACCCGAAGGCCGTTGATTATCGGTGACATACCCTCCGAAAATCGGTCCAGGTATCCATGAGAGGAAGTCCAGACCTTGGAAACATCACTTCAAAGATGGTATCGTGAAGAACCATAGATCATAAGTGTTTCAGCCCTTCGCTGAGAAACGCATAATGGTTCCGAAGCAGATCGTCGTCTTGCTGTCCGGAATACCCGCGACAGGAAAAAGCACATTTGTCTGTCATCTGGCACGCGAGTACGGTTTCGCACATTACGATCTAGAGTGTTGACCTACCCCCGCTCACGATCCCACGTCTGAAGTGAGGGTTTCAACCTAAGACGGGATCCTGGAACGTATTTGCCTTTTTCGGGAATGTTCGTATAATGTTTTACCTGAATCGACGACTCAATTAAGTGAATTTCAATCTGCAGGAAAATGCCTTTGCTATTAAGATTCCTGGGTTGACGCGATGCACCAGATGCGGTTATCCGGCTTTCGGACCTTTTTGATTCTTCCGTTGCTATTTAGCTTGATTACGCCTGCCCTGGCCCAGACGGCATCTAGCGACGCCGCTCCAGCGCCGAAGGAGAAGAAGAAAACGGGTGTGACCGGCGCCGCTCTCCCGGTCCTACGTTACTCCCCTGAGACGCGATGGGCGTTCGGTGCCGGAGGAGTCATCCGTTTCCACCTGGGGCAAAACAAAGAGCAGACGCGCCCGTCGGCTGTTTGGGTTCATATCACCTACACGGAAGACAATCAACTCGCAATCGGGATCTCGCCCGACTTCTGGCTGTCCAATGATCAGATTCACCTGACCTTCAGCACTGGCTATAGCCGCTTCCCGACGGTTTTCTTCGGCA
>Ga0187770_10001317_pt1 | contig 13097 bp, 15 predicted proteins | sample 0116_SJ02_MP02_2_FD_133154 | JGI IMG/M metagenome (GOLD analysis project Ga0187770, IMG submission 133154) | Tropical peat soil microbial communities from peatlands in Department of Meta, Colombia - 0116_SJ02_MP02_20_MG | ecosystem: Environmental > Terrestrial > Soil > Wetlands > Peat | place...
ATTCCCTGATCCCCAGAGGCATATCCCTCTACCATGTCGAGCATGGCGAGGAATTGATCGAAAAACTTATAACAACGAAATCAGAAATCGCAATTCTTGATGTCATTCAGGAGGATTATGACTCGATTTTTGCCCTGATTAATCTAATGAAATCGCATGTATCCGAAATCGTTAAGGGTGCATCCATAATCCTCATCATAGGTTCAATAGATAAAAGTCATGTGACAAACGCCATCCAATTGGGAGTGAAAGGCTTTATAAAAAGCAGTGCCGATGAGAATTTTATCGGAAATTATATAATCGATCTCTATAAAAAAGACAAGGGTGTTCCTGCAGAAAGAAAATATATTCGGGTTCCCTTTGACCCAGCCAACCCTAATGAACGGATAGGCATTAAATTCCGCTCTCCAAAAAATTCACAGCTTATAATGGGTCTGATAAAAGACATAAGCTTCGGTGGCATCGCGGTTGAACTTGTCGGAACTTTCCCATCCGAATCTCTTGCAGCGGGAATAACAGTAAAAAATATGCAGTTTATACTTGAAGGCAAGGATGTCTTTGTTGATGGTATAGTTGTAGCCTATCAGAAAATGTTCTGCGCTTTCCGTTTTATTAATATGTCCGAAACAGTAAGTGAGATAATCAGCCATTACGTTTTCCAAAGGATTTCTTCAATTTTAGTTTAACTCAAAAATACCGGGGTTTTATAATGCCTAAAAAAATAATTCCCTTTCCTCAAAGAATTGACTGTGTTCCAGAGGCTCTTATGAAGAGCACTGTTTCAGCCGCTCTTAAGGAAGACTTAGGCGAAATTGGTGACATAACAAGCCTGTCGACGCTGAAGGGTATAAAAGAAAATGTTATCTCCTCAGTAGTAACCAGGGAAGAAGGTGTAGTATGCGGTCTTGATATTTTTATTTCTGTTTATAAGCAAATCGATCCACTGCTCGTAATAAAAAAAGAAAAAAACGATGGAGATGTGGTAAAAAAAAACGACATTTTAATTGAAATTTCGGGAAATCCGGCTTCGATCACTTCAGGTGAAAGAACAGCTTTAAATTTTCTGGGTCTTCTCTCAGGCATATCGACTAATGTTCACAGCCTTGTCAGTCTCATTAAAGGCAGCTCTGCAAAGCTTCTTGATACCAGGAAGACCCTTCCGAACTTAAGACTTTTTCAAAAATACGCCGTAGCCAAAGGGGGAGGTTATAATCACAGAATGGGGCTTTTTGATATGGTACTGATCAAGGACAACCATATTACATCCTCAGGGGGGATTGAAGAAGCTGTCAGAAAAGCCCGGAATGCGTTTCCCGATCAGGTCATCGAAGTGGAGATAAGAAATAGTGATGAGGTCCGGGAAGCCCTTTTTACCGACGCCGATATAATAATGCTTGATAATATGGACAATGAAAATGTCAAAAAGGCCATAACCCTCATCAAAAACGATAAGTATATAGAGATTTCCGGAAACATAGACAGGAACAGGCTTGTTGAACTGGCCAATCTTGGGGTTGACTTCATATCGATGGGGGCCCTCACCCATAATTTACGACCTCTGGACTTAAGTCTGCTTATTAAATAAAACAACATCATAAATTAAAGTTTTATTATTCCCTACCGATAATAGAAAGTGGGATTTTCCGCCCTGGTATAATTTAGCCCCTATCCCTTGATTTTTATTAAAAAATAAGCTATATTTGAATGTTGGAGGGGGCGTACGGCTTTCGACTGGGACGGCGGGATTTATAGACTTCAGGCAGGGCTTGAGTAACCCTTTAAACTGCTCAGTAAATTTAGACGCAAAAGAAGATTATTCGTTTGCGATGGCAGCTTAAGCTGCCCCCTGTAAGCTTTTCTTTCCCTCGGGATTGCTGACAGGTCAGAATTGAGGGATAAGCTTCGCAGAGCCGGGATGCGGGGCCGATGAAATTCCGGCTTTGAAATAAACGGTTTTTGTTTCATCCACGTTTATTTTGAAAAAAAGATGGAACTAAGCTTGTGAATAAAGTTTATAAGTTCCGGTTTCAGGACGTGGGTTCGATTCCCACCGCCTCCAATATTATACTCCATTAATGGAGGATTTTATGAAGATCGATAGTTTGAATTTAAATCTTAACAGCAGCAACATTAAAGCAGTTGAAAAAAAAGCTGCGGTAAAAAAAGATTTTTCTTCTCTGGTTACAATACGTGAAGGTAATACTCAGGGCGTTAACCTGCCCAAAAATGCTAATAAGGATCTTGTGCAGGATTTTGCCGAATGGTACTTCAAGGAAGGTAAGTCTTACGAAACAACCAAAAGTTATAAACAGGCAATTTCTGCTTATGAAAAATCCAATTCAGTAGAGCCAGATATTAACAAAGCCCACATGATCGATCAGGTAAGAAAAAAAGAATTCGATCAGTAACTATTCAATTCCTGCTTTAGAATAAAGGAAAATATGGATGAAAATCCTCCCGTTGGCTGCATCATCGTTACTGTTATTTGCTGTGATCAGTTCATGTTCCCAGGATTCCTCATCCATGGCAGTTATTTCGGCAGAAGCCGTCGGCAACTGGGTTAATTTTAACGGCATACCACTTTTGACGCGGACAAGTAACTTTCAGAATAAAGGAAACATAAAGGATATTAGAATAAGCCCATGTGAATTCTACATTGATATAAGGATTATAAAGCTCAAAAACGCTTCCGGAGAGTGGATAACGCTGCTAGACAAGGGGTCAACCGCGAGCAGGGATATCATAGGAACAAGTTTAGCGGCTCCGAGAACGCTCGTGAAGCCTGCCGACTACACCGCGCTGCTTATCGGTCTGAGTGAAAATTGGTATTTGAAGGGCACATACACTAACGCGAAAGGCATAGCGGCAAGCATGGTAGTAACAAATACCAACTCAAGCGCATTAGAATATTTTATCTTCAGTACTTCGGCCGGGGCCTCAAATGCTTATAATTTCAGAAGCGGGGATTTTAAGCAGGTCTATCTTTTTTTCGATACAATTGAGATGATTCATCTAACGACTGATTCCCGGGGGGGGATTTCAAATGTTACCGTTAGAAGGCCGACCCTCGAAATTAATTTATATTAATTTAGAAAATCTAGGGGTCATATGAATTTGCCCAGAAAATTTAAAATTTCTGCAGGAATAGATCCGATACCGTTTTTAAATGTTTTTTTTCTGGTTTTCATGTTTTATATATTAAATCCCCATTCCCTGAATATCAGGGTTTTTAATGTAAGTCCATATGATCAGCCAATTCAAGCTGGAATTTTCAAAGGTTCTGAGGCTTATATCACACTTAAAAAGAACGGTTCAGTCCTTATCAATAACATTCCTGTAGGATGGGACAGCCTGGGTGTCAGGATCAAAGAAATCTATAACGCAGACAGCAACACAACTGTAGTAATACAGGGTGGCAAAGAAATTTCGTTTGGAAAAATCATCGATGTTATGAATGTTCTCAGGCTGGCCGGAATAAAAAAATTACGATTGGCTGAAAATAATAAAAACGAGTAAAGAAATATGAAAGAACTCGGTATTAAAAAAAGTTTTATTATCTCTCTTTCCGGCCATCTTATACTTCTCATCTTTCTGGCTTTTATTATGGCCGCCAGGATCCAGAACGACGATAAGGACCTGGTTACCGTAAACCTTGAACCACTTGGTGAGAGTCTTTCCAAAGACCTCGGCGACAATATGTATGAACCGTCAAGAAAGTCCCTGCCGAGACTGGGGGACAGAAAAACACTGACCCCTGAGAATAAAACAATTCCTGAGAAGGCTATGCCTGAAAAAGAGAAAGAAAGCGAAAAGAGTATCCTGGGCGCAACAGGAGAAGACCTTACGAGAAATTCTCATGACAATAAAACAGATACAGCAGAATTCAAGAACCAGGTTAGCAATACAATCAGCCAGGAAGAAATGAAACAGCAGGAAATCAACAAGCTTTTCGGAGACATAGAAAAGGCACTTGAACAGGGGGGAAGCGCCTCATCGATCGGAGGAAACGGCTCCGATCTTTCTGGTGATCCACTTTCCGATGCTTCATGGGGCTCAAGACCGAGGAAAACAACCTTTTTCCCCGATATCCAATCGAAAATACCAGATCAATATAAAAGGAAGGGGCTCAATTATTCAATTACAGTCAGACTGACCTTCGATAAGAATGGTCTTGCATCAATGGTTGAAATTATAACTTCATCAGGAGACCCGGCAATCGACAGCATCTTCAATGAGGAACTTCGTAAAATAAGGGTTGAACCGATCGATGTGGATCGGATAGATAAGGTAACCAAAATTTTTAAAATATCTTTGAAATAATAATTTCCGGGCTAAGAGGTTTTGTTGAGAGAATGATCCTGAATATAGCTCACCGGGGAGGAATGGGTCTCGAACCTGAAAATACTCTTCGCGCTTTTTCACGAGCTTATTCCAGCGGAGCCGACGGGATCGAATTCGATGTTCAGAGAACAGCCGATGGAAGACTTGTCGTTTTTCATGACAAGGATCTTGAAAGGATCACAGGCTTTAAGGCCAACCTGAAGGATACAACCTTCAGTGAACTGCAAAAGCTGGATGCCGGAAAGGGGGAAAAGGTCCCGCTGCTTGAAGAAACCCTCTATCTTGCATACGGCTTTAAGCTTGTTCTTATTATCGAATTAAAGAATCCTGAATTTTATCCCGGGATAGAAAAGCAATTGCTGGACCTTATCTCAGGAATTTATCATCCGGGACTTGTAAGGATAGCTTCTTTCAATATGGAGTGTCTTGAGCGTCTCAGGATTCTGAATCCTACCATCCATCTTGTCAGGAATTTCCGTTTCAATATGCCCTCAAACAATGAGCACTATGATACAGCAAGCATAGATGCACGGAACCTGAAGTACTTCCCCTGGCGGTTAAGGGGCTACAGGATGCATTGCAGGGATATTTTTGTGTGGGTCGTTAACAGGAAACACGATATGAGATATTTCATTAAGGCCGGCGTGAATGCAATAATAACTGATTACCCGGACAGGCTTAATGAACTGATAGATAAAAAATGAAATATTTCAGGACTTCAAACGTCTCATATTTGAAATCAAATAAGGATATATTATGGATGCCATCAAGGTCAGAGGTCTCTCAAAAAAATTCAAGGATGTTCTTGCTGTCGATCATATTTCGTTTGATGTGGAAAAGGGTGAACTCTTCGGATTGCTGGGCCCGAACGGCGCGGGTAAAACAACGACCATCAATATGCTTTCTACACTGATCAGGCCTGGCTCTGGAGAAGCATATGTAATGGGCTTTGATATCTTAAAACAGAGAGATCATGTCAGAAAAAGCATAGGTGTTGTTTTTCAGGAACCTGCTCTGGACGGCAGGCTGACCGGCAGGGAAAACCTGGAATTCCATGCTATGATGTACAGTATGAATAAGGTCGAAAGAATGTCAAGAATAAAAGAAGTCCTTGAACTTGTAGAGCTCTCGGATAAAGCTGGTAAAAAAGTCGAAACCTATTCAGGGGGAATGAAGCGCAGGCTTGAAATGGCAAGAGGCCTGATGCACAGGCCTGAAATACTCTTCCTCGACGAACCTACCATCGGGCTTGATTCCCAGACAAGGAGACATATCTGGGATTATATCAAAAAACTCAATTCAGATACAGGCATAACGATGATGCTGACTACCCATTATATGGAAGAAGCAGACTTTCTCTGCAGCAGGACCCTCATAATAGATTACGGTAAAATAGTTGCCCTCGATACCCCATCCAATCTTAAAAATATACTTGGAGGAGATGTTGTCGACATCGAAATAACGGACTCATGTGATACTTTCATACCTGAGCTTAAAAAGATCGAATGGATCAAGACAATAAAGGAGCATGACTGCCGCCTGAGTCTTACAATGAACAGCGGAGAAAAAAGGATTCCCCAGCTCGTATCTCTGGCTCAGCGTCATAAAATCAATATTGCCTCGATCAATCTGCATAAGCCTAGCCTTGATGATGTGTTTATTCATTTCACAGGAAAAACGATCCGTAAACAGGAATCTTAGACGGGGAGGCTCTTATGAGAAGAAATCTTATGGTTATATATGTAATGTGGCTTAGGGACATGAAGAGGTTCGTCCGTGCTCCCTCAAGGATCATAGGCAGCCTTGTTATTCCCTTTCTTCTTCTGATTTCTCTAGGTCTCGGATTTGGGAAGACTGCAATACCAGGTCTGTCGGGTAGTACCGGTTATCTGGGGTTTTTGGTACCCGGAATGGCGGCAATGACAATTCTTTTTACAGGAATGTTCTCAGGCCTGTCAGTACTCTGGGACAGGCAATACGGCTTTCTCAAGGAAATCATGGTTGCACCGGTTTCAAGAGTTTCTATTGTCATAGGAAGGATCGTTAGCGGTGCAACGACTGGGGTAATTCAGACTTACTTATTGATCTTCATTTCAATCCTGATCGGTTTCAGATTACCACCCATTTTACCGCTTTTTGTTTCTTTGATTTTCATGATACTTATGGCTTTCATATTCACAAGCATTGGTTTGATCTTCGCATCCAGAATGAAGGACGAACAGGGGTTCGGCCTTATCATGAACTTTATTGTCTTTCCTCTCCTCTTCCTTTCCGGCGCTTTTGTTCCTCTGAATAATTTTCCACTCTGGGTAAAAATTATTTCATACGCGAACCCTATGACATACGGAGTGGAAGGTTTGAGGCACTCCCTGCTAGGCTTTTCAATGATCTCACTTCCCGTCTGCCTGACAGTGATGGGATCGATCGCTGTACTGCTCATTATTATCGGTGCATACTTCTTTGAAACCAGTGAAGTGGTATGATGTCCATCTGATCGATTTCAGCTTATATTATGAGTCTGCGTCCAAGTACCAAGCAACCTGCTGACAGCACTAATACGCCTGAAACAGCCACATAGGTAGAAATCATCGGCCCCAGGGCATAGACAACAGCTCCAATAAAAATCAAAATACCTGCGCTTTTGTGAAATTCCTTTGTACTTATCAGGGAAAAAGTGAAAAGAACAACACCCAAAGCTAAAATGATTTGAAAAATAAGTCGAAAAAGGGCAATCATTGGATGATGCATAAGAATGGACTCACTGAAAAGGGGAATTGACGGTAAATGACTTAAAATTGCCGGATAAACAAATATTTCCCATGCAATCTGGCAGGCTTCCAGAATAAAAGCCGTTACAACAAATAGAAACCCCAGGAAACCGATTATTCCAGCTCTGGAATAAAAAAGTGAATAGACAGCCGTGAATCCAAATATCATCAATAAAACCCCTGCAAAAGCTATGGTAGAAATCAAAATCCAGTGCTGGTTTGATACAATCACAGAGAAGTCTTTAACTCTTTGAATTACAGGTAGAAGAGTTATCCTTAAAACAGACCAGAGAGCCAATAACACAGAACCTGTAATCATAGCCAAACCGCCAGATCTTTGAATTGCTGAAATTTTCATAACGCCTCCATTTATTCCACATCTAAAACAAAGTACCCGCTGCTGTAATTATTGCTTTTCAGCCGACATTCACTGCAATCCCTCCTCTTTCTTTTCCGGCCTTCTTTACTACATTAATTCAGATGCCAATTATAATTTATTAAATATTTATTGTCAAAATGAAATCGGTGCTGAGAATGTTACAAAAAAAATTTTTAACGTTGATTCGATAGATTGCTTAATTTTTTCCAAGGTGTTAAAATAATATAGATTTCTTTTTAAAAAGCGGCATATTATTCATTATTTAATTAAAGATATTATATAATATGCTTGAATTTAAAATGCTTTATTAAAATTTTGGGAGGTTCATATGAGATACGTGTTAATCGCTTTATTATTATTCTCCATGAATATCGCTTTATTCGCTGTTTCTTATGACAACCTTGCACCGTCTCAGAGAAAAATCCTGTCTTCAGATTGGCTGGAAACAGCTAAAGCTTATTACAGCAACCATAAGAACTTAAAGGCTAAAAACTGTCTGAAGTATTCGAATGAGCTTTATCCAATGGGTGCTGACGCAGCCAAGGCAAGGGAACTGTTAAAAAAATACTTTAATATAACGATCCAATATGACTCTGAAAGTCAGTTCAAGACTTATGTTAATAACGCAGATTCAGCACAGGATGTTCAGACGAATTATATTCTGAACAATCTTCTGATGGCATCTGAAATCAAGCAGGATAAAGACGTCCTCTACAGGATCGCTGTACTCTATAATTCTCAGGATGACAAGGTTAACGCTTCCAAGTTTTTAAAAAAGGCCCTGGACGCAGGCTACTCTCCTGACTCTGTTGAGCCCGATTTGAAAGATATCATTAAATAAAATCATTTGATTTGAGGCGGGGGTAGTCGTGGAGATATTATTCGTCATAACGGCACTTTTATTTGTTGTCGGTTATTACCTGTTCCATACCATGCAGGATATGAAGATAAAAAAGGCTGAACGTGCGGTAGCAACAGGAGACCTGGATACGGCCCTGAGTATCTTCATGGGATCCCTGAAAAAAAACCCCAATGATGTTGAAGCCTTGTGGCATCTTGGGAACATCAACGAAGAAAAGAACCAGTACCCGGAAGCCATAGGTTATTACAGCAAGCTTATTGAAATAGGCCGGGAAAGCAAATTTTTTTCACTTTATGAACTTTACAGGAGAATTGGTTTATTATACGTCTCGATAAACAGAGATCAGGAGGCCCTTGATTTTCTTATGCAGGCGTATAATCTGGTTCAGTCTGCAAAGGATGTCCTTGAGGCCATCGCAACAATCATCTTCACACAAAAATATTTTCACAGGGCCCTTCCGTATTTTGAAAAAGCACATCAGTTTTATAAAAGGGATCCGAATTTCCTTAAAAAATACGGATTTTGCCATATTATGGCTGAACATTTCAATGAATCAGTCAGCCTGCTGGAAGAATCCTCAAGAATAAACAGCCATGACTACCAGACAAGGTATCTTCTCGCCTTTTCCTATTTCCGCATGGGAGCACTTCAAAAATCCCGGGAACTTCTCGAGGAAATAGTCAATTCCGATAGGCTGTCTCTCAACAGCGAACAGCTTTATTTTGCTATAAAAATACTCTTCTTAATATATCTTGAGAATAAAAACTTTGAGATATCTAGGGAGCTTGTCGTTCAGCTGCAGAAGCTCACCTCCGACAATCTGAAAAGTGAATCGATGTCGGATGAGATAAATATGGCTTATATTTTCTTCCGCATCCAGCAGGGATACTACGATCTTGCTATGGAAAGCATCAGCAAGAATATTAAATATAAAGACAATATAGAAGATCTGAGCGATGAAGACAAACAGAAAATTAAAGAAAGCAGCAGTTATCTCTATGAACTGGTCTCATCTATGGACAGATATAAAAAGGAGTACGAAAAGACCATCTATAACGGCGCAAAAGCCAAACAGGATTTTGATTACACCATCCTGGAATCAAAGGCTCAAACTGCAGCCAAAGAACTGGCTGTAATGTTTTCGGAATGGAAAGAAAAATTCATACCGGCGGAAATGTTATGGGAGTTTTTCGCTCCAACGAGAAAAACCGAATTTGATCCGACGATCATTCTTGACAAATATGCAGAGGAAAGTGCTCAATCGCTTCGTAAGAAATCCGTCAAAACAGTTACGGGAACTATAACGCAGGAAAAGCCCCCCGAGAAGGATGAGGATGATCTTTGTGAAGAATTCCTTTCAGCGGATTTCCCTCGTTTCCTTGAAATGTCTATGAAGCTCGTAGAAGGTATGGGCTTTAAGGTTATCAATCAGGCAGTCAAGATCGATCCCCTCGCCTATTCCGAAGGCAGGGCTATTGATATACTCTGCGAGGAGAAATATCAACGAGATTCAAGGGTGCTGTTCTGCGTCCGCAGATGGAAAGAACCTATCGGCTATCTCAGTATCCAGCCTGTTGTGCAGTCTCTAAAAAAATTAGAGGCATCACGCCTGATTATAGTATCAACCTCATCCCTCTCTTCCGAGGCCGGAAGGGCAATTGAGGATAATCCGAATATACAATTCTTTGTTTGCAACGAAATAGCCAACCACTTCCTGGATTAAATCATTCAAACTTGAACAACAACAATAGTGAAATAAAAATCAATCAATCTCGTCTTAATAATGGGGAGCTGTATGAATCGTATTAAAAGCGGGCAAAGTAAAACGAGAGGTATTGTTGCTTTCTTCCAGGCACAAAAGGGAAAAGCTCTTCACTACATAAGAAAAAATCTGAGAGACAGTGCTGAACGGGATGCCGAAGATTTACTTCAGGATGTTATGTTATCCGTTCTTGACTCTGTAGATTCGGCAGTTCCGATTGAAAATCTCACAGCTTACATATACAGATCGATACAGAACAGGATTATCGATCAATACAGAAAACCGAACAAGACAATGTCTCTCGATGAACCCGCTTCCGGCGGAGACAGCCCAGCTCTTTCAGAGATACTTTCAGACCTGCGCTATGACACTCATAATGAAATTGAGAAGAGAGAGATAATGGACAGAATTTATAAGGCCATGGATGAACTCCCGCCTGAACAAAAAGCCGTTTGGGCTGCTGTGGAGCTTGAAGGCAGACATTTTGAGGAACTTTCTACGCTATGGGAAGAACCAATCGGAACACTGCTGGCGAGAAAGCACCGGGCTACAGCCGCACTAAGGAAGAAAATCAGCGACCTGATAATATAAATATAGTTAAATATAAAATTAAGGAGGAGATCATGCCTGATATTAAAGATGAATTTAACGTACATCACCATTACTACCATCATCATAGATGGAATAGTTTCGCTCAGCTGGTTGTCGGGCGTTTAATAGGAGTGATAGTTTTTGCATTAATATTCGGCTTTGTGGTCCTGCTTCTCTGGAACTGGCTTATGCCAGGACTGTTCAGCCTCAGACAGATAACCTATTGGGAAGGATTCGGAATAACTCTGCTGATCCGTATACTTTTCGGCTCCATCCTGCCTCATCCATTCTTACATGATGATACCATGGCAAGAATGTATTTCAAACGCTTCGCCCGTAGAGATGATTTCTGGTACGGCAGGGATAAAAGGAATAAATGGAGATTTTACGGAGAATATTGGAATGAAGAAGGAAGGGAGGCATTCCGCAAATTCGTTGAAAAGCGGGAACAGGAAATGAAGGGAAAAGAGCCTGCTGAGGATGAAAAATAATTGAAGTGGCGCACTCATCGCCCCCTAATCGTGAGAAAGAATGTCTGTTTTATATGAGATTATCTTGTCGGGGTGATTATTCTCTAGCAAGTTAAATACGTTGGATAGTATGCTTTGCAAGTAAGAAGGGTCCCCCGACACGGCCACTACTGCCAGCTTCGCACTGGATGTAACCTCATCAGATTCCGTAATTTCAGAAACGCTCACGTTGAACTTCTTTTTCACCGTATCCTTTATGCTTCGCAGAACGTTCCGCCTTTCCTTTATGGTTTCACGGTAGGGTACTGACAGATTTACTGAAAGAATTCCAATATACATGTTCTGCTGCAGTTTATGCATCTTTCAAAAAAGCTTTGTAAGCTCTGTATGTCTCATAGAGATCGCCCTTGCTCATGACCTCGAATGGAGAATGCATACCATCAACCCCTACCCCGCAGTCAACGACTGGTATGCCCCTTTCTGCCAGGTACATGGCAACGGTACCACCTCCTCCCTCGTCAACTTTTCCAAGAATGCTCGGCTGCCACACCACTCCGTTATCGTTAAATATCTTCCTTACCTTAGCCATAAGTTCGGCTGAAGCATCACTGGCTCCGTACTTTCCTCTGGATCCAGTGTATTTTTCAAGAAGAACTCCATAGCCCATTTTAGGCGCGTTTGTCGGATCGAAAGCATCTTTGAACATTGGATTAATGACTGCACCGACATCTCCCGATATGCAGAAAGACCTTTCAAACGCACCCCTTAATTCAGATTCCCTGTATTCAGGATATATGAGGCCGATAATGCTTCCAATAGAGTTATATAAGAACATGGAACGAATTCCCGTAATCCCGAAAGAACCTATTTCCTCCTTATCCACAAGAAGAGCCATTACAGACCTTTCAGGAACATCGGCAAAATCGATCAATGAGCGGAAAGCCGCATAACTGCATGCTCTGTCGTCATGACCGTATGCGCCGATCATGCTCCTGTCGAATCCTACATCGCGGGCTTTGTAAGCGGGAACTATTTCTATCTCCGCCGATATAAAATCCTCTTCATTGAGGCCATACTGTTCGTTCAAAACCTGAAGAGTCATCGCCTTGACCTTTTCCTGGATATCACTATCCCGTAAAGGAATGTTGCCGATTACCAATTTCAGGTTTTCTCCGTCTATCCCGTCTAATAACTTTTTCTCACCCTGTATCTTTCCAGCAAGATGAGGAAGAATGTCATTTATGGTAAATACAGGATCATTCTCATCCTCTCCCAAAGATAGGTCAATGGACTGACCGTCAGCTTTAATAATTGTTCCATGTATAGCAAGCGGCATATTAACCCACTGATACTTTTTAATTCCGCCATAGTAATGTGTTTTTAAAAGCGCCATTTCCGAGTCCTCAATAATGGGGAGAGGCTTAAGGTCAAGGCGCGGAGCATCGATATGGGATGCTATAATATTGAAGCCGTTTTTTATATCACTCTTGCCTATTATAGCAAGAAGAATATTACGGTTGCCATTATTTATTACAATTCTTTCACCGGGTTTGTAACTTGCCGATTCAAAGCCCCGGAAACCTGTTCTCAGGGCTTCACTTTCAATAAATCTGACACATTCCCTTTCCGTCTTGCACATGCTCATAAATTTTCTGTAATCTGATGCAAAGTCAAAAATTACATTCCTACCAGTATCGTTTACTTTTGTCCATACGCTTTTTCTCTCGTATTCGAATGGCGATTTTTTAGGTTCAGGCATGTCTGCCCTCCGTTCAAATGAAATCGTAATTATTATTTTATATAAAAAGGGGGCAAATTGCAAAGAAATCCCCAGCATATCCACTTTACAAAATATGATATTTTTCTTATTATATACTGATGATCATTTATTAATGAAATTGAAGTGAGCTACATTATACAAAAT
>Ga0187770_10001318_pt1 | contig 13088 bp, 8 predicted proteins | sample 0116_SJ02_MP02_2_FD_133154 | JGI IMG/M metagenome (GOLD analysis project Ga0187770, IMG submission 133154) | Tropical peat soil microbial communities from peatlands in Department of Meta, Colombia - 0116_SJ02_MP02_20_MG | ecosystem: Environmental > Terrestrial > Soil > Wetlands > Peat | place...
CCGCGGTAGTCGACCGGCGTCGCCCCGACCGCGGCGAGCAGGTTCTCGAACGAGCGCGGCTCCTCGCCGCTCTCGCTCTGCATCTCGTCCGCGGGGCGCAGCAGGTGGCAGCCGTAGAACGCTCCGACCTTCATTCCCTGAAGGGGCCGTCGGACCTTCGCCTTCACCGCATCGAGCCCGATGTCCTCGGTGAGCACCTGGAGGAGGTGCCTCACCCGGACCGTTCCCTTGTACTCGATCCCGAGCGGCTTCAACGCGGCGTCCACGCGGCTCTTGACCGCGGGGTCCTGCATCCGGATCCTTGCGAGGTTGAGCATCCCCTGGCACGTCGAGCAGATCGTCAGCATGTCGAGTCCGGCCTTCTCCGCGATCGCGAGGTTCCGGGCGTTGATCGCGATGTTCAGCACCTCGTTCGCCTCGTCGATGAAGCCCGACCCGCAGCAGGAGAAGTTCGGGAACTCGACGAGTTCGATCCCGAGGGTCCGGCAGACCCACCGGGTCGCCATGTCGAGCTCCTTCGCCGACTCCTGGGCGAGGCAACCGGGGTAGTACGCGATCCTCATGGTTCCTCCTTGGGAGGCGGGTCGAGGGCGGCGTAGATCTTCTCGAGCTCGTCGTATCCCTCGATCTTCCGGGGTCGCTTCATGATCTCGGGCTTCTTCCGCCAGACCCGGATCCCCTGGCCGACCTGCCCGACCATCCCCGTGAGTCCGAACGTCGCCCGGACGAGCTTCATCTCGTTGATCTGGCCAGCCCCCTTCAGGTTCTCCTTGAACCCGTAGGCGTGCTTCGAGCCGTGCTCGGTCGCGCCTTGGACGGCGATCGCCATCTCCTTGAGGTCCCGGATCCGCTCGCTCGGACGGACGTCCTTCGGACATGCCTCCGTGCAGAGATGGCAGCGAAGGCAGGTCCAGAGCCCATTCGGCTGGATCCGGAGGAGGCGCTCCTGATGGGCCGTGTCGCGCGGGTCGACCACGAAACGGTACAGTTTCGCGAGCGCCATTGGGCCGGGGAACCCGGGGTCGGCCTCCGCGGCCGGGCACGCCGAGTAGCACGCGGCGCAGGCGATGCATCGCGGGGTCTCCTTGAACCGCTCGACCTGCGCCGGCGACATCGCGGTGGGCCGGTCGGCGGGCATCGGGGACCGCGGGTCGAGCTTGAGGTGCGGTTCGATCTTGTGGTACTCGCGCCAGAACGGGCTCTGGTCGACCACGAGGTCGCGCAGGACCGGCTGATTGCGCATCGGCTCGACCACGATCCGCCCGTGGCGTTCGAGCTCGGGCCCCACCTGCGTCTCGCACGCGAGCCGGCTCTTCGAGTTGATCTGCATCGCGCACGAGCCGCAGATGGCGCTCCGGCACGAGTAGCGGAGCCCGAGGCTCGGGTCAATCTCGGACCGGATCTGAAGAAGAGCGGTCAGGACCGGCGTGTGCGGGATCAGGTCGAGCGTGTAGCGCTGATACCGGGGGGCCGCGTCCTTCCCCGGCTGGAACCGGTAGACGTCGAACGGAACGGTCACGGTGGTTTCGGTCATCAGTACACCCTCTCCTTGGGTTCCCAGCGGGTGTAGCCCACCGGGGAGTAGGACAAGGTCGGCCCGGTGGGGCTGTACTTCGCGAGCGTGTGCTTCATCCACTTCGCATCGTCCCTCTTCGGGAAGTCGGTCCGGAAGTGGGCTCCGCGGCTCTCGGTCCTCGCGTACCCGCCGACGATGATCGCTTCGGCAAGGTCGATCAGGTGCTCGGTCTCGATCGCGTCCGATAGGTTGAGGTTGAACACCTTCGACGGGTCGACGACCCGGACGCGGGAGAACCGCTCCTTGATCGCGCGGACGCGACGCAGCCCTTCGGCGAGGTCGGCCTCGTTGCGGAAGATGTTGACGTACCGGTCCAGCTTCTGCTGGAGCTCGGTCCGTAGCGCGCTCGGGTCCTCCCCGTCTTTTCGCCCCATCCAGGCGCGGAAGGTGGCGGTCACCTCGTCGATGTCGCCCTGCGCCATCGAGGTCGGCGCGGCCTTCTCGACGTAGGCCGCGGCCGCCGCTCCGGCCGCCTTCCCGAAGACGAGGGTCTCCATGAGCGAGTTGCCACCGAGGCGGTTCGCCCCGTGGATCGAGACGCACGCCGCTTCGCCGGCCGCGTAGAGTCCGGGGATGTTCGTCTCCCCCTGGATGTTCGAGCCGACACCGCCCATCATGTAGTGCTGCGCCGGAGAGATCGGGATCGGAGCCGTCACCGGGTCCATCCCCGCGAACGAACGGCAGAGGTCGCAGATCTCCTGGAGGCGGCTCTCGATCTTCTCGCGCCCGAGATGCATCAACTCGAGGTGGACGAATGGTCCGTACGGGCCGGTGAACCCGCGCCCCTCGAGGATCTCCGTGGTGATCGCGCGCGCGACCACGTCCCGCGAGGCGAGTTCGAGAACCTTCGGGGCGTACTTCGACATGAATCGCTCGCCCTTCGCGTTCTTGAGAATCCCGCCCTCTCCGCGGGCCCCCTCCGTGACCAGGATCCCGCCCTCGAGCAGGGCTGTCGGGTGGAACTGGACGAACTCCATGTCCTTGAGGAACGCCCCGGCCCGGTACGCCACCGCCATCCCGTCGCCGGTGCAACTGTGCGCGTTCGTCGTCCGGCCGTAGATCCGGCCAGCGCCTCCGGTCGCGATGATGACCGCCTTCGCCGCGATGGCCTCGACCTCACCGGTCCGGCGGTTGAGGGCCACGATTCCCTGGACCCGACCGTCCCGAACGACGATGCGCGCGAGTTCCCATTCCTCGTACAGCGTGAACCGCTCGCTGCCGAGCCGCTCCCACAACCCCTGGAGAAGCGCGAGCCCGGTGCGGTCGGCCGCGTACACGGTCCGGGGGAACCCGGCCCCGCCGAACGGCCGCTGGGCGAGCGTGCCGTCCTCGGCCCGGGTAAAGATTGTCCCGAAGTGTTCCATCTCGATGACCGTCGGCCCGGCCTCGCGACAGAAGTACTCGATGGCGTCCTGGTCGCCGAGGTAGTCGGACCCCTTCACCGTGTCGTAGGTGTGGGCGTCGATCGAGTCGTTCGGGCCGATCGCCGCGTTGATTCCGCCCTGCGCCGCCCCGGAGTGGGACCGCAGGGGGTGGAGCTTCGTCACGATCGCCACGTCACGTCCGGCTTCGACCGCCGCGAGCGCCGCGCGCTGGCCCGCCAGGCCCGCCCCCACGACCACGACTTCGTGACGCAACATAGGAAATCGAAGGCCTAACGAGGCCGGGGTTTTAACGGGTGCCGCCCCCCGCGCCGATGGACGGCACCGCGGCGGCTTCGCCACGAGGTTGTGCGAGGTGCCTCGGTGATGTGGGCGTAATCGCCGCGTGAGCCGTTATATAGCGACCCCGGGTCCGCTTTCGCGCATTCCGGGTCTCCGGAGGAACAACGATGCACCCCATGATCAGCGCGGCCGATGAGGAACGCCTTCTGAAGGGCACCACGACGCTCGGACTCGTTTGTAAGGACGGGGTTGTCCTCGCGACCGAGCGACGTGCGACCGCCGGCAGTTTCATCGCCAACAAACAGACGCAGAAACTGTTCAAGATCGACGAAAACATCGGGCTCACCACCTCCGGCTACGTGGGGGACGTCCAGGTACTCGCGCGCTACCTCAAGGCCGAGGTCTCGCTCTACCGACTGCGGCGGAGCGCCCAGCTTACGGTCGAGGGAGCCGCGACCCTCCTCGCGAACATTCTGAGCGGGAACCGCTACTACCCCTACTGGGCCTGGATGCTATTGGGGGGTGTGGACGCGAAGGGCGGCCACCTCTTCTCGATCGACGCGGGCGGCGGCTGCATCGAGGACAAGTACGCCTCGGTCGGCTCCGGGCAGATGATGGTCTACGGTCTCCTCGAGGAGGCGTACTCCCGGGAGATGTCCACCGCCGATGGCATCGACGTGGCGCTGCGCGGGCTCACGGTCGCGATGAAGCGCGACAGCGCGAGCGGCGACGGCTACGTCGTGCACGTCATTTCGGCCAAGGAATACCGAGAACTGTCCGAGGACGAAATTAATAAACGTCTAAAGGTCCTCAAGATACCGCTGCCACCCCCACTTCCGTAAGGAATTCGCGGGCCGGGCGGCCTTCCGAACCCCTTCCTCGCCAACCATTTCGCTCAACGGGATGAGTTTCGAATCGCTCATAGAGCAAACGCGAGAAGCCCTCCACGAAGTGCTTCCGGAGACCATCGAGGTCAGCGACATCGAGCTCGAGGGCCCGCACGTCGTCGTCTACACGAAGCAACTCGACGCCTTCCTCTCGGGCGGGGACTACCTCCGCCAGGTCGCCCAGCGGCTCCATCGACGGGTCGTCGTCCGCTCGGACCCGGCGACGCTCATCGACCCCAAAGAGGCCGAGAAGGCGATCCGGTCGTTGATCCCTCCGGAGGCGGAGATCAGCCAGCTGTTCTTCGAACCCGAGACCGGCGAGGTGACGATCGAGGCGGCCAGCCCCGGCGCCGCGATCGGTCGGGGCGGCTCGGTCCTGAACGACCTCAAGAAGCAGATCGGGTGGGTACCCACCGTCGTGCGGACCCCGCCGATCCCCTCGAAGACCGTCGAGGAGGTGCGGATCCACTTGAGGAACTCGTTCGACGACCGGCGGTCGTTCCTCAAGAAGGTCGGGATCCGGATCGCCCGGGACCCGCTGCCCGAGAAGCTCTGGGCGCGCAACACCGCCCTCGGCGGATACCGCGAGGTCGGACGGAGCGCGCACCTTCTGACGACGCAGAACTCCAAGGTGCTGATCGACTGCGGTATCGACCCCGGGTCGGACCGCACCCCGTTCTTCAACGCCCCCGAGCTCCTGCCCCTCGACTCGCTCGACGCGGTGGTGGTGACTCACGCCCACCTCGACCACTGCGGCCTCGTCCCGGTGCTGCTCAAGTACGGGTACAAGGGACCGATCTACTGCACCGCGCCCACGCGCGACCTGATGACCCTCATGCTGCTCGACGCGATCAAGGTCGTGAACCAGGAGGCCCGCAAAGGCCTCTACGACTCCGGGAACGTCCGCGACCTTGTGACCCGCACGATCCCGCTGCGCTGGGGCGAGACGACCGACATCACCCCGGACATCCGGCTCACGATGCACAATGCGGGGCACATCCTCGGCTCGTCGATCTGCCACTTCCACCTCGGCGAGGGAGACCACAACCTCGCCTACTCCGGGGACATCAAGTTCGAGCGGAGCTGGCTGTTCAACCCGGCGGCGAACCGGTTCCCTCGCCTTGAGACGCTCGTCCTCGAGTCGACGTACGGCGGATACCGGAACATCCAGCCGACACGCCAGCAGGCGACGGAGGAGTTCAGCTCGCTCACGAACAAGGTCCTCGCCCGCGGCGGGAAGCTCATCGTGCCCGTGTTCGCGGTCGGACGCTCGCAGGAGGTCATGCTCGTTCTCGAGGAGAAGATGCGGGAGGGGAAGATCCCCCGCGTCCCCGTCTATCTCGACGGGATGATCTTCGAGGCGACCGCGATCCACACGGCGTACCCGGAGTTCCTGAACAGCCAACTACGGACGCAGATCTTCCAGCAGGGCGACAACCCGTTCCTCTCCGACATCTTCCATCGGATCGACTCGTCCCAGATGCGGGCGACCGTGCTCGACTCGAAGGAGACGTCGATCGTCCTCGCGACCTCCGGGATGATGAGCGGGGGCCCGGTGATGGAGTACTTCCGGGCGTGGGCCCCGGACGAGAAGAACGGGCTCCTGTTCGTGGGGTACCAGGCCGAGGGCACGTTCGGAAACCGCCTCCAGCGGGGGATGAGCGAGGCGACGTTCCTGGACGGACCGCGGCAGGCCTCGGTCCCGGTGAAGCTCGAGATCGCCACGATCGAGGGGTTCTCGGGGCACTCCGACCGGGTCCAGCTGATGAACTACGTCGCCTCCCTCGACCCGCGCCCCCAGCGGGTGATCCTGAACCACGGCGAGGAGTCCCGCATCCTCGACCTCGCTTCGAGCCTCCACAAGCGGTTCAACGTCGAGTCGCGAGCCCCGTACAACCTGGAAGCGACCCGGCTCATCTGAGCGGGAATCCGGGACCCGCCACCCGGTCCTTGTTGGGACGAAACCCTTTATAGACGTCCCGGGGTCGATTGAAGCAACCCTCCAGGGAGGGGCCCGGATGGCGCATCCCTACCGCAGATTCTTGGTCCTGGGTCTGGACGGAGGCACGTTCGACCTGCTCGACCCGCTGATGGCGGCCGGCGAACTCCCGTTCTTGAAGTCGCTCATCCATCAAGGGGTGCGGGCCCCGCTTCGCTCGGTCTACCCCGCGAAGACGATCCCGGCATGGTACTCCTTCGCCACCGGGAAGGACCCGGGCGAGCTCGGGATCTTCGGGTTCACCGAACCCGACGGGAGCCCCGGCCACTCGAAGATCGTCCAGACGTTCCGGCCGGCGGAGGCGTTCTGGGACACCCTCTCCCGCGTCGGGGTCAAGGTCGGCGTGATGAACTTCCCCTTCCGGTCGCCCTACCCCCTGCACGGGTTCGTCGTGCCGGGGATGTTCGACGGCGCGACGGCGACCTACCCGTCGACCCTGAAGGAGGAGATCCACGCCACCCTGGGGGGCGACTATCCGGTCGAACTCCCCGTCTTCCGGGACGCCGAGCGGGCGCAGTGGGTCGCCGCGGCGACGCGCGCGGTCGAGCAACGCGCGGAGGTCGCTTCGACGCTCGCCGAACGGCACAAGCCCGGGTTCCTCTTCGCCTTGTTCCGCGAGACCGACCGGCTCGAGCACCAGCTTTGGTCCGAACTGAGTCGCCCCGTCGAAGAGATGTCCCCCGACCTCCTCGAGTTCTGGCGGACGGTCGACCGGGCGTGCCAGCGGGTCGACACCGCGTTCCGCTCGGGCGGGGGCCCGGCCGTCACGCTCGTGATCTCCGACCATGGTCACGGCCCGATCGAATCGGACTTTCTCACGAACCGCTGGCTCGCGGAGCAGGAGTTCCTGTTCTTCCGCGGCGGGGTCGACTCCTCGCGACGCAACCTACTCGGCCGGTTCCTCCTGTACGCCGAGCGGACGGGAGTGACGCGTCGGGTGCTGCGCCCGCTGGTCGACTTCGTGCGCGACGGGCGCCGGGCTCGGGTCGCCGAGATCCTGGGCGGCTCGACCTCGTTCGAGGAGTTCTCGAAGCGCATCGATTGGGACCGGACGCTCGCGTTCTCCTACCCGGTCCCCGAAGGGATCTACCTCAACGCCCATAACCCGCACCTCACGCCCGAGCGCCGGGAACAGATCCGGGCCCAGATCCGCCAGCGCCTCGAGGCGTACCCGGACGCCCACATCGAGGTGCTCGACCCGCAGACGATCTACCGGGGCCACAACCTCTCCCACGCCCCGGCGCTGTTCATCCGGGTCGACAACATGTGCACCGAGCCTCGCATGGACTTCGGGTACCCGAGGCCGCTCATCCGGAAGCGGCCGACCTACTTCACTGGGTCCGGCACCCACCGCATGAACGGGATCCTGATCGGCGCCGGGGACGGAATCCGTCCGGGCGCGGACCTCGGGACCGTCGACCTCGTGGACGTGGCGCCAACGATCCTCGACGGGATGGGCTGCGACCTACCGTCGGAACAGACCGAGCGGTCGTTCGGGCGGCGGCTCGGCCTCCCCGGCTGAACGTTCCCTCCGCCGGAACCCTTTTCGGGGGGGGCCAACTTCGACCTCGGATGCCCGGACGCACGGTCGACCTCGTCGCCGTGGGTCCGCCGCCGCACGACCCGTACGACCCGGCGGCGAGCGCCTGGGGTCTCGCGGCGGCGCTCGCGGTCCGTGGGGATGATGTCCGGGTGCTCCACCTCCCCGGCTCGGACGCCGACCGCGTCCCGCCGGGAGTGACCGCGGTTCCGGTGCAGATCCCGCTCCGACGGCCGGGCGGGCCCCACGAACCGGCCGAGTTCGCCGCCGCCGCGGGACGTCTCCTCCGCAAGAAGGTCGACTGGGTGCTCCGCGACCCGGCCGGGCTCGGTTCGCTCGGCGTCCCCCGGTCCCGCCGGGGACCCCCGCTGGTGGCAGGGTTCGTTCGCGCGGTGGAACTGCGCTCGTACGAGGGAGAGCACTCGGGTCGTGCCGTCGCGGGCGTCGTCGACCGGTTCGACACCTGGCTCGACCACCGGTCGGTTCGCCGTCTCGAGCGCTCGGCCCTCACGGAGGCGGACCGACTCTTCTACGACGCGCCCGAGGTCGCCCACGCCCTCACCGAGGAGTACGCGGTGCCGGAACACAAACTGATCCTCCTCCCTCCGGCGGTCCCGTCCCTCCCCCCGCTCCCCACCCGAGAGGCGGCCCGCCAGGACCTTCGCATCCCTCCGGATGTACCGGTCGTCGTGGCCCCGACGGCGTTTGAGGCACCGGAGCCGAGCGGGCTCGACCGCGTCCTCGAGGCGTTCCGCCGGGTCCGTCCGTTCTTCCCCGGAGTGCGCCTCGTGGTGTGCGGCGCGCCGGCCCCGTCCGACCCGGGGGTGATCGCGGTCCCCGACCGTCGCGCGGAGACCTTTGCGGATGCGATTGCGAGCGCCAACGTCGCGCTCTTCGCCCGACGCGCGCCGGGCTTCGACCCGGGGATGGTCCTCGCCGCGCGGGCCGGCGTGCCGCCGATCGTGCTACCCGATGCCCGTATCCCCATCGACCCCGCCGGCGGGATGCGCGTTGCCGCGAGCGTCGACCCGGGCGACCTCGCATCCGTGCTCGCAGAACTGCTCGCCGACCCCGCGAGTCAGAAGACGGTGGGACGCGCCGCGACCCGGTTCGCCGAGGCGTTTCTCCCGGACCGCGTCGCGACGGCCCTGGATGGAATGATCGCACCGCCGGGAGGACCGTTCCCGGCTACGGGTCGCGCTCGGTCGGCTCGTCGAGACGCCACTCCTTGAAGCCGCGGCCGCCCGAGGCGCGACGCACGGAACCGACCACGCCGTCCCATCGAAGATTTGCCGGAAGGTCTCCCGAATCGATCCGGTCGAGCACAACGCGGAATCGCTCCCGGAGCTCCGCAAACGGGTCTTCCTCCCCCGGACGAATCCACGGACGCGCCGCCCGGATCACCCGAACCCCCCCTTCCGGGGAGGTGGCCCACACCCCGACCGGGGCCGCTCGGGTGCCCTCGGTCCGCGCCGCGAGCCTGCGTGCCGCCGTTTCCGATGGCAGCACGACCGCGACCCAGTTCCCCCACGCCCGCCGCTTCAACGCCTGCACGAGCACCTCACGGCTCCCCGAGACCTTCGCCTCGACGAGGCCGACCTCGTTGCCGCGTCGAGCGACGAGGTCGAAGTAGTCGTTCGCGTCGAGGTTCGGGTAGACCCGGTAGCCTCCCTGCTCGAGGAACGCGGCGGCCGTCCGCACGACCTCCCGCTCGCTGACCCGGGGCGCCCGTCGGGCACCCTCGGAAGTCACGGTCCGCTCCTCAGGAACCAGTGGTCGAGGCGCGTTCGTGGGATTCCGAGCACGATCGGGCGCCCGTGCGGACACGAATACGCTGCCTCGGGGAGCGCGTGCAGCGCGGTCAACACCCGCGAGAACTCCTCCGGGCTGACCTCGTCACCCGCTCGGATCGCGGCGTGGCAGGCAACGATGGCCGCCCGGCGCTCCTCGAGACCGTCGGGCATCGTCGGGCGACCGCCGCCCGCAAGGTCGTCGAGCAGCTCGGTCACCGATTCCGCTCGGGCCGACCGGCCCCGGTAGGCGGGAACCGAACGGACCAGGACGGAGTCCGGGCCGAACGCGTCGACATCGAACCCGGCCGCTCGAACGGTCTCCCCGTGAGCCTCGAGCGTGCTCCGCCGCACGCCGGAGAGCGGCAGTGGCACCGGGACCACGAGGGTCTGCTTCTGGAGCGCGCCCGTTCGTCGGAGCTCCTCGTAGAGCAACCGCTCGCTGGCAGCATGCTGGTCGATGAGGACGAGGCCGTCGTCGGTCTCGGCGACCCAGTAGAGCGCGTGCACGCACCCGAGCAGCGTCATTCGCGGATGGCCCGCCGCCGCGGGGACCGGCCGGGTCGCCGCCTCGGGCACCGGGCCCTCCAGCGTTCGCTGCACGCTCAAGCGGGCGACCAGGGACGGGGCGGAACCCGCAGGGGGCGCGGAGGGGGTCCGGGGCGGCGACGGAGCGGTTGGCCTCGCGGCGAACGGCTCGGCGACCTGAGGCGCAGCGACGAGCGCTTCGCGCACCGCGCGGCGCACCACGTCGAGCATCTCTCGTTCTTGGGCGAAGCGAATCTCTCGTTTCGTCGGGTGGACATTGACGTCCAGCCGCTCGGGGTCGACCTCGAGGTGAACGACGCCGACCGGGAACCGGGTCCGGGGAAGGTAGTCGCCGTAGGCGAGGCGGACGTTCTGCGCGAACGATCGCGAGCTGATCGCACGGCCATTGACCGCGATGAAGAGGCCGCGGGACGAAGCGGCCGCAACCCCCGGGCGGCCGAGCGCCCCGAAGAGGCGGCCACCGGGAACCTCGGCGGACAAGAGGAACGACGACGAGAGGAAGCCGGGACCGAGCACGCGCGCTGCGGCGTCCTTGAGGTCGTGCGCGGGGGGGTACGTGCCGACCTCGTGGCCTTCCGACTCCACCCGAAGAGCGACCTGGGGTCGCGCGAGGTAGAGCCGCTCGACCGTCTGGAGGACCTCGATCTGTTCCGCGGCGGCGCTTTTGAGGAACTTCTTTCGGGCGGGGGTGTTGAAGAACAGGTCCTCGACCTCCACCGTGGTGCCCGGGGCCCGTGGCGCCGAGAACCGACCGGCCACGGCCCCGCCCACCACGGAGATCCCCTCGGCCGATTCCCGGTCGGGAGGCCGGGAGAGCAGCCGGAATCGGGACACCGAGGCGATCGCCGCCAGCGCTTCCCCCCGAAACCCGAGCGTACCGATCCGTTCGACCGGGCCCTCCGGCGGGAGCTTGTTGGTGGCGTGGCGTTCGACCGCCAACTCGAGCTCGTCCGGTGGAATCCCCGAGCCGTCGTCCGCCACCTCGATCCGTTCGAGGCCTCCGTCAACGATCCGGACGGTGACCGTGTTCGCTCCCGCGTCGACCCCGTTCTCGACCAGTTCCTTGACCACGGACGCCGGTCGCTCGACGACCTCCCCGGCGGCGATCCGCTCGACCGTCTCGTGCGATAGACGACGGATCGGCGTGCGCACCGGCGAAGTGGCCGCCGTCACGAGGGCTCCTGCGAGGCCGGCGGTGCACCCGAGGCCCGGGCCTTGAGCTCGCGCAGCTTGCGGGCCGCTTCCTCGGGAGTGAGGCGGGTCACGTCGAGCGCCCGCAGCTCGCTCACGACGGGGTGTTCGGCGGTTCCCCCGGGCAGCAGGACGGCCTGGGTGTACCGCGGACCGCGACGGCGGGTCCCCTTCGCGGACGCTGGCAGCGCGCTCTCGGTCTCTAAGCGGCGGAGGAGGCGCTCCGCCTCCTCGAGCACTCCTTCGGGGAGCCCTGCCAGGCGTGCGACATGGACGCCGTAGCTCCGGTCGGTCGCTCCGGGCACGAGACGGTGCAAGAAGACGATCCCGTCGGGTCCCTCCCGTACCGCGAAGTGGGCGTTTTCCGCCGCCGAGAGCCCGCGGACCAGGTCCGTCAACTGGTGGTAGTGGGTCGCGAGGAGGCACCGCGCGCCGGTCGCGTCGTGGATGTGGCGCAGCGTCGCCCACGCGATCGCGAGCCCGTCGAAGGTGCTCGTCCCGCGGCCGACCTCATCGAGAAGGACGAGCGAACGGGCGTCGGCCGCCCTCAGGATCTCGGCGACCTCGCTCATCTCCACCATGAAGCTCGACTTCCCGCGGCCGATCTCGTCGGTGAAGCCCATCCGGGTGAACAGCTGGGTGACGAGCCCGACCCGGGCGAACTTGGCCGGGACGAACGAACCCGCCTGCGCGAGAACGACGAGGAGGCCGACCTGGCGCATGAACGTCGACTTCCCCGACATGTTCGGGCCCGTGAGCACGAGCATCCTTCGGGTTCCGGGCTCGAGGTCGAGGTCGTTCGGGACGAACGACTCCCCGAGGATCCGTTCGAGGACCGGGTGGCGGCCCTCGCGGACGACGAGGACCGAGGAATCGTCGACCGTCGGCCGAACGTACCCCCGGGTCTGCGCGAGATGGGCGAACGTGGCGAGCGCGTCGAGCTCGCCGACCGCGCGGCTGACCCGGTGGATCGCCGGGACGTGGCGTTCGACCGAATCGAGGAGCTCCTCCCAGCGGGAGGCCTCGGCGGTGCGGATCCCATCGCGGGCCTCCAGAATCCGACGTTCGACTTCCTCGAGCCGGTCCGAGGTGAACCGCTCGGCCTGCGCGACCGTCTGTCGTCGGCGGAAGTGAGGCGGCACGCGGGCGAGGTGCGGCTTCGTGACCTCGAAGTAGTAGCCGAACACCTGGTTGTAGCCCACCTTGAGCGTGCGGATGCCGCTCGCCTCTTGCTCGGTCCGCTCGAGAGCCGCCATGTCACGGAGCGCCTGGCGCTCGGCCTCTCGCCACCGGTCGACCTCGGGGGCGTGACCAAGCCGGAACATCTCGCCCGGCTCCTCGGTCGGCGCAGCCGTCTCGGGAAGCGCCCCCGTAAGGAGGGGGAGGAGGCCGGTCGGAGAGGCGAGCTCCTCCGCGAGCCGGCCTACGCGGCGCGAGCTGCTTCCTTCGACGAGCATCCCGGCGATTTGCTCGGCGGACACCAGGCCCGAACGCAACGAACCGAGCTCGACCGGTCGGACCCGACGCCCGGCGACCCGGGCCGCGATACGCGCCAGGTCCGGAATCGTCCGGAGACGAGTACGGAGTTCCTCGAGGCCCGCCCCTCGGTCGACGAGCGCCTGCACCGCGTCTTGCCGCACGGCGATCGCGGAGGCGTCGGCGAGCGGGTTCGTCAGCCAGAAGGCCAGCGTGCGTCGGCCCGGAGCGGTGACGGTCTCGTCCCAGGTGCCGAGGAGCGTCACGCCCTTCGCGTCGTCCGGATTCATCGGTCGGTTGATCTCGAGGTGTCGGAGCGTCTTGGCGTCGAGGACGAGCCGCTGCCCTCCGCTCCCGCGCTCGACCACCCCGAGGTACGGGAGAAGACGCGGCTGGGTCGCTCGCAGATACGCGGC
>Ga0187770_10001319_pt1 | contig 13086 bp, 9 predicted proteins | sample 0116_SJ02_MP02_2_FD_133154 | JGI IMG/M metagenome (GOLD analysis project Ga0187770, IMG submission 133154) | Tropical peat soil microbial communities from peatlands in Department of Meta, Colombia - 0116_SJ02_MP02_20_MG | ecosystem: Environmental > Terrestrial > Soil > Wetlands > Peat | place...
CTGACCGGGTGGCGGTGGTGGCCAAGATGCACCACGCGACCATCGACGGCATCAGCGGGGCGAACCTCATGGGCGAGCTCTTCGACCTGGAGCCCGTCGCCCGATCGGCGGCCCGGAAGCCGGCGGCCCCGACGGCGCCGTCCGCCGGCGTCGGGGGCGAGGTCGAGGCGGGTGGTGGCCGGGGTGGACCGGGGCCGCTCGAGCGGTTGCGGTCGATCGAGGCCGTGCGCTCGGTCGAGCTGCTCGGGCGTGGGGTGGCGTCCCGGCTCGTCCAGCCCTGGGAACTCGCCCGGCTGCTGCCCGTGACGACCTTCCGGATCGCGTCCACGATCTGGTCCCTGGGGCGGCGGGGACCGGGGACGATGCCGCCCGTCGCCCCGTTCACGGCACCGCGCACCAGCTTCAACACCACGATCACCCCCCGGCGCTCCATCGCGTTCACCTCCGTGTCGCTGGCGGACGTCAAGAAGGTGAAGAACGCCTTCGGCGTCACCGTCAACGACGTGGTGACCGCCGTGGTCGGCGGCGCGCTGCGCAAGTACCTCGAGGACCGCGGCGAACTGCCCGACCGGTCGCTGATCGCGGCCACCCCGATCTCGGTGCACGGACAGACCGGGCCCGTGGTGGGCACCACCCGGCTGTCGGTGATGTTCTCGACCCTCGCCACCAACGCCAAGGACCCGGTCGAGCGCCTCGAGACGGTGGCCGCCGCCAACGCCCGGGCCAAGCAGATCCACCGCATGGTGGGTGCGGACACCCTGATGCGCTGGGCCGAGCTGTTCTGGCCCAACACCTTCGCCCTCGGTTCGCGCCTGTACTCCGCCCTGCGCGTCTCCGAGCACCACCCGGTGGTGCACAACCTCATCCTGTCGAACGTTCCGGGGCCGCCCCTCCCGCTGTACTTCGCCGGAGCCCGCCTGGTGGGCCTCTACCCGCTCGGTCCCATCACCGACGGCGCCGGCCTCAACGTGACGGTGCTCTCCGAGGAGAACCGTGTCGGCTTCGGCCTCATCACCTGCCCCGACCTCGTGCCGCAGGTGTGGGACATGGCCGCCGACATCCCGCTGGCGCTCGGCGAGCTGCTGGCAGCGGCTGACTCGCTGCCTGCGCCGACGCCGGCGCCGCCACCGCCCGGTCCACCAGACGCCTGACCGCCGACCAGGAGAACCTGTTCTGGTCGGCCGGTAGCGTGGCACACGCCATGGCCGTCCCGTCGTCGTCCCGAGCCGCACGCCAGCGCTTCTACCGGGGCTTCGCCCGCGCCCACAACGCGCTCCTACGGCGCACGCGGGGCCGGCCGGAGCACCTCGGGTGGAGGCTTCGCTGCCTGGTGCTCGAGACCACGGGCCGGCGCTCGGGCCTGCCCCGGCGCGTCGTCCTCCTCTACATGCCCGACGGCGACGGGTTCGTGGTGCTGGCGTCGAATTTCGGCGGCGAGCGCCCACCGGCGTGGTGGGTCAACCTGCGGGCGTCGCCCGCCGCGGTGGTCGAGTGCCGGGGCCGGCGCATCCCGGTGCGCGCCCGCGAGCTCGCCGGCGACGAGCGGGCCGTGACCCTGGCCCGGGCCAAGGCCTACAACAAGCAGTGGCGTGGGTACGCGGCCAGCTTGCAAAGGCCCCTGCCCGTGGTCCGGCTCGAGCCGGCGACACCCCGGGACTGACGGAGCCGGCCGGGGGGTCAGGCCGCCCGCCGATCGGTGGGGAGCCGCTACGAGCGATACAAGCGCCCCACCGCCGCGATGTCGGCGTCGGCGAGGCCGCCGGCCGCCGTGGCGTCGTAGGCGGCCAACGTCGCCTCGCCGGCCCCCAGCCGCTGGCCGGCGCTCCGAGCCAGCTCGAGGGCCAGCCCCACGTCCTTGCCCCCCAGCGCGACGGAGAACCATCCCTCGGCGGCGCCGCTGAGCACGGCCTCGAAGCGGTTCCGCAGCGCGGGGGCGACGAGCGGGTGCTCGGCGAAGACCCGGCGGATCTCGTCGTCGTCGAGCCCGCCCGCCCGGGCTACGGCGAAGGCCTCGCCGAGGGCGACCAGCCCGGTGAGCAGCAGGTAGTTGCCGGTGACCTTCGCCGCCACTGCCAGCGCCGGACGGGCGAAGCGCACGACCGGGCCCGACAGCGTGGCGAGGACCGGCTCCAGTGCGGCCGTCACATCGGCCGGCGCGCCCACGACGTAGGCGGCCGTGCCGCTCCGCACGGCGTCGGGACTGCCCATCACCGGCAGCGACGCGAACCGCCCGAACCGCTCGGCCAGCTCGGCGGACAGCGCGACGGAAACCGTCGAGCAGTCGACGTACACCGCGTCCGCGTCCAGCGCGGGGACGATCTCCTTCGCGACGGCTTGCACGGCGTGGTCGTCGGCCAGCATCGTGACGACGACCTCGGCCCCCGCTACGGCCTCGGCCACGGACCCGGCCTCGTGGGCCCCGGCGGCCACCACGTCGGCCGCCCGGCCCGGGGTGCGGTTCCACACCGTGACCTCGTGCCCGCCGCCGGCCAGGCGGTCGGCGAGCGCGCGTCCCATGTGACCCATGCCCAGTACCGAGACTCTCATGGGCTCGGACGCTACCGGGGCACGACCACCGGTCGGTCCTCGGCGGCCGCGCCGGCCTCGCCGCCCTGGTCGGGCGCCGCGTCGGGCTGGACCGCGGGTGGCCGCGTGGGCAGCGCTGCCAGCGCCAGCACGAAACCGCCCAGCACGACCACGGACGCCACCCGCAGTCCCAGGTCGGCACCGCTCACGAAGGCCACCCGGGCCGCGTGGGCGAGGGCGGCGCCGAGCACGCCCCCGAGGTGCGCGGCGACGCCGAGCGCTCCGCCGATGGAGCCGAGGATCGTCTGCTCCACTCCGGGCGGAACGTGGTGGGGAGCGATGGCGCGCCCGATGGAGTCCTGGTACCGGGTGGACTGCAGGCTGCCCATGACGGCCACGCCGAGGGCGCCACCGACCTGGATGAACGTGCCGTTGGTGGCCGAGCCCACTCCGGTGTCGCCGCGGGGCACCGAGGCCATGACCGACCCCGACACCGTGGGCATGAGGAGCGCGGCCCCCACGCCGATGAGGACCATCCCCGGCACCAGGTTCCCGTAGGTCCACGTCACCGCGCCGTGCGAGGAGAGCCACAGGCCGGCCGCGGCGATGAGCAGGCCGGCCGCGGCGGTGAGCTTCATGCCGGCGAGCCGGTCGACCAGCGCGGACAGGGGCGCGACGACGGCGATGGCGGCGGCGGCGGGCAGCATCCGCAGGCCGGCCTGCAGCGGCGAGAACCCGAGCTCGAACTGCAGGAACTGGGTGAGGAGGAAGAGGGCGCCGATGAACCCGAATGCCCCCAGTCCCATCGAGCAGACCGCGATCGAGAAGCTGCGGACGCGGAAGAACGCCAGGTTGAGCATGGGGTGCGTGCTCGAGCGCTCCCAGGCGGCGAAGCAGGCGAGGACGACGAGGCCGAGCCCCCCGGGCACGAGGACGAGGGAGGAGGACCACCCGTGCACGGGGGCCTCGATGATCGACCACAGCACGAGCCCGAGACCTGCGATCGACAACAGCGCGCCGACGGCGTCCGGCGGCGGTGCGCCGTGCTTCCGGGAGTCGGGCACGAACACGAGCCCGCAGAGCACGCCGGCGGCGGCGATCGGCACGTTGATCAGGAACACCGAGCCCCACCAGAAGTGGGTGAGCAGTGCCCCCCCGACGATCGGCCCGAGCGCGAAGCCCACGCCGCTCGTCCCCGCCCAGAACCCGATCGCACGCTGGCGTTCGTCGGGATCACGGAAGACGTCGGTGATGATGGCGAGGGTCGAGGGCATCATCAGGGCCGCGCCCACCCCCATGAAGGCGCGTGCCGCGATCAGCACGCCCACCGACCCCGAGAAGGCGGCCCAGGCCGATCCCGCCGCGAACGCGGTCAACCCGACGAGGAACGTGCGCTTGCGGCCGACGCGGTCGGCCAGGCTCCCCGACACGAGGAGCAACCCGCCGAACACGAGCGCGTAGGCGTCGACGATCCACTCGAGCTGTGTGGAGGTGGCGTGCAGGTCGCGCACGAGCGTGGGCAGCGCCACGTTGAGCACGGTGGTGTCGAGATTCACGATCAGGATCGAGAAGCACAGCACCGCCAGCGCCGACCAACGGGCTCGGTGGCCCGAGGTCGGGCGCTCGTGGTGGGACACGGTCTCTTCGTACCGTTTTCGCCCTGGACCAGCTAGGGCTGAAGGTCACCGCCCTGCCGGCCGTGGCCGGCCGCCCTGCTACCCGGCCGGCCGGTCCGTCACCATGAGGGCCACCCCGGCGGGAGACTGCCGTCGGGCGGGTCGTTCTGCAGGACTCCTGGCGGAGCCCCCAGCGACGCCAGCAGCTGCGAGAAGTTGAGCCCGAAGGCGGTGGACCGGCCCTCGTGGTACACGCTGGCGGCCATGGCCTCGCCGTCACAGGAGGGGTCGGCCCATCCCGTCTCGATGCCGCTCGGACCCTCGTAGACGGTGCCGAGGGCGCTACCCGCCGTCACGGTCTGGCCGATCGACACCGTTGGGTTGATGTCCTCGGCGGCGTAGACCGCCAGCCCGTTGGCCGGTCCGTCGGTGAGCTTGTAACAGATGAAGGTGCCGCCGGGCCAGCCGCCGTTGGTCGTGGACTCGACCACGCCGTCACCCACGGCGTAGATGGGCCCGAACCCGCTGTAGTCCACCCCCTGGTCGATGCGCTCGGGGTTGAGGCCGCTCACGTCGCGCAGCGGGTTCGCGTAGGAGCCGGGTGTTGGATGGAAGTTGACCGGCGCGGGCGCCTGCTTGGCCGCCGCCGCGGCCGCTGCCGCTGCCGCGGCTTCTGCCATCGCCTCTTCCTCGGCGCGCTCTTGCGCCTCGCGCTGTGCCTCGGCCGCGGCCAGCAGCGCCTGCAGATTCCCCTGCACGCTCTTGAGCAGGGCGTTGTCGCTGTCGAGCGCCGCCTGTGCCGACTGGCGGTCGGCGTCGAGCTGCGTGACGGTGGCGGCGGCCTGCGCCTGTGCCTTGTCGAGCTCGTCGGTCGCGGCCTGCGTGCGCCGGACCGCGGCGTTGGCCGCGTCGATGGCGGCGTTGAGCCGGTCCCCGGCCAATCCCGTGTACTCCTCCTGGGCCGACAGGGTCGTCGCGTCCGACGAGAACAGCGCGAGTGCGGTTCCGCCGTCGCCGTTGTCCATGTAGCTGTTGATCGCGATGGACCGCAGGTTGGCCTCGGCGCGTGCTTCGTCCTGGCGGTCGGCGGCCAGCTCCGCCTGGGCGGCGGCCACCTGCGTGTCGAGGGTGTCGAGCTGGGCCTGGGCCCGGTTGGCGCTGGCGACGAGCTGCTGCACCTGCGCGCCGTCCTGCACGATCTTCTGCTGGAGGGCCGAGATCTGTTCCTGGTCCGAGCTGACGTCGGCGGCGGCTCCTTGCGCGACGATGCCCACGAACGCGGACGCGACGAGCACACCGGCGACGGTGCGCGCGACACCGGACCCGTGTCGCCGACTTCGAGGGGGTCCCTGGCCCCGGACCTCGCTGCCTGCGGACATAACGGGAGGACAAATTACCGCTGGCGTGCGCACGGCGGTGACAACTCGACAAAACACCACGCAACCTGGAGGTCCACGCGTCCGACCGGGTGTTCAGCCCGAGCGCGGCACCACCGGCGGCCCGCCGTTCGGGGTCAGCACCTCGATGCCGGCATGGGCCGCCGTGTAGCTCGAGCCGACCCCGAACACGAGCGCGTCGCCGACGGTGGCGATGCCGGACCAGCTCGGGGCCGGCAGCGGCAGCCGCGCCACCAGCTTGCCGCTGGCCGCCATCCGCACGTCGATCGCCTTGGCGACCAGCGCCGGGCCGTTGAAGGTGAGTCCCCCTGCCACCGTCGTCGGCGCGAACGAGGCGGCGCTGTTCGCCTGCCACACGACGGCACCGCTCCCGGCGTCGAAGGCGTGGACGGTGGGGTTCTGTGCGGGGGTGTCGCGCGGGTCCGAGGGATCGCACAGCTTCGGGCCGTTGGTCTCGAAGCGCCCGAAGTCCCCTACCCCGGTGGACCCGTAGACGCGACTGCCGTCGAACGCGGTCGTGGCCATGAACCCGCCCGCGAACCCACCGAACACCACGTTGGTCGCCCACCGGAGCTGACCGGTGCTCGGATCGAGCGAGTAGTACGTCCCGTCCTTGCTTCCCTCGCCCAGGAAGGTGGCCGCACCGCCGGCCGTCACCCCGGCGTTGGCGGTGGCACCGAAGTCGAAGTCGCATTGGTCGTCGTTCCGAGCCGGCCGGTAGACCCACGCCGGCGTGCCGTCGGCCACGTGCAGGGCGATGACCGACTCCGACAACGGCTCGCTGTTCGAGAAGTCGCAGTCGGCAGAGCCGAAGACGACGAGCCCGGCGGCGGGGAGGACCGTGCCCGAGGACCAGATGTTCCCGCAGCCGTCGTTGAGCACCTTGCCGTCGGCGTCGACGTCGGTCTGGTACTCCCAGATGGGGTCGCCCGTCGCCAGGCTGGCGCCGACGATGTAGCCGCGGTATCCCTTCGCCCCGTCCACGTCGACCCCGAAGATCACGGCGCCGTCGACGACGACCGGGGACGAGAAGATCCGCGCGCCGTCGTGGTCGGGATCGGGAGGTTGCTCCGGGCGTCCCGTGTAGTCGTGCTCCCAGAACACGGCGCCGGTCGCCGCCACCAGGGCATAGAGCGTGTACCCGCCGCCGAAGATCAGCAGTGCGGGACGGGTGGCGTCGGCGGGCTCGAACCAGGCCGACGAGGTGACGAGCCCTCCGTCCGAGGTGGTGTCGCGCGGCTTCTCGCCGGGGTAGGGGGTGACGGCGTCCTGCGAGTTGAGCCGAACCTTCCAGCGCAAGGTGCCGGTGGCGATGTCGAGCGCATAGAAGTAGTCGTCCCAGGAGCCGACGTAGACGGTGCCGTCGACCACCGTCGGCGTCGCGGTGACGGCGTCCCCGGTCGGGAAGAACCAGGCTTGGCGGAGCGTCCGCGCCGTGGTGGCGGTGAGGGTGGTCCGCCCGTTGAAGGTGTGCTGCGCGTCGTGGCCGTAGGTGGGCCAGTCCCACGGCCCGGGCACCGTGGGCGCTGGCATCGGCGCCACGGTGGAGGTCGGCGGCCCGCCGTTGGCCGCATCGGTCCGGCTGCAGCCGGCCACGAGCGTCGACGCAACGAGCGCGACGAGGACCCCGCGCGACGGCCAGCCGCGCCGGTTCGTCGGCCGGCGCGGAGCCGACGGGGCGGACGTGGTGGACAGGGCGGCTACCCGAATCCCGCGGTGGCCGTCGAGCCCGGCGGAGGCCCGACCGCGGGCGCGGGGTTCTCCGAGGGGCCCGACGCCGGCGGGACGACGGCACCCGACGGGTAGGGGCAGCGGGTCGTGGCCGGCACGCACACGGTGACGCTGGTGGGGAAGTCGAAGCCCCCCGCCACGGTCTGCGGCGTCGACGGCTGGCCCTGGTCGAAGGTGACACGCATCACCCGGCCCTGGTAGTCGGCGGGTCCGCAGCCGGTCAGGAACGACTTGCAGGTCACGTGGATGTCGACGAAGTACAGCGTCCCGTCCGGGGCGAAGGCCAACCCGAAGGGGTTGTACTGGTCCGGGCTCTTGCCCAGGTCGGCCAGCGCCGTCCCCGGCACCGAGCCCCGGCCGGCGACGGCCTTCCCCGCGTCGTCCACCCACACGATCCCCGGGTTGCCGATGTAGCTGCTCACCGCGAAGCAGTCGCAGGTCGGGTCCTTGGCGATGCCCGCGGGGAAGGCGAGTCCCTTGTAGAAGGTGGTGACGTGCACCGCCGAGCGCGGGTAGACGCCGCCCGGGCAGTCCGCCGCGCTGGACGGGAGCGAGGCGTGGTCGAAGCGGAGCACGCTGCCGGTGCCGACGTTGGGGACCAGGAGGTCGCCGTCGTCGGCGAGGGCCATGGTGCCGGGCTGGGCCAGTCCGCCCGATCCCCCCACGTGGTGGGGGCCGACCCCGCCCGTGGTGGGGCCGTAGACGATGCAGTACGTCGTGTAGTTGGGTGCGAACCACTCCACGAGGCGGCCGCTGCTCGGCGGCGGGAAGTCCCCCTGGGCGGTGGCGATGTCGTTGCCGAAGATGTTGCCGGCCTTGTCGATCGCGCAGCCGGTGTAGGTGCTCGTGTTGTTGTAGACGCCGTCGGGTGTCGGGGGGTTGTCGCCACCGACGGTCTGCCCGGGCATCGTGTACGGCCCCGGCACGTACAGGGTCTGGCCGCTGAAGGACCCGTCGGGCTCGTCGAGCTCCTCGCCGTCGGCGGGCTGCTTGTAGGGCTTGGTGCCGCCCGGGTTGTGCTGGTTCGGGAGGGTCGGGTCGTAGCCTCCGACGAAACGGCCGTCGGGGAGAACGCAGACCTGGCCGTTGAGGTCCCACGCCGGCAGCAGCTGCCCCTGTGCGCCGCTCGGCATCGACAGGAAGTCGACCTCTTCGTTCTGGTCCCAGTACACGAGGTACCCGGGGGTGCCGGTGACGCCGGCGGCCACGGTGGGGACGCTGTCGCCCGTCGGCGTGGTCGGGGCGGCGTGGGCCGGTGCGTCGTTCGACGAGTCGCCCGAGGCTGCGCACCCGGCGGCCAGGGGCGCGAGGAGCAGCGCGGCCGCCCACACCCCGGTGATCCCCCCCGCCCGACGCCGCATCGATCCCCCCTCCGAGTCGCTGACGGCGACGTCATGGTAGCGGGATACATTCGAGCGTGCCGGTCCGGTCCAAGGTGGGCCCGCCCGGGACACAGAGGCGCCATGTCGGGACCGAGTTTGGACACCGTGCGGCTCGGCGTGATCGGCGCCGGCAACATCGCGGATCTCAACGTCAGGGGGTACCTGGCCCATCCGCACTGCCGGGTGGAGGCCGTCTGCGACGTCGACGAGGCGGCGGCGCGGGACGCGGCGGCGCGCTGGGGCGTGCCGCGGGTCTACACCGACCTGGACCGTCTCCTCGCCGACGACGACATCGACGCGGTGGAGATCCTCACGCCCACCCATCTCCACCACGCCCACGTGCTCGCCGCACTCGAGGCGGGCAAGCACGTATCGGTCCAGAAGCCCGTCACGAACGCCGTCGACGAGGCCAGGGAGCTGGCGGCGCTGGCGGACGAGCGAGGCCTCGTCCTCCGTATCAGCGAGTGCTTCCTCCACTATCCGCCGCTCGAGCGCGCCCGCCAGCTCGTGGTCGACGGCGCCATCGGCACGCCGACGGGGTTGCGGATCCGGACGGTGGTGGGACAGACCGATTCGGCCTTCCAGGCCAACCTCCGGCCCGAGGGGTACGGCTGGCGTCTCGACGACCGCAGTCCGGGCGGCCACCTCTTCGACGACATGGTGCACAAGTACGCGATGGCGCGCTGGCTCGTGGGCCAGGACGTCGTCTCCGTCCAGGCCGTGGTCCGCCGCCGCGACCTCTTCTTCGAGCCCTGCGCGGTGATCTTCGAGTACGAGGACCCTTCACTGCTGGGTGTCATGGAGGTGCACTACGCCCCGTCGATGTGGCTTCGGTCGAGCTACTACGGCGCCGACGAGTTCTTCGAGATCCAGGGGGACGAGGGCTTCCTGTGGGTGACGCGCGCCACCGGCGAGCTCCTGGACCTCGCACCGGTCGTGCTCTACCGGGGGAAGGACAACCAGAAGTCGGTCACCGAGTTCACCGACGTCGACACCGACTGGGCGGCGGGCTTCGAGCGGTCATCCGCCCACTTCGTCGACGCGCTGCGTACAGGGTCGCCCGCGGTGATGTCGGCCGAGGACGCGATCAAGGTCCTGCAGCTGTGCTTCGCCGTGTACCAGGCCTCCGACACCCGCCAGCCCGTGGACCCGCGCACGATCACGGGGTCGGTCACCCCCAGCGGCTGGGGGCAGTGGTGAGCGCGTCGGCGACGGGCGCGGCGGTATGCGCGTCGGCGCTCAGAGCATTGCCGTGACGAAGTCGGGCAGCTCACCCACGATGCGGTGGGAGCCCGCCTGGGTGTCGTCCTCGATCAGCTCGACCACCACGTCGGCCACCTCGTCCGCGGAGAGCAGCGGCATGAACTCCCGCGCTTGTCTCGCCCAGGCCGCCTCCTTGGTCCCGTCGCCGGACTTCGCCAGCAACGGCGTGTCGACGAGGCCCGGGAGCACCGCGTTGACCCGAACGCCGTGGCTCCGCGCGAGACCCGCACAGGCGCGGGTGAACATCAGCACGCCGGCCTTGGTCGCGGAGTAGCCGGGTTCGTCCTCCAGGGGGAGGAGCGCGCCGATCGAGGCGATGTTCACGACCGTCCCGCCGCCGCGCGCCTGCAGGGGCTCGAGCGCCAGGCGAGTGCCCACGATCACGGCCGTCAGGTTTACCGCCACCTGCTGGGCGAGCAGCGCCGGGGCCGTGTCGGGCCACAGCGGCTCGCCGCAGACGATGCCGGCGTTGTTCACCAGGATGTCGAAGCCGCCGAACTCGCGTCCTGCGGCGGCGAGCATCGCTCCGAGGTCCTCGGTTCTGGTGACGTCGACCCTGGTGAACGCCGCCCTCCCGCCTGCGTTGGTGACGGCCTCGACGCTGCGCCGGCCGCCGTCCTCGTCGATGTCCGCGACCAGGATCGACGCTCCCCGCCGGGCCAGCGAGCGGGCGACGGCCGACCCGATGCCCGAGCCCGAACCGGTGACGACGGCAACCTTCCCTGCGATGTCCATCCGCCGAGGATATGGCGATACGTTGGGCGAAGTGCCGACATCGCCGACCCGGCGCCGCCGAATCCCCGGGGACCTGACGGTCGCCGCCGTCCCCTTCTACTTCGGCTCCATGGCCGTGGAGTACCTCTGGCTGCGCCGTCGCGCCCGGAGCAGGGGGCCCAGCGCGGGCGACTACGAGCGCCGCGACACCCTCGCCAGCCTGGCCATGGGCGTGGGCAGTCTGGTTGCGCCACTGGTGGTGCCCCGGCTGCTCAGACCGTTCACCCCGGGCCGGGGCCGCTTCGGCAAGGTGCTGGTCGCCGCCGCGCTCGGGGCGGCGGCGGTGACGACCGCGGCCGACGTCGTCGCCCGCCGGGCCGAGTCGGGCGCAGAGGGCGGGTCCGGTCCCGCCGGCGAGGGCGGCTCCCCCGGCGACGGCGGTGCCTCCGCCGCCGGCGGTGCCACCGGTGGTGGCCGGCACCCGGTGGCCGAGCGGGCGCGGCAGGTCGCGAGCGTCGGTGGGGTGGCTGCTGTCGCCGCCGCCGGCCTCGCGGTGACGACCGCCTGGGCGTCCGCCACCACGCCCGAGCGGCTGTGGCGGCGACGGGTCCTCCCATCGCTCGGCTCCGGTCCGTGGGCGCTGGCCCTGGCCATCGCCGGGTGGGACTTCGTCTACTACTGGAACCACCGGTTCATGCACGAGAGCCGGTACATGTGGGCGGTCCACGTGGTGCACCACTCGAGCGAGCACTACAACCTGTCCACCGCGCTGCGCCAGCCCGTGGCCGACGCGCTCGGTACCTCCATCCCCTACGGCGCGCTCTGCCTGTTCGGGATCGCACCGGAGCTCGTGATGACGGCCCGCGGCGTCAACCTCCTGTACCAGTTCTGGATCCACACCGAGGCCATCGGGCGGCTCGGCCCCGTGGAGACGGCCTTCAACACGCCGTCGCACCATCGGGTGCACCACGGCTCGAACCGCCAGTACCTCGACCGGAACCACGGGAGCATCCTCATCGTCTGGGACCGGCTCTTCGGCACGTTCGAGCCCGAGGGTGAGCGCGTCGTCTACGGGCTGACCAGCAACATCGGGACCTTCGACCCGGCGCGCATCGCCACCCACGAGTACGCCGACATGCTGCGCGACGTCGCCGCCTCGAGGACCTGGGCCGACCGCCTGTCCTTCGTCGTGCGCGGCCCGGGGTGGGCGGGGCGGCGCCGGGCCGAGCTCGAGGCGGTCCAGGTCCCCACCCGTGCGGACGACGGGCTGGCGGCGATGGGCGTCGCTACGCCAGCCCGCTGACGGTGCCGTCGGGGGCGAGGTCCAGGCCCCGAAAGCGCGCCGCGGACGGCAGGCCCGGCATGGTGGAGATGTCGCCGGCGAGCACGGTGACGTAGCCGGCGCCGGCGGAGAGGCGAAGCTCGGCGACCGGCAGCGTGAACCCGCTCGGTGCTCCCAGCAGCCTGGGGTCGTGCGACAACGACAGGTGGGTCTTGGCCATGCACACCGGGAGCCGGCCGTAGCCGTCGGCCTCCAGGCCGGCCAGGGTCGCGGCCGCCGACGGGGACCACTCGACCCCGCCGGCCCCGTAGATGCGGGTGGCGATCGTCGCCACCTTGTCCGCCACCGCGGCGTCGCGGGCCACGAGCGGGCGGAGCGTGCTCGGCCGGTCCGCCGCCTCGACCACGGCCGCGGCCAGCGCCTCGCAGCCGGCACCGCCGGCGGCGAACCCGTCGTGGACCGCGCCGGCTGACGCCCCGGCGTCTTGCGCCTCGGCCACCACCAGCGCGATCTCGGTGTCGGTGTCGTCGGGATGGCGGTTGACGGCCACCACCGTGGGGATCCCGAAGGCGAGCATGGTCCCCACGTGGCGGCGGAGGTTGGCGCAGCCGGCGCGCACCGCGGCGGGGTCGGGCCGGTCCGCGTCGCCGCCGCCGTGTTCGCGCAGGCAGCCGACGGTGACGACCACGACCGCGGCGTCGGGTCCCCGTCCGAGCAGCGGCGACTTCAGGTGCACGAACTTCTCGGCGCCGAGCTCTGCGCCGAACCCGGCCTCGGTGACGACGTACTCGGCCCGGGCCAGGGCGAGGCGATCGGCGACCACGGACGAACAGCCGGGGGCGATGTTGCCGAAAGGGCCGGTGTGCACGAGCACCGGGGTGCCCTCCGAGCTCTGCAGCAGGTTCGGTGCATACGCCTCGCGCAGGAGGACGGCCATGGCCCCCGCCACCTGGAGGTCGCCGGCGGTGAGCGGGGTGCCGTCCCCGCGGCGCGCCGGCACGATCGCGGCGAGCCTGGCCCGCAGGTCGGGGAGGTCGCGGCAGAGGGCCAGGATCGCCATGACCTCGCTGGCGGCGGCGATGTCGAACCCGCTGTCACGCGCCGGCCCGTCGCCGGCGCCCAGCCCGACGCGCACGTGCCGCAGGCTCCGGTCGTCCATGTCGACCACACGGCGC
>Ga0187770_10001322_pt1 | contig 13075 bp, 9 predicted proteins | sample 0116_SJ02_MP02_2_FD_133154 | JGI IMG/M metagenome (GOLD analysis project Ga0187770, IMG submission 133154) | Tropical peat soil microbial communities from peatlands in Department of Meta, Colombia - 0116_SJ02_MP02_20_MG | ecosystem: Environmental > Terrestrial > Soil > Wetlands > Peat | place...
GGCGCGCCGGATTCGTAGGCAATCACCTGCTGTGTACGCAGCGCAATGCGAGCTGCCTGCTCGGTGGGAAGAGCGAGGGCTTCGTCGTAGGAATTGGTGTGCAGCGACTGCGTTCCGCCGAGCACCGCGGCCAGCGCCTGAATTGCGGTGCGCACAATGTTGTTTTCCGGTTGCTGCGCGGTCAGAGTCGAGCCTGCTGTTTGCGTGTGGAAGCGCAGCATCCACGACCGCGGATTCTTCGCTTTGAAGTGCTCACGCATGATGCGGGCCCACATCCGGCGTGCCGCGCGGAATTTCGCAACTTCCTCCAGAAAATTGCTGTGCGCATTGAAGAAGAACGACAGCCGGGGCGCGAACTGGTCCACATCCAGGCCGGCTTTGATTGCCGCTTCGACATAGGCCATGCCGTTGCCCAGGGTAAAGGCGACTTCCTGGACGGCGGTCGATCCCGCCTCGCGCATGTGGTAGCCGGAAATCGAAATCGTGTTCCACTCGGGCACGTTCTCATTGGCCCAGGCAAACATGTCGGTAATCACGCGCATAGCCTGCTGCGGCGGATAAATGTAGGTCCCGCGCGCGATGTATTCCTTGAGCACATCGTTCTGCACCGTACCCGAAAGTTGCCGGATATCCGCGCCCTGCCGCCGCGCCACCGCCACGTACAGCGCCAGCAGAATCGACGCCGTCGCATTGATAGTCATCGATGTAGAAATCTTGGTCAGTGCGATGCCCGCAAACAGCCGCTCCATATCCTCGATCGAATCGATCGCCACGCCCACCTTGCCCACTTCCCCCGCGGCCAGCGCGTGGTCTGAATCCATCCCGATCTGCGTCGGCAAATCGAACGCCACCGAGAGCCCCGTCGTCCCGTTCGCCAGCAAATACTTGTAGCGCTTGTTCGATTCCTCGGCGTCGCCCATGCCCGCATACTGCCGCATGGTCCACAGCCGCCCTCGGTACATCGTCGCCTGCACGCCGCGCGTGAACGGATACTCTCCCGGATACCCCACCTCGCTCTCATAATCCGATCCCTTAAGATCCGCTGGCGTATACAGCGGGTTCACCGGAATGTGCGAAGACGTCTCCACCTCCGCTACGTGTTTCTCATGCGCAGTTTTGATTCTATCTGCCATAATTAAAGTTCGATTGTGCCGTTTTCGTTCCGAACCCCAAAAGTTTCGTCATTCCGTCTCTAACGACGCTGCCGGTGGCAAGCGATTTTTGGCCCAGACCTCGGCGTGGGCGTCTAGGGGGTTGACCTAGCGCCATTTCGCTCTCACCAGAAGAGCCCACCTCACCGCGCCCCGCCTTTCCCCTTCTGCCGCACCCTCCAGAACGAGCTCGCCCCGAACCAGGCAAACGTCACTGTGAAGAAAATTGCAACCACCACGCGCCCTATCCCCGCCCGCCCGGCCTCATATTTTGCATACTCTTTCGCCGAGGCAATCCCGCCACTGGCTGCCATCACCAGGAAAATAAGCCCCGTCACCTCCAGCCATAACTGATGCAGCACCCGTCCGAAGGCACGGGCCGTGGTGGATACGGCGCTGGTCGCTGCCCGCACCGTCCAGCTGCGCTTGATCTGCTGCGCCGCCACCCGCGCCACCACCCCTAACTTTTGTGCCGTAGAAACCTTGCTCACGGCCTCGATTTTAACAGCCTGGGGCGCTACAATGACGCAAACCTGTATCCACGAGCGAACCTGTTCAATGGCCGCAGGCATCCAAGTGGTAGTGTCACGTTCGAGCCAGAAAGACAACGATCGGGGGAGCATGTGGACCAGCAACTGAAACAACTCATGAAAGAACTCGGCGAAGCCATCAACGAGTCTCTCTCCGACTCCGAGCAGATCGCCGAAGTCGTCTCCCGCATCAAAGAGGGCGGCTACGACATTTTCCTGGTCCTTGAAGCCACCATCGGTGTGAGCAAACAGGGCGAAAAATCCTCCGACAAGACTTCCCTCGTCACCACCCTCTCCACCAACCCTGAATTCAAAATCAGCGACGCCGATCTCAAGTTCCTCAAATCTCTGCGCATCAAGATCGAAGAAGAAAAGTAGTCATGTGGTGACAGCCTCCCTTCGACATCGCTCAGGGCAGGCTCTCGGCTGTCCCGGCAGGAGCGAAGCTTGGCCGGATCTTTCCAAATCTTGACGCTTCCCCTCGCCCACTCAATACCCGATCCGGGAACCGGACACGCGGCAACTTTCCGCCCTGTGCTACCATCTACTGTTTTTCTGGGGTGGTTCCGTGAAAGACACTCTCGGGGTTCTTCTTGCCGGTGGCGCTGGAGAGCGCCTTTATCCTCTTACCCGCGACCGCGCCAAGCCCGCCGTCACTTTCGGCGGAATGTATCGCATCATCGACATCACTCTCTCCAACTGCCTCAACTCCGACCTGCGCCGGGTCTACATCCTTACCCAATACAAAGCGCTTTCTCTGAACCGCCACATCCGCGAAGGCTGGAACATCCTGGGCCGCGAAGTCGGAGAGTTCATCGAAGTCCTTCCGCCCATGAAGCGGGTGAGCGATCAGTGGTATCAAGGCACAGCCGATGCGGTGTACCAGAACATTTATTCCATCGGCTCCGAGCAGCCCAAGCACGTCCTTATCCTCGGCGGCGATCACATCTACAAAATGGATTACGGCAAGATGATGAAGCAGCATCTCGATTCCGCTGCCGACATCACTCTCGCCACCATCCAGATCGATCCCGCGGAGACTTCCCGCTTCGGCGTAGTCGATGTCGATAAGGATGCCCGCATCAATGGCTTCGAGGAGAAGCCCGCCAAGACTGAACTGCGTTCTCCCTGGAACCCTGAGAAAGTTGCTGGCTCCATGGGCGTATACCTCTTCAATGCCGACGTCCTCATCCCCGTCCTGCTCAAAGACGCCGAGGACCAGGGCTCCAGCCACGACTTCGGCAAAGACATCCTGCCCAGGATGGTCAACGACTATCGCGTCTTCGCCTACGACTTCGTCGACGAAAACAAGAAAGAAGCTCACTACTGGCGGGATGTAGGCACGCTCGAGGCCTACTACGAAGCCAACATGGACATCGTCTCGGTCTCTCCTATTTTCAATCTCTATGATCAGGAGTGGCCCATCCGCACCCACCAGCGCCAGTATCCGCCCGCCAAGTTCGTCTTCGCCGAAAAGGAACGCATGGGCACGGCGCTCGACTCCATCGTTTCTAACGGCTGCATCGTCTCCGGCGGCATCGTCAAGAACTCCATCCTCTCGCCCGACGTCCGCGTGAACTCCTACTCTGAAGTCGACCAGTGCATCCTGTTCTCGCACGTCGCCGTGGGACGCCATTGCCGCATTCGCCGCTGCATCATCGACCGCAACGTCCATCTCCCGGAAGGCACCACCATCGGCTACGACACCGAAGCCGACCGCTCCCGCTATTTCGTCACCGATAGCGGCATCACCGTCGTCACCCGCGACTATTCGCTCTTCGAGAACCCCGTGACGGTCGACTACTTCACCAGCGAGTAACGAGGAGGGGCGAACGCAGCCGTGCGAAGGCACGAGTCCCTTCCACCTCCAGCCGAATTCCGGGAAGAAGCCATGGACGATCAGCGAGCGGAAGAGCGGCTGACTGGCGGTGCCGAAGTTGGGACATCCGTAGTAATTGGAGACTCTACACTAAACGTAAGGATGGTAGGGGCGCGTAGATAGATTTGCCCCGACGCTCCTCGCACCGCATCCTGCAATTGAGTCTTAGACCCTAGTTCATAAATCTGACCTGCGATTTCCAGTCTTATCAGACGTATCGTCAGCGTGCCACCCGAGCGCCCCTTGGCACCATTGTCAGCCAATCCTAAGATGGCCATCGCGCCCCTCCGCGCCAGGACTTGTCCGCCCGCCACCAGGGGATCGGCCAACATCGCCATGACGGGCTGGTGCAGTCCAATTCTGCTGGAGTCGATGGTTTCAACGTTAGCGATGTGAATTGCCGTTCCCTGGGGGATCACGACCAGGGATCGGACCATGGGAGGAATCTTGAGCGGCACCCGACGAGGCGCTTCGGGCGCAATAATCTGTTGCATCAAGGTAGAGTTGGTCCTCAAGAAGTTTGCGTCTCCAGAATACGTGGCCTTGATGAGGTGGGCGCCGAGCGGAAGCCCGCTCGTCGTGTACGAAGCCATCTGGTTGGAAAGCATGCCTGTTCCCAAGAGATGTTCATCGGCGTAAAAGCTTACCGTCCCGCCGGGAGTGCCCTCGGCCTCTGGCACAATTGCGGCCGTAAAAGTGACTGGCAAATTTGCCACAGCCGGCGACGCGCTCGAAACCAAGCGTGCACTGGCAAGTGCCGGGATAACTGTTAAGCTCCCGTTAACAAAATGAAGCCGGTAGGTGTGTTTCTTCCCTTTCACTTCACCGCTGCCCGGTCTGATGTAGATGGGATACTTATCCGGAGGGCTGCCCTTAGCCGCCGGCGAACAAAGCGCCGGGCTGAGCGTTGATTCCACTACATCCCCTCGCGCCGGCGAGCCCATATTGAACGTCAGCGCCGGATCGGCCGCTCCATACGCGCGCTGTTTATTATCCGCGGTCACGGTCAGCAACGGCCGGTAAGAATAGTAGGCTGCCAAAATGAGGCCGATGAGAATCAGCGAGGACCCAACCCACGCCCCCAGCGGAAAGTGCTGATCCTTGGGCCTTGGCCCAGCCTGTGGATCCAGCGGGATCTCCGCGGGCGGCTGAAAAATGTCATGATCGTAAAAAGCGAGGATTCCCAAACACCACCAGAACGCACACCACAGAGCCAGAACGATATGGGTTTTATCCAAGGTCGACGGGGTTAGAAAAAGAACCATTCCCGCCACCAGCGAAGCCGCAAAGACAGTACCGGCGAGGCCCACGGGGCCAAGTTTCTTGCGCATGGCGGCGAACCCACCCAGCGCCACGAACAACGCAGAAGCCAGTACCAGCGCTCCGTCGATGCGATTTTGCGAGTTGGGAATCTCGCGGCCGACTTCTTCCGCCCACTGCGGCGGGTTGCCCAGCGGGTTCGGGTTCTGCAGGCGCCGTTCGACTTTACAGTTAGCCTCCGAGTGCGTCGCGCCAGCTACCACCAGCCCAGCCTCAGCGGCCACTTTACCCGGATCGGTTATCGCTTGCCCGGCATCGGCGATCGCTTGCCCGGCATCGGTGATCGCCTGCCTCGGGTCGTCGATCACTTGCCCGGCATCCGCTAACATGTTCCCCGCGTCGGCTACAGCAACCATGCCAACCATGAGAAGCACAACCGCGCCCGGCCCCACCAAAGCCAGAGCATTCCGCAGTAGTCGTTTGGATGCCCCCAATATCCACAGATAGGTTATCCCGCCGAAAAAGAAAGTAAGCAAAATGCCAAGACGGGCAACCTGGAAAACTCCCTCGTCGGCCGCTCTATCCAGAAGGGAATGCGCAACACTGACAATCGCCACGAACACGGCAAACCTGAAAATCCTTGGCCAAAGTTTCTTTTCGTCGCGGTGTTCATGGCCGGAATGTTCAATCTCACGCAGAAGCAACTCGGTGATGTGTTCCAGGAAGAAGTACAACACTGTGGCCACCACCAGGATCTTTACTGCTTCAGTGGTTAGGCGCTGCCACATTGTGTTACCTTGCCCAATCGCATCCAGCAAAAGCCAGATCCCGTGACACATCAGGAAGCCAAAGGCAGCGCCAATACCGGACCCTATCGGAAGTTTCCACTCCCGCGGTATTTTGAAATCCCACACGCTTGCGATAACCCGCCGCGCGGACCCTGGCGAAAGGCGGCCCAAGCCCGGCCTCACCTCCGGCGGAGCGGCAAAACTAGCGCGTGGAGAAGGAACAGCCGCGGTCGCGGTTTGATCCAAGACACTTTGATCCGCTACATAAGGCACGGCGGCAAAAGTTGTCAGCCCGACTGCCCAATGCTGGGCTGCCAACACCCGGTGGATCTTTTTCGCCAGGTAAGCGCTGATGGCGAATAACAAAGCTAACTCCAGACCCCGGTCGATAAGGCACAGGAAAGTGGCAAACAGCAGCCAGAATCCCACCCAGCCTTTGCGCATGCCTACCGACGGCGCGGTCTGGCGCACGAAATCTGCAACGCGATTGGGCCACTGGAATTTCCATATCAGAGCGTAAAAAGGAATGAATTGATAAGCAACCGCTTTCCGCGGGCTTACGGGATAGTTGGGCTGCGACTCGGCCAGGATCTGGTGAAGGCGGTAAACCGTCCAGAGCCAGTATCCCCAGCCGCCTAGATAGGCAATCACTGAAACCAAAAACGCAGCAACTCCCGCCGACGCAAGAAACGGGACCAGGATCCCAGCGCACAGTTCAAACAGGAGGACAGTTCCAGCAATCAGAAAACCCAACCAGACCCGCGGAAAAACTCTTTCAGAACGAATTGCACTGGATGCTGGAGGTGGGGAGGGAGGAGTAAAGTTGGACGGCGCTGCATTCACAACTCACCACACAAGCAAAAGATAAGGCCAAAACGTTACTTGCACGACCATTCATTGTCAAGCGCAAATGTGCCCTCGTCTACCTCCTCGGGAAGTGGGTAATGGTGCAGCTTGATTGTCATCCTGAACAAGCGTTCTTTGCGCAGCGAAAGGATTCGGGCGAGCCGCGCGAAGCAGCCTGCCCTGAGTAAGCCGGAGGGTCGCGTCCTTTGCGACGCAATCATCGCGCGTTGGGCTCGCTTCCTTACAAACTGGCCCACTGCCGGGAAGTTGGGGCACACCCAGCAGTTCGTTTGCTGCACTAAATCCCGACCGTCTCCCACTGCTACAATGCCCTGTTTCTGATAACTTGCACACGCGCCGTCAGCCTGCGAACTTACGGGACTACATCCGCGTACTGTCTTGTGGAGTGGTGTTTTGGTGTCTAGCTGTCCCTGATACGAATCTCAGTTGCACCGTGTTCCGGGGAGCTCAGGTTTGGAAGACATCCAGGTAGTTGCGATGCTGGTCCGCCGCTGCGTTGCCGGCGACGCTGCTGCCTGGGAAGAAATCGTCCAGACTTACCACCGGCGTATCTATAACATCTGCTACCGCTTCGCGGGCTCTTCCGACGACGCCCAAGACCTTACCCAGGAAGTTTTCATCAAGATGTATCGCACACTCGTCAGCTACGACAGCTCGAAGGGAGCATTTGTCACCTGGGTCACCACCATCACCCGCAACCTGCTGGTCGATCATTTCCGCAAAACCAAGCAGGACCGCATTACCGACTCGCTCGACGCCGCATCGTCCGCGCATGAGGACGCCCAACCGCTGAGTGAGCAAATTCAGGACCAATCCGCGCCCCCCGACGCCCACGTACGCCGCCGGGAGGTCGGAGAGAGCGTTCACGCCGCTCTTGCCAAGCTCTCCCCGGAGCTTCGTGAGGCAGTGATTCTAAGGGACTTACAGGATTTTGACTATCGTGAAATCGCAACCGTTTTGAAGGTTCCGGAGGGAACGGTGAAATCTCGAATAAATCGTGGCCGCGCGGAACTTGCCCGGCTCTTACAACGTACCTATAGGCAGGTGATGTGATGCCAGACAACACCAGTAACGGAATGCAGTGCCACGAGTTTGACAGCCTGCTCAGCGACGCGCTCGATGGCGTCCTGACCGGCCTGCAACTCGAACGCTTCCAGGCCCATTCGCGGAGTTGCTCCGCGTGCGGGCCGCTGCTCGCCGAAGTCGAGGCGGGCCGCAACTGGCTGAAGGATCTCACGGAGGTGGAGCCTCCAGCCAGCCTGGTCACCAATATTCTGGCATCCACAACGGGCGTTGACACCCAACGCCTGCGGGTGAACGTGTCCGCGCCGCAGCCGCGTGTTGGCTGGCTGGGCGCTTCGTGGTGGGAACGTGCGCAAGCCTGGGCCTCGGGCTGGGTTTCGGAAGCTGTCCAGCCCATTTGGGGCACAGTCCGGCAGCCGCGCTTTGCCATGTCGTTTGGCATGGCGTTCTTCTCGCTGTCGGTAGCTTTGAGCGTGCTCGGCGTGAAACCCGCCGATCTGCGCCAGGTGAGCTTGCGGCCGGCTGCTATACGGCACACGTACTACAATACGCAAGCCCGCGTCGTCCGCTACTACGAAAACATCCGGCTCGTCTACGAGGTGGAATCGCGGGTGCGCGAACTCAAGCGCAACGTCGCGCCCGCCGAACCCGCACCGGAAAAGAAAGACCACAAGAACGACACAACACAACAGCCCGAGCAGAAGCAGGAGCGCAACTACAGCCAGACCGACAATCATCTCATTCTGGCCGGCGCTCCCCTGGGTCCGTCTGTAAACGATCTGCCTGTAGTGTCGGTGACCACGTACAGGAGGTTCGTATGAACTGCTCAACTCACAACGATATTGCCGCCGTGGCATTCTGCCGCACCTGCGGCAAACCGCTCTGCGGCACTTGCACGCGCGACGTTCGCGGAGTGATCTACTGCGAGCCCTGCCTGGCAGCCCGTTTGGAAGCCACTGCCCCGGCAGCCGGATTCGTGCCTCCCTCCGCCGTGTATCCGCCAATGGGAGCGCCCGTGGCGCTTGCGCGCAGCTCCGGCCCCAATCCCGCCGTCGCCGGCATCCTCGCCGGATTCTTTCCCTTCGGCGTTGGCGCCGTTTACTGTTCGCAGTACGCCAAGGGACTGGCACACCTGCTCATCTTCGCCCTGCTCATGTTCGCCGCCAATCACACCGAGGAGTGGGACTTCCTGTTCGTCTTGGGCGTCGTCTTCTTCTGGATCTACCAGGTTATCGATGCCGTGCGCACCGCCCGCGCTCTGCAGGAGGGTCAGCCCGCGCCCGATCCCATGGGCCTGGGCCAGAGCTTCAGCATGGGCGAGAAGTTTGATAGCGGCAAAGTTCCCATCGGCGCCGTGGTTCTCATCGGCCTGGGCGTGCTCTTCCTGCTGCACACCATGGGAATCATGGAACGTGGCTTCGACCGCTTCTGGCCGCTGATTCTCGTTTTCCTCGGCGCCTGGATGTTTTACCGCCGCGTAGAGCGTTCCCGTCGAACCTGCAACTGCGGACGCTGCAGTACACGCTGGCTGATGGGCCCTGCGATGGTGCTGACGACCGGCGTCTTGTTGCTGCTGCAGAGCCTTGACATTGCCGAACTTGACCGCACCTGGCCCGCCTGGCTTCTAGTCGTCGGCATCGTCAAACTGTTGCAGAGCAGCGCCTCGTCGGCCGGACACATCGGCCCGCTGCCCCCGGCGCCGCCTTCCGTCGCGCCGCCGCAACCGCCACCCTCTTCCGATCCATCTTCTTCAAATCAAGGAGCAACGCCCCCTTCCGGGGAGGTCCGCCATGTCTAACCCAGTGCAACATCCAGTTCAAGCGCCCCAGCCTATTCCACCGCGCCATCGGCGCCGCTCCTTTGCCGGACCGCTTGTCCTGATTGTCCTCGGCATCGTCTTCCTGCTGGGCAACTTGCACTGGCTGTCCTGGGCGCGCCTGGGAACTCTGTTCGCTCACTACTGGCCCGCACTGTTGATTCTCTGGGGAGTCATCAAGCTCCTCGAGTATCAGCAAGCCCAGCATGACGGCGTTCCTGCCCGCGGCATCGGTGCCGGCGGCGTTTTTCTGGTCATCGTCATCGTCGTCTGCGGACTCATCTCCACCCAGGCCTCGCGCTTCAACTGGGGTGAACTCCGCGACAACATAAACATCGACGACAGCGACTTGGATAACATCTTCGGCGAAACCTACAACTTCGACGACCACCTCGAACAGGACATACCGCCCGCCGTGACCAGCCTGCGCGTCAGCGACGATCATGGCGCCGTCCGAGTCACGGCAGCCGAGGATAACAAAATCACGGTCGTCATCCGCAAGCGCGTCGGGGCCCAAAGCCAGAGTGACGCCGACAAGTACAACGGACACACCAAACCGACGCTCACCACAAGCGGTGGGCTGTTAACCCTCGACGCCAAGACTCAAGCCGCCGGTGACCACTCCATACAAAGCGACCTCGATATCTCCATTCCCCGCAAGATGGCGCTGCAAATAAGTTCGCGACGAGGCGATATTTCAGTGACTGGCCGCGATGGCGAAGTCGAGATCAACAACCAGCACGGCGACGTTTCCGTGGAGGACATCAACGGCAACGTGAGACTCACTCTTGAAAAAAGCTCCGCTAAGGTCGAGCAGATCACCGGCGACGTCCACATCGGCGGCCGGCTCAATGAAGTCTCCGTCACCGACGTCAAAGGCGGCGCCCAGTTCGAAGGCGAATTCCAGGAGAGCGTCAAGCTCGCCCGCATCAGCAAGAGCGTTGCCTTCAGATCTTCCCGCACCGACATGGAGTTCTCCCGCATCGATGGCGATCTCGACCTTGACTCCGACGACCTCCACGCCGACCAGCTCACCGGTCCGGTCCACCTGACCACGCGCTCCAAGCAAATCCGTCTGGAAGCGGTCTCCGGCGATGTCCGCTTACAGGATGAAAACGGCGGCATCGAAGTCGCCATGCGCTCACTCGGCAACGTGCAGATCGACAGCCGCAAGGGCGACATCCACCTGAGCGTGCCCGACAAGGCTGGCTTCCACGTCGACGCTCGCACGCGCGACGGTGAAATCCAGTCGGACTTCCCCGAGTTGAAGATTGACAATGGCGACCATGAATCGAAGGCCAGCGGCAGCGTCGGCAACGGCGCCTCTCACATCGTGCTCAACAATGAGCACGACGGCATCGAGATTCGCAGAGCTGCAACAACCAAGAGCGGCGCCCCCGTCGAAGGCGTCTCCGGTGGAATCCCAGGCCCGCCGAAACAAACTAGGCCCGCCCGGTCCCTGCCGCCGCCCAAGGCGAAAGTTGAGCCGACCGAGAACTGAATGAACGGACTGGGCATTCGATCTGTCTGGTGGGCATGCGCGGTGCTCGGGGTCGCGGTGGCCTGCCTAGTGTGGCTCTATCGGCCCGATCTCGCCATTAAGGCCGGAACCGCCTCGACCAGCCAGACCCTTTGTGGCGAAATCTTCGTCTCGGGACTCGACGCCAATCGCGTCTTCGCCGAAGAGGTCCGGCCTAAACGCGGAATGCAGATCCTGATCAAGCGGCTGCGCTATACCGTGCACTCTCAGCGCCAGCAGGTGGTGACAACCTGGGCCGGTCACTTTGCCGGCGTCGCGACTTATCGCAAGGGCTATGGCTGCACCCTGGGAGAGGCCAAAGCCGATGCGCTGGGCGCTCCTTCCAATTTACCTGGCGCGGCGCTTTCGGAAAATCCGGCAACGCCAATCGCACCAGTCAATACCAAGCTGAGCGAGGCGCTGGACCGGGCATTCGCCGAGTCCCCGCAGCCGCCGTATCGGCGCGTGCGCGCCATCGTGGTCATGCGCAGCGGCAGAATCGTTGCCGAACGCTACGCGCAGGGCATTGGGCCAGACACCCCTTTGCTCGGCTACTCGGTCAGCAAGTCCGTGATCAACGCACTGACCGGCATTCTGGTCGGCGAGGGCAAGCTCAACCTGTATGCGCCGGCACCCGTGGGCGCATGGAGTTCTCCCTCCGACCCCCGCCATTCCATCACCCTGGACCAACTGCTGCGTATGACCAGTGGATTGGATCTGGAGGAAAACGACAGCGGCTTCGATCCCGTTTCGCGCATGATGTTCTGCGAGCGCGATATGGCCGCGTACGCCGAGAAGGCCAGACTGAGATCGAAGCCCGGCCAGACCTGGGAGTACACCAGCGGCAATACCTTGATTGCTTCCGCCATCCTAAGAGATGCCGTGGGCGGACATGCTGCGGATGTATTGCGCTTCGCTCACAGCCAACTCTTCGATCCTGTAGGCATGCAGCACGTCACCATGGAGTTCGATGATACCGGCACTCCCATCGGGTCCACGCGCATCTACGCATCGGCGCGAGACTGGGCCCGCTTTGGTGAACTCTATCTCAACGACGGGGTCGTCGACGGTAAGCGCATTCTCCCCGAAGGTTGGGTTGCCTACTCGACCCGGCCCACACTGGACAGTGCCTATGGCTCAGGCTTTTGGGTCAACGCCGGGCAATCCGCCGATGCGCGGGGCCGGGTGCGGGCGGGCATGCCAGCCGATGCCTATTTTGCCTCCGGCAATTTCGGACAACGCATCGTCATCGTTCCTTCGCAACAACTCGTGATCGTGCGATTCGGAGCTACCATCGACCCTCCCGACTTCGACATTCAGGGGCTGATCCGGCTGGTGGCTGACGTCCTCGCCGCTCGGTGACCTTCCAACACATCCGTCATTAGAGCGGTTCTCGAGTTGCCGTATGGGGAAGCCGGGAACGGGAAGGGCCCGGCTTCAGCCGTGCCGCCCGGGCCTGGCAACGGGCTCCGGCTTTAGCCGCTGAGGGTACGCACTCTACACCATCACGAGAACCGCCCCAGAGTTCATAAACCTCGGTCGAAGCTGGATGAGGCACCCCCGTGGCTAAAGCCAGCCGCCTAGAAGAGCCTGTGACGCAGGCTGGAAGCCCTGCTCCACCCTCCGTGGCAGTCCCGCTTCTTTGCCTTCCACCCCACCATCTGCGAAACTGATCTCTGCCCGCTGAGAACTGAGAACTGCCCCATGGGCCGCATTCACGTACTTCCCGAGCATGTCGCTAACAAGATCGCCGCCGGCGAGGTGGTGGAGCGCCCTGCCTCGGTGGTGAAGGAACTGCTGGAGAACGCGCTGGATGCGGGCGCAACCCGCATCAAGATCAGCGTCGAGGCCGGCGGCAAGAAGCTGATTCAGATCACCGACAACGGCTGCGGCATGGTGCGCGACGACGCCATGCTGGCCTTCGAGCGCCACGCGACATCCAAAATCAAGGACGCCGAAGACTTGCTGAGCGTGGCCACGCTGGGTTTTCGCGGCGAGGCGCTGCCTTCGGTTGCATCGGTGTCACGCCTGCGGCTGGAGACATGCGCCACGGCAGAGTCGAGGGGAAAACGGTCGGCAGAAAAAAACTCTGCCGGAACCATCCTCGAGATCAATGGCGGCAAGATGGCGCGCGTCGAAGAAGCCGGCCTGCCCGAGGGAACGTCGATCACGGTGCGCGACCTCTTCTTCAATACCCCGGCGCGGAAGAAATTCTTGAAGGGGGAGTCGACCGAACTGTCCC
>Ga0187770_10001323_pt1 | contig 13074 bp, 11 predicted proteins | sample 0116_SJ02_MP02_2_FD_133154 | JGI IMG/M metagenome (GOLD analysis project Ga0187770, IMG submission 133154) | Tropical peat soil microbial communities from peatlands in Department of Meta, Colombia - 0116_SJ02_MP02_20_MG | ecosystem: Environmental > Terrestrial > Soil > Wetlands > Peat | place...
ACAGACTCCCACGGAAGATGCCTCTTGACCGATCGACAGATGGATAAATCCCGGGATCTTACCAGCCGCAAACAACTCGCCAGCCAATGTTTCGAAATGGCGGATGGTCACCATGGTCCGGTATAACGCCAGTAAGGTTCTTGGATCGTCACTCATGAGAACCTTCCTTTCATTCTTTCAGCAGCACCTTATCGTTCCATCCATGCTTATCTGGATGGCGCCAAAACACAAAGACCCAGGGCTTCTTCTTTCCCGACGCTTTCTCCCCGGTGAGGGATAGTTGGATTAAAGTAAACGGTGTCTCCTTCCTTAAGAAGATAAGTTTTATTTCCATAGATAAGTCTAATCTTCCCTTTTAAAATATATACCATTTCTTCTCCTTCGTGTTCGAAGAGCTTTTGGACATGACTTCCAGGAGGGTATTTGATGATAAATGGTTCCATGATTTTCCTTTTCTTCTTATAGGCCAGTGACTCGTAAGAGAATCCAATATTAGAACCTGGGCCTACGACTTTCTTTCTTTGGCCCCTTCTTACCAAGATGAGGTCCTGATTTTCTTCGCTGCTTTCGTCTAACAAAGTGGATATACTGACGCCCAAGGCTGATGCAATTTTAGCGAGGCTGGCGATAGAGGGAGAAGTGGCATGGGTTTCAATCTTGGAGATAAAAGCTTTGGAAAAACCGGTTTTTGACGCCACCTTTTCTTGGGTCATCCGCTGCTCTCGCCGGAGTTGTCGAATCTTTTTTGAAAGTGTGATTTCGATCATGAGGTTAACTATTTCTCAACTTGTTGAGCAATATTTAACAGATTTAAAAAATTGTCAAGAAAAAAATCTCACCAGACTGAGAAAATGGGGTCTTATCGAGGATAGGGAAATAAGGAAATCCAGAGATTCTGGATCGTATATCCGGCAGGCTTACCGCCGAACCAATCCGCCATTAGGGAGATGAGAAAGGCAATGGATATCGCGGTCAGAAAGGAGAAAAGAACAATGTCATGATAGTGGTAAAATTTCCCAACCCATTGAGTCGTCTGATAGAAAGAATCTTTCTCGCTGAGTTGTTTTGGAATGGCTTTTTCTCCTTTTGAATAATAAGGTGAATTGATTCCAGAAAAGAGAATAAGCAGCCTTGAGACAACATAGAACAAGAAGACGAATATCGCACCGAGGGCGGCAGATTGAGATGGGAGGTCGAGGAGGATCAGTATGTAATAAGCCAGTAAGCTGTAAAGGATTCCTCCAATGATTGCTAATGGGATCCGGGTTGAGAGAGAATTGAAAAGGCCCATCTTTTTAATCTAGAGGGTAAGTGCCAGAGTTCAAATGTCAAAGGAAATCCAAAAATCGAGTAGTGGATTAAATTAAATCTGAATTACGATTTTTTTCTTTTCAAATTTGACATTCATTTGGTATTTGGATTTTGACATTTGATATTGATACAATCCCATTTATACGAAGCTACCCCTTTATCTCCTTAAACCTCACAAGGTTCGAAAGCGCCTTAGCAGCCCTCTCGGGAGTGGGATAGTTTGGAATTCCTGATTGTTCGAGGAGTTTAACGTCCTCATCCCAAATTCCCGCGGGCGCAGACAGGCAGCATATCACCGGTTTAGTCGTTTTCCATCGGAGTAATAAATCGGATAACACCCTGGCCGAGGCTCTGTTTGCTGATGCGAACATGATGCATAAAATAATGGCGTGGATATTTTCCTCTTCCAACACCGCCTGGACGATCCCTTTTATTGCATCCGAGTCATACCAGGCAGGCCCCATGTCGACAGGATTTGTCCTGATGGCGAGGGGAGGGAGAAGTTCTTCGATTCTTTTTTGAGTCATTGCAGAAAATGGCGGAAGGGACAATCCCTCCATCTCGCACACGTCACAGGCGGCCATCCCAGGGCCGGCCTGTCCAGAAAGGACTGCCACATTGCTTCCCTGCGGAAGGGACGATAGGGCTAAAGCTTTCGCCGTATCCAATAGTTCCTCCGAATTCCTAACCGTGAGGATCCCGGCCTGTCTGAATGCTCCTTCGTATATCTCGTGTTTCCCTGCAAGGGACCCGGTGTGAAATTGGGAGGCGCTGTCACTTGTGTGGGAGCGTCCCACCTTGTATGCGACGATCGGTTTTTTCCCCATCATCCTTTTAGTCGTTTCGACCAATCGTCTCGGATCATCAACTCCTTCCAGATACATGGCAATTACCTTGGTTTCGGGATCTTCGACGAGATATTCCACCATCTCCGCAAAATCGACATTGCAGCGGTTCCCCAACCCGATGATCTTGTTCATCCCCACTTGGTTTCTCATCGATAGGAATGCCATCAGATGAGACATTCCTCCGCTTTGGCTGACAAAACTTATTTGCCCTTCCTTCACCTTAGAAAACTCCGGTGTAAAAGATGCGTTCAGAGGCAGGTGGAGGTTGACAATTCCAAAGGTATTGGGGCCTATGATCTTGATCTCGAATTGGTTCGCAAGTCCTGTGATCTCCCTCTGCAGTATCTCTCCTCTTTTGTCTTCAATCTCTTTAAAGCCAGCGGTAATGAGGACAATTCCCTTCACACCCTTCTCTTTACATTCCTTGATTATTTTGGGCACCTGTTCCGCCGGGAGCACAATGATGGATAGGTCAACCTCTTCGGGGACATGGAGAAGGGAAGGGCAGGTCTTGATTCCCATAATCTCGTTTCTCCCTGGATTGACCGGGAAGATCTTGCCCGGATATCCTCCCTCGGTCAGGCTTCTCATGACATGAGATCCCAACTTCCCTGGATTGTCCGAAGCCCCAATCACTGCAATGGACTTCGGGGTGAAGATAGCATTCAATGCCTCCCATTTCTTCTCCATGACTTTCCTTTCTTTATGCCTCACCTTTTCCCTCTCCCTTTGAAGACTGTGTCGCAATCAACGAGAAACCACTTCCGTTGGAACACGGAACAGGCAATCGGGTGACGAAGCTTTAGAGCGGAAACCTTTCATTACGCAGCTTCGGGGTTCCAAGCCCATGAAAAGAATTCCATTCCTGAGAAGGCCGATTCCCCGTAACTTTAAACGACCGCGTTCTAAAGCTGAGGAGCCTGATTGCCTGTTCCGCCGAAATCTACCCTCCCTCATCATTACGACACAGTCTCTCGAAAAGGAGAGGGATGGAATGAGGGGAGCTATACCAAGCGATGGAATTGGTCCCGCGTTTATAGTAATTTAAACCAATTATCATTGAGGATCAAATAATTTTGTAAAAGGGGAGACTTGAATTGACAGATACGGTCAGCCAACCGTTGACTGCGGATCAGGGAGATCCTGCTGTTAGACTTGACATTGTTTGTAGACTCAAATCTTAGTTTTCAAAAAGAATTTTCCTGTAAGTTTTCTCAACAAGGAATTTTTTTGTTATATTTGAATAATTGAGACCCTCGAATCCTTGGCCTTTTTATCGAACAGTAAATGACCATGCTTCCGAAATGGTCTGCCTGTTTAACCCATCCCATCCCGTGATTCCCGAATAACTGGCCCCCATCCCACTCGTTTCTTCGCCGCTGGCCATTGCCAAAGAAAGTCTAAGAGGCCGCCAAAGGCACACATTTGCTTCCATCAAAACAGTTACCAGCTCCACAAGCACAAGTGTTTACTTGATGACTATTTTGTGGTGCACAACCGCAAGCACCAATCGCACAAGTATTAGGGAAGTCAGCAACGCTTTGACAGCACAACGCAGAAGTGATTGTTCCCCCTGAACCGATGCATCCCTGTTCAACAGAACACCCCTCTGTCTTTAGAATGGATATCCCATTCGCATAGGCCTCGCAGAGGTTACAGTATGTTTTTCCATCACATCCACACACTCCGTACCCGAATATGCAGGCTATAAGGGGGCATACAGTGGGTCTTGCGGTACAGGTGCCGGGACCGGAACAGACACCTTCTGGAAAGAGGCAGAAAAGATACGAACCGCAATCCTCATTCTTCATACAGGAGATCGTCACTTCACACGAACCCTGATGGAAAATGGAAACTCCTTCCGAAGCAGCCATGCATCGGTTTCCATAAGTCTTCCCGTCACATCCACAGACCGGGTCGTATATCATGCTGCACGCTTCAGGCTTCGATTTGCAGGCACCTGTTCCATCGCAGTCCCCGAAATTCTTCTCGCAATATTCGTTTGGAGTGCAATCGGCGTTCTCTGTACATGTTTTCGCCCTCGGTTCGTGCTCAAAGATAACCGAGGGATGATTTCCAGTCACTCTAACGATGTGATAGGGATTCGTAATGACATCCACCGAACCTGGTTCTCTGTGATTCTTGACGAATACTCTTATATTCTCTGAGGACTTACTGGACAGGATCCCTCTATGATTATTACCCTGGATCTCCTCGATAGACGTTATTTCAATGCTGGGCCCTCCTCCTGATGCCTGAAATCCCAGCAGGACCGCGAGCACCATCTCTCTCCGAAATTCAATTCTGGGAATGGGGGGTTCGGGTTGAAGCCCTTGGGTATGTCTCATCCAGAACCAAGTCCATGTATTCTGATCCCTGATGACCATGTCAGCGCCAAGGAAATCGGGAGCACCGTAATTGAAATAGGAAGTTTCTCCCCGGTCTACTGTTTCAAAAGGAACGGATTGAGAGAATGCGGCTCCTCCTGGCAATGAAGAAATGATCATCAGAAAGGAAATGGCGAATAGAATTGTGTTGCTGCTCAACATTATAGACCCCTCCTTCCGGATGAATGATGTTATCAAGTTTTCACAAAATTTGAAAGACTCAGATTTTTGGATATCATTTTTTTCTTTTTTGGTCCGAGGAAATCCGTTATAATAACCCAATTGAATTTTAAAGGGGGAGGAGATTGAATGAAGATTCACGAATATCAGGCCAAGGAAATCTTGAAAAGCTATGGTGTTCCAGTTCCGAAAGGAAGGGTTGCAGAAACTCCGGAAGAAGTACGAAAGATTGCTGAGGAGATCGGGGGAAAGACGATCGTCGTCAAGGCTCAGATCCATGCCGGCGGGAGAGGGAAAGGGGGGGGCGTCAGAGCCGTCGGCCATCCTGAAGAGGCAGAGAAGGTCTCCAAAGAGATATTGGGAATGACATTGGTCACGCATCAGACCGGACCGGCTGGAAGGATTGTCCGGAAGGTGTTGGTTGAAGAGGGGGTAGATGTCAAAGAAGAACTCTATCTGGGGGTGGTGATCGATCGATCGAGGGCATGCCCCGTCGTGATGGCCAGCCGGGAGGGGGGAGTTGAGATTGAAAAAGTGGCGGCAGAGTCTCCGGAGAAGATTGTAAAAGAATGGATCGATCCTTCTGCGGGATTCAGGCCCTTTCAGGCCAATCGGGTCAGTTACGAGCTTGGACTCGAACCGGGGCAAGTGGGAAAGATGAGGAATATTCTCTTTGGCCTCTACAGGGCGTTTTATGAGAAGGACTGTCTGCTTGCGGAGATCAATCCGCTCGTATTGACCCGAGGCGGAGAATGTGTCGCTCTTGATGCCAAGATGAATTTTGATGACAATGGGCTTTTTCGACATAAGGACATCGCCTCCCTAAGAGACCTCAACGAAGAGGCCCCTCTTGAGGTGGAGGCTTCAAAATACAATTTGAATTATATTAAATTGGATGGGAATGTCGGCTGCATGGTAAACGGGGCAGGCCTTGCGATGGCAACAATGGATATTATCAAGGTGGCTGGAGCTGAGCCCGCTAATTTTCTTGACGTGGGGGGAGGGGCGACTGTTGAGATGGTGAAAAATGGGTTCAAGATCCTTATGTCTGACCCCGGGGTGAAGGTGGTGTTCATCAATATCTTTGGAGGCATTTTGAGGTGCGATACACTGGCGAAGGGGGTTACGGAGGCTGTTCGAGAGGTGAACGTTAATGTCCCTGTTGTCGTTCGATTAGAGGGAACAAATGTGGAAGAGGGACGAAGAATCTTAAAGGAATCTGGCCTTAATTTCACTGTAGCCATAGGAATGAAGGATGGGGCTGAGAAAGTCGCAGAAGCACTTAAGAGATAGTTCGGAGTAACGAGTTCGTAGTTCGGATTATTTGACTCTAACACTCCTAACTCTGAACCCCGAACTCCTAACTTTGTTTGGAGGAGAGCATGAGTATTTTGGTGGACGAAAAGACGAGGGTGATCGTTCAGGGGATCACAGGGAACGAGGGATTGTTTCATACACGTCAGATGGTCGAGTATGGAACGAAGGTGGTGGCCGGCGTGACCCCGGGCAAGGGTGGGCAGAAGATAGATGGAATCCCTGTATTTAATACGGTAAAAGAGGCAGTCAAAGAGACGAATGGCAATGCCTCTGCCATCTTTGTCCCTCCAGCATTTGCAGCCGATGCCGTGATGGAGGCAGCCGATTCCGGAGTAAGGGTCATTGTGTGTCTGACGGAGGGAATCCCAACGTTAGATATGGTGACGGTGCGGGAGTATCTTGATGAAAGAGGGTTAAAATTGGTTGGCCCTAATACGCCCGGAATTATTTCTCCGGGGAAATGCAAGATCGGTGTGATGGCGGGCTACATCCATAGGCAAGGGACGGTGGGGATCATGTCGCGGAGCGGAACGCTGACCTATGAAGTGGTCGACCAGTTGACGAAGAAAGGAATTGGGCAATCGACCTGCGTGGGGATCGGAGGAGATCAAATCATCGGGCTTAACTATGTCGATCTTTTGGCGTTTTTTCAAGAAGATCCTGAGACCAAGGGAATGATTATGATCGGAGAGATCGGCGGAACCGCAGAGGAGGAAGCCGCTCAATTTATCGAGAAGCATGTGAAGAAGCCGGTATTGGCCTTCATTGCTGGTCTGACTGCCCCTCCCGGGAGAAGGATGGGCCATGCAGGGGCCATCATTGCGGGAGGAAAGGGGACAGCCAAAGAAAAGATGGAGGCATTGGAAAGGGCGGGGGTGCGTGTGGTCAGAAACCCGGCATTGGTCGGAGAAGAGATGGAGATTCTCTTGAGGGGTAAAAGACCTTAAGTCTTGCTTGTTGAGAGTAGAGCGAACTAATAATAGCTTGTTATTTCAGTAAGTTACACAAGAATGTTTATCTTTTCTTTGATTTGTGTTATTCTAATTTTTAGAATTTAAAAAAGAAGGTGGTTCAAAATGCTTACTGAATTGAGGGACCGACTGAAAGAGTTAAGCAACCGTCTGGAAATCCTCCGAGGGCATCTTTGACATCGAGGGCAAAGAAAGAAAATTAGATGAGATTGGCAAGATGATGGCAGAGCCTAATTTTTGGGAAACAAACGGCACTTCCCCAAAAATCCTAAAGGAACGGGCCTCGCTTCTTGAAAGCATATCCCCTTGGAAACAGGAAGAGAAAGAATTGGAGGAGATGGAGATCCTCCTCCAACTGATTGAGGAGCAAGGGGATGAAAGAGAAGCACAAGAACTCTTGGAGAAAATTGAGAAGAGCGAAGAAGCGATCGACAAGATGGAATTTAGGAGGATGCTAGGAGGGGAGCATGATTCCAGCAACGCCATCGTCAGCATCAACGCGGGTGCCGGGGGAACAGAGGCCCAGGATTGGGTTGAGATGCTCCTGAGAATGTATCTTAGGTGGGGAGAAAAAAAGAAGTATCAGACCCAGATCATCGATATTCTCCCGGGTGAAGAGGCTGGGTTGAAAAACGTCACCTTCACTGTCAACGGATCTCATGCCTATGGATACTTGAAGGCAGAGAGCGGTATTCATCGACTCGTTCGGATATCTCCTTTTGATGCAGGGGCAAGACGGCATACCTCTTTCGCTTCAGTTTTTGTCTTCCCAGAAGTTCCGGATGATATTGTGGTCGAGATCGACGAAAAAGACCTGAGGGTTGATACGTTCCGGTCAAGCGGGGCGGGCGGACAACACGTCAATAAAACCGATTCTGCGGTACGAATTACTCATCTTCCGACGGGTATTGTCGTTCAATGCCAGAACGAACGATCCCAGCACAAAAATAAGGCGACGGCCCTGAAGATATTAAGAGCGCGCCTTTATGAGAGAGGGATGAAGGAGAAGGAAGAGAGATTGGAGGAACTTCAGAGCGCGAAAAAAGAGATTGCCTGGGGAAGCCAGATTCGTTCCTACGTGATGCATCCTTACAAAATGGTCAAAGATCACCGCACCAATGCCGTAATCCATGATGTGGATCGGGTGATGGATGGAGACATCGATGAGCTGATCAAAGCCTATTTGCTCAGCGCAGCTTAAATGAAGATCATTGAAAAATGAGTGTTGCAAAATTGACAACTTGTAACAAAAGTGAGAAAACTGTTAGCTTATTGCTAACTGACCATTGCTAATTTTGCAATTTGCAATGATGTCTTCGATTAGGGTTGACTTTTTATCGCTGTGGAAATATCATTAGACCAATAACGGACCGAAAGGATGGTGTTGGAAGAAGAACGAGGGCTATTTGGAAACTTGGAGGAGAAGATTGATCATCTCTTGATAAAATATCAGGAACTCAAGAAGGAAAGAGATGAAATGGAAGCAGTCCTGGGTCAGGAAAGGGAGAAAATGATTCAACTCGAGAAGAAATTGGAAATCCTCTCCCAGGACAGGGAAAAGATAAAGGTGCGCATCGATCAGCTCCTTCATCGCTTGAAGGGTTTCGATATCTAATTAAGAAATAGCCTCCAAGAGTTTTCTCTTCTCCGATACCTGCCTGACGGCAGGCAAGGGGATGAACGGAAAGGGTTGTATCGACTATTAGAAATGGGAAAAGAGCGATTGGTCGAAATCAAGGTGTTTGGTCAAACTTATACGGTGAAGACGGATGCGGAAGAGGATTATATTCAAAAGGTTGCCCGGTATGTCAATGAGAAAATGGATGAGGTGTTAAGAAAGACGAAGAGCGTATCGACATTAAATGTGGCGATCTTGACAGCCCTTAATATTGCAGATGATCTCTTAAAAGAAAGGGAAAAGAAAGAGGCGTTTCTCCGAGAAGTGGAGACAAAATCGAAAGACCTCGCAGAAAAGATCGATATAAAAGTGAGCGGAAAGGAGTTAGAGAAAATTACTGCCACTGGATGAAGGTCCCCTGCTGCATAGAGGATGGCCAGAATATCCGTCATAAAACAACATGAATAGGAGACCTTTTCGAGCGGTAGATTTAGGAGGCTGGCTGCAAGAAATCGGGGAGCGGACTTGTGAGAAAGACCGTCGTGAAAAGATGGAAGGTGTGATGGAATAGAGGGAAGAAAGGGATCTCATCGATCCCGATATGAGAAGAGAATGGGTACGATACCTATGACCATTTGGAGAATGATTGAGATCCTATTAACGTCTTTGGGAATGTGGAGTCGATGGAAAAAAGGGTTTGAGGTCCCCACCGTATGGGGTCATGAATGGCTCCATCTCTCCGCCTCTGAAAATGATCTGGGGATGAGGAGACGGAGAAAAAGTGGGGGCTCCGCTTTCCAAAGGAGAGCAGGGTTTTATAATCTGAAAAGCGCCAATTGGAAGTCACCACCGGGATCCCTTTCATTATTCCTTCCATATCGGGTTCCATTAAACCCACGATTTTATCTATCCCATCACCGGTTACTTTCTTCACGCATTTGACGGCCCGATCCTTTTAATTCATTCTTTTGATTCGTTCGGCGACGCCCAGCCCGGCCTTTGAAGGCCGGGTGGAGAAGCGCGGCTCAGGGTCGCCCCCGAGAAAGCTGCGGCCTTCAGGGCGGAGAGTCGGGGGATTGGCCCGTGTCAGTGAATCGTCTCACGCATTACGGTTCGCGGCACACACTATTCTCTATGTAAGGAGGTGAATGGACCGTTGAAGTTAACCATAGAAATGTATGTCATTCTGATTTCTATCAGTGCAATCCTTGGTGGAGTGGTCGGATTCCTCATCAGGAAAAAGTTTTCCGATGCGAGAATTGGTTCCGCCAAGGAGGTTGCTAAGCAACTCATTGAAGAGGCAGAGAAGAGGGCTGAGATCTTAAAAAAGGAAGCCCTTCTGCAAGCCAAGGACAAATTTTACCAAGAAAAGGCGGAATCTGAAAAAGAGACGGTGGAGAAGCGACAAGAGCTGCAAGGCCTTGAGAAAAGGATTATCCAAAGAGAGTCCCATCTCGACAAGAAGATTGAGCTTCTCGATACGAAGGAAGGGGAGATTAACCGGCGAGAAAAAAACCTGATTCAACAAGAAAAGACAATTCAGGAGCAGGAGAAAAAGGTTGTCGGCCTTCTCGAAAAACAACGCGCTCAATTAGAAACGATTGCAAAGATGTCCTCGGAGGAAGCAAAGCGGTTGCTCATGGAGTCGATGGAGAATGAGGCGAAGCATGAGGCGGCCAAGAAGATCAAGAAAATTGAGGATGAGGCGAGGGAGGCGGCGGATAAGAAATCCAAGGAGATTATTAGCTTAGCGATTCAGCGCTACGCAGGAGAGTATGTTGCAGAGAAGACCGTCTCTGTCGTAAATTTGCCAAACGAAGAGATGAAGGGTCGTATCATCGGTCGGGAAGGTCGAAACATCCGAGCCCTCGAGGCGGCGACAGGAATAGATCTGATCATCGATGATACTCCAGAGGCAGTGATCCTTTCTGGATTCAATCCTATTCGGAGGGAGATTGCCCGAATCGCGCTGGAACGATTGGTCAGCGATGGACGAATCCATCCTGCGCGAATTGAGGAGATCGTCCAGAAGGTGGAACAGGAAATAGAAGTGGCGGTCCGGGAGGCGGGTGAGCAAGCGACCTTTGATGTGGGAGTCCACGGCATCCATCCGGAGTTGATCAAACTCATCGGTCGACTCAAATATCGAACGAGTTTTGCCCAGAATGTCTACCAACACTCTCTGGAAGTTGCATTCCTCTGCGGAATTATGGCTGCAGAGCTGGGGATGAATGTGAAACAAGCCAAAAGGGCCGGACTTCTTCATGACATTGGAAAGGCGGTCGATCATGAAGTAGAGGGGTCCCATGGCAAGATTGGTGCAGAGTTAGCGAGGAAATATGGGGAATCGCCTATCGTCGTCCATGCGATCGCTTCCCATCACGAAGAAGAAAAACCGGAGTCCATGTTCGATGTCTTGGTGGAAGCGGCGGACGCCCTTTCAGGGGCGAGGCCAGGGGCAAGAAGGGAGATGCTTGAGACCTATGTGAAGCGATTGGAGGATCTGGAAAAGATTGCTCAGTCTTTCCAGGGGGTAGAGAAATCGTATGCAATTCAAGCAGGCCGAGAAATTCGGATCATGGTTCAACCCGACCGCATCTCGGATGAGGATTCTGTGATCCTTTGCAGAGACATCGCCCGCAAGATCGAAAAGGAGATGACCTATCCCGGACAAATTAAGGTGACGGTGATCAGGGAGATGCGGGCTGTGGATATTGCAAAATAAGAAAGTGATCAGTAAACAGTAACCAGTAATCAGTAGGTCAGAAAAGTGAACGTTCTATACTGATCACTGATCACCGATTACTAACCGCCGGTCTAATGGGTTTGAGAGATGAAAATTCTCTTCATAGGAGACATCGTCGGAAAAGCGGGTCGAAGGGCCATTGATGGGGTATTACAAAAAGTGATATCGGATCACGCAATTGAATTCACGGTTGCTAACGGGGAGAATGCAGCAGGAGGGATGGGAATAACCCCCGCTATTGCCATCGAAATTCTGAATCAAGGGGTGGATGTTCTGACATCAGGGAATCACATTTGGGCGAAAAAGGAGATCATTCCTTTCTTGAAAGAGGATAGCCGGATTCTAAGACCTGCCAACTATCCGGACCTCGTCCCCGGGCGGGGGCAAGGGGTTTTTGAATCCCGCAACGGACAGAAGGTCGGCGTCCTGAACTTAGAAGGCAGAGTCTTCATGAAACATTTGGACTGTCCCTTCCGCGTCGCAGAAAAGAAAGTGGAGATATTAAGTAAGGAGACCCGCATCATTCTTATCGATTTTCATGCCGAGGCGACTTCTGAGAAAGTAGCGATGGGGTGGTTTTTGAATGGAAAAGTCAGTGCGGTGTTGGGAACCCATACCCATGTCCAGACCGGGGATGACAGGATATTGAGTGAAGGAACAGCTTATATTACCGATGTGGGGATGACGGGACCTTTAGACTCTGTGATCGGAATTCGCAAGGAGGTTGCCCTGGAGCGCTTGTTAACTCAGATCCCATGGAAGTTCGATGTCGCCGGTGAGGAGATTGAGCTTCAAGGGGCGGTTCTCGAAATTGAGGAAAAGACCGGCAAATCCAAGAGCATCCAGCGACTTAGGGTTCCCCTTAAGCAGAATTAGGGGATTAAGGAATTGGGAAATTAAAATCCCTAAATTGTTTTTCAATTCGTGAGTGGTAAATTGGGGGTCAAGCAAAGATGAAAGGTGTGGAACAGAAAAAGACGGTTTATGACATTTTCAAAGAAAGAGGCTTTATTGAAAAGGTGACGGATGAAGCAAGAGTACCCGAGATATTAGAAGGAAGAGTAACCTGTTATATCGGCTTTGATCCTACCGCTTCGAGTTTTCACGTCGGGAATTTGGTGCCCATCATGTCACTTGCCCACATGCAGAGACATGGCCATCAACCGATTGCATTAGTGGGAGGTGGAACAGGATTGGTTGGAGACCCGAGTGGCAAGGATGAGATGAGACAGATATTGACCTATGAAGAAATAAACAAGAATGCTGAAGCCCAGAAAGAACAATTCTCTCGGTTTTTGGATTTCTCGGAGGAGAGGGCCCTTCTTTTAAACAACGCCGATTGGTTGACAAAGCTTAACTACATCGATTTTCTTAGAGATATCGGTGTCCATTTTAGCATCAATCGCATGCTGGCCACTGAATCGGTAAAGATACGGTTAGAGACTGGACTGTCATTTATTGAATTCAACTATCAACTCCTTCAGGCCTACGATTTCTGGTACCTTTTCAAGCATCACAACTGTTCGATTCAGATGGGGGGGAGCGACCAATGGGGTAATATCGTGGCAGGAATTGACTTGATTCGGCGTCTTGAGGGAGGCCAGGCCTACGGTATTACGTTTCCCTTGATTATGACGGCGGATGGTAAGAAGATGGGGAAGACTGAGAAGGGGGCTGTCTGGTTGGATGCCGAACG
>Ga0187770_10001324_pt1 | contig 13073 bp, 13 predicted proteins | sample 0116_SJ02_MP02_2_FD_133154 | JGI IMG/M metagenome (GOLD analysis project Ga0187770, IMG submission 133154) | Tropical peat soil microbial communities from peatlands in Department of Meta, Colombia - 0116_SJ02_MP02_20_MG | ecosystem: Environmental > Terrestrial > Soil > Wetlands > Peat | place...
CTGGTCCGAAAGACCCTCCAGGAGTTTGGCCGAATCGAGATCCTGGTCAATAATGCCGGGGCCAACCCGATTTTGAGCGCCATGATAGACCTGGAGGAGGAGACCTTTGAAAAGGTGTTGGAAGTGAACCTCAAAGGAGCTTTTCTGATGAGCAAGGCGGTGGCCGGAGAGATGATCAAGCAAGGCGGCGGTAGAATCATTAATATGAGTTCAATCAGCGGACTGCGCGCCCGGGCAGACAAGACCGGGGCTTACTGCATCAGCAAAGCAGCCATGAATATGATGACCCAGGTGATGGCCCGGGAACTGGCCCCCCACAATATCCTGGTAAATGCCATTGCCCCCGGCTCCATCAAAACCGAGTTCAGCCGGGTGAACTGGACCGATCCTGAGCGCAGGGCCCAGCGTATTCGCGAGATTGAACTCCGGCGATTCGGCGAACCTGAAGAGGTCGTGGGGATCGCCCTATTTTTGGCTTCCGACGCCAGTTCGTTCGTCACCGGCGAGATTATCCGGGTGGATGGTGGGCAAACGATATAAGAGATTTCGTTCGGGGAATTGGGGCCTAGGGCGCTGCGAAAGAGAAGAATCGGTTGTTCTTTCCATCCCTGCGCCATACGCCCGGAGCCTTATCTGCCGGCGCTTTATCAAATTTATCAGAAAAAGGAGAGAGTTCTATGGCTATACCGACTTATGAAATCTATGCTTTGAAGTATGGCGGGCCCTACACTCGGCCGGCTTCCATGGTCAACTGGTTCCAGGATATCGATAAGAATATCCAGATCAATTACTATATTTTCGCCATCCGGGGAGAGAGGGAGACACTGGTCGTGGACTGCGGTGTCGACCCCGAATTGGCAAAGGCCCGAAACCTGGCCGGTTATGTAAATCCGGCAGAAGTCTTGAAAAGGATCGACATCGATGCTCAAAAATTGAAATACTTGGTCGTTTCCCACATCCATTTTGATCATATCAGCGGAATCAAGTTGTTTCCCCGAGCAAGGATCTTCGTGCAGGAAAAGGAGTACAATTTCTGGATGAAAAATCCCATAGCCCGCAGAGCCCCTTTCCTGCACGTCACTGACCCGGAGGCTAATCGATACCTGGCCAAACTGGAAGGCAAAAAGAGGCTCGAGCTCATCCGCGGAGATAAAAAGATCCTGCCCGGAATCGAGCTGCTCCTCGTCCCCGGCCATACCATCGGCCTCCAGGCAGTAGCGGTGCATACCGCGAAAGGGACGGCCGTTGTAGGCTCTGACCTCGCTCATACCTTCTCCAGTTACCGCACCGATATTCCCAGCGCCATCATTACCGACATGATCACCTGGATGAAGAGCTACGACAAGATCAAGACTAAAGCCTCATCCCCCGATCTGCTCTTCCCCGGGCATGACTTGGCTCTCCTGGAGAATTACCCTAAGGTCGCCGAGGATGTATCGAGGCTGGTATAAAAAGACCGGAAGAGCAAAGAATTAAGAAAGGGCAACGAGCAGTATCGGACGAGGATCGAGGGCCACCCCTCCACCTGATACTTGGGATACCCCGATCCTCAGATTCTCTATTTCCTCGCTGCTCTCCGTCCCAGCTCGTAGGCCTGCTTTTTGGCGGTCTCGTTTTTGGCAATCTCTCCCTTAGCTCCAGCTGAAGCCTGGACCGCTCCAATCCAGTCTAATTTGGTAAATTGAGTGGTGGTTTTAAAGCTGTGGACGACCGGATCGGAAGTCGTAACATCGGTATCCCCACAGACGGCGATCACACCGATCCTTTTCCCTTTCATTTTAGGGTAGTAGGCTTTGTGCCAGTGCCATTCCGCGTTGAAGAAGGCGCACCACCGGTCCAGGTAGGCTTTCATCTGCGCGGTCATGGCCCAGAAATAGACTGGTACGCTGTGAATGAGGGCGTCTGACTCCAGGATCTTTTGGTGAATCTCCGGCATGTCGTCCTTAATGACGCAGATGCCCGTTTCATTGCATTTCTCGCAGGCCAGGCATCCGGAGATCTTCTTCTGACAGAGGACTACTTTTTCTACTTCTGCGCCAGCATCTTTCGCCCCGGCGAGCGCCAGGTCTAATAGAATATCGCTATTTCCTCCTGCTCTCGGGCTGCCCAGAATTCCCAGGACTTTCATCTTTCCCTCCTTTTCTTTAATCCATACGGGCAAAATTCCAATGGAATTACAATGGGTTATGATTTTTCCTATTGAGACCCATTTGGCGAATATAGGCAGTATATCATTTTTCCTCCAATTTTTCCCCGCAATGATACTTTAGGAGGAAATATTCTCATCCATCGGCATTTAAGGATGGGTCTCTTCAGAATCCGATAGAGAATACCCGCCCTCCTCGCAAAACTCTCTTAACTTTGAAGGGGAAACACCGATAAGTATATTATCCAAAGAAATTCCACTTATCCCACCGCAAAGTTCCTTAAAAAGAATGCCGGAATGGAATCAGGGTAATTATGTTTTCTGATCCTTGGCAAAGAAGGGGGTTATGGAGTCGGAGGCTCTTACAAAAACTTTGGAAATCCTGAAAGCCATATCAGACCTTGAGACCGCCCTCGCTGAATTTTATCTTTTCTCTTCCCAGTTGCGAGAAACGGAGAAAGATTTCTGGCTGAGCCTGGAGCAGGACGAACGGAAGCACGCCCGGAAGGTTCAAGAAATGGCCCTAATGCTTGAGGATAGGCAATCCCTTGTGGCGTTTAACAACTCGTTTAATGTTGCGCCAGTCCATAATCTCAAGAATTTTATTGCCAAGAGCCTGAAGCGCCTGCAAACCTACCAGATTCCCTCCGATTTTAAAACGCTGCTCTCCATCGCCTGGAACATCGAATACTCCATCATGGAAATCAAATATAACGACCTTTTTTCGATCGCCGAACAGGGATATGAAGAATTGATGCAGACCATCCTATCCGAGACCACAGCTCATCGGGGTCAACTCGGGTCTAAGATAACCGCTATGCGGAATAGCCCGTCGAAAGGGCGCAACCGAGCCGCGGTTCCCAAAATGCAAAATGAATCCCCCAGGAAAAACAATCTCAAAGGACACGCCTCCGAGCCTCAGTAAGCTGGCCCGCAAAATTTCCCGTCTGTTTGCTCGTCTCCTCTATTGATCATTCCTTGCTTCCCCGGCCAAAAAGAAGGATTCAAGGAAAGATTCCTTTTCTACCCTCCTTAACTCCTTTCCCATGCACTTTTTTGCCGGGTCAGCCGCGATTCCGGCCGAGGATGAAGATTCGGAGATGATAAAAATATCATTTCATCCAGACGGCGGAATCCAGGAAAGAGATGAGAGAATCGGTTCTGTCGGTTTTCGGAGAGACCGGGGTACCGGCAATGAATCAGCGGGGTTCATGCTTCTGGGCAGTGGTGCGAGGATTTTCTCGGGCTATTGAATTAGCCTAAAAGCCTGGCTCCCGCTAGAGTAAATATTTTGGCTGATTGGACCAGTCTTGAGATTTCCACAAATTCATTGGGTTGGTGGGCCAGCCTGGCCTCCCCCGGACCGCATAGAATCATGGGGGCCTTAAGGGCTGGCACGAAGGCCACAGCATCGGAATAATATGCCACCCCTTTGGGAGCCGGGTTAGCGCCAATCACTTCCGTTACTGCCGCGGCAAAACTTTTAACCACAGGTTCATCGGGAGAGGTTTCCACCGACGGGCGATCGTTGGTGATTCGCACCGAGGCTTTGAATTCAGGATTCCTCCGGTTCAGGCCGGCAATGAGATCTTCTATTTCTTTTACAATGGCCCGATGATCTTGCCCGGGCACCGTGCGCATATCGATGGTGACAGCACAAGAATCCGGAACCACATTGGTCTTTACCCCTCCTTCTATGGTGTTGACACTCCGTGAGAACGCCCCCAGGAGCGGATGTTGCCGGTAGGGGATTGCCAGCTTCTCTAATTCATCGATGAGCTTCACCATCATCATCACCGCATTCCGCCCCTGCTCCGGCATGGAACCGTGGGCCGTCTTGCCGTGAGTGGTCAGCTCCAGCCAGAGAGCGCCTTTCTCAGCTACAAAGATGTCGTTGGAACTCGGCTCGGAGATAATCACCGCTTGAACAGGGCCAAGGTTTGGAATGATCGAGACGGCCTTGGCCCCCAGCGAATCCACTTCTTCCCCGGCGGTAGCCGCCAGGAGGAGGTCGCCTTGAAGGGGCACTTTGGCCGCCGCGAGGACTTTCACCGCTTCCATCATAGCCGCCAGACCGCCCTTCATATCGGAGGCACCCCTCCCCCAGACCTTTCCTTCGGCTACCTCTCCGCTGAACGGTTCGTGAACCCATTTTTCAGCACCTACCGGGACGGTGTCCAGGTGTCCATTGTAGAGAAGGGCTGGCTTCCGGCCTGAACCTTTTAGCCGGGCCAGAACACTGGCCCTGGTCGAGTTATGCTTGATCAAATCCGCATCCAGGCCGATTTTCTTCAATGTGGACGCTACATACTTCGCGGCTTCAAGCTCATTGCCGGGTGGGTTTACACTCTCGACCCTCACCAAATCTTGACAAAATTTTACAACCTCACTCTCTTGAACCGCGCCGACGAGCTTTTTCCCCTCCATGAACTTTTCTCCTTTACCTTTCCCCTCGACCTTCTCGCCTCGTCCCATTCTCCTATTTTTTCCACACCGGTCTTGGAGACAGGAATCGCTCTTTGAGCCCTTCCACATTGAAATCTTTGGACTTGCAGAAATTGATCACTGGCCGCTCCCAATCTTCCATCATCTGCGCGGCTTTAGGCACGTCCCGGGCAATTTCCAGAGGGATCGAGATAACCCCGTGCTTATCGCCCATGATCAAGTCTCCAGGTTTTACCAGGAGCCCTCCCACCTTGACCGGAACGCCCACATCAATGAGATGCACATAGGCGTGGGACACGGTTATACAACTGGAAAAAAAATGGAACCCCAGCTCCTCTACTTCATCTAAATCCCGCACGGATCCGTCTGTGACCGTGCCCACGCAATCCAGTGCTTTATGGATATTGGCGTTCACTTCTCCCCAGAAGGAACCGATGACCTGACGGTCGATGTCGTGCATTACGGCTACCCGGGGTCCGGGTACTTTTCGAATTGCCTCCCACCATTCTGGTGCTGGCACCCGCCGGCCCTCGGAAGACTCGGCGCTTATTACTGCAGTCGCTGCATACCCGATCATGGGTTTCATATCCGGGAAGGCGCATTTAATCTCCGGAAGCATAAATCCTTCATTCCGTGGACGAATGTTGAAAAGTTCAATGGCATTGGAAATGGCGCACGTGGGCCATTGGCGCAAAGCTTCCAGCTCTTTAGGGGTTAACGGATTCGGCATTTTTCCCTCCTTGCAACACTTATTTCAAAGGATAATATTACTACTTACAGAAAGGGAGTCTATAAAAATCGCCGAAGGGTGTCAATAAGATTCCATCACTGGCCTATCACTCGCCCCCAGTTTTTCCTCGGCGTTGGCTAACCAAGGCCCGGGGGAGTTGAAAAATTCCGATGGTTTTGGAGGGATTATTCATTTATATTGAAAGGTGTATGAAGAATGGGGTCACGATCATCGGTGGCGGGCTGGCTGGGTGTGAGGCGGCGTGGCAGATCGCCAGGAGGGGCATATCGGTCACTTTAATGGAGATGAAGCCCCGGCGTTACTCCCCTGCCCATGTATCTCCAGACCTGGGAGAATTGGTCTGCAGTAATTCTCTGCGTTCCAATTCCTTGGAGAATGCGGTCGGATTGCTGAAGGAGGAATTGCGCGGACTTGGTTCTTTCATATTGGCCGTGGCCGACGAGACTCGTGTGCCCGCCGGTGAAGCCCTGGCCGTGAACCGGCAGGCTTTTGCTTCGGAGATCACCTCCCGCCTCCAGGCGTTGGGTAGAGTCGAAATCATTCGCGGGGAGGTCACCCAGATTCCTTCGGGGGGGATCACGATTGTAGCCTCCGGCCCGCTAACTTCACCTTCCCTGGCGGAAAACATTAAAAAGCTTAATGGAGAGGAATACCTTTATTTTTATGACGCCATCGCCCCTATTATCGACGGGGACTACCTGAACATGGACATTATTTTCCGGGCCTCCAGGTATGGGCAGGGCAAAGACTACTTAAATTGTCCGATGACCTCAGAAGAGTACTATCGCTTCGTAGACGAGCTCAGCAAAGGGGAGAAAGTTCCCTACCGTGAATTTGAAGGGCCGGTCCATTTTGAAGGGTGCTTACCGCTCGAGGAAATGGCGGCGAGAGGGAGAGAGACATTAGCCTATGGGCCCCTGAAGCCTGTGGGGCTCAAGGACCCTCGCACGGGTAGAATCCCCTTTGCGGTTGTTCAACTGCGCCATGAGAACCAGGAGGGCACAGCCTTTAACCTCGTGGGCTTCCAGACTAAGCTAAAATGGAAGGAGCAGGAACGTATTTTCCGGATGATTCCCGGTCTGGAAAAGGCTATATTCCTGCGCTTCGGCAGCCTGCACCGAAATACCTTTATCCATTCCCCCGTCCTTTTGGAGAAAACTTTGCAGCTGAAAAAAGATCCCAGGATCTTTTTTGCGGGTCAGATTGTTGGGGTCGAGGGGTACGTGGAGTCCACGGCTATGGGACTCTTGGCGGGAATAAATGCAGCCCATCTATTGCAAACAGGTCTCCGGTGGTTCCCCCCGCCACAACAGCCGTGGGAAGTTTGGTTCACTATATCACCGATCCGTTGGTCGAGAAATTTCAGCCCATGAATGTAAATTTTGGCCTTTTCCCTCCGATTGAAAGACGGCTCAGGGGTAAAGATAAAAGGAAGGCAATGAGTGAAAGGGGCCTTCAGGATCTGACTGAATGGATGAAACATTCCCTCGCGGAAGATTCGGAGAAGAACCCGGCGGAAAAGATTGGATACCAAAATTGATTGGAACCCGAATCCCCGCCTATGATTTTTTATTTGAAATCCTGAAAGCTTGTGTTTAGCCGCCTCTGGTAAAAGGATTATGGTTAAAAATGGCTTGCCTTTGAAAACTGAAATTCTCATCATCGGGGCCGGCCCGGCCGGTTCGACCCTGGCTTACCAGCTAGCTCGATGGGGCATTGACGTTGTCCTTCTGGATAAAGCCAAATTTCCCCGCGGGAAAACTTGCGGAGGAGGAATCAATGTCCGCGCCCAAAAACTCATTCCCTTTGATATCTCGCCCGTAGTAGAGCAGGTCATCACCGGAATTTCTTTCACTCGCAACTTTGAGGAACATTTTCGCCGGCAATCCTCTGAACCCCTCATGGTCACAGTGATCCGGGAGAATTTTGACCACTTCCTGGTAAAGCAGGCCCAACAGGCTGGCGTCAGGTTCTACGACGAAACGGCGCTTCTTTCTCTTGCCCCGGGGGATAGCTCCATTGAGGTTGAAACCTCTGGCGGATTATGTTCGGCAAAGTATCTCGTCGGTGCGGACGGCGCCCAAAGCCCGGTGGCCAAGAAGCTGGGGCTTATGCAGGAAGCGTCGTATATGCTTGCTATGCACAGTGAGGTTCCGACCTCGCTACTCCCCCACTGGGAGCAGGAGGTAATCCACATTGACTGGGGAAGCTTGAGGAGGACGTATGCGTACCTTTTTCCCAAGAAAAACTTCCTTTCGGTGGGTGCCGGGGGTATCAATATTCCTACCATGAAAATCAAGAACTACCACCGGGCTTTTCTGGCCACTCAATGGCGAAAAGAAGAGGCCCTCCCCTTCAGCACAGCCGGCTTCATGGTTCCCCTCCGCCAAAAGCGAAGTCCTATCCAGGAACACCGATGCCTGCTGCTGGGAGATGCCGCCGGGCTGGCCGATCCTTTTTGCGGAGAAGGCATCTTTTACGCCATTCGAAGCGCCCAGATTGCCGCGCCAGTGTTACAAGAAGCCCTGAAGAACGACTCGAATTCTCTGAAACCCTACCAGGAAGCCGTTGACGGAGAGTTGATGCCGGAGCTGGAATGCTCTCGCTTATTTCGGGGTCTCTTCAATCTCCGGCCCTCCTTCTTCCACCGGAAAATCGCCGAGAACGACCGCTGGTGGAATACCCTGACGAAAATTATAAGGGGAGAAAAGACGTTTTTGGATATAAAAAAGAAGCTTAGGCTGCTGGGAAGCGTGCTGCTGAGAATGGCGAGATGAACCGATTTCGCAGGGAATGAAAGAATAGAGGACTGGCGGAAGATTCCATGGTCTCCTTCGGTAGGACTGAGGATGAATTTTCGCATTCGGGAAATTCTATCGCTTCTTGTTCATCTCATAGATCAAACGTAACCCTTCCAGGGTCAGGAATTCATCCACTTCTTCGATACTCTTGGATTCAGAAGCAATAAGGGGCGCTAGCCCTCCAGTGGCGATCACTCTGGGGGTCGTGCCCACCTCTTCCTTCATCCGTCTGACGATTTCATCCGTCAGCCCCACATAACCAAACACGATTCCAGCCTGCATGGATTGAACCGTATTTTTCCCCACAACCGTCTTGGTCCTTTTCAGTTCCACCCGGGGAAGCTTCGAGGCTCGGATGAAGAGGGCTTCGCTCGCGATTCCCAGGCCGGGAGCAATGGCTCCACCCATGTATTCGCCCCGGGGCGAAATATAATCGAAAGTCGTAGCCGTACCGAAATCCACCACAATCAGGCTCCGCTTGTATTTGTGGTAGGCAGCGACGGCATTGACGATTCGGTCGGCCCCTACTTCCGAGGGGTTGTCGGTCAGAACGGGCATTCCCGTAGTCACCCCGAATTCAACGACCAGGGGCTTCTGGTGAAAGTACTTTTCGGAGAGCTCCAGGAGCATGTTCAACATGGGAGGAACAACACAGGAGATGGAGATGGCCTCAATCTTTTCCAGAGGAATCGAGCGGGAGGAGAAAAGATTACGCATGAGAATGCCGTATTCATCACTGGTGCGGTCCCGTTCGGTCCACACCCGCCAATTGTCCACCAGACAGTCTCCATCGTAAATACCTAAAACCGTGTTCGTGTTTCCCACGTCGATAACTAAGAGCATCGTCGTATCTCCTTAGTTCCCCTCGTCCTTCCCCCCTCCGAGGGAATAGGTTACATTACGGGGTCTCACCTGGGCGATCCGTTCTTCGCTTCGCGTGGTCGCCCCTGCGCCGCACAGAATGGGTTTTCTATAGCCGTAAGCTAATATCCCCAACGATCAAACGATGGGTCTCGCCCTGTCGATCAAGTAGCAAAAGAGCACCGTCCGTGTCAAGTCCCAAAACCTCGCCGGAGATTTCTTTATCCGGTAGAGTGACGGTAACCTGTTTCCCGTTGATCCAGGAAAGGCGGTTCCATTCCCCCCGCAATCTGGGCGAAAATCCTTCTTGCAGAAACAAAGTGTATTCTCGTTCCAGCTCCTCGAATATCTCCGCGGCCACTCGAGTGCGGGGAATTTCTGCTTTCCCCTCAGCCCGCAAGGAAGTGGCCATCTCCCGGAGATCGGGAGGAATATCCTTTCTTGGCCAATTTACGTTGACCCCCACTCCCAGAATGACGAATCGGATTCGGGCATCCACGGCTTCCATTTCCGACAGGATTCCCGCCACCTTTTTGCCGTAGAGGAAGATGTCATTGGGCCATTTGATGCGGGTGTCCAGGCCAGAGGCCCTGGCCAGAGCATTGGCCGCGGCCACTCCTGCAAGGAGAGTAATCTGCGGTGCGATTGCCGGGGGAATGGGAGGTCGCAAAATAATGGAGACGTATATATTCAAACCTGCCGGCGATTGCCAGGACCTTCCCAGCCTTCCCCTTCCCTGGTACTGGCAATCGGCCAGTACTACCGTTCCCTCCTTGGCCCCGCGTTCAGCGTAATCGTGGGCCCGGCGGTTGGTGGAGTCGGTCGCCGGGAAATAATGAATTTCCCTGCCGATGAGTTTTCCTTGGCGCAAATTTTGCAGTTCTTCGATCCGCATAAGACTCAGTCTGGGGGTCCAGGGAATAAGCCTCCGGCCCTGTACTCCCGGCCTTCATCCTTTCGGTCTCTTATCCACAATTCTCTTGGCCTTGAAGGTGGTCCGTTCCAGGGTCCCGAAATTTTCGATCCGGATCTCGGGGGTGACCAGGAGTTCTTCCTTGAGGTCTTTCCGCAGGCGTTGCTCCAGGGCCATTCGCTCTGAACCCGGAGCAAGGCACTCGCACACCACCGTGCATACATCGGCAAAGGTACTTCCATCCCTCGTCATTTCGATGAGGAACTCATCTCCCAGTTCGCGATAACTGCGAACCACCTTCTCCACCTGGACGGGATAGAACTTCGCGCCTCGATAGATGACCATGTCATCGGCCCGACCGAGAATTCCTCCAACCGCCCGCCCGTGGGTGCGGCCGCAAGAACATCGGGCCGAATCGTACCGGGCATAATCATTCGTCCAGTACCGGAGCATGGGAGTCGCCTCCCTGGTCAGATGAGTAATCACCAGGACTCCCATCTCCCCTTCGGTGCACCGTTCCAGGGTGTCCGGATTGATGATTTCGATTGCGTAATGGTCCTCGGCAAAGTGCAAGCCCGCTTGGGCGGTGCATTCAGAGGCAAAGGTGGGGGCGATCTCTGCTAATCCATAATAATCGTAAGCATCGATTCCCAGACCTTCTTCAATTTTCCTTCGGGTGGCATTGGTCTCGGTGCCTCCCTCTCCCCCAAAACTCCCCAGCCGGAGTAATAATTTTTTGGGAGAGATTCCCCGCTCCCTTAAATTCTCGGCGATATGGAGGGCAAAGGAGGGGGTACACAAAAGAACCGTCGAACCCGGATTGAGCAGGTAGTCAATTTGCCGTCCCGTCATGCTGGCCCCAATGGGAATCACGAAGCAGCCGATGCGCTCCCCCGCATAATGGGTGGACATCCCCGCGACCCAGAGCCCGTAGCTGAACCCATTCTGGATGATATCGCCGGGACGCACCCCAAAGCTCCGCATGGTGCGGGCTGTAACTTCAGTGATATTCTCCACATCCTTTTCGGACCAGATCGTGTTTACGGGAACCCCAGTCGTGCCGGTGGAGGGATGAAGTTCTCTCCAGTCCTTTGCCGGTGCAACGGTATAACGCCCAAAAGGGGGATGCTTGATCTGCTCATCCCTCAGTTCCTGCTTGGTCACCACTGGAAGGTGAACCAGGTCATCCACGTTATTGATTTGGGAGGCCTTGATCCCGGCTTTCTTGAATTTCTCCTGGTAGAATTCCGACCTGGCAAGGCATCGGCGTATCTGCCAGCGCAGCCGCTCGTTTTGCAACTCCCGCAGGGCCTTCCGGTTTATTCCTTCAATTCTTGGGTGATAAAAATTCCCTTTTGCCATTGTTTGCCCCCTTTTTGAATTAGGCTCGGGGAGCGGGGGGAAAAACGGCCTTTCGTTCCTGATATCTTTCTCCATTTCCTGATCCCTCGTTCCTCGATCCGGTTCTAAATGGCCAGGTACTTTCTCACAACCTCCTCATTCCGCCAGATTTCATCCATGTCTCCCCGGTACTGGATGAGGCCTTTCTCCATGATATAACCCCGTCCGGCGACTTTACGGCAGAATTTAATATTCTGGTCTGCCAGCAGGATGGTAACCTGCGATCTTTGGATTTCTAGGATAATCGCCGCCAGATTTCTCACCACCAGGGGGGCCAAGCCTTCCGAAGGTTCATCCAGAAGAAGTATTTCCGGGTTCTTCACCAACGCCCGACCGATGGCCAGCATCTTCTGTTCCCCACCACTGAGCGTAGTCCCTTTGCTGGCCTTTAACCTAACCAGGATCGGGAAGAGGTTATAGACCTGGGCGATCGTCCACGGCCCTCCGGTTTTCTTCGTCAGACGTCTGGCCATCTCCAGATTCTCTTCGGCGGTTAGATCGGGAAAGATCCTCCGATCATCGGGTACATAACCAACTCCTAGCTTGGCGATCTCGAAGGGTTTCTTCCCCACCAGTTCTGATCCCTTCAGCCGAATGCTGCCCGAGCGGGGCGGCGTTAATCCCATAATCGATCGAAAGGTGGTCGTCTTTCCCACTCCGTTACGCCCCAGGATAGATACCACCTCCCCCTGGTCCACTTCCAGGGAAATCCCGTGGAGGACCTGACTCTGCCCATAGCGGGTGATAATCTCCTTGACTTCCAGAATAGCGGTCATAGGTTATCGGCCTCTTGCCCAGCAAGAAAATTCACCGCGAAGCACGGCGGATCTCAGAGGTCTTTTCGAATAGAATGAAAATCTTTATTCTTCCTTTTGGGCTTTGATACGCACGGAACTCCCTCTCTTCTATACGGCGTGCGGTTAAGGGCTCAAATTTCCTCCCCCAGGTAAATGTCCCTAACCTCCTGATTCTCCCGAATCTCATCGGGCTTGCCCTCTGCCAGGACTTCCCCGCGGTTCATGACCACGATCCAGTCGGAAAGAGAAAAGACGATGTCCATGTCGTGCTCAACAATAATGAACGTCGTCTTCCGCTCGGAGGCCAATTTTTTTACCAGTTCCAGGACCTTGATTCTTTCGATGGGGTTCATGCCCGAGGAAGGCTCGTCGAGAAAACAGACCTGGGGATTAGCGGCCACGGCTATTCCCAGCTCCAGAAGCCTTTGATCCCCATGGGAGAGTTCCCCGGCCGGGAAATTCTTCTCCTCCTGCAGCCAGACCTCCCCTAGGATCTTCTCCGTCTCCCCCACAGCCTCTTTTTGGCTTTCCAGGGATGAAAAAGCGCTGGAGGTCTTGTTGAGACGGGATAAGACCGGAAGAAGAATATTCTGGAAGACGCTCATCCGGGGAAAGATATTCATGACCTGGAAAGACCGGCTGATTCCGATCTTTACTCGCTTATCCGGCCCCAGCCGGGTAATCTCTTTTCCCCGAAAATAAATCCTCCCGCGATCAGAGAGCAGGTAACCCGAAAGGAGGTTGATGAGGGTAGTCTTACCCGCCCCGTTGGGCCCAATGATCGAAGTGAAGAGCCCTTCCCCAAGGGTCAAGTTTACTTCGTGCACCGCGGCCATCTTTCCAAAATACTTCCCCAGGTTTTCGGTCCGGATAATCTCTTTCACCACCGGCTCCTTTCTTTCGAAAAGATGCTCACCACTCCGCCTCGGAATCCCATGACCAGCACCACGACGATAAC
>Ga0187770_10001326_pt1 | contig 13069 bp, 9 predicted proteins | sample 0116_SJ02_MP02_2_FD_133154 | JGI IMG/M metagenome (GOLD analysis project Ga0187770, IMG submission 133154) | Tropical peat soil microbial communities from peatlands in Department of Meta, Colombia - 0116_SJ02_MP02_20_MG | ecosystem: Environmental > Terrestrial > Soil > Wetlands > Peat | place...
CGTTCAGAGCAGGCCGCGCTCGCGCGCCTGGCGGCGCAGCAGGCGGCCACCACGGAGGAAGTGAATCAGAACCAGCTCGCGCTGACTAAAGCGGAAGCTACCTCGCAGCAACTGGCCAAAAAGCGGGAAGAGCTACGCCGGCACGCGCAGTTGGACCTGGAGAGCGCGCAACTCCAGGTGGAGCGGGCGCGGGCGGAAATCGCCTCGCTCGAGAAAAAAGTGCGCCAGGGGGAGCTGCGTTCGCCGGCGGATGGCACGCTCTATTACCTGCCCATCCGCGCCGGGGAGTACGTGCATGTGGGCGACCGGCTAGCGGAAATTGCCAACCTGCAGCGCCTGCGCGTGCGCGCGTTCGTGGATGAGCCCGAACTGGGCGGGGTGCAAGCTGGGCAGCCGGTGATGGTCACCTGGGATGCGCTCCCGAATCAGACCTGGACGGGGAAGACTGACCTGGTGCCTAAAACAGTCGTCCCGCGGAGCACGCGGAGCGTAGGCGAGGTGCTCTGCTCGCTCGATCCGCCCGCCGGGGATGGACCGGCGCTGCTGCCCAATACCAACGTGAATGTGCGCATCATCGTCCATCAGGCCAAAAATGCCCTGGTGGTGCCCCGCGGCGCGGTACAGGGAAGCGGCCTGGACCGCTACGTGTTCGTGGTCAGTGACTCGGAGTTGGGATTGAGCCCGGGAACGCAAGTGCTGCGGCGGCGGTCCGTGCGCCTGGGCATCAGCAGCGCCACCAGTTTCGAGGTTCTGGAAGGGCTGAAAGAAGGAGAGACAGTGGCCCTCCCGGGAGACGCGGAATTGGCCGATGGCATCAAAGTTAGGGCGCTCACGCGGCAGTGGTCCTCCGGTTCATGAAGACGTGAGCGGCGCGCGCACACGGATGCAGAAACGATCGCGTAAGACCAAAATCCAGGCGGCCGGCGCCGGAATTTGCTGGCGAGCCGCTCTTCTGATGATTTTTTCCTCTGCCTGGCTCCTGGCCCTTCCGCTTTTCGCCCGTTCGCACCGGGCCAAGAACGGCGACGAGTTGCGCCGGCTTTTCGAGGCCGGACAGTACCAGCAGGTGCGGGAGGGTTCGGAAAGCGCGCTCCTGGCTTCGCCGCGGGATCCTGCGCTGCACTACTGGCTGGCGCGCAGCGCCTATGAGCTGGGCAAGTACGATGTGGCGGTGCACGCCGCGGAGGAGGCCTCGCGGCTGGAGCCCGCCAATTCCGATTTCCAGATGTGGCTGGGACGCGCCTACGGCCGCAAGGCGGAGATTGAGTCCAGCTTCTTTCTGGCGCGCAAGACGCACCGCGCGTTCGAGACCGCGGTGCGGCTGGACCCCAAAAACATCGCCGCGCGGCGCAATCTTTCCGAATACTATACGGACGCCCCGTGGTTTCTCGGCGGCGGAAAAGACAAAGCGCGGCTGCAGGTGGAAGCGATCACGGCCCAGGACCCGCTCGAGGGCATACTCGCGCTGGCCGATTACTACCGGAACATCGATCAGCCTGAGGAAGCGGGAAAGCAATATGCGCTGCTGCTTGAAAAGCGCCCCGCCAAAGTCCATTTCTATCTCGAAGCGCTGGACTACGACGTGCATCAGAAGGACGCGATGGCCATGGCGCGGGTGCTGGCTGCGGCGCAGGAAATTGCCCCGCAGGATCCCCGGCTGCTGTTTTATCGGGCGGTTTCCCGGGTCATCGGAGGCCTGCAACTGGACCAGGCAGAAAAGGAGCTGACCCAGTTTCTGGCCGAGTATCCGGGGAACTCGGAGTGGATTACGCAGGCCGAAGGGCGGGAGTGGCTCGGGCAGGTTTACGAACGCGGCGGAAACTGGGAGCGCGCCGCGGAGGAGTACCGCAAAGCCGTGGAGCTGGAGCCGTACCGCAAGCGGTTTCGCAAGGCCCTGGAGCGCGCAGAAAAAGAGCTGCGCAAACAGAAGAAGTAATCGAGCGCGACGGCGGGGGGAATAGTCAGCGCTTGTTTTTCCCGCCTGCGGCGGTCAAAATGCCCTGCAAGAGGGGTGAGGCCGCGGGCAGACGTCCACGGCGCGATCCGGGCGCGCGAAGCGCAGGTCCGTCGCGGAGCCGCTCGAGACCACCAGCCCCGATAGGACCGCAAATGCTGAACGGAAAACGCGTGGCCGTGGTGCTGCCCGCTTACAACGCGGAAAAGACGCTGGAGGCCACGGTGCGCGAACTCCCCGTGCTGGTGGACGAGCGCATCCTGGTGGATGACCACAGCGCGGACGATACCGTGCGTGTGGCGGGGAAATTGGGGCTAAAGGTCTTCCGCCATGATGCCAACTACGGCTACGGCCGGAACCAGCAGACCTGCTACCGGGAAGCGCTGGAGGCAGGGGCGGACGTGGTGATCATGGTGCATCCGGATTATCAGTATTCGCCGCTGCTGGTCACCGCTATCGCCAGCATGATTGCCTACGGCGTGTACGACGTGGTGCTGGGGTCGCGTATTCTGGGCGGCGGGGCGCTGCGCGGCGGAATGCCGCGGTACAAATACGTGGCCAATCGCCTGCTGACTTTTTTCCAAAACCTGGCGCTGGGCGCGAAACTTTCCGAGTACCACACGGGCTACCGGGGATTCAGCCGCGAAGCGCTGCTCCGGCTGCCGCTGCTCGAGAATTCCGACGATTTTGTGTTCGACAACGAAGTGCTGGCTCAAGCCGTCTATTTCGGCCTGCGCATCGGAGAAGTCTCCTGTCCGACGAAATATTTTGCCGAGGCCTCCTCGATCAGCTTCAGCCGCAGCGTGACCTACGGGCTGGGTGTGCTCTCCACCTCCGCGAAATTCATTTTGCAGAAGGCGGGCTTGGCGCGCTTCCGGATCTTCAGCGCGCGGGGCCGGCGGCTGGATTTGGGCTACTACTCGGCGCCGGACGCGGAGCCGGAGCCGTTGCGCTCGCGTGCGGCTGCGAAATAGGGTGGCGCCCGCCGGGAGCCGCGGAGAGGCGTGGCGCTCCGCGACTCTGCTCCTCCTGCTGACCCTTGCTGCCGTAGCCCTGCACGGATATCACCCCTATGTAGAAGACGCGGCGTTTTACGTTCCTGCGGTGGAGAAAGCGCTGGATCCGGCCCTGTTTCCTCACGGCGCGGAGTTCTTTGAAGCGCACGGCTCCGCAACTTTTTTTGCGCCGCTGATTGCCGGCTCGGTGCGGACGCTGCACCTGCCTCTGGAGACGGTCCTCTTTCTCTGGCAACTGCTGTGCGTGTACGTGTTCCTGCTGGGCTGCTGGCTCGTGTTGCGCGCGTGCTTCGAAACTCCGGAAGGGCGCTGGGGAGGCGTGGCGCTGGTGGCGGCGCTGCTGACTTTGCCGGCGGGCGGCACCACCATGCTGTTGCTCGATCAGTATTTGAATGCGCGCTCGCTTTCCACCTGCGCCGGAATCTTCGCCGTCGCTCTGGCGCTGCGGGGGCGCTATTTCTTCGCCTTTCTGTTGCTCCTGGCAGCCGCGCTGGTGCATCCGCTGATGCCCGTGTACACCGTTTTCTTCCTGCTGCTGTTCTGGTGGACCAAGCGGAACCGTGCCGGCGCCGCGGCGGTCGCCGGCCTGCTGCCCTTTGGACTTTCGTTCGATCCGCCGAGCGCGGCCTATCATCAGGCCGCGCTGCTGCATCGCTTTCATTACGTTCAATACTGGGCCTGGTATGACTGGCTGGGCCTGTTCGGGCCGCTGGTGCTTTTTATTTCGATGGGGCGCGTCGGGCGGGTCCAGCGCATGCTCAACGTGGAACTGCTGTGCCGCGCCCTGGTGCCGTACCTGCTGTGCTGCCTGGGGGCGGCGTTGGTGCTGGATCTGCCGGCGCGGTTCGAGGCGCTGGCCCGCCTCCAGCCCATGCGCAGCCTGCACTTGGGCTACATTCTGATGTTCCTGTTGCTCGGGGGAATGCTGGGACAGTTTATTCTGCAGCGCAAGGCGTGGCGCTGGCTGCTTCTGTTTGTGCCGCTTTCGGCCGGGGCCGCCGGCGTTCAATTGTGGGCCTACCCCGCGAGCGCGCACGTCGAGTGGCCCGGCGCGCCCAGCCGGAATGATTGGGTGCAGGCCTTTGTGTGGATCCGCAACAACACGCCCCAGGACGCCTATTTCGCGCTGAATCCGCGTTACCTGGATCTACCGGGTGAGGATGGACAGAACTTCCGCGCCGTCGCCGAACGGAGCATGTTGGCGGACTGGGTGAAAGACAGCGGGGCCGCGTCCATGTTTCCGGGCTTGGCGGAGGAGTGGTGGGCGCAAGTGAGCGCGCAGGAGGGGTGGAAAAATTTCCGCCGGGCCGATTTCCAGCGCTTGCAGGAGCGCTACGGGGTGAACTGGGTGGTGATGGAGCAGCCCGCCTCTCCCGGCCTGGTTTGTCCCTTCCAGAATCGCGCCGTGCTGGTCTGCCGGGTGGAATAGACTTTTTATCCACAATGAGTTCCGTCCAATCGCCGCTTCCCCCGGTTGCGGATTCCTTACCATGCCGCTCAAAAGGCAACAACTTTTGGTTCTCACCTGAATTAAATAACAGGGAGCGCGGCAGGCAGGGCAGGGAATGCCGTGCAGCGCGTTTTCGTTCCCTCGATGGCGGGTGCGTTTGTTATTGAGCACGGGCCTTGGCTTTAGCCCGGCCCGCGCAGCTTCACTTCGCGGCATCATATTTGCTTGGCCCGGGGGAGCGGAGAGCCATTCGCATGCATCGGATCGGGTGCCTGCAGCCCGAGACATTCAGGCTGGGTGTCCGCGGCCTGAAAAAGGAGATACGGCGACCGAATGCCCCACTCTTACACGGGACAGACCGAACCTGACTGCGCACTCTACTCACCTGCTGGAAGCTTCGCGGGAATTGATGGTCCAAGGGAATCGGCCCGCGCGCGCACCGGGCTGCGCCACCCATGCCTGTGGATGGTTCTGATCGCCCTGCTCATCCGGCTGGTCGTGGTGTCTTTTCTCCTGCCCGAGCGGCTCAATCCGGACCGCGATTCCTGGCGATTCGCGGGAGAAACGGGGCGGATCGCCCGCTCCCTGGCCGAGGGCCAGGGGTTTGCAAATCCGCTGTTCGGCGCCACCGGCCCCACGGCGTGGATGACTCCGCTCTATCCCTTCCTGCTCGCTGCTGCTTTCAAGCTTTTCGGCGTGTACACGAAGGCCGCAGCGGTGGCGATCTTGTCCCTGGACTGCTTATTTTCCGCGCTTACCTGTCTGCCCGTTTTCTATCTGGCGCGGCGTGGGTTTGGCGAGCGCGCCGCGCTGGGGGCAGGCTGGGGCTGGGTCTTTTTCCCCTATGCGGTTTACTTCTCCGCAGACTTCATTTGGCCGACTACGCTGACCACCTTGTTTCTCGGGCTCCTTATCCTCTGGTTGCTCCGGCTGGAAAGCACACAAAGTCTGTGGCTGGATCTGACCTTCGGGGCGTTTGCAGGGATTGCGGCGCTCAATGATCCGATCATCCTGTCCGTAGTCCCATTCCTGGCTGCCTGGATGTACTTTCGCCGCTGCCGGCAAGGCTGCTACAAGCCCACGGCCGCCACGGCCATGGCGCTGGGATTCGCGCTGACCGTAGCTCCCTGGTTCGTGCGCAACTATCGCACCTTTCACACCTTCGTTCCGTTTCGGGACACGTTTGGGCTGGAACTCCACGTGGGCAACAACGGGGATTCCTCTCACTTCGCGCCCCCGGGCTACCATCCTTCGGCCAATGACCGCGAGTTCGAGCAGTACCGCACGCTCGGGGAAATCCGTTACATGCAATTCAAACGGGAGCAGGCCCTGGACTTTATTCGCGCTCATCCGTTCGGGTTTCTCGAGGTGACGCTGCGCCGGATTTTGTACATGTGGACGAATTTCTGGAGCCGGGATCCGGCCTACCTGATGCAGGAGCCGTTTGATCCGCCCAACATGTTTCTCAGCACGTTGATGACGATTCTGGCCCTGGCGGGTTTGTATCGCGCGTTTCGGCAGGGCAGCCCGCTGGCGGTTCCCTTCGCGCTGATCCTGCTGCTCTTTCCCATGGTCTATTACGTTACCCATTGGGAGGATTACTACCGCCGGCCCATCGATCCCGTCTTCGTGCTGCTCGCTTCGTATGAGCTGGTTGCGCGTTTCGCGGAGTGGCGGGAACGAGCGCTGCTGGCCCCGGCGCCTTCCACGCTCGCGGGGTCCGTCGAAGCCGTCCCGCCGGAGGCGTAGCGGGAGGCCCGCGAACTGCGGCAGCGGTTTTCAGGTTCCACGGTTTGGGCCATCCCGGCGCAGAATGTTTCACCACAGCGCTGCCCCTCGGTGCCGTGGCGATGCGCAGTATGCAAATCCGGTTGGGCTTACGCGCCAAACCTCTTTACGTGCGCGCAGTCTTGCTCCATGATGAGGCTGCGCGAGGAGGGTGGTCTTGAGAGCAGGGGGAGTCCCCGGAGCCGGGGAGAGGCTGCAAGTGCGGGAGCTGTGCATCCTCACGGTCAGTCTCGGTCTTCTCACGGGTTTGGCGGAAGGGACGGCGCTGCTGTTGCTTCAGCGCAGCGGCTGGGCCGGTGAAAACGTGGATTGCCTGCTGGTGCCCCGGGGAATCTTGTATGTATCTCCGCTGGTGAATGTGGTGCTGTTTGTGACCCTGGGGTTTCTTGCCGCCGGCATCTGCCGCGTGTCGCGCGGTTGGGTGCCCCCCCAATTCCCCATGTTCCTGCTGATCATGATGGTGGTCTTCGATTGGCTCGCGCTGACGCTCGATCGCTTAATGAATCCCCCGGCCATCGCCATTCTCTCGGCGGGGGTCAGCGCCGTGCTGCTGCGGGCCGGCTGGAGCCATCGGGAGCGTCTGGTGCGGGCGATTCGGGCGATGCTGCCGGTATTCGGCGGCGCGGCGGTGCTGCTCGCAGCGGGCATTCCCATCCTGAACCAGGGTGTGGCCAACGCCTCAGACGCCGGCCAGCCTACTGCTTCTCGCGGTGCAGCCAACGTGCTCCTTATCGTGATGGATACCGTGCGGGCGGATCACGTTTCGGCGCTGGGCTATCGCCGTCGCACGACCCCGAATCTGGATGGCCTAGCCGCTCAGGGCGTGCTCTTTGAGAATGCCTTCTCAACTTCTTCCTGGACCCTCCCCGCGCATGCCTCGCTGCTGACCGGCCGCTTCCCCTTCGAACATGGTGCGGAAGTGAAAATGTACGACGGGCGCTACCCCACGCTCCCCGAGGTGTTCGAGGAGCGCGGCTACCGCACCGGAGCATTTTCCGCGAACACCTATTATTTCGCGGGCCAGAACGGCTTCGGCCCGGGCTTCCAACGATTCGACGGGACATTTACAAACCTGGCGGACGCGGTGACGCGTACGCTGTACGGCCGGTATCTGATGATGCTCTACGAGCGCATGGGCCGTCCGGACCTGCCGGGCCGGAAACCTGCGGCGCTGGTGAACGCGCATTTCCTCGACTGGCTACAACAGGATTCCTCCCGGCCCTTCTTTGCTGTGCTCAACTATTTCGATGCTCACGATCCCTATCTGCCTCCCGGTCCTTTTCGGGGACGCTTCGCCGGCCGGCCCGACGTGGGTGGCGTGCTAAATGGCTGGGCCAGCCGGGAGGCTTTGGAGCGGCCCAGTGATGTGCGGGACGAGAGCGATGCCTATGATGGCGGCATCGCCTACGAGGACGACCGCATCGGAGATCTTCTGGCCGGCTTGGAGAAGCGCGGTCTGGCCCAGGATACCCTGCTGGTGGTGGTTTCCGACCACGGAGAATTCTTTGGGGAGCACGGACTCTACTTGCACAAGAATGCGCTCTATCTGCAAGGGATTCATGTTCCCCTGCTGCTGGTCTGGCCGGGTCACCTGCCCCCTGGCGTGCGCGTGGCCGCTCCCGTGAGCATCGCCAACGTAGCGGCCACCATTTTGAACTTGCTGCCCGGCACCGGCCGGATGGAGTTCCCCGGGCCGTCGCTCGCGCCCTTGTGGAGCGGCTCCGGCACGGCGGACGATGGTGAACTGATCCTCTCGGAATTGGTCGCCAATATTCCGCCGCCTAGCGGAGGTGAGCCTCCGCGTACGGAATCGCTGCTGAACGCCCGGTGGCACTTCATCTATACCCGCGGGGAGGGGCCCCAGCTTTACGAGTGGAAAGAGGACCCTGGCGAGAATCACAATTTAGCCGGAACGCCGGCCGGGCAGCGCGTCGTCTCGGCAATGCTGAGCTGCTTGGACGCGCATCTCTCCCGCATCCGCCAGCCGGAATGCGGATTCACTGCCGGTGAACTTGGAGAGGAGAGCGCGTCCCGATCTGCCCGGGTCGCTTCCGGACCGCCAAGCCCCTCCGCCGATTTCCCGGCATCCAGCCCCGGCGCTGGTTCCCCGGAGCCTTAACGCATCTCGGCGCCGTTTGTCTGCCCGAGGAGGCCGCGGGATCTTCGCCCGGATGCAGAACTGCGAAAGGGAAGGGCATTCACAGTTCTGGAATTGCCCGGCGTCAATTATCATAGGGGCAGGCGGAACTGTGTTCAGAGTGCCGCCCCGTCAGCAGAAGTCCGGGGGGTGCGGCGGTTCCCTCGACGGTCAGAGGAGCGAATTCGAAATGATCACCCAAGCGGCGGCCGAGCGGCAGGCGCCACTCTTTGATTACCAGCGATGGAGTTCGGCGCTGCCTGAGCTGGCGCGCCGGTATCAAGCTGGGACGCCTTTCCCCCATATTCATCTCGAAAATTTTCTCGACCCGGCGATGGCTCGAGCCCTGGCGGAGGAATTTCCCGCCCCCGACAGCACTGCCTGGATTCAATACAAGCATCACAACGAAAACAAGATGGGACTGACCAAGCGCGAACTGTTTCCTCCGTGCCTGGGCCAAGTGTCGGACGAGCTTAACTCTCCGGATTTTCTTTCCTGGCTCACGCAGCTCACCGGAATCCAGGGCCTGGTCTCCGATGAGAGTCTGGAGGGCGGGGGCCTGCATCAGTCCGCCCGCGGGGGATTTTTGAACGTGCATGCCGATTTCACGATGCACCACCACCGCAAGAACTGGCGGCGGCGCATCAACCTGATTCTGTATTTGAACGAGGGCTGGCGGGAGGAGTGGGGCGGGGCGATTGAACTGTGGGATGCGAAAATGACTGCCTGCGTCGAGAAGGTTTATCCGCTGCTGAATCACGCGCTCCTGTTCAGTACCGACGAGACCTCCTATCATGGTTTCCCCGACCCGCTCGCCTGTCCCGAAGGGGTCTCCCGGAAAAGCCTGGCGCTGTATTACTACACGCCGGAGACCGGCGCTGTGCGCGCCGGGCGCTCCACCAATTACCGTGCGCGGCCGGGCGACGGGCCGGTGCGTTCCGCGTTGATTTGGGCGGATAAGCAAGCGGTGCACGTATATTCGCGGGTGAAGGAAATCTTCGGCCTCTCGGACGATTTTGCCAGCCGAGTGCTGGGATTCTTGTCGGGAAAGAAGTGAGTTTCCGCCCGCGAGCGGCCACGGGCGGGCACGCTTTGCGCGGCGTCTAGAGGGCTTTGGCGGCCACGGGGGAGCAACGCGCGCGGAGCCAGGGGCATCCACAAAGCGAGGCCGCGCCCGTGCGCGCCGCGGAGTTCGGGCGGCGGGCGGGTGCACGCGCGGTGCGCGGCGCTCAAGACTTTCCCGAGCGCGGCACAGCGGAGGTCATTCTGACTACGGAAACCCTGGTGGTGGCCTTGGAGGCGCTGCGCGCGAACAAGGTTAAGGCCGGCCTGACCATGCTCGGCGTGGTCATCGGGAGCGCCTGCATCGTCTTGGTGGTGACCATCGCGCTCACCGGAAAGCAATACATAGTGTCCGCCATCGAGGCGGTGGGCTCCAACCTCGTTTACGCGGAGGTAGTGCGTGGCGGTTTTGGGCAGAAGGCCGTGCAAAGTGACGAACTCACGCAGGCGGATCTGGATGCGGTGCGCGACGGGATTCCCGGGCTGCGCGAGGTGGCCGGAAGCTATGAGATCGGCACGACGGTGGTGGTGGGGGGAGTGGACCGCGCGGTGGCGCTGACCGGAGTGACCGCGGGGTTCCAGCGCATTCGCAACCTGGTGATCCTGCGCGGACGCTTTCTGGATGCTGACGACATGGCCACGCGGGCCAAGGTTTGCGCGCTGACGGAGGAGCTCGCGGCGCGCGCCTTCCCCGGGCAGAATGCGGTGGGGCAACTCCTGCGCGTGGGCGAACTGCACTTTACGGTGGTGGGCGTCTTCCGCGAGCGCATCACCACGTTCGGGCAGTCGGAAATCCAGAAAGAGACGGTGGTGATTCCCCTGCCGCTCCTGAAGTACTATTCAGGCAACGATTACGTCCGGGTGATGTACGCGCAGGCTCCCAGCGCGGAGGACGTGGCCGCGGTCACGCGCCAAGTGGCCGGAATCCTGCGCTCACGGCACCGCCCGGAAGCGGTTTACCGGGTCGAGAACTTGAACGGGATCCTGGACACAGCGCAAAAAATTTCCCGGGCGCTCACGGTCGTCCTGCTCCTGATCGGTTTCATCGCCCTGGTGGTGAGCGGAATCGGCATCATGAACATCATGCTGGTGACGGTGACGGAACGCACCCACGAGATCGGCGTGCGCATGGCCGTGGGCGCTCCTCGGCGGGAGATTCGCTGGCAGTTCCTGCTGGAAGCGCTGCTGATCAGCGGCGCGGGAGCCCTGCTGGGGATTCTGATTGCCGTGAGCATTCCGTTGGTGGCCAAGCTGTTCGTGCCTGCCAACTTTGTGGTTTCTGTTTCCTGGCTGTCCGTGGTGGTGTCCTTCCTGGTAACCTGCCTCACTGGGGTGCTGTTCGGTTATTTGCCGGCCAATCGTGCGGCCGGCCTGCATCCCACCGAGTCGCTGCGTTATGAGTGAAGAAGTGAAAGGAGGCCGCCGGGCCGCAGCGCGCGCGGGTCTCGCCGGCCGGGCGCTCCGCGCCTGGGGCAGAGCCGGCCTGCTGCTCTGGGCCACCGGCGCAATGTGTGGCGCGCTGCGCGCGCAGACGGGGCCGCCACCGGCTTCTCCGCCGCAGGAAGAGCAGGCGCCGCTCCCTGCGGCGCCCCCCGCGGAGCTGACCCTGAAAAACGCGCTGGACCGCGCCTTGCAGAACAGCCGCGAGCTGGCGCTGGCGCGCATCCGCAGCAGCGTGACGCGCCGGCAGGCCAACGTGACCAAGGCTCGTTTCCTCCCGAACCTTTTTACCGGCTCCGGCGTGGTGTACACCTACGGCATTCCGGAGACGCCGGGAGGCACGGCGCCCTCGCTCTTCAATTTGGCTTACGTGCAGACGCTCTTCAATCCCCCGCTGCTCGGGCAGTACCGCGCGGAGACCCTGCAGGCGCAAATTGATCAACTGGAAACCGCGCGGACGCGCGACACGGTGCTGGTGAAAACCGCCTCGACCTATCTCGAGCTGGGCAAAGTGCGCCATGGGCTGGAGGTGGTGAAGACCGAAAGCGCCAGCGCCACGCACGTGCTGGAGGTAACGCGCGGGCGCGTGCAGGAGGGCCAGGAACTGCCCATCGAGCTGACCCGCGCGGAACTGACCGCCGCGCGCGTGGAGCAGCGCCGCTTGCAGCTCGAAGGCCGCGAAGATGTGCTGGAAGCCAGCCTGCGCGACCTCTGCAACGTCGCCCATGACCGCGCCATTGACCTTCCTCCCCACGAGCAGCCGCCCAATTTTGCTGCCGCTGCGGACCTGCCCATGCGCCAGTTGATCGCCATGGGCCTGGAGAACAGCGTCGAAATCCGCCAGGCGGAGCTGGATTACCGCGCCAAGCAGGAGCGTTTGAAAGGGGAAAAGGGCGGCTATTTCCCGACCGTGGATCTAGTGGGAAAGTACAGCCTGCTGAGCAAGATCAACAACTACGACCAATTTTTCAAGACCTTCCAGCGCAATAACGTGAACGTGGGATTGCAAATCAACATCCCTGTTTTCAGCGCCCGCACCACGGCCGCCGTGGAGCTGGCCCAGGCGGACCTGCACCGTTCCGAGCTGGCGCTTTCGGCCACGCGCAGCCGCGTGGAGGACGAGGTACGCCGCACCGCGCGGCGCGTGCGCGAGACGGAGGCCTCGCGCGAAGTGGCGCGCCTGGAGCTGAAGCTGGCCCAGCAGGAACTGCAAGTGGCCCAAGCCAAATTCGAAGAGGGCCACGCGAACCTCCGCGACGTGGAGCGCCCGCGGCTCGAGGAGAGCACCAAGTGGCTGGCCTTTCTGGACGCCGATTACGATAACCAGCAGGCCGCCCTCGAACTCCTGCGGCTGACCGGCCAACTGGCCACCATTCTCCAGTAGATTCGCCGCGTCTCTCTGCTGTCGTTGGGTGCTGCGGAGTTTGTCGGTGGATTTCCGTTCGGATTCCGTCCGCCACGGTGCACGTGGAAGCTGTTAACGCTCGAGGGCGGCCAAAAACTCCTCAACGGTGATCCCCGCGCGGGCAATGAGGCTGCGCGGAGTTCCACGGGCAACGGTCGGGTGGCCGGGAACCGAAAGGGTGGCGATATGTCCGGGCTTCGTGAGGATGATGCGGCTGCCCCGCTGCCGGGCAATCTGCCAGCCAAGCTGCTCGAATGCGGTGACGACTTATTTCGGACGAAGTACGGGAACGGGCGGCATCAGACAGAGATTTCAACTTCGCGTGTCGTGACCGTGAGGGGCATTCCGCGCTCAGCCCGGACTTCCAGGCACTCGTGGATGGCCTCGCGGATGTTCTTCATCGCTTCCTCCTCGGTCTTTCCCTGGCTGACACAGCCGGGAATCGAGGGGCATTCGGCGACGAACACGCCGTCTTCATCCCGCGAGACGGTAACCAGCAGTTTCAAAGGGGTTTCTCCCACCGCCCAAGTTTTGCATATTCGGTCGCGGGCAGCAACCGCGGCGCGCACGGCACTTGCAAGGTGAGCGCAGGCTGCGCGTTGGGTGATGGGTAGTGCATGGAGCGCGCGCTCAAAAAACGGCAGTTCGCAAAGGCCAAGCCGGTAGAGTAAAATGGTTTAGTTTTGCGCCTGAGGGACTGGCGTTTCGAGGAACGACGGGGGATGTGGATGAATTCGAGTGTCATGAAGACGCTGCTGCTGAACCCGCCCAGCTTTGAGAAATTCGACGGCGGGGCCAGCTCGCGCTGGCCCGTCTC
>Ga0187770_10001328_pt1 | contig 13062 bp, 17 predicted proteins | sample 0116_SJ02_MP02_2_FD_133154 | JGI IMG/M metagenome (GOLD analysis project Ga0187770, IMG submission 133154) | Tropical peat soil microbial communities from peatlands in Department of Meta, Colombia - 0116_SJ02_MP02_20_MG | ecosystem: Environmental > Terrestrial > Soil > Wetlands > Peat | place...
ATCGGCCAGTGGATCGAGAACTGGAACGACGATCCCAAGCCCTTCGTCTGGCACAAGACCGCCGACGAGATCCTCGACACGCTCGCCACGTACTGCGAGCGGATTTCCGCTTCAGGTCACTAGACGCACTCGGTATTCGCGCCGGTTTCGAGGTCGTGGCTTCCAACGGACCGACCGGGTATGCCGGGAGGCGAGTCGGTGAAGTCCAGGACCACGCGCAGGTCGGCGAAGCGCACCCGGCGGAACCCCGATGCAGCAGGCGAGCTTCGAGCAGGAGCAGCGACATGGGTGATCAGATGACCAGCGACGAGATCGTGATGATGGTGGCCGGGCTCATCGTCGCCGGAAGCGAGACCACCGCGCTGGGCGGGATGGTCGCCATCATGACCCTGTTGGAGCACCCGGAGGTCGTCGATGCCGTCAAGGCCGACCGGACGCTGGTCCCCAAGGCAGTGCTGGAGATCATCCGCTTCGGGCTAGGAGGCCCCGGTGCCCTACCGCGCTACGCGCTCGCCGACTTCGAGGTCGGAGGCAAGGACATTCGGAGGGGCCAGATGCTCATGTTGAGCTTCGGGGGAGCCAACCGCGACCCCGGCTACTTTGAGCACCCCAACCGCTTCGACCTAACCCGGGACCAGTCGAATCTGCTCACCTTCGGATTCGGAGCCCACCACTGTCTGGGGATGCACCTGGCCAAGGCGGAGTTGGGGGCGATCGTGAATGCCGTGTGTGACTTTGTCCCCACGGACGCACAGATTTGGCCGGACCTCATCGAGTTTGAGCCGCTGTGTACCTTCCCGCGCCCTGTCGCCTTCCCCATCGACTTTGGGAGCTGACGGACGGATCCAGGATTGACCCTGAACTCGCGGGCAATGGCGGCACATGACTGGCTTTCGGCGTAGAGCCGGATCGTCTGTTCGCTCAGTTCCGGAGCCCAAAATCGCCCACGCCGGGTCACCTTGTAAGAGCTGCCTTCTCCTGTCGGCCAGGCACCGGGCTGGCGATCTGGCTCCTGCTCCAGTCGGTCTTCATCCGTGACCGATGGGTGATCCTGGAACCGACCCAGAAGTGCCATGCAGTTGTCCCTGGCCGGGAAGCTGATCCGCTCTGTAACTCCGGCCCGGAGCAACCCTGAGCGGTTCCTGGCCTCTCAAGCTGGGAGGACTGTGGATCAGCTCCTGAGCGCACCCTCCGGCAGGGCGCGCAGGCGACCGGGCAGCCGGCCGTGCGCGATCACCACGCACTGGCCAGACTGTGGAAATGACTGATCGGCCGGAGACGCGCTACGCCAGAAGCGGTGATGTCCATATCGCCTACCAGGTGCTCGGGGAGGGTCCCGGGGACGTCGTCTTCGTGCCCGGCCTGCTCTCTCACCTGGAGCTGACCTGGGAGGACCGCACCCTGACCCGGTTCTTTCATCGACTGAGTTCGTTCAGCCGGGTCATCCTCTTCGACAAGCGCGGCTCGGGGCTTTCCGACCGCGATGTGGGCATGCCGACCCTCGAGCAGCGCATGGATGACGTGCGGGCCGTCATGGACGACATCGGTTCGGATCGGGCCTCGCTCTTGGGATATTCCGACGGCGGCCCCATGACCATGCTCTTCGCCGCCACCTACCCGGCGAGGGCCTCGGCCGTCGTGCTCTTCGTCACCACGCCGAGATTCACTGGCGCCAACGACTTTGCCCCGGGATATCTGATCGAACGCCACACCATGGAGGCCCTCGATCGCGATGCCGCCCAATGGGGAAAGGGCGAGACCCTGAAAGTCTTTGGCGCGAGCGTCGCCGACGAGCCATGGGCCCGGGACATGATGGGGAGATGGGAGCGACTTTCGGTGAGCCCGAGTGGGGTGCACGCGCTGTTGGAGATGGACCTCGAAATCGATGTTCGCCCGGCGCTCTCGGCCATCCGCGCGCCTACGCTCGTGATACATCGAACCGACGACCACGCCATCCCGGTGGACTGTGGACGGTATCTTGCCAAGCACATCGCTGGTGCGCGCTACTTCGAGCAACCCGGTGAGCATCTCCTGGGCCTCGGCGACGCCGAGGCACTAACCGACGAGGTCGAAGCGTTCCTCACCGGCGCCCAGCCGGTCCGAGAGCCAGATCGCGTGCTCGCCACCGTCCTGTTCACCGACATCGTTGGATCTACCGAGCGTGCCGCAGACTTGGGCGACCGGCGCTGGCGCTCCCTCCTCGACGAGCACCACGAGATCGTCCGCCGCGAGTTGGAGCAGTATCACGGCCATGAGGTCAAGACGATGGGAGACGGGTTCTTGGCCCGGTTCGATGGTCCCGCTCGGGCCATCCGAGCCGCCTGCGCCATTCGCGACGGGGTAACCCGTCTGGGCATCGAGATCCGAGCTGGACTCCATACGGGCGAGGTCGAGGTGATGGGTCCGGACCTCGGCGGGATCGCCGTCCATATCGGACAGCGGGTGTCAGGACTCGCCCAGGCTGGTGAAGTGCTGGTATCGAGCACGGTCAAGGATCTTGTGGCTGGCTCGGGCATCGCTTTCGAGGACAGGGGCACCCATGCGCTGAAAGGTGTACCCGATGAGTGGCGAGTCTTTGCGGTCGCCAGTTGACCCGCACGCAAAGTGCTGCCGAGCTCCCGGCCAGATGACCAACCCGTCCGGCAACGTCACCCCCCTTGGGCTCATGATCCAGGATGGTTTGAGCCTCCTGACCAGGGCCAGCCATGTATCCCACGGGCCGAATGATCCGGCATTATCGGGTGGCGAGAGGGGTTGGCCTCCGTCCACCCACGAGCTCCTTGCCAAGGTGGTCGTTGCCCGTCTCAGAGCATTCGGACACTGCCACGAGGGCAAGGTGGATCGCATGGCTGGCCTCTGTCACCCGGTGGCACGCTCTCGTGGCTGGGCCAAATCTCATGGCCTCGTCAGCAGCGAGGTCGTCCATGATGGCTAGCGCGCGTCGGAGGTGGACGAGTGCGCTGGTGACGGCGACCCGATGATTGCCGTCGCCACCACATCTTGCGTCGGGGAAGGGCCATGGGGACTGTGCCATCGCTCATCACCCCCTCCATCGCCTTTGCGAAATGAGGAACGATGTTCACCTGGGACCACTGGCTAGTGCAAGTATCCGCCTCGTCACAGGGGACGGCGAGGGCCGTTGGTCCCGATACCACTCGGCCTCGGGCCGTATGGCCCTAGAAAGCCGAAGCCGCGGCACGGCATCCTCCCCGCATGGGGGCCCAGCGAGATTCGTGCTCAGGGACGATCGTCGTTCACCGGGACCGGACCGTGACCTGCACGCTGCCCGGTTGCGAACCGCCCGCTTGCCGGTCCGCCCTCGACAATCATGCATGGTTCGTGCCCTGCACCGAGACGCTGGGCGAGTCGTGCCCGGTGTGCGTGTCGGTCCTGACCTCCTAGTTCCAGTACCGACCAGGTCGAGGGTCTCGGCGATGGGTCGGAACCTCGGCATGACGGTTGCGACAACAAGGACATTTCAAAGCGCCTCTTCTCGGCCACGACTGAGAAGGGCACAACGACTCTTTGGCGGCACCGGGGGCCGGCGCACGGTGGAGTCGGAAGGAGGTGGGTGATGTCAAGGCACGCAAGGTCGGTGGAGGACGCCGGTGAGGTTGCAGACGAGCGGGAGCGGGCCCGGAGGCGGGTGCGTGCTCGGCGGGACTTCACCTCCGACGTCGTCGCCTACATCGTGATCAACGCCGCTTTGGTCGGCATCTGGGCTGTCAGTGGTGCCGGATACTTCTGGCCCGCCTGGGTCATGGTGATCTGGGGCATTGGTTTGGTCCTTCACGGATGGAACGCCTTCGTCCGTCGCCCCGTGACCGAAGCCGATGTCGATGCTGAGATGCGCCGACACCGGCGTTGAGACGATCAGAAACTAGGTGAAGTAAAGATGCCAGTTCTGCGAACTGATAGTGAGGTCCGGGTCGAGGACGTGCATCGGGTGTTGTCCGATGCACTTGGGCCCAGCTATCGAGTAACGGTTATGTCGCCGACGATGGTGAAGGTTGGCCGGGCCGGAGTAATTCCGTCACAAGTTGAGATCTCCCGGTCCGGCGGGATGACAACCTTCAAGGTTCACACTACGGGCCTGATCGTGTCGCGGCTCGTTCAGGTTTGCTCGGTCAACCCGCGCGTTCGCCGGGCGCTCCAAGAGGGGTTCCCGAGAGTCGCGTAAGTCAGCGGCACCGATAAACAGGCCACAGCAATCGGCGCTGGTTGGCTGCAGGGACATCAGGCCGATTCCTTTCCTTTCCTTTCCTTTCCTTTCCTTTCCTTTCCTTTCCTTTCCTGACCGCCCGAGAAGTGCCGCAGAAGGTAGTCCTGGCTCCAGGGCCACCCGCCCGCGAACGTCGTCGGTGAGCGATCCAGGATGCTTTCAGCTTCCTGACCAGGGCCAGCCATGTATCCCAGAGGGCGAATGATCCGGTAAAGGCGGGCGGTCAACCAGGAGACCGAAGATCGGCATCCTTATGGCTAACTCAATCCTCACTGGGCGTGCTCCGGTTTGACGGACATCCACCAAGAGGCGCACAGCGCCCGAAAGGATGCCCATCATGGAGACCATGGAGCGAGCCAAGCGGCGCGCCAGACGGTCGTTCGATGACCAGTTCAAGCGGGACATCGTCGATCGGTGCCGGGCCGGCGACCGCAGCATTCCCGAAGTGGCCAAGGACTTCGACCTCACCGTGTCGGCCGTGCGCCGCTGGGTGGCCCAGGCCGAGATCGACGACGGCGAGCGGCCCGGCCTGACGTCGGCCGAGCGTGAGGAGCTCTCCCGGCTGCGCCGGGACAACAAGCGCCTCCAGGCCGACGTCGACCTGCTCAAGCGAGCGACGGCTTTCTTCGCGAAGGAGACCCGGTGAAGATGGACCCCTTCATCGAGGCGGAGGAAGCTGCAGGTCACAGCGTCAACCACTGCTGTGAGCTGTTCGAGGTCTCCCGTGCCGCCTACTACCAGCGCCGGCGGGGCGTGCCCTCTGCGAGGGAACTCGGCGACGCCGAGTTGATCGAGCAGATCACCACCATCCACAGCGAGTCCGACGGCACCTATGGCTCGCCCCGGGTGCACAAGGAGCTGGTCAAACGCGGCACGCCGTGCGGTCGGCGCCGGGTGCGCCGCCTCATGCGCGGCGCCGGGCTCGAGGGACGCTGCAAGAAGCGCTTCCGCACGACGACGGTGGCCGATCCCGCCGCCGAGACGGCCAAGGACCTGATCCAGCGCCACTTCGGGCCCTGCGACGAGCTCGACCGCCGCTACGTGGGCGACATCACCTACATCTCGACGTGGGAGGGCTGGGCCTACCTGGCGACGGTGATCGACCTGGCCAGCCGCCGCATCGTCGGCTGGGCGCTCCGAGAGCACATGCGAACCGACCTGGTCGAAGAGGCGCTCAAACGTGCCTTCTCCTCCCGGCGACCGGCCAAGGGCCTGATCTTCCATTCGGACAGGGGCTGTCAGTACACGAGCGGTGACTACGCCAAGCTCGCCCGGGACAACGGTGTCGTGCTCTCGGTCGGGCGCACCGGCCAGTGCTGGGACAACGCCGTGGCGGAGTCCTTCTTCGCCACCATCAAGCGCGAGCTGATCGACACCCGAGCCTGGCCCACGAGGGCCGGGCTGCGAACAGCGATCTTCGGCTACATCGAGGGCTGGTACAACACCCGCCGACTGCACAGCTCGCTCGGCTACTGCAGCCCCGACGAGTACGAAGCGCTCATCAACTACAACGCCGGCCGCCAGGCGGCATGATCAACACAACCGACCTGTCCGTCGAACCGGATCAAGCTCACGGTCAGCCGGAGAGGCGAGGCCGGTTTGCCGAGTAGTCACAGCACCGTCACGAAATGTTTACTTGCCTTCTTTCAGGGCCGCTGATCCGATTCGATGCGTGGCGGGACCAACAAGGGTGGCGCAGTATCTGCGTGCCACCGTCTGGGCGGGTATTGCGATTTTGGCTGCGTCGATAGCCTTCTTGTTCGGCGCCGCACCTGCGGGTGCCGCCAGTTCGTCCTATTCGGACCCCCGTCCCTGCTCCGCATCGGTGAACAGTGGCGTCTGCATCTCCAATGGCTGATCTCGTATACACCGCCAATATCTCTGTCGACGGCTACACGGAGGACCCTGACGGTCGGATCGACTGGTCCGAACCCGACGAGGAGGTCTTTTCCTTCATCACGGAGCTCGAGAGGCCGGCCGGGACGTACCTGTACGGGCGCCGGATGTACGAGGCCATGCTCTACTGGGAGAGCGCCATTCCGGACGAAGGGTATGTCCGAGAATTCGCCGAGGTCTGGCGAGACGCCGACAAGGTGGTGTACTCGCGCAGCCTCGAGTCGGTATCCAGTGCGAGGACGAGGCTCGAGCACGACTTCGACCCCGACGCTGTGCGGCGCCTGAAGGCGACCCCTGCTCGGCGCATCACCATCGGCGGCGCGAACCTGGCTGGGCAGGCGCTCGCTGCCGGTCTCGTCGATGAGCTCCGGCTGCTGACCGTCCCTGTCGTGCTCGGTGGCGGCAAGCCCTGGTTTCCCAAAGGCGTGAGCCTGCCCCTTCGTCTGCTGGAAACCCGGCACTTCGCCAGCGGCGTCGCCTACCTCCGGTACCGACTGGACTCCGACCAAAGTACCTAGTCGACCTCGACCTGCCCGGAAGAGAGGTCGATCGGGCGTGAATCCGGTCGATTACGTCGGCAGGGGCTGGCAGAGACAGACGGCGACTCGGCTGTCTGCCTGGCCAATGTCTAGTTGGCTGGCGTCACCTGCGTCAAAGAGTTGCCTGCCCGATCCCTCGACCCGGAGCACCCCCGATAACCGAGGGTGTGCAACTTGAGTGCACGTGACCTGGCCGGGCCGTGCATCCTCAGGGGCGAGTGATTTGGCAATCCTGAGCGCCCAGGAGAAGATCGGGTCAGATCGGGCTCCTCTTCACCCGTAGGATCTGCCATCTACTACCTGCCATCGCCGCCAAGGTGTGTGGATCGACCAGAGGGCGGGACATCCGATGACGAAGCTGCAATTCCCAGCAGGGTTCGAGTGGTCCACCGCAACGGCCGCACACCAGATCGAGGGCGGTAACACCAACAATGACTGGTGGGCATGGGAGCACGCCCAGGGCACCCCAGTGGCCGAACCCAGCGGCGACGCGTGCGATTCGTGGTTGCGGTGGACCGACGACGTCCAGCTCATCCGCGACCTCGGCGTCGGGAACTACCGATTCTCCGTCGAGTGGAGCCGCCTCGAGCCGGCGCCGAACGAATGGTCGCAGGCAGCGTGCGACCACTACGTCCGGCAGTGCGAGGCTCTGATCGCCGCGGGCGTCCGACCGACCATCACGCTTCACCACTTCACCACCCCGAGGTGGGCCACCGACACTGGAGGATGGACCGACCCCGACATCGTTGGCCGGTTCGCCGACTTCGCCCACCGCACCGCTGAACGACTGGCTCCGTATGTCAGCCGGTTCTGCACTTTGAACGAGCCGAATGTCGTCGCAGCGATGGGCTATCTGATGGGCCTGTTCCCGCCCGGCGTTACCGACGACCGGAGAGCTCACGACAGCGCGGTTGCGAACATGGTCGCCGCCCACCGTGCTGCAGTCGACGCGGTCCGTGCCGCTGCGCCTGCATCGGACGTCGGCCTCACCCTGAATATGGCCGACTACCAGTCGGCGTCCGGCGGCGAGGCCCACGCGGCGGAAGCCGAGGCCATGGAAGACGTCTTCCTCGACGCGACGATCGGGGACGACTTCATCGGCGTGCAGGTCTATACGCGCATGGTGATGGGTCCGAGCGGATGGATGGGGCCTCAGCCCGGGGTGCCTGTCGTCGAGACCATGGGCTACGAGTACTGGCCCCAGGCCCTCGGTGCCTGCCTCCGACGGACCTGGGCCCGTACCGGTGGACACACACCATTGCTCGTGACCGAGAACGGCACCGCGGCCGACGCCGATGACGAGCGCATCCGCTTCGTGTACAGCGCACTGAGGTCTGTTCTCGCTTGTCTCACCGACGGCATAGACGTCCGCGGCTATACGTACTGGTCGTTGCTCGACAACTTCGAGTGGGCCTTCGGCTATCGGCCGAGGTTCGGGCTCGTAGGAGTCGACCGTCACACCTTCCGGCGCACTCCAAAGAGTGCCTATCACTGGCTCGCACAGGTGATCGGCGACAACGGCATCCCAGACGAACTCGCCTTCGGTTGATGGGACGGGCCGGGCTACGAGCCTGCCGAGATGAGCTGCCCCACTCGGCTGGCGGCCTCAGCCAGACGGTTAGCGGAGATTCGACCATCCTGGACCGCTGCCGCTAAGGAGTGGGCGCACTCCGCCGCCGCAGACGCTCCGACGAGAAGGAGGTCCGCCCCCGCCGCAAGAGAGGAGACGGCAGCGTCACCGACTCTCCGACCACGAAGGATGCCAACGGCGTCGAGATCATCGCTCACGAGGGTTCCCCGGAATCCCAGCCGCTCGCGGACTCGCGCGGCTACCGCCTCACTGCATGAGGCGGCCCGTGAAGGGTCGATTGCGTGGACCACGGCCGGGCCGAGCATGATCCCCCGCACGCCCGCGGCGATCACGGCTGCGAACGGTTCCTCAGCTGGGCCGTCGAGTTCGTCGAGTGGGGTGCGCAAGACGGCCGGTGCCACTGCCGGGTCGTCGACGAGGAAGGAGTGACCCGGGTAGTGCTTTGCCACGGCGGCGACACCACCAGTTTGGAGTCCCTCGACCGCTGCGCGTCCGGTTGCCGCCACGACGCCCGCGTCCGATCCCAGGTTCCGCTCCCTCAGCCAGGGGTTCTCACCCCGAACGACGTCGACGATGGGGCCAAGGACCACGTTGACACCCATCTCCCGAAGGAGCCTGGCGGTCTCGATCGCCTCTAGCCGCACGGCGTCGGGATCGCAGCCCTCTCCTTGTGGCAGCAGGTGGGCGAAGCGACGAATGCCGACCACCTCGTGGTCGACTGCCACCAGCAGTTGCTCTTGCGTCTGCCCGCGTAGGGCGAGGATCGCCTCTCCGACGAGCTCACGTGTCTCGTGCGCGATGCGCTCCGGGCTCATCGTGCGAGCGACGTATTCGGCGCGGGTTTCCCCTAGAAGCACCGATCGGCATCCCCGTCCGAACAAGGGCCTGAGCACAGTCAGGTCAAGGTCGGCAACAGCCGGCAATAGCACGCTATGAGCGAGCTTCTCGATCGACTCAGTCATGGGCCTGCAAGTCGGAACCTGGTACTTCGGGAGCCACGACAAGAGCCTACGAGTAGGTTCCGCTACCGGGACAGGACCCGACGGATCAGCCAAGCCGCACCCACGGCAGCACCGCCGGCGAGAATAAATGGGCCGGCCACGGGACGAGCGGCCAGGCCGGCGGTGATAACCGCTCCCGTCGCAAGTGCCTTCCCGCTTCCGGGAGGATACTCGCTGATGTGTGGAGGGTGGTGGTGAACCATCGGCTGTTGGGGTATTCCCCGGTGGTGATGTGCTGGCGCTACCAACATGGTGCCTCCTAGGGAGCGTGAGTGACTATCCACAGCTTCCGCCAGCACGACCCCGGCGTCTGTCACCGGGACGACGCTGGGAGTGTCATCATGGCGACACTTCAGCGGGGGGTCGGCGGGTGGACTGGGCGTTGCTCGCAGCCATGAACGACGGAGACCGACACTCGGTGCTCGCCGCCTGCCGCAGGCAGCGCTTCGCCAAGGGTGACGCTGTCTTCCGGGCCGGTGAGCCGGGGGAGAGCCTTCATCTCCTCGCCGAAGGCACCGTGGCCGTGAGCGTCTCCACCCCCCTGGGCGACGTGGCCACCCTGGATGTGCTCCGGCCGGGCGATGCCTTCGGGGAGCAGGCGCTCATCGCCGAACGGTCGATCCGCTCGGCCACAGTGGTGGCTTTGGAACCGGCCCAAACGCTCCAGCTCACCCGCCAGGACTTCGAGCAACTCCTCGCCGAGCACCCCGGCGTGCTTCGGCTCCTGGTCCAGGTGCTCGACGCACGGCTGCGGGCGACCTCGCAGAACCTGGTCGATGCCCTCTACATGCCCGTCGAGACCAGGGCCTATCGCCGCCTGGCCGCTCTGGCTTCGATCTACGCCGACCGGGAGGCGATCCCCCTCACCCAGGACGAGCTGGCCTCGATGGTGGGAACCACCCGCCAGAGCCTCAACAAGGTGCTGCGCCAGGCCCAGGACGAGGGGCTCGTCACCCTGGCCCGAGGCAAGGTGACGGTGATCGATCCCAATGCGATCGCTCGTCGGGGTCGCTGATTCGCCCGCTACCCTCCCCCCGGGTGACCGTGTGAGCGCATCCCGTAAGGAAGCCCAGCGCGGCGATCAGAAGGACGACAGCCCCCTGCCGTGCCAGGACATGAGGCTCAACCAGACCACCCGGCAAGTGCAGCCGTTATGCGCCGGATCCTCTCCGGGATCGCTGTCCGGCATTGGATCGGCGAGTCAGAAGCGCAAGACAGGAAAGCTGGACGATGCCCGCCAGGAGGGCAACACCTGTTCGTGCATGCAGGCCGTCCGGGACCGTAAGCACTCGGATTACGACAACCAGGGTTCCAGCCACCGACATGACGATGGTGGCATGAGATGGCAAGGGGTCTCTTCCCGTACCGAGGAAGCGGTCGAAAGCGTCGACCACCCCACTGCCGAGAATGAGCAGCGCGCCGAGGGCCCCGTACCCGTAGCTCCAACCAAGGCGACTATGTGGGAGAAAGACCCCGAGCAAAGCCGTCAACCCGGCTACGGGTACCACCCAGTCGAGTGCAGATCGTCTGTGTACCCGATCGGACACCGGCGCCTCCGAAACGCCAAGGGTCACCTATTGACGCAGGTTACAGGCAGTCGAGCTCGACCGCCCGCTATGTGACGCAGTGCCCCGGCTGCGAGGCCCGCCCCGGAAGGACGCCGGTGAGCGATCCAGCTCGGTTCAGGTGTGGGGTGTAAGCGACGCCATCTGCCAGGAGCCGCTCTCTGTGTAGGTGATGGCACCAAGGGGCGAGGCGGTGTGGACCATGATCTCGCGGTCGATGCGCACGGGCAGGCCGTTGGTAACGTCGAACCACCAGTTCTCGGTGACCGTACCCGTCTGGGTGCCACTCAGGGTGGTCTCCTGAACCTCGTGGGCGGTCTCGACGGTGGCCGAGCCGATGCGAAGGGGCTCGACGCCGACGATGTGGGCTTTGGTCGTCGACTGGCTCAGGCCGGAGATGGCAGTGCTGGTCTCAGAACACGACCACGTCAACTTCTGTCCCGTGCTCGGCGCCGACGGCAGGACGACGGACCCCGCCGGGCAGGTCATGATCGCAATGTTGGACACCTTGAAAGCCCCGTAGTCCCAGTGTTGGATGTTGACGTTGGTGGACTGGGTGAGCCCGGCTTCTGTCGGGCAGAAGACGTACTCCTCGGCGTGGGCGGCGTTGTAGTCCAGGTGCCAGCGCCAGCAGCCGTTCGACAGGTGCGTGACCGTCGCGGGCATCGTGGCCCCGTCCTTCTGGGAGTTCGGGGGGAACGAAATCCTCTCGCCACCTTGGCCGCGAAGTGTGTACACACCCGCGGCGGGAACCGCATGGAGGGGATCCAAGGACGAGGATCCCGAGTGCCGGAAGCTGCTCACGGCTGAGCTGACCGACTTGGCCCCGGGATGTGAGCGCAACTCATAGCGGACGACGCCGGTGGCCATTACGCCGATTACCAGTCCCACCATGGTCAGGAGGCCGATGAGGGCGTACTGCCACCGCCGCCCTCGGCTCGGCGATGGCAGCGGCGGCGGCATGCCGAGCTCGCAATGGACCTTGTCGGGCGCAAGGACCATGGGAATCGCCTCCTGCACCCTAACCTGAGCGGTTCTGCGTGCCGGGCACAGTGCCGAAAGTCAGATGCGTGGTCTCGGCATGACGTCGCCATGGGTCTGCTTCGGCACCATGGGGGCCCCATGGTTGCTCTCGCCTTCTCGCAGTCAGAGGGACGAGAGCACCTTCGGTAGGCGCTGTCTCCGGGCAAGCTCCCGTGCCGCTGCTTCCCTGATGTGCTCACTCCTCTTGGTCGTCCCACTCCTCGTTCCGTGCTTCGACGCGATCGCGCCAATGCGCAGCGTCTTCCTGGGTCGGATATGGACCCATCCGGTCCATGTGGTGACACTCGTCACGCGTCTCGACCTTCTCGTGCTTGAAGCAGTAGTACCAGTCGCCCCGTGCATCGCCGAGGCGCGTCGATTCGTCAGTCATGCCTATCCAAGCTACGACCGCTGCCGCGACGGCGGGTGGTCTCGGCGGAGACTTGCGAGCGCCGGATTCGGCAGTCCACCTACAGGGATCCACCACCGGTGCCGCTTGCGGGCATTCCGCTGCGTTGTCGCTCAGTCGTTGATCGCCTCGACGCCGAGTCGCTCGAGTTCCTCAAGGCGGTTCTGCATGCCCTGCAGCACCTCAGGGGGATGCGGCTCCCAGCCCGAGATCTCGCCGACCACCCGCAGCGGATGCCGTGTGCGGTAAGACCTCGTTGGGTTACCCGGAAACTTCTTGTCAGTGAGGTTCGGGTCATCCTCGATTGAACCGGTGGGCTCCACTTGGTAGATCCGGCCTGGCCCATCGCCGACGGCCAGTTCCGCTCCCCACGTGGCCGCATCCAAGGTCGCGGTCAAGTAGACATAGTTCGCCTTCCGCCGCTCACCGAAGTTCGAGCGGAACCCGGGTTGCAGCAAGTCGCCCGGCTTCAGGTCGGCCTTGCCGCCGTGGTAGAAGGGCCCGGGATCTTGGACACCGGACTGCGTCGGTTCGTTCTCCATCACACACCCATCGCAGGCTGGGCTAGAGCTGCAGACGCTTTGCCGCTGGAACAGGGTATGCGGACCGCCCGAGAAGTGCACGCCGGTAATACGGGATGGCCGGTGGTACGGAAGAGGGTTGAGGATCAGGCCGTGCGCCTGAATCCATCATGCCGGTGCGCACGGCGCGTCGGAGGACTCCCCGAAGCGGCACGGCTCGGTAGCGGGTCTCAAGTCGCCGCAGGAGGTCGCCAGGGCTCCTGCGGCATCCGGTCGGTAATGCTCCAGGAGCGTG
>Ga0187770_10001329_pt1 | contig 13059 bp, 9 predicted proteins | sample 0116_SJ02_MP02_2_FD_133154 | JGI IMG/M metagenome (GOLD analysis project Ga0187770, IMG submission 133154) | Tropical peat soil microbial communities from peatlands in Department of Meta, Colombia - 0116_SJ02_MP02_20_MG | ecosystem: Environmental > Terrestrial > Soil > Wetlands > Peat | place...
GAGGGAATACGTGAAGCTGTGGTCGCGGTCGACGATGCGCGCGGCCTGCCGGTGGACCTGCTGCTCCAGTGGAAACTCAACGGGATCGCCGTCACTGATTACGCGACCTTCTGGGAGAGAGAGGTCGGCTACATTTCGCTCGATGCCTTCGATCCGAACTGGTTCGTGTACGGGGAAGGCTGCAGTCGCGGCCGACTGGGCCGAGCGATCAAAAGGTTGCTGGACATCGTCATCAGCTTCGGGCTGCTGGTCGCCAGCGCGCCGCTGTTGTGCGGCGTTGCTCTGCTGATAAGGTGGGAGACGCCGGGCCCCGTGCTGTACCGGCAGCAGCGGACCGGACAATTTGGCAAGCCATTTACCTTATTTAAATTCCGCAGCATGTCGGTCGAAGCGGAGACGGCTGCTCCGAAATGGGCACAGCAAAACGATCCTCGTGTCACCCGGATCGGAAGATTCATCCGATCGACCCGCATCGACGAATTGCCGCAACTCGTCAATGTCATCCTTGGCCATATGAGCTTGATCGGCCCGCGTCCGGAAAGACCATTTTTTGTGGAGCAACTGTGCCGGGAGATCCCTTATTACGCCGAGCGGCATGTCGTCCGGCCGGGTCTCACCGGCTGGGCCCAGATAAATTATCCTTACGGCGCCTCGATCCACGATGCGCGACGAAAGCTTGAGTACGATTTCTATTATTTGAAGAACCAGAGCATTCTGCTTGATCTTTATATCATGATATCGACGATCCGCGTGATCCTGTTCCGGGAAGGCTCTCGTTGATTTTTGCCTGCTCGGACCGCGGCGGTGGTCGACGCGCCAGGTTCTTGTTTACGCGGATAAAGTTCATCGCAAAGCTGCGCGAGTCTACAACGAGGGGCCGTCCGCCAGCAGATTTTGCATGATCGGTCTCTCCTATTCTTTCCTGATGCCGCCGACCGTCTTCATCGTGCTTTGCCCGCTCGCGGTGTTGCTGGCATTCCGGTATCCCCGGCAGGGAATGCGTTTGGCCCTCGCCGCCAGTTTGCTGCTTTACCTTTCCGCGATGCCCATCTTCGCTCAAGAGCTCTCGCGGCTGCTTGTCACGGACGCGCCAACCGACGCGGCCCTGCGCGGCGCGCAGGCAATCGTCGTCCTCGGAGCCGGCATCCACGTCGGCGACGGCGACCGTTATCCGGACAAGCTGGACGCGCTATCGATCGAGCGCGTGGCCTGGACGGCCGAGCTGTACCACGCGCTATCCCTGCCCATTGCGGTCACCGGCGGGCGCATCAAGGGATCGACGAGCAGTCTCGGAGCGCTCATGAAACAACAGCTCGAGCAGAATTTCGGCGTCCCTGTCACTTGGACCGAGGAGCTGTCGCGCACGACCTTCGAGAACGCCGAATATACGGCACGCCTGCTCAAGCAAAGCGGCCGCGACCGCGTGATCGTGGTGACGCATCCCTGGCACATGGCAAGGGCCGTTTGGTCGTTCAACCGCGCCGGACTCCGGGCGATCTCTTGTCCGACGCCCGGCTGGACAACCAAATTCCCGGGTTTTGCCGGTTTCTTTCCAAATCTCGGGGCACTCCAGCAAACCTTCTACGATTTGCACGAGCTTCTCGGGCTAGCCTATTACCGGCTGCGGTATTGACGCCGCCGACGGAGCCGCACATTCCGCATATGGAGGAGCGGCTTTCTCCAAAGCCGCCGAGCTCACGCTACCAATAAAGGAGAATATCACCGCATTGACGGGGCGGCGATCATCCATGTCACACGGCTGATTGTCGGCAGATTACCGCCCTGTTTTTCGACCGGTGGCGAATGCGAGGCGGTGACGCTTGGGCGGCATGAGACGCTGCTGCGGTACCTGTGCCTGCTTTCCTTTTTCGATGGCCGCGATAGAGCAAGAGGTTCTCCGATGATCGAAGCGGCGATGGGGGAAGACGTCCCTCATGTCGGGGGCCGGTCGACAGGCGTCCGTCTTGACCCGTCGATCTTGCGCGAGAACGACATTCGCGGCGTGGTCGGCAAAACATTGTTCGCGGCTGACGCCAGGGCCATCGGACGCTCCTTCGCCCAAACCCTGGATGCGGTCGGCGGCCGTCGCGTGGCGGTGGCCTATGACGGCCGGCTGACATCGCCCGAGCTTGAAAGCGCGCTCGTTGACGGGCTTGCCGAGGGCGGGATTGACGTCGTGCGCATCGGCCGAGGGCCGACGTCGATGCTCTACTTTGCGGCCGCAACGCTTGCGGTCGACGGCGGCGTCATGGTGACGGCCTCGCACAACCCCGCAGATTATAACGGCTTCAAGTTTATACTGCGCGGCAAGCCGTTTTTTGCCGAAGAGATCGAGCGGCTCGCCTTGGCCGCGTCGACGATCGCACCTGCAGGCGGACCGCGGGGTCGGATCGAAAATCGGGCGGCGATCGCCGATGCCTATCTGGCGAGACTGAAACAAGAGGCGGCCGCGGCTCCCGCGCTGTCGGTCGCCTGGGATCCGGGCAACGGCGCGACAGGGGAAATCCTGGCCAAGCTCATCGCTGGCCTGCCGGGGCGGCATTATCTGATCAATGCGGCAATCGACGGGAGCTTTCCGGCGCATCATCCCGACCCGGCTGTTCCCGGCAACCTCGCGCAACTGCGCGCGCTGGTGGCCGCCAAAGGCTGCGATCTCGGCTTCGCATTCGACGGCGACGGCGATCGCATCGGTGTTGTCGATTCCCGCGGCCGGATCATCTGGCCTGACCAGTTGATGGCCATACTGGCGCGCGACGTCCTGCGCTGTTGCCCAGGCGCACCGATCATCGCCGACGTCAAGTCGAGCCAGGTGCTGTTCGACGAGATTGCACGGTTGGGAGGCCGGCCCATCATGCTTCCGGCCGGCCATTCGCTGATTAAAAGTCGATTGCTGGAGTGGAATTCCCCGCTCGCGGGCGAGATGAGCGGTCACATCTTTTTCGCTGACCGATATTTCGGCGCCGATGACGCCGTCTATGCCGCGCTGCGGCTTCTCGGGGTCCTTGGCCAACGCTCCACGGGCCTTGCCGAGCTCGTCGAGCAGCTTCCCGTCACATTTGCCACACCGGAGATCCGCGTCGCATGCTCGGATCTGCGCAAGTTCGCGATCGTCGAGATCATCCGTGAACGCCTTTGCCATCGCGGCGCCGATGTCATCGCCATTGATGGGGTGCGCGTTCGCGATGAAGACGGTTGGTGGCTCGTCCGGGCGTCGAGGACGCAGCCCGCCGTGGTTTTGCGGGTGGAGGCGAAAAGCGCGGAGGGGCTCCAGCGATTGAAGCGGCAGCTTGTGGCTGCACTTACCGCAGCCGGCGCGCCACTCCGTGCTGCATTATAATCAGCCGTGGTAAACCTTAAGAATAACTGTTTCATGTCTTCGGCCAGGGCTTGAATTTAGTCACTACACAGTGAAGGAGTGATTTTTTCGGTCTGGTAGTATCACTGAGGTCGGGCGTGTAGCTCATTGGCAGAGCGTCGTCGGCAACGCGACGGAGGCAGGAGGTTCGATCCCTACCCGCGCCCACCAAAATTTCAGCATTCGATCTGCAGCGGCGAACTTCCGACAGCGGTCATCGCAATGAGGCTGGCGTAAGGATAACGTCCGGTTGCTGGGGGTCGTGAACCTGTACCCGCGTCCGGAAGTGAAATAACACGGAAGGAAAAATTGCGTTGGCCGGTGATAGATCGCGCGATCGGCTTGTCGGCATTCAGGCGGGGCGGGGTTTGGCGGCCACCTTGGTTGCGGTCTATCACGCTGCCAGGATGCTCGTCCCCGAGCAGTATCTTGGTCACATGCCGACCAATATGTTTGCGTTCGGGCATGCCGGTGTCGATTTCTTCTTTGTGATCAGCGGCTTCATCATCACTTTTGTCCACGGCCATGAACTCGGGCAACCGGATCGGTTGGCCAACTATCTTTGGCGGCGCGCGACGCGGATATATCCGGTCTATTGGGTCGTGACGGCCCTGGTCGTGGCGCTGTCGCTGTTTTCGGTGCATCGCGATGAACGCCTCACCCCTTTTAACATCGTCGCCTCGCTGATCTTGTTGCCGCATGGCCGCGAGCCTCTGCTTGGCGTGGCATGGACGCTAGAACACGAAATGCTGTTCTACTGCGTGTTCGCGCTCGTGCTGATCCGAAAGGAACTTGCCGCACCGCTGGCGGTGACATCGCTGTTGCTGATACTAGGTGCTTGGGCCTTCCCGGGAAACCCGGCTTTGGATTTTCTGGGCGATGCCTATCACCTGCAGTTCCTGATGGGTATCATTGCGGCCTTGGTGGTGCGAGGCGTCTCCGTGCCGGCAGCCCCGGCGCTCCTGGTCGCCGGCGTGATCGGTTTCATTGTCGCCGGCATACTCGAAAATCTCGGGGCTTTTCAGACGACGGGGCTCGTCAGCAAGACAGTGTTCGGGATCGCGAGCACCGTCATTGTCGTCGGCGTGGCATCGGCCGAGCGCCAGAAACTGCTAACGTTCGGCGGCGTCGGGATGTTCTTTGGTGCCGCGTCCTATTCGATCTACCTGATCCATACGATCGCAATCGGGTTGACCGCACGTGTCCTCGCCGCGTCGGGTGTAATGCACGTCGTGCCCGACTGGGCGGTCCTCGTTGTCGTCAGCGTCGTAGCCATAACGGCAGGGCTCGGTCTGTACGCCTTGATCGAACGCCCGCTGATGACCGGTCTACGCCAGTTGCGCTCTGAACCGGGCTCCGGGCGAAACCGGGACGCCTTTCCCTCGGCCAATTTGCGATAGATCGAATGCTCAGCATCCGATCGCCTCGAGCGAGCGCGATACTGCTCGGAGCAATGTCGGCTGTCGTCGCCAGCCATCCCTTGGCCGCACGCACCTTGGAGGTGGGGCCTGGCCTTCCCTATGAGAGCCTGTCCAAAGCCGCGGCCGACGCTCGTGATGGCGACCGGGTAACAATCGCGGCGGGCACTTATTACGAATGCGCCGTCTGGCGTGCGAACCACCTTACCATCGAGGGAATGGGAACCAATCCCGGGGTGGTGATCACCGGTAACGCATGCATGGGCAAGGGCCTCTTCGTCACGGTCGGCAACGACATCACCGTGAGGAACATCACTTTCAAGGGGGCGCGTGTCAGCGATCTGAACGGCGCCGGGATCCGTGGCGAAGGGACCAACCTGACGGTGGAAGGGGCGCGCTTCATCGACAATCAGAACGGCATCCTCGCCGCCGGCGTTGCCAGCTCCAAGATCTTGATCCGCGACAGCTATTTCGAGGGCAACGGCACCTGCGAAGGCGCCTGCGCCCACGGGATCTATGTCGGCCAGGCCGGTTTGCTGCGCGTGGAGCACACGACCTTCGTTGACACCATCCAAGGCCACCATATCAAATCGCGGGCGCTGCGCACCGAGATCGTGAATTGCAATATTGCCGATGGCGATCAGGGTAACGCGAGCTTCCTCATCGATGTGCCTAACGCTGGTGATGTCATGATCCGCGACAGCCGGCTGCAAAAAGGCCCGCACGCCGAAAGCCACGTCGCCGCCATCAGCATCGGGGAAGAAGGGATGGTCGGTCCCCCGCGTAAGATCGTCATCGAGAACAACCAATTCCAGAACACCGGCGGCTATCTCACCAGCTTTGTCCGCAACGCGTCTGAAGAGGATGCGGTGCTACGCGGCAATCGCCTCGTTGGCAGCGTCGTACCGTTGCAAGGGCCCGGCCAGGTTCAGTAGCGCCGATTGTCGCGATCGTAGAGCGGTCCGGTTCGTCGCAATCAGATCCGGAGCAGGGCGGCCTGCTGCTCCTTCGGGATCGACCCGTCGTAGGTCCCGTACATCGGATGATCGAAGACGTGGGCCATGTAATTCTTTTCCCACATCCTGTCGGCAAATTGTTTGGGGACGTAATGATGCAACCCGTAGATCGGTGAAAGCTTGACGTTCTCATGCGATTCATTGAATTCAGAGATTGCAAGGCGCTCGCCGACATGATCTCCGAAACTATAGCCAAGAATATCGTCGAACAGACAATAAACTCGAGGCAACAGCGCCCGCCGGTCGGCGTCGAATATCTTCAAAGCATGTAATGTCGAACTATAAAGATCGACATCAAAGGAGACGAAAGCGATTGGCGCAATATCATTTTTGATGAACTCGGGCACCGTCTCGTTCACCGGCCCTAATACGAGCTTGGATCGCGTGAGACGAGCCTGGAGTTTGTCCACCTCCATCGGAAATGCGCCTTCCGACCAGAGGTTGGGCATATCCGCGCAGTTTAACGGTTTCGACAAACCCGCTCCGGTGTCAAACCCATAGAGATCTATTTTAACACCAAAGATAGACTCCACCTTTGTCGCGATGCTCTCCAGTGTCAGTAGGCTTCGTCCTCCGGCAACACCGAATTCGATTATTGATACGCGTGGAATACCGAGCATCTTTGCCAGGTTCGTGGCATGTACCACGCCCCAGGTATACGGGTGATCACAACCTTGCGTCCGGCTCACCTCGACGAACACCGGATTAAGTGTGTAAGGCAGCGCCCACCCGTCATGCGGCCCCGTCATCGTCGGCGTTTCTTCATTCGACCAGTCCGTGGCCATACGGACAGCTTTGCGGACGACTTTTTTCAAAAATCGCTCGATCATCAATATCGGCCTTGCGAGTTCGACGATGGTTCTGAGGAATGTAAAGCGACCGTACCAGAGGAGGTAGCGGCGCCGATATGCGACTGTCGTGGTAGTCGACAATATCGGATTTTGGCTTTGCGGATTTGGGCCCCTCTTTTTCTGGTACTCGTAACATTTTTGTTTATCTCGCCGCTGGCGTTCGGCGGAGATACCACAACGACTAGTTTTCCGCTTCGCATCGCCGAGAACGGCCGGTACCTCTTGGACGGCGGCGGCAGGCCGTTTCGCATAAACGCCGACGCGGCTTGGTTCGCGTCCACGCACGCGACCTTGCCACAGATCGACATTTACCTGGCAGACCGCAAGAAAAAGGGCTTCAACACGATCGTCCTGATGGCGCTGACCCATCTCACGCCGAACAACCAGGCGGGCGTCGCGCCATTTCTGAGGAAGAACGACTTTTCCACTCCCAATGAGCCATATTTCGCTTTTTTGGACGCGATCATCGACAAGGCGGCCGCGCAGGGAATGGCCGTGTTGTTTGCCTACACGTATCTGGGTGCCAACGGCGGCGATGAGGGGTGGTGGTCGGCGCTCCAGGACGAACGGAACACGCTGTCAGTCTGCTATGACTGGGGCGTCTGGCTCGGCAATCGCTATAAGGGGCGAGGCAATATCATCTGGCTGGCCGGGGGAGACTATGCGCCGCCCGCGGGTTCCGAAGGTGAGCGACGTACGCTCAGTATCCTGAAGGGGATCAAAGCGTCCGGAGCTGAGCAACTATTCGCCGCCCAATGGGGACCGCCCGATAGTCTGGCGACCGATGAAAGCGCTTTCGCGCCGTTTATCGACATCAACACAATCTACGGATACGGCCCGCACGGGAACGGTGCCACTTATGATACGGCTCGCCGGGCTTATGAAGAGGTCCCGGCCCGTCCCGTGGTTCTTTTCGAACCCAACTACGAAGACGAACGGGTCGGGGGGACGGGGCTCCGCCAGGATGTTCGCCGCAGTCAGTATTGGGCTGTTCTGGGAGGTGCGACGGCGGGCCAGAATTTCGGGACGAAGGGAATCTGGAACTGGCAGCAACCGGGCTGGATCGATTGGGTTTGGAACCGGTCGGCGAACTGGGCGGATAGGCTTGACACGCCCGGTTCTCTCGACATGAAGCACCTGTTCTCTTTGTTCGCGGCGCTTCCGTGGGAAGATTTACGCCCCTCGGGCGGGCTCCGTCGCGTGGGGCCGGTCGGTCCGGACGACAGCCGGGAATTTATAGCCACCGCGACCACCCCCGATAGCGATTGGCTCGTGGCTTATTTTCCTCCGACCGGAGCCGGTTCGCAGACCGCGCAACTGGACATGAGCATCATGTCTGGGCCCGCAACAGCGCGATGGTTCAATCCGGTCACCGGCGAATATACGGCGATCGACCCATCTCTCCCGAATGCGGGTTTGCGCCTGTTCAGCACACCGGGAAACAACGGCACTGGCACCAATGACTGGGTGTTGGTCTTGGAAGCGATTGCAAAACATTGATTTAGCCTCGCCGCAGGCCGTTCTTCGGGAAGCGGGGTCAACGGAAACGGCAGCGGCTGCCGCGCTGCCGCTAGGCGACGGCTGGTCTGAGGGCTGTCCGCCGGCGCGGCACCGCGGTGCGTTGCCTCGCCTCCTCTGCCAGATAGCGCCGGCTGTATTCACTGAGGCAGATGGAAAGGGCGAACAGGTCCCACAAGGTGGGCTGATAGGAGATGCCGATAAAGGCGCCGCACGCCATGATCGTGACGATCGAGATCTGTGTCGCTTTCGCCAAGTCACGGCACCACGCAAGCTCCTCCCGACCGCGGCAGCGTCGGCTCGTCCGCATCAGCGCCAACAGGCTGCTCAGGGGCACGGCGAGGAACAGCCCGAGTCCGACCCAGCCATGTTCCCCCAAGACCTCGAAATAGATGCTGTGCGGCGCCCTGCCGTGTTCGATCATCGGCTGTTCCTGGCCGGGGATCGGCACGGCGATCTGGCTTGTGCTATGGACGTAAAAGCCGCCGCCCAGCGGGTGCTTGTCGACATAATTGAGGGTCCATTGCCAGATGATCAGCCGGGTGTCGGCGGACGTGTCGGCGACGGGGTTTTCGATGGTCGATATTCGGGCCATCCACCGCGTCGTCAGAACGACACTGAGCCCGAACGCAATCGGGATAGCGATAAGTAGGAACAGCATCTTCCGGCGCGAGTGGAGGAGCAGACCGGCGACCATGACGCCCGCCCCGATGATCGCCGTGCGCGCGTAAGTGCCGATCGCTCCAAAAGCGCCGATCACCACAAAGCCGATGTAGGCGGCGTTGCGCGCCTGCGCCGACGGAATCAATATCGAATGGCGGCGCAGCGCCAGCACCAGGGGGATGAGCATGATGATGGTGGCGGCGACCATGCTGCTTTCGCCAAACGCGCCGGCGTTTACTCCGAGCAGGCCGAGCGGCCGGTTGTAACCGCCGCCATCGACGAGGGTCTTGACCCCCCAGGGCAGAAGGTGTCCCGCGGCGGAGAAGAGATACACCTGCAGCAATGCTTCTATTTGGACCCGCGAACGGATCGCGAAGGGGACGAAGGCCGAAAACAGGACTGTTTTGAACGCCCAATTCCACTTGATCCATGCCTGGTCGGGCGCCGCGGCCCAGCTGCATGTCGCCGTGATCCAGCCCGCGAACGCGACGATCAGGATAAATGTTAGGGTCGGTCGCGGTGGCGCCCGCCGATCGAGGAGCAGATACCCGCCGATCGCAGCAACTCCCATCACTGCGGATATCGGAGCGCCTTGGAATACCGAAAACGACAACCATTGCGGATAAAACGTATCGGTCCAGACGTAACCGAGCGTCAGGATGAATGGCGAAACCAAGCCCAACCCTAGAAACGCCATTATCGTAGCGGCCAGACCCAGGTCGCGCATTTCGTCCTACCGACGGGTCGGCGCGCGGTTGCGCTCGCTCTTGCGGTCGACTCCGAACCAGGGCAGCTGCCGATCCAGCAAACTGGCGCGGTAAATGACGTAGATGACCATTCCCAGGCTGAAGATGATTGCTGTTGTGTCGATCATGGTCTTTTCGATGCTGACTCAGGGGCTATGCGGTGTCGTGCAGGTGCGCGAGTGAAAGGCGCGTTTCAGGTCGCACGAGGGCGCCCGGGCGCCGTAAGTCGGCCCGGAGGCTCAGCTCGGCTGCAGCGCGGCGGCCGGCTTGTGCGACGAGGAAACGGAAGAGGGCTGAGGTCGCGCGCTGTCCGCTTTGGGCATCCACACGGGTTGCGATGCGGCCGGTATAAAGCGCTCCACAAGGTAGAGCGGCCGATGTTTCGCTTCGTTGAACACCCGGCCCAGATATTCCCCGATGATGCCCAATGTCAGCAGCTGAGCACCGCCCAGAAACAGGATAACCGCCAGCAAACTCGGATAGCCCGCGACCGGATTGCCGAACAGCAGTGTTCGCGCGACCAGCTCGATTATGTAGACCATCGCGCCAACTGAGATCATCAGTCCGACATAGCTGGCGACCTTCAACGGAAGGACGGTGAAGCTGGTAATGCCCTCGATCGCAAAGTTCCACAGCTTGATGTAGTTCCATTTAGTTGTTCCCGCGTGGCGCGGCGCGCGATCGTACAATACGGCTTTGCTGGGGAACCCGACCCAGGCAAAGAGCCCCTTCATGAAACGGTGGCGCTCACGCAGATCCCGCACGGCCTCGACGACGCGCCAGCTCATCAGGCGGAAATCGCCGGTATCGCGCGGCATGTTCGCATCGCCGATGCTGGCTGCCAGCCGGTAGAACATGGTCGCGGTAAGTTTTTTCAGCCATGTTTCACCGGCGCGCTGCCGCCGCTGTGCATAGACGACGTCATATCCTTCTTCCCAGCACGCCACCAATTGCGGAATGACCTCTGGCGGGTCCTGAAGATCGGCGTCGGTCACAATGACCGCCTCGCCGCAGGCATGGTCGAGCCCGGCGGTGAGTGCGGCTTCCTTGCGGAAATTACGCGACAGATTGACCACGCCCACGTGTTCGTCAATTTCCTGCAGGTGCAGAAGCAGCGTCAGGGTTTCATCGGCGCTTCCATCGTTTACGTAGATCACCTGCCACGCGCCGAGCTCGTTCATCACTAGCGACAGGCGCCGGTGAAATTCGGCAATATTGTCCTCCTCGTTGTAGACCGGCACGACGACGCAAAACCGCGGAACGGTATTGTGCGCTGGCCGCTCGAGAAGGCCGGTGTCGGGAGGCATCGAGCCGCTCTCCAATCGGATTATCGTTTTCGAGATAACAGACGCGTGGCGACGCGCCTATTCGCCGTTAGGCGTAGAGACTGCCCGGCAGTGGCGGGCGGTATAAAGCAGCGAATGAGTTGTCGTGGAAATACCGCCCGAAGCACCCAGGCATCGCGTTGGCACTACGGTCTGTCACTGACCGTGCTTGCCGCGTGTCTCGGCTGCAACGCGGGCATCACCTGGATCGTCCTCGACAAGCTAAAATATGCGCTGATTTCCCGAGCCTTGGAGACGGGCGGCACGATGACGCCGAGCGGCCTTCTCTCCGCCGGCTTGGCCGCGTTGGGTGCGATTGACATCGTTTTGCTGGCCGCCTTCGCGTCGTTCGCCGCAGCGATCATCTGGCTTGAAAGACGTGAGCGTGCATTCACGCGGCTGCTGTCGGAGCCAGGTGGCGGGATCGTCGCCGCCGGTGCGGTGATGGTCGCTTGGCTTGGCCATTCGTATCTTGGCCGCGGCTATCTGCTCTCGGGTGACACCATCGCCCATGTAGCCATGCTGACGTCGCAGGTTCAGGCTATCACCGACGGCCAGAACCCCTATTGGACGAACTTCTCTTATTTCGGATTACCACTTTCGGAATACTACAGCCCGACCACATTCTGGGGGCTGGCTGCCATCGATCTCGCGATCGGCGATCCGAGCCTGTCCCTGCGCCTTTTCTTCTTGGTGACGTATCTGCTCAGCGCCGTCGCGATGGTGTTTCTGGCGCGCCAGCTCGGCCTTGCGCGGATCGGCGCATTGATCGCCTGCATGACGTATGCCGGTTCATTTGCCCATCTTCACTTGCTGTTGTATCGCGGTGCGGTGCCGCAGGCGCTTTCGATGGTGTTACTGCCGCTCGTGTTGCTTTTTCTTCACCGGTTGCTGACAAACCGACGCCCGGCAGCGATCGCCGACTGGTTCGGCTTGGTGCTGTCGGCAGCGGGTCTGGCGGCAAATTATGTACCCCTGGCGATCGTCGCCTTTCCTTACGTCGGTCTGTTCGGCCTGGGCGTTGCGTCGATCCGGCGACCGGGTTGGGGAAGATGGGCGGCGGTCGCCGCCGCGGGCGCGGCAACGGTGCTTCTGGCGGCGTTCGTGCTGCTTCCGGCGGCAACGAGCCACAGCGAGGTAAGGCTCCTTAACGTGGGCGAATGGATCTATTTCGAGTTGCCGACCCTCGATTATTTCAACCATTTGTTGGTATGGCGTGCGTGGCGTTCCAATGAGGGCGGTGGCGCCGCATATCTGGGGCTGAGTGTGGTCGCCCTCGCCGGTTACGCTTTGTGGTGCACGATCGGCCGTCGCCAAGCGTTGCAGGGCAGGGGAAGCAGTCTACGTTCGGTCACGCTGGGCCTCGGCGTGTTGTTTGTCGTCTCGTTTTTTTTGAAGGGGGCGCACGTTCGGGACGTCGTCTTCACCTTGCTGTTCATGTCGCTGCTGGCTGGCATTGGCGGAGAGCAGCTGCTTCGGTCGGGTTGGCTCGGCCGCTCCGGCGCGGCGATCCTGGTGGGCGTGGTCCTGCTCGACTTGGGATCGACGGCGATGCAATCGGTCGGCCGCAGCGACAAGGGCTATCTCGACGCGGCCGGCGACTATCTCGAGCGCGAGACTCCTCCGACCAGGACGCTGCAGGGGTTCGTCGAGGGCAAGGAGCTGGTAATCGGCGGAACGGGAATTCTCGCTTGGCATGGCGTCGAACTGGTCAACGCCGGACACGCCGAATTGGCGACTCCGGCGTGGATATTCGGAGACATCGCCGAGACTTTGGTTCAAGAGGACCTGAACCGCGACAGCAGATTATCGGCGAGCACGAACACGCTGTTGTGCCTGTTGCGGGTCGGTCGTGTCGTCATCGACGAACGCACTCATATGGGTGTGCCCGACAGCATCCCGGCTGTCGAGGAGGGACCGCTCGGCCGCGTCGTGAAGACGCATTGTGATTATCAGGTGGTATTCGCCACCCGCTTGGCTCAGATGAACGGGCCGCGCATCGACCCGGTGATGCTCTACAACAGCGATCACAGCGCCCATCTGCTGCCGGCGTTTCACGAGTTTTTTGGTCGGTACCGCGCGCTCCTGCAACTCGATCCGACGGATGGGATCGCGGCGGCGATCCCGGTCATCGCGGTCGTCGGCGAACCGCCATCGGCCGGGGGCC
>Ga0187770_10001334_pt1 | contig 13052 bp, 11 predicted proteins | sample 0116_SJ02_MP02_2_FD_133154 | JGI IMG/M metagenome (GOLD analysis project Ga0187770, IMG submission 133154) | Tropical peat soil microbial communities from peatlands in Department of Meta, Colombia - 0116_SJ02_MP02_20_MG | ecosystem: Environmental > Terrestrial > Soil > Wetlands > Peat | place...
AAAAGGCAGGCAGGTCGTGGTCCGTGGATTCCGACTCCCAATGCGCTGACTCGCAGACCAAGCCGGAGCTCGCCGGGTGGATGATCTCGCCGGCACCGGCCAGCACATCGGTCACCGGCGGCTGCGCCCACCAGTGAATCTCAAGGTCTGGCACACGCTGGCGGAGGGCCCGGGCGATGGCCAGGTCCCGCTGGACGTGGCCCAGACCGATGGGGGAGGAAACCCACAGGGCCCGGCGGGGCCGCCCGTGCGTGGCCCGCCAGGTGGCCTGCTTCCGCGGACGGGGCACCAGCCCGTCCACGAAGTCGCGGATGGCGTGGTTCACCGCGACTGGGTACCTGACATGAGGGGCGTGCCCGCCGCCTTCGATCACGAGCAGCTCAGCGTTGGTCAGCTCGGCGATCCGCCGTGCCCGCTCGGGCGGGACGATCTTGTCCTGGTCACCGCCGATCACCAGGACCGGGCAGGCAAGTGACCGGCACAGCCGCGCCGCCTCCGCCTCATCGGCGATCTGAGGAGGGGCATCAGCATCGCGCAGCATGGTCTCGGCGTCGGTTTGCATGCCCCACTCGACGAGATCGTCGTAGGGCTTGGTGGAGTGCGGCTCGGTGGCGATCTGGGACATGAAGAATTCGACGTATCCCCGCCAGTCCTGCCGCCAGTAGTGCCGGTTCTCCTTCGCCCACCCCTCCGCGGTGTCGAGCACGTCGTCAAAGGAGTGCCCGGCCCGTTCCCAGGGGTCCGGCGGCGGGATCGGCAGGGTCGGCCCGATGGCGACCATGCCGGTCACTCGCTGCGGATGGGCCGCCGCGAACAGCAGCGCCCAGATGAACCCGGTGCAGAACCCGGCGAGCACCGCGCGTTCGGTGCCTGTCGCGTCGAGTACGGCCCGGATGTCGGTCGCGACGACGGCATCGGCGTAAGCCGCCGGGTCCCTGGGCCGATCGGACCGGCCGTTGCCGCGCGGGTCGAAGGTGATCACCCGGTAGTCCCGGGCCAGGAACGGCACCTGCATCTTCCAGTGCCTGGAGTCCACGATGGCCCAGGTGGGTAGCAGCAGGATGGCCGGGCGGCCGGAGCCGTGCACCTCGTAGTGGATGCGCACGCCTGCGTTGACAACGTAACCGGACTCATCGGGTAGCCGTGCGCGCATCAGCTGCACTCCCTTCGGGTCCTTCTCTTGATACCGCCGGACGCGACGGGGCCGCTATCAGGGAAACCCACTAGATAGCCATGCGGCCTTGGCTCCTGCTCGGGACCGTGCGCTATACCGCTGGGGCGGACAGGTGATGCGTGACGGCCCAGGCGGCGACTTCGGCCCGGCTGCGAACGTCCAGCTTGGACATCACATGATGCAGGTGGACCTCGGCGGTCTTCTCGGAGATCCCGAGCACCCTGCCGATCTGCCGGTTGGTCCGGCCCGAGGCAACCAGCGCGGCCACTTGCCGTTCCCGCGGGGTGAGCGGCACCTGCTGGGGGCGGTCGGGGTCAGCAGGTGCCACCCCCGACGCGACCGCCATCGCGAGATCGATGGCCTGCTGGGCAGGCATTGTCCGGCCAGCGTGGATGAGCCTGTCAGCGTCCTGAGGCCCAAGTGCCTGGGTGAGTACCCGCTCCACCGCCGAGTTCCTCGCCTGCTCGGTGTCGGGCAGGCGGGCTGCCACGCGTTCACGCAGCGCCGCGGATGCACCGATCAGCTGGGCGGCACTCTCATAGTGCGCCCGTTCACTGGCGACATGGGCGAGCGCATCCAGGCACTGGGCGATCCCCCTGGGATCGTTGAGGTCGGTGTAGATCCGGAGAGCCTCCGCCAGTAGCGAGCTCGCTTCCTCCAGCTGGTCCTGCGCGCTCAGCGTCGTGCCAAGCCCCCACGCCGACCATGCCGCCGCCCATCGATAGTCCAGTTCACGGAAGTCTCGCAGGCTCGCCCGCAGCAGTTCCGCAGCGCTCCGCAGGTGGCCGCGGTCCCGGGCGAGCAGCCCCAAGTCGTGCCGGGCCCAGGCAACGCCCTGCGGGCTACCCTCCTCGCGGAATCGTGCCTCGGCCTGCCGATGCCAGTCAGCGGACGCATCCCACTCACCGCCCGCACGGGCCACGTGCCCCAGGAAAGCGCACGCGAACGCCGCGCGGCGCGCATCACCACGCTCCTCGCTGAGCTCGAGCGCGCGGCGCAGAAGGCCCCGGGCACGACCCATCTCTCCCGTCGCCCAGGCCAGAACTCCGCCCACGACGAGCACGCCGACCAGGCCACCCGCCATAGCGTCGTCGCTGTCACCAGCCGGGTCATCCTGGCCCGCAGCCAGGGGGAGGACCGCGTCCACGAGCGCCTGGCCATGATCGAGGTCGCCGTGACTGTAGTGGTACCAGCCGAGCGCAGTGGCCAGCCAGAGCACCCAGCCATCCCGCCCCGCGTCCCGACAGTAGTCCAGCGCGGCGCGCAGATCGGCGTGGTGGCGGCCGAGCCGCAGCAGCCAGGCTTGCTCCTCCGGCAGGCCGAGGGAAGCCTCGAACTGCCCCGCAAGACCCGCGTAGTGCTCAGCGTGCCTGGCCCGCGTCTCCTCGGCTTCGGCGTGGAATGCCAACTGCTCCGCCGCATACTCACGCAGGCTCTCCAGCATCGAGAACTCAGCGGTCTGCTCGTCGCCGGGCAGCCGCCGGATCAGGCTCTTGTCGAGCAGCGACTCCACCATCGTGAGCGCGTCGCCCCCATTCACGGCACAAACGCTGCCCACGTCAGCCAGCGTCCAGCCGCCCGCAAATACCGACAGCCTGCGAAACAGCGCGCGCTCGCCGGAGTCGAGCAGGTCATAGCTCCAGGCGATGGCGCTGCGTAGCGTACGCTGCCGGGCTGGCACGTCCCGCGTACTGGAGGCCAGAACCTCCATCCTGCTGCTAAGCCGGAATACGAGCTCTCCTGGTGTCAGGACCTTCAGCCTGGCCGCGGCCAGCTCGATCGCCAGCGGAAGGCCCTCGAGCCGAATGCACGCGCTGGCCAGCAGCAGCGCATTAGCCGGAGTCAGGTCAAAGCCCGGGCTGGTCCGGCGCGCGCGATCCAGCAGCAGCGCTACGGACGGATTCGCCGCCAGATAACCGAGGTCTGCGACGTCCGTGGGGGCGGGCATGGCCAGCGGCGGGACAGGGAACTCCTGCTCGGCGGACAGCCGGAGCCGTTCCCGGCTGGTTGCGAGCACCCGCAGCCGCGGGCAGGCAGCGAGCACCCGGCCGACATCCTGGGCGGCGGTCAGGAGATGCTCGTAGTTGTCGAGGACCACGAGCCGCTCTTCGTGGCTCAGCGCCGCCGCCAACTGGCCGGCCAGATCCGTCCCGCCGCGCGGTTCGACACCCACCGCCTGAGCCAGTTCGACCATCACCAGCGCCGGATCCCGGACCGGAGCCAGGTCGACGAACACCGGGGCGCATCCGCTGCGCTCGGCATGAGCCGACGCGCATGCGACGGCGAGACGGGTCTTGCCAATGCCCGGCGGCCCGGTAAGCGTGACCAGCCGGGCCTGCGGAGACGCGAGCATCCGGGACAAGGCCTCCAGCTCGTTTTCCCGGCCCACAAACAGGTCGCCAGGCGACGGCAGGCCACCCTGCCATGCCCGTCCGGCGTCCCGCATCCGACTGCCCCGCCAATGATCCCTATTCGTGCAGCCAAGAGGCCACATCCGAGCATACGACGGGCCACCATGCCGTCGCCATCGCTTGCCGAGCGAGGACTGGGGCTGCTCTCCCCATACGGCCATGTAGGGGGATCTCCCGATACCGCGACGAGAGCCTGCGCCCGTACAACGGTTTCATGATGACAGCGCGCAACCGCCCGGCGGCCAGCGTAGGGCCCGAGTTCGCCGTCGCCAGCTCGTTCATCGAGGGTCTCGCCGTTCAGGACTTCACCCGGCTCGGCGGCGCGCTCGCCGCTGATGCCTGCCTGCGCGCCTTGCTGCCTTCGGGCTTGCAGGAATGGACCGGTGCCGAGGCGATCGCACACCGGTTCGCACGCTGGTTCGGCGACACCGAGAAATTCGAGCTCGTCGAAGCTGCTGTCGACGAGATCGGTGGCCGGTTGCACTTGCACTGGCGGCTACGGCTGCGAGCGGAGCGGCTCGGCTCCGGCTGGTTCACCGTCGAGCAGCAGGCTTACGCCGACGCCGACGACGGGCGCATCATCCGCCTCGATCTGCTGTGCACCGGCTACCGGCACGAGGGCGATCATGACTGAAACCCTGGCCACCTGGGGTGGCTGGGAGCCGGCGATCCGCGACGACCCATTCGGCCACTTCGCCGAAGCCCGGGCCAGGTGCCCGGCGCAGCGGGTGCGCCTCGCCGACGGTCACCCGGCCTGGGTCGTGCTCGGCTACGACGCGGCCCGGCAAGCGCTCAACGACCCCCGCATTTCCAAGGACATGCTCGCCGCCCTGGCCGAGGCCGGCGACGTGGTGGCCGAGGGCCTGCCCGGGCCGGAGTTTTCTCGGCACATGCTCAACGTCGACCCGCCTGACCACACCCGGCTGCGGCGGCTGGTGTCCCGGGCCTTCGTGCCTGGAAGGATCGCCGCGCTAGAGCCGGCCATCCGGGCGATCGCCAGCAGCCTCCTTGACGAGCTGGACGCCGCGGGCCCTGGCGCCGTCGTCGACCTCGTCGAGGGGTATGCCTACCCGCTGCCGTTCGGGGTGATCGGCGAGCTGCTGGGCATCCCGGCAGCCGACCGGCCGCGCCTGCATGCCTGGTTCCAGGTACTGCTGACCGGGTGGGCCGGTGACCCGCCGACGGAGGCGGTCCAGGCATCGGACGGCATCGTGACTTACCTGCGTGAGCTGGTCGACGCCAAGCGCCGCAGCCCGGCCGACGATCTGGTCAGCGTCCTGGTCGCCGCCAAAGACGGCGCGCTCACCACCCAGGAGCTGCTGTCGAGCCTGTTCCAACTCGTGGTCGCCGGCCACGACACCACGGCCAGCCTGATCGGCAACGGGGTGGTGGCCCTGCTTGATCACCCCAGCCGACTGCAGGCGCTGCTCGCCGATCCCGGAAGGGTTCCCGCCGCGATCGACGAGCTCATCCGGTTCACGGCCCCGGTACCGCACGCTACGTTCCGGGTGACGACCGAGCCGCTGACCCTCGGCGGCGTGACGATCCCCGCACACGAACAGGTGCTGGTGTGCCTGGGGGCGGCCAACCGCGATCCGGACCGGTTCCCGGCCCCCGACGTGCTGGACATCGGGCGCGGTGACGGGCCGAACCTCGGGTTCGGCCACGGGATCCACTACTGCCTGGGCGCACCCCTGGCCCGGCTCGAAGCCAGAGTTGCCTTCGAGACCCTGCTCAGCCGTTATCCGGGCCTACGGCTCGCCACCGACCGTTACGCGCTGGCCTGGGCGCACGGCGACGGCCTAGTCCTGCGCGGCCTGGTCTCGCTCCCCGTCGTCCTGGGACCCGCCCAGGACCGTCTCATCCCATCGGAACCAAGGAGACACCGATGACCATCACCGACAGTCCCGTCGACAACGGCGTGAACGTCCAGGCCCTGCTCGGGGCCCGCGAGGCGCTGTCCGCCACGCCGGAAGCGGCCGAATTCACCTGGCGGGCCGCATGCACCTGGCGCAACGGCACCCACAGCCACTCCACCGTCGCCGGGTTCACCGGCCTGGGCGCCGAGCAGCAGCACCGCACCACGTACGAGTTCGACATCGACCACCCCGAGTGCTTCGCGTCCGAGGACAACGGCGTCACACCGGTGGAGATCGTGCTGGTCGGCCTGGCCGGCTGCCTGACCGCCGGCGTCGCGGCGGTCGCCCAGATGCGGGGGATCCAGCTCCGGTCGGTCACCGCCGCCATCGAGGGCCAGATGAACGTCCTGGGCATCCTCGGCGGCGACCCCGACGTCCGCAACGGCTTCGAGGCGATCACGGTCCGGTTCGCCATCGATGCCGACGCATCCCGCGAGGACATCGAGGCGCTGATCGCCCAGTCGCAGAAGCGCTCGGCGGTCTTCGATATCGTCACCAACCCGACCAAGGTGCTCGTCGAGCTGGCCTGACCGCCACGACCGGATCGCCTGTGATGCAGACCACCGCCGTGGTCATCGGCGCCGGGCATGCCGGCCTGGCCATGAGCCGCCGCCTGTGCGAACGCTCGATCGACCACGTCGTCCTCGAGCGCGGGCAGGTGGCGAACTCCTGGCGGACCCAGCGCTGGCCGAGCCTGCGGCTGCTCACCCCGAACTGGCAGACCCGGCTGCCCGGCCACCCCTACGCCGGCGACGACCCGGACGGCTTCATGCCGGTCGCCGACGTGGTGGCCACCATCACCGGCTACGCCCGCCTCATCGGCGCGCCGGTGCGCACCGCCACCACAGTGCACGCCGTGCGCGCCACGCCCCGGGGCTTCGCCGTCCAGGCCGGCGACGACCTCCTGCGCGCCCAGGCCGTAGTGCTGGCCACCGGGGCCTGCGGCCGGCCGGCCATCCCGGACGCCGCCGGCGCCATCCCCCCGTCGGTCACCACGGTCACCCCGTTCGCCTACCGCGGTCCCGGCCAGCTCCCCGACGGCGGGGTTCTCGTGGTCGGCGCATCAGCCACCGGCGTCCAGCTCGCCGACGAGATCCACCGGTCCGGCCGCCCGGTGACCCTGGCCGCCGGCGAGCACGTCCGGCTGCCCCGCAGCTACCGCGGCCGCGACATCTTCTGGTGGCTGGAGGCCACCGGCCTGCTGGCCGAACGCTACGACCAGATCGACGACCTGACCCGGGCCCGCCACCTGCCCTCCCCCCAGCTCACCGGGACCCCCGCGGCCGACATCACCGACCTCAACATGCTCACCGCCCAGGGCGTCCGCGTCACCGGCCGCCTCGGCCGCATCACCGGCGGCACAGCCCAGTTCTCCGGGTCCCTCGCCAACATCTGCGCCCTGGCCGACCTGAAGATGAACCGGTTCCTGACCCGGGCCGACCAGTGGGCCACCGAGCATGGTCTCGACGACCAGCTGCCGCCACCGCACCGCTTCGCACCCACCCGCGTCGACCCCCGCACCCCTCTGCAGCTGGACCTGACCAGCGGGGAGATCACCACCGTGCTGTGGGCCACAGGCTTCCGGCCCGACCACTCCTGGCTCGACATCCCGGTACGAGACCGCGCCGGCCGTATCCGCCACGACGGCGGCGTGGTCACCGGCGCGCCCGGACTCTACCTTCTCGGCCTGCCCGTGCTCCGCTCCCGCGCTTCCACCTACATCCACGCCGCAGCCGCCGACACCCAGGCCCTGGCCAGCCACCTCCACTCCTTCCTCAGCCGACGTCGATGACAACCAGCCACCGCGCGCGGATCGCTAGTCGGCCGCGGAAGAACGCCGGCTCGGGGCGGCGGAGCCGACGGTACAGACGGCCGTCCGGCCTATAGCTGGCGCTTGTGGAACTGCCCGGCCAGGACAATGGCCATCAGGTTGTCCGGATCCTGCAGCACGGCGATGTCGGCAAGCGGATCGCCCTCGACGACGAGCAGGTCCGCCCGCTTTCCGGGTTCAATGGTTCCCGTCTCGGCGCCGATACCGCTGCTGTGGCACACCGGCGGCTGCGGTGATTCGACCATGTGGGAGACGGCCGGATATATCGCGGCATTGCCGGGCTACCGTCACATCCTGTTCGACCACCACGGTCACGGCGACCCACTCAGGGTGCCTGGCCGGCCTGGTCGGGTTGGACTCGATCCCTGACCCGGCGGCGTTTGCGGGTTCCTATGAAGCGTTCGCGACAGCACCACCCTTCTGGTTAACCGCCGGCCACTTGACCATGCCGACGCTGTTTCTCCTGGGGGTCGGCGAGGACGACCACGACTGGTGGGCCCGCGGGCAGTCCCGCGCCCGAACGCTGCCAGACGAAGACCGAGGGTCAGCTCATCTCGGCGCGGACGGCGGCGAAGGCGGCTGCCGCGGTCCGGAGATCGTCGCGGCTGTGCGCGGCGGATACCTGTGTCCTGATCCGCGCTTTGCCGACCGGGACGACCGGATAACTGAAGCCGATCACGTATACGCCCTTTTCCAGGAGCAGGTCGGCCATCTGCGTGGCGCGCGCGGCGTCGCCAATCATCACGGGCACGATCGGGTGATCACCGGGCAGTATGTCAAAGCCCAGGCCGGTCATGTGCTCGCGGAACCAGGCGGTGTTCTCGCGCAGGCGGGCCCGCAGGTCATCGCTGCTCTCCAGCAGGTCAAGGACCTTTAGCGAAGCACCCACCACCGCAGGCGCCACGGAATTAGAAAACAAGTACGGTCTTGAACGCTGGCGAAGGAGGTCAATGATCTCGCGGCGCCCGCTGGTGTAGCCGCCGCTGGCCCCGCCCAGCGCCTTGCCCAGGGTCCCCGTAATGATGTCAACGCGGTCGCTGACCCCGTGGAGTTCGGGCGTGCCGCGGCCGTGGGGGCCGACGAATCCCACCGCGTGCGAGTCGTCGACCATGACCATTGCCCCGTAACGGCCGGCCAGGTCACAGATCTCACCAAGCGGCGTGACGTAACCGTCCATGGAAAACACGCCGTCGGTGGCGATGAGCCGGCGCCTGGCATCGGCACTGGCCTTGAGCTGAGCTTCGAGGTCGGCCATGTCACGATTGCGGTAGCGCAGCCGCCTGGCCTTGCTCAGCCTGATCCCGTCGATGATGGATGCGTGGTTCAGTTCGTCGCTGATGACGGCGTCCTGCTCGCCGAGCAGCGTCTCGAACAAGCCTCCGTTGGCGTCGAAGCAGGAGGAGTACAAGATGGTGTCCTCGGTGCCGAGGAAGCCCGAGATGCGCTGCTCAAGTTGTTTGTGCACATCCTGGGTGCCGCAGATGAACCTGACGCTGGCCAGGCCATACCCCCAGCGGTCCAGGGCCTCTTTGGCGGCCGAGATGATGCGCGGGTCGTCGGCCAAGCCCAGGTAGTTGTTCGCGCAGAGGTTGAGAACCTCCTTGCCGTCCCGGACGCGGATGCTCGACCCTTGCGGGCTGAAGATGACGCGCTCAGCCTTGAACAGGCCTGCCGAGCGGATCTCATCGAGCTCGCCGCTGATGTCTCGCTGGATGCTGCTGAACACCTGCCGGACCCCTCACGATCGTTGCTTACCGCTGAGCCCAGGTGAGGACCACCTTGCCGCACTGGGCGCTGCGCACGGTATCGAAGGCCTGCCCGAAATCGGCGGCATCGAACCTGTGCGTAATGACCGGCGAAATGTCGAGGCCGGAATGGATCAGCACCGACATCTCGTACCAGGTCTCGAACATCTGGCGCCCGTAGATGCCCTTGATCGTGATCATGTTGGTCACAAGGTGCGGCCAGTCGATCCCGAACTCCTCCACAGGCAGGCCGAGTATGGCGATCTTGCCACCGTGGGTCATGCTGGCCAGCATCTCCCGCAGCGCGGCCGGCTTACCGGACATCTCAAGGCCGACGTCGAAGCCCTCGCGCATCCCGAGTTCGGCCATGACGTCACTGAGCCTGGTGTCGGCGGCGTTCACCGCCAAGGTCACGCCGACCCGCCTGGCCAGATCCAGCCGGTACTCCGAGACGTCACTGATGGCGATATACCGGGCGCCGGCGTGCCTGGCCACGATCGCGGCCATGAGACCGATCGGGCCCGCACCGGTGATGAGAACGTCCTCACCGAGGATCGGGAAGGTCAGGGCTGAGTGCACGGCGTTGCCGAAAGGGTCGAAGATGGCGGCGACGTCGAGGCCGATATCCGGCTCGTGCCGCCAGACGTTGGTGGCGGGCAGTGCGATGTACTCGGCGAAGGCGCCCGGATGGTTGACCCCCACTCCCTTCGTGTGCGCGCACTGAACGCGCCGGCCGGCCATGCAGTTGCGGCAACGGCCGCATACCAGGTGACCCTCACCGCTCACGAGGTCGCCCGGACACGGCTCTCGCACGTCGGACCCGACCTCGGTGACCTCGCCGACGAACTCATGGCCGACAACAAGCGGCACCGGCACATTCGCCCGCGCCCAGCCATCCCAGTCATAGATGTGCAGGTCCGTACCGCAGACACCAGTTCTGAGCACACGGATCAGCACGTCGTCCCTGCCCAGGGCAGGGACGGGCACATCCTCGAGCCTGAGGCCAGGCTCTGCTTTCGCCTTGACCAGCGCCTTCATCGCCGTCGCTCCTGCGTTCACGATCGACCGGCACACGGCCGTCAGACATGACCCTCCCCAGCGGCCGCCGTGTCCCGCTGGTCCAGAACCCTACCGCTTCGGGCAGACAACTCGTCCCGGTGCAGTCAGCCACCACTGTCCCGGATGATCGGCACGAGACGGCTAGGAACCTCCCGACAGCACCCGGCGCGGGTGCCTGCCGTCGACGTACCCCACGAACGGCGGGTAGATGTTGTAGCCGAGCAGTTCCTGCAGCCGTTCCGGCAACTCGCGGGCAATATCGCGAGGAACAGCCAGGCAGTGGTTCTCCTGTGGCCGCAGCCAGCCGACAGCGTACTCCAGGATCACGCCGAGCCGGGCCCGGGGGGTCTGGTTCGCGCCGCCTCCATGCCACAGGCTGCCCAGGTAGAACAGGGCCGATCCGGGGGACATCACGGCGGTCTGGACCGGATCGTCCGGGCCCGGCTGCCGGCCAGGCTCCCATCGGTACCTGCCGGGGATGAACCTGGTCGCCCCGTTGTCCGCGGTGAACTCATCGAGCGGCCACATGGTGTTAACCACCAGCGGATGCGGCTCGGTTACCGGGTAGATGGCGTCGTCCCGGTGCAGGATCTGTGCCTTCTCGCCAGGCCCGATGCAGATGCCGACCGGGGCGCTGAGCTGGTAGTGGCCCAGGACCTGGTCAAGGATGCCGAGCAGCAGCGGGTCGGTGGCGAGCGCGTCGAATACGCGGGTCTTGGCGAACAGCGCGTAGATCCTCTGTGTGTGGAACCCTTCGAAGGAGTTCCGCCCGGTCCGGGTGGTCCGCAGCACCCGGTCCAGGTCAGCGCGGGCGTTCTGCACGCCGTCCGGGGTCACCATGCCGGTGACGACGACATAGCCGTCGTCCAGCAGCCGCCGGGCCACGTCCTGGCTGGGCGAGGTGACGGGCATCGTGACCATCATCTGCCTGAGATTAGGACCGGTCCGTCAAGCGGGACAACCCCAGCTCAGGTCGACGGTCTCTGGCGAGAGCCCCGGCGGAACATAGCCCACACACGGGCAGCGTCTCCACAATTTCAGCGAGCCCAGCCGGACTGCGCAGGACGCCGGCGCGCGGTGAGATGCGGCGGTGTGCGCGCATCGGACGCACATTCTTGCCCCTGGCAAAGACATGCAATACCATTCCCAGAGCATATCGGCGCCGACGGACAGCCAGCACACGAAATAAACGAATGCAAGCACAAAGGCCACAGCCCCATATCCGCCATCACCGGGTAGGGAACCGAACGTAAAAGCGGCGGCAAGAATGGCCGGTGTCACGAACCCGGATGTGCTCCATTTGACTGCGTTATTCATCCGTACCCGGCGCGGTTTGCGCGGCGGCTGGGTTCCGGCCAGCCCGGCGGGGATATCGCAGGTGACCGCGGCCAGTTCCGCGTGTGTACGCGCGGCGAGCGTCTGGCCGATTCGCGCGTCGAACTCGTCCATGGTCAGCCGGTCCTGTACGAACGCGGCCTTGAGGGTGTCGATCGTCTGCTCGCGGTCGGCATGCGACGCCCACAGGCGGCTGCGGCCCGTCGCGGTTGCCGCCTTTTCGTCTCCCAGCCCTGCCATCACGGCACCTCCCCAGGAGGAGGGTCAAAGGACAGCTTAACGCGGCTGTCCGGTGGCGGTCATCCGCGAACCCTCCCCGCCGATCGCTACTTCTGAGCGCTCGACGGCAGGCTCGATGTGGCGGGCGGATCCTGCGAGGAGTTCGTGCACGCTGGCTGCGCGCTGCGCTCCCAGGTGAGGAACTCCAGAGGGCCGTTGAAGAAATGGCCGCGCGGGCACCTGATCCGTGCGCTCTCGAGCGGGCCGTCGGTTGATTCGGCCGCATACCGGTCCTCCACCGCGGCCGGGAGCCCGCACCTGACCGCGCCACGCGCGTCCATGTATGCCGGGCAGTCCAGGAACATCACGTCGCCGTTCATCAGAATCCTCCCGTCCGGCGGGGGTTCGCCCAGGCGAACCCCCGCCCACGTGCCGTGTGGGCTACGGCCTGGCCTCGTAGACGGCGTTGATCAGCGTCTCGCTGGCCCGGCGGAAACGGGCCAGGCCCGCCTGGGTGACCACGTCGCGGATCCTGGCTTCGCCGGCCTGGCCGCCGAGCGCGAGCCCGACATCCTGCGACAGCGACGCGGGGGTGCACAGCAGGGTCGAGAAGCCGTAGAAGAGCCGTCCGAGCGGGTTGAAGTTGTCCTCCACCCGGTCGCCGGCGATCGGCTCGACGATCATCCAGGTGCCGTCGGCCGCCAGGGACTGGCGGATGTGCCGGGCGGCCCCGACGGGATCGCCCATGTCATGCAGACAGTCGAACATGGTGACCAGGTCATAGCTGCGTCCCGAGAAGGAGTTGGCCGGCGCGACCTCGAACCGGACCCGGTCGCCCACGCCTGCCTCGGCTGCCCGTTGCCGCGCGGTCGTGATCGAGCCCTCGTGGTAGTCGGAGCCGACGAACGTGGCGGCGGGGAAGGCCTGCGCCATCAGGATCGTCGTCGCGCCGTGGCCGCAGCCGACGTCCGCCACCGCCGCGCCGCGTTCGAGCTTGGCGACTACCCCGTCGAGCGCCGGGAGCCAGGCGGAGACGAGGTTGGCGTTGTAGACGGGGCGGAGCCCCCGCTCGCAGCCGTCGAAGACGTCCTGGTTGTGCTCGTGCCACCCGACGCCCTCACCCGTCTTCACCGCGTCGGTGATACGGGAGGAGTCGATGAGCGAGCCGAGCGCGTTCTGGAACACGCCGGGAAGATAGGCGGGGCTCGACGGGTCGGCCAGCACCGCGGCGTGCTCGAGCGGCAGACTGTACCGGCCGCTGTCCGGGTCGTAGTCGACGTAGGCCCCGGCGGCCTGCGCGTTGAGCCATTCGCGCACGTACCGCTCGGCGGTGCCGGTGCGCTGGGCCAGTTCGGCAGG
>Ga0187770_10001336_pt1 | contig 13045 bp, 8 predicted proteins | sample 0116_SJ02_MP02_2_FD_133154 | JGI IMG/M metagenome (GOLD analysis project Ga0187770, IMG submission 133154) | Tropical peat soil microbial communities from peatlands in Department of Meta, Colombia - 0116_SJ02_MP02_20_MG | ecosystem: Environmental > Terrestrial > Soil > Wetlands > Peat | place...
GATATGAGCTGGTCCGCGACTGGTCGCCCGTCCATATGGCGCTATCACTGCGGCGCCGGCGCTCCTAAATGTTTTTCCCCAGCCTTGCCGGTACGATCGACTCACCCATCCGGCAAGTAGGCTGACACCTGCGCCTTGTCGTAACAGGGCTGTTAATTATGACAGTGGGATGCCGGAATTAGCTTCTGTCAATCTATCTGGTAGTCAAGCTCGATTGCTCACCGAGAGGAGATGCCGTGCGCAAGAGCATTAAGATTCTAGCGGCTAGCCTTGCACTCTGCCTGGCAGCTTGGGCGCCTCACGCTCAGTCCCAGCTCGACGTTCCTGAATCCAACTTAGTCACAAAGTCCGTCAAGGCGATCGGCTACAAAGTAAGCGGCGGCAGCACGAAAGTCGACCTGATTGGAACCGATCTTTTGCCCGATGCCGGCGGTGAGGCCAAGGTCGAGGCCAAGACTGGTGCCACGAGCATTGAGGTCGTAGTCAGAAATTTGGCGCCGCCCTCGAAATTTGGCAGCGAGTTCCTAACCTATGTGCTTTGGGTAGTCACGCCGGATGGCCGCACCGGGAACACGGGTGAGATTCTAGCGGACAAGAACGGGGAGGGAAAGCTGAAAGTCACCACACCGGCACAGACATTCTGCCTGGTCGTCACTGCCGAGCCATATTTTGCGGTGCGCATCCCCAGCGAAGTCATGGTCTTGGAAAACGACACCCGGAAAAATACCAAGGGACAGATTTTTCCGATCAATGACTTCAAGCTGATGAAGCGTGCGCAGTACGAGAAGCTGGGCAATCCGCTGGGAATGACGTTGGACCTCGACCGTGTCCCTCTGCAAATGTATGAGGCCCGCAACGCGGTGGAGATCGCGAAGTCACGCGCAGCAGAAAAGGATGCTCCGGAGATTTTCACCAAGGCTGCCGCCAGCCTTCAAAAAGCGGAAAACGCTCTCGCGGCAAAAGCGGACAAGAAGGTGATTATCTCGCTCGCCCGTCAGACAGCCCAGTTTGCCGAAGATGCGCGCGCACTGGCCGCACAACGTCAGGATCAAGCACGCATCGCCGCAGAACGGGAGGCTGCTGCGGCCCAAGCAAAGGCGGAAGCGGAAGCAAAGGCCGCGGCAGAAGCCGCAGAAGCCAAACGAAAAGCCGACGCGGAGGCCCAGCGCCAGGCGGAATTGGCGGCTGCCCGCGAAGCGCAAATGAAGGCCGAGGCGGATGCGGCCGCAGCCAAGGCCAAGGCCGAGGCGGACGCGGCCGCAGCCAGGGCCAAGGCGGAGTCAGACGCGCTCAGGGCGAAGGAGGAAGCAGCGAAGGCAGAAGCGGAAAGAGCGCGAAAGGCCGCGGCGGACCTGCGCGCTCAATTGCTCGACCAATTCAATCGCGTACTGGAAACTCGGGACACACCTCGGGGCCTCGTAGTTAATATGGGGGATGTTCTTTTTGACACCGGCAAATACAATCTCCGCCCCGAAGCCAGGGAAAAGCTGGCCAAACTCTCAGGCATCGTGTTGGCGCATTCCGGTCTCAACCTTGCCGTCGAAGGATACACGGACAGCACCGGAAGCGATGAGCTGAATCAGAAACTCTCGGCAAACCGGGCCGATGCGGTGCGCGGCTATCTAATCCAGCAGGGACTGACGGAAACGAGTGTAACCTCGCAAGGCTTCGGCAAGTCCTCTCCGGTGGCTGACAACGATACTTCAGCGGGCAGGCAGAAGAATCGCCGCGTCGAAATCGTTGTGTCCGGAGAGGTTATCGGCCAGAAGATCGGCAAGTAACCGGCAGGCTTTATCGAGCGACAGACTGCGCGGGTCGAGCGGCCAGACTTACAAGATGGCACCAGCCGGGCGCCCCCTGAGCCCAGCAGAGCAACAGGCTTCGCGACAGAGACGAACCGAGGACAACGCATTGGCCGGGCAGGAGTCCAGGACACATACTTCGTTACTGCCCATTGAGCGGATCACCTCGCCGTTTGCGCGATTCGTACGGTTGGAAGCTTCGGGGGGAATCCTCCTACTGGCGTGCACGCTCCTCGCGCTGGTCTGGGCCAATTCCCCTTGGGAAGAGGGCTACGCCCACTTCTGGCACAAACCCCTTGCAATCGGTTTCGGCCGCGCCTTCCTCTCGGAAACCCGTCACTTCTGGATAAATGATGGGCTGATGGCCATCTTTTTCTTCCTGGTTGGCCTGGAGATCAAACGTGAAATCTTAATCGGTGAGCTCTCGTCCCTGAAACGCGCTGGCTTTCCGATTATCGCCGCCATTGGCGGCAGCGCGATTCCGGCCCTCCTCTACTTCGTGGTGAATTCGGGCACCGAAGCCGTGCGCGGCTGGGGAATACCCATGGCTACGGACATCGCCTTCGCTCTGGGGGTTCTGGCGCTCCTCGGCGACCGAGTCCCCGCCACGCTGAAGGTATTCGTCGCGGCGCTGGCCATCGTAGACGACATTCTGTGCGTGCTCGTGATCTCCTTTTTCTACACGGAGACGATTTCAGTGGTCAGCCTGGGGGTTGCGTTTGCCGGACTGGCGCTTTCCTGCCTCGCCAATTGGGCCGGTGTGCGCAGCCCGTCTGCCTACGCGGTGCTGAGCATTTTTGTTTGGGCAGCGGTACTCATGTCCGGCGTCCATGCCACTATCGCAGGAGTGCTGATGGCATTTACCATCCCCGCCACAACACCAATCGAGCGGGCCAGGTTCCTGGAACGCAGCAGAGGGCTCTTGGATGAGCTGGACTCGGCTGCAGAGCATTCGCCGGAGGAGCACGAAGCCATCCATGGGCTCGAGTTACAGTGCGCGCTCGTTCAATCTCCACTGCATAGGATTGAACATCGCCTGCAGCCCTGGGTGAGTTTTCTCATCATGCCGCTCTTTGCCCTGGCCAACGCAGGGGTGCACTTCCTGGGTGATTTGCTGGATGCCGCACGCCATCCAATCGCCCTCGGCGTGGCGCTCGGGTTGCTTTTCGGAAAGCCAGCGGGAATCGCTGGGGCGGCCTGGCTCGGCGCCAAGTTGCAGATCGCTTCGCCGCCGTCGGGAGTCACCTGGCGCCAGATACTTGGCGCTGGCTGGTTATGCGGCATTGGGTTCACGATGTCACTGTTTGTCGCCAGCCTGGCCTTCGGCGATGGAACTCTGCTGGACATATCCAAGATCGGCACGCTATCGGCCTCTGTTATCGCAGGCATCCTTGGCACCGTGATTCTTAGCAGCACGCGCCCCGCGAAGGCCGCTCTTGAAAGTTCCGCGACTTGATCGCATAGCAGAGCCCGAGCAAGGTCGTCTGCCATCCGGGTATTCAGGAGCTTCTGAGCCTGAGGCACTTACGTTTTGCGCCCCAGGCCCTCCCCTGTCAGTGTTGACAGTGTTCTTGAATTCACCTGCTCCGTAATCTCCTCGCGGATAAGGAGACTGGGTAGTGCCTGAGGGCGATGCTGCGGCCTCGCCACCGCATGCCCAGTGGTTAAGCACGGGGTTCCCACTCTGCCGGGAAGTTCCCGAATGGCTTCCCGGCATGGCCTTGGGCGAGGGCGGGATGTTGGGAGGATACGTCGCGATTCCCGCGGACTCCACAAGATTGCACTGATCGGAGCATGTGTGATGCAGACCAAGCGACCAGCAATTGCGTCAGGGTTCGCTCTCGTTGCCACGTTTTGGTGCGCGAACTGCGGGAAAATGGAGCCGCCCCCGGCGGGCCCGCCGAGCGTAGAGGTTGTCGAAGTCGCGCAGAAAGACGTGCCGATCACCCGGGACTGGGTGGCCACACTCGACGGGTTCGTCAACGCACAAATCCGCGCCCAGGTCACCGGGATTCTGCTCAAGCAAAACTATACGAATGGCGCCTTCGTAAAGAAAGGCGCGCCCCTCTTTGAGATTGACCCGCGGCCCTTCCAGGCAGCTCTGGATCAGGCCACGGGTAATCTGGAACAAGCCAAGGCCAATCTCCAGCGGGCTCAGGCCCAGCTAGGCAAGGCTCAATTGGACGTAGATCGTTATACGCCCCTAGCAAAAGTAAACGCCATTAGCCAGCAGGAATTGGATGATGCCGTTCAGGCCAACCTGGCTGCGAAGGCTCAGGTGGAACAATCAAAGGCAGCCATCGAAACAGCGCGGGCCGCGGTGGAGTCCGCCAAACTGAATCTTGGCTTCGCGCAAATTGTTTCGCCCATTGACGGAGTCACTGCGATCTCTACGGCACAAGTCGGCGATTACGTTGGTCCCCAGAGCGGAACGCTCACCACGATCTCCACCGTGGATCCGATTCTGGTCAGTTTCACACCCAGCGAGCAGGAATATTTGAGAGCCATACGCGCGAGCCTCCAGCAGGGACTGAGTGATGTTGAAGGGCTTCGGAAATTAGAGTGGCAGCTCAAACTCGCCGATGGAACTGAATATCCGCACAAGGGAGTCTTTTACGCAATTAACCGCCAGGTAGATGTGCGGACCGGTGCCATCCTGGTGCAAATCCAATTCCCCAATCCAGGCAACATCCTCCGGCCGGGCGGTTTCGGCAGCGTGAGCACAGTCACTCGGATCCAGCTTGGCGCGCTCCTCGTGCCCCAACGCGCCGTCAGCGAAATCCAGGGCGGCTACATGGTTGCTACTGTGGATCGCGATAACAAGGCCACCATTCACTCGGTAAAGATGGGGCCGAAGGTTGGATCCTGGTGGGTTGTGGATGAGGGTCTCAAACCGGGCGACCGTGTAGTCGCCGAGGGCATACAGGCGGTAAAAGACGGCGCGCAGGTCACACCGACGACCTTTAAGGAAGCTCCTCCAGCGGCCGACAAACAGCCAAAAGGAACGGGTGGGCAATAATCTCGGGCCATGGCCAGATTCTTCATCAATCATCCCGTCATGTCCATGGTGATCTCCATCATCATGGTGATCGTGGGGGGAGCGTCCATCTTTGCTCTGCCCACCGCCCTTTTCCCCAATATTTCAGACCCTCAAATCCAGGTGAAGGCGATGTACCCCGGCGCGGATGCGGTGACCCTGGATCAGTCCGTGGCCACGCCCATTGAGCAGCAGATGAGCGGCGTGGACAACATGGAATACATGTATTCCATTAACCCCAACAACGGGGGGACGCAATTGACCGTGGATTTCGACATCAAGACCGATCCGAATACCGATTTAGTACTCACCCAGATGCGCCAGTCACAGGCCGCTTCGCAGCTCCCTGCCGAGGTAAACGCCCAGGGCGTCACGGTGCAGAAGTCCACTGCGGCCCCGCTCATGCTCTTTGACCTGTACTCTCCGGACGGCAGATACGATGCACAGTTTCTGGCCAACTACGCCTATATCAACCTTCTTAGCCCGCTCACGCGGTCCTACGGCATTGCCAGCGTCACCATTTTCGGTGCCGGCCAGTATGCCATGCGCTTTTGGGTGAACCCGGACCAGTTGGCCAAACTCCAGATTACGGTGCCGGAGATCATCAACGCAGTGAAGGCGCAAAACACGGTCAATCCCTCGGGACAGGTCGGGGGGGAACCTGTGCCCCCAGGTCAGGAATTTACGCTGGCGGTCATCGCGCAGGGACGATTGGTCACGGAGGACCAGTTTGGGCAGATTGTGGTGCGCGCAAATCCCGACGGCTCCATCGTTCGGTTGAAGGACGTGGCCCGGGTTGATCTGGGAGCCCAGTATTACAACCTGCTGGGCCGGCTGGATGGCAAGCCAGCCGCAATCGTCGCCATTTACCAGCTTCCGGGATCGAACGCGATTGCTGCGGCAAAGGGTGCGGCCAAGCTGATGGAAAATGCGAAAAAAAGCTTTCCGCCTGGCTTAGATTACGCCACCGCTCTCGACACGACGTTGCCAGTCACTGAAGGTATCAACGAAATTGTTCACACCCTGGTCGAAGCAATTTTTCTAGTCATCATCGTAGTCTTTCTGTTCCTCCAGGGCTGGCGGGCCACCTTGATCCCGCTGCTGGCCGTTCCGGTGTCCCTCATTGGCACTTTTGCCGTGTTTCCTTTGCTGGGCTTTTCCATTAATACGCTTTCACTTTTTGGCTTGGTCCTTGCTATCGGCTTGGTTGTGGATGATGCCATCGTCGTCGTGGAGGCAATCGAACACCACATAGAGCACGGGTTATCACCCAGGGATGCTGCGTTTAAGGCCATGGAAGAAGTTTCCGGCCCCGTGGTCGGCATCGCGGTGGTGCTCTCCGCAGTATTCATCCCCACGGCCTTTATTCCGGGCATCACTGGGCGCCTCTATCAGCAGTTTGCCGTCACTATCGCCGTCTCCGTAATCATTTCTGCATTTAACGCGCTCACGCTGAGCCCCGCGCTGGGCGCGCTATTGCTGCGGCCCAAGAAGGAAGCCCGAGGGCCACTCGGCAAATTCTTTGCTTGGTTCAACCGCGTCTTCGGCCGTGCCACCGACGGGTATGTGAGCTGGTGCGGCATCATGATTCGCAAAATGGGCCTGACCTTGATCTTGCTCGCTGGCTTCACGGTATTGGCTGGCTTCCTCGGGAGCAAGTTGCCAAAGAGCTTTCTGCCGGACGAAGACCAAGGATATATCTTTGCTGCATTGCAGTTGCCCAATTCTTCGTCGCTCCAGCGCACCAGCGCGGCCGCGCAGGGCGTCGAGAACATATTGATGAAAACCCCCGGAATCGCGCACGTGACCACAGTCGCAGGATTCAACATGCTGAGCAGCGTGCAGAATACCTACAGCGCATTTTTCTGGGTGACTCTGAAAGAGTGGAAAGAGCGCAAGGCCGAGGACGAACAATACTGGCCCATCAAGATTCACTTACTGACTGCCCTGCGGGAGGTTGCCCCGGGCACGGCGCTGGCGTTTCCCCCACCCGCCATTCCGGGTGTAGGGGCTTCCGGCGGCGCTACATTCATCCTGGAAGATCGAACGGCAAAGGGACTGGACTTCTTGCGCGAGAATCAAGAGAAGTTCATGGCCGAAGCGCGGAAACGGCCCGAATTCGCGACCATTTTTTCCACCGCGCTGCCAAGTGTTCCTCAGCTTTCCGTGAATGTAGATCGCGACAAAGTGTTGAAGCAAGGTTTGTCGCTTTCTGATGTCTACCAGACCCTTCAAGCCTTCATGGGTGGGGCATTCATCAACTTTTTCAACCGTTTCGGGCGCACCTGGCAGGTCTATGTCCAGGCCGAAGGCGACTTCCGCACCCAGGCAGAGAATGTCGGCCGATTCTACGTTCGCAATAATAACGGGCAAATGGTCCCGCTCTCCACAGTCACTTCGATCCAGCCGAGGCTCGGCCCCGAATTCACGATGCATTACAACATGTATAATTGTGTCCAAATTAATGGCATCACTAAGCCGGGCTTCAGCTCTGAACAAGCCATGAGAGCGTTGGAAGAGGTGTTCGCCAAGACGATGCCTCCGGAAATGGGCTTCGACTATATGGGGATGTCATTCCAGGAACAAAAAGCGCAGCAGGGCATCCCGCCTGCGGTGATCTTCGGATTTTCCGTCTTGTTCGTGTTTCTCGTGCTGGCCGCTCTTTACGAGAGCTGGACACTGCCGTTCAGCGTGCTGTTGAGCACTCCCGTGGCTGTGTTCGGCGCGTTTGCCGTTCTTCTTGCGCGTCGAGTTATCGGGCTGCTTGTTTTCCACGACTACGCAAACTTGGGCCTTGAGGACAATGTTTACGCACAGATTGGCCTGGTCATGCTGATTGGATTGGCCGCCAAGAATGCCATTTTGATTGTGGAATTTGCCAAACTCGAGTTCGAGAAGGGGAAGCCTCTCGTCGATGCTGCATTGGAAGGAGCCAAGTTACGTCTGCGCCCCATTCTCATGACCTCGTTCGCTTTTCTCCTGGGTTGCCTCCCGCTCTGGAGAGCATCGGGCGCAGGAGCCGTGTCCCGGCAAGTCATGGGCACGGCGGTAATAGGCGGCATGAGTGCCGCCAGCGGCATCGCCATATTCATCATACCCGCTTTGTTCTACCTCGTAGAAAAGCTGGGTGGTGCCAAGCACGAGGCCCTGGCAATCGGCCGCAGTCCCGCTTCAGAGCTGGGAGGCGCGCATGGCGGCGACGATTAGTCTGGCCAATTCGAGGCCAGCAAGATGAGGGAAACCGGACTTCCATGAGATTCATGGACGGCAACTCGGCAGCCTCCGGCCAGCGGCACCATAAGCTCGGCCTCGTAAAGTGCGTTTCGCCAGCGCGCTGTGCGGAAGAAATATACTGTCAAAGCGGAACCGGGCGGCGCCTGCTGTGTTTTTGCGTCTCCGCGTTGCTTCTGCTTTCCAGTTGCGCGGTGGGTCCGAACTACAAGCGCCCTGCTGTGGTCGTTCCCACAGACTTTCGCGGCGCGGAAGGCGCAGCGCAGCAGGCATCCTTCGCGGATTTGCCGTGGTGGGAAGTTTTCAAGGACCCGTGTCTGCAGCAGTTGATCGGAACTGCGCTGGCCAATAATTACGACCTGCGCGTGGCCGTGACGCGCGTGGAGCAGGCGCGCCAGATCGCCTTGCAGGCCCGTGCACAATACTTTCCCTTCCTGACATATTCCGTTGGCAGTGGCTATGGCAAGAACGAGTTCACGGGGACGGTCGCGCCCAATGGAGGCCAGGAACGGGGATCCTTCCTGGGATTGACCAGCGTAGCCTGGCAGGCGGATGTTTGGGGTCGGCTCCGGCGCCTGAATGAGGCGGCCCGCGGACAGTATCTTGCAACTGAGCAAGCCCGCCGAGGCGTCATGCTTTCACTGGTGAGCGAGGTTGCCGAAGACTACTTTCAACTCTTGGATCTGGAGCTGCAACTGGATATCGCCAAGCGGACGACGGAATCCTTTACCCAGACGTTGAGTCTTTTCACGCAGCGACTCGAGGGCGGAGTCTCGTCGGCCTTGGACACCTCGCGAGCGGAGGCGGCCTTGGCCACCTCTGCCTCAAGCATTCCCGAACTCGAGCGCCAGATCGCAATCCAGGAAAACGCCATAAGCGTGCTGCTGGGGGACAACCCAAATCCCATACCGCACACGGCCACACTTCTGGAACAAATTGTTCCACCACAAATTCCTGCCGGCCTCCCATCTCAGCTTCTGGAGCGCCGTCCGGACATACTGCAGGCCGAGCAGCAGCTGCGTTCGGCCAACGCCCAAGTGGGCGTGGCCACGGCCAACTTCTTCCCTCAATTCGGCCTCACCTCATTTTTTGGCCGCGGGAGTTCTCCGCTCAGCCTGCTTTCCTCCGGTCAGGCAACCATATGGAGCATTGCCGGCAACGTCGTCGGACCCATCTACGAGGGCGGCTTGCTGCGGGCCCAGAAACGGCAGGCTGTAGACTTTTGGGAGCAATCGAAGTTGCAATACCAGCAGTCGGCTCAGCTCGCTTTTCAGGACGTTTCGAACGCGCTCATTGCGCGCGAGAAATTCGAAAGCATTCGCGCGGAACAGACTCGCGCCGTGCACGCCTACCAGGAATCCGTCAAGCTGGCTCTGCTGCGGTATACGGCCGGAAAGGCGAGCTACTTTGAGGTTCTCGAGGCCCAGCTCCAATTGTATCCGGCGGAGAATTCACTCGCAGTAACGGAGTTGAACCGCCGCGTCGTGATCGTGCAACTCTACATGGCGTTGGGCGGCGGGTGGAATCTCACGGATCCACAGTGGATGGGTCCGCAACGGGGAGTTCAGTCCACACCTGCGCCTCAGCATTCCGGGGTCGATGACCCGTACTTAAAGTGACGCCGCCCCCCAACACAATTCAACAAATGGACGGGCAATTCGGACGGCATGGTTCAACGACGGATTGCTACCGCCCTAGTTACTTATTCTAAGCTTGTATACTACATGTTTAACAACATGTTACTGGGAACTTCTTACGAAGCGGGCAGGGCTTTTGAGACGTACACCAATCAGAAATTTCCCCAAAAAACTAAAAACCTCCGCGTGCACGTGGTGTTCGTTCCCGTGCCACGGAGCCAATTGTTTTCGCGCCTTACGGATGGCGCCGCGGACATCGCCATCGCGGGATTGACCAGTACGCCGGAGCGTCAAAAAATTGTGGACTTTTCGGATTCTACGGCCACGGGAATCAATGAAATTGCCGTCACCGGACCGGAATCTCCCGCGCTGGCTTCGATTGACGACCTGGCCGGCAAAGAGGTCTTCCTGCGCAAGTCTTCCAGCTATTGGGAGCATGTTGAGCGCCTGAACGAGCCTTGGAAGAAGGAAAAAAGGGCCGCCATGAAGCTCCGCGCCGTTCCCGAGGACCTGGAAGACGAAGACCTGTTGGAAATGGTGAACGCGAGCCTGCTGTCGACGATAATTGTGGACGACTATGCCGTGCAGTTGTGAAGCAGGGTTTTCACCACACTGCAGCTCCACCCCGGGATTACCGTGAACACCGGAGGTGAGTTTGCATGGGCCGTGCGCAAGAATACGCCCGGGCTTGTGGCGGCGATCAATGACTTCGCCAACACGCGTCGGCAGGGAACGGCGTTCGGCTATATGCTCATCCGAAAGTACACAGGTTCGGCTCAATTGCTGCGAGATGCGAACTCGTCGGCGGCGAGGCAACGATTCGAGCAAACGGCGGCAATCTTCCGGAAGTATGGGGAGAAGTACGGAATAAATTATCTGCTGATGTTGGCTCAGAGTTACCAGGAGTCCGCCCTGCACCACGACGCCAAGAGCCCCGTTGGGGCCATTGGTATCATGCAACTCATGCCCGCCACAGGCGAGCACATGAAGGTCGGGGACATTCATCAGATCGAGCCCAATATCAACGCCGGGGTGAAGTACATCCTCTTCATGGTCGACCAGTACTTCGCGACTGAGCCGATGTGCGATTTAAACAAGATCTCGTTTGCCTTTGCCGCATACATTGCGGTGCCCGGGTGCGTGCAGCAACTGCGAAAGGAAGCGGCCAGACAGGGGCTGGATCCCAGTGTTAGGACCGACAGCGTAGAAATGATCGCCGCCGCTGGGATCGGCACCGAAATGGTAGCGGATGGTACTAATACGTATAAATATTATATCCGATAACTACCGAGGTGAAAGCGGAACGCAAGAAGGCCCGGGAATCGCTCGGGAAGAAGCCTTCATAAAACCGGCGGCTGCCGGGCGCCGATTGGCTCGTGCACTCCTCCTCAAGCTGAGTTGAGATAATTCGGCCCGGAAGCTGGGGGTCATTGCTTCTGCATCTTCGATAGCCGCTCAGCCAAGCCCAGCGTTGTTAGGATTTCCGGTGACGCTTCATCTATGGCCAATGGATGATGGCAGGTGTCGCACTCCTGAGTGATGCTCTCGCCGCCCGTGCTGGTGTGCGAACCGTCGTGACAACGGAAGCAGCCTGGAAAGTCCGTATGACCCAGGTTGTTGGGATACGATCCCCAGCCGACCTTGAGATCGGGGAACACGTTACGGTTGTAAATCGCGAGAATCGCCTGCCCAGCCTGTTGAATCTCCTGAGCTTGTTTTGCGTACACTTCCGGATAGTTCTTCTGGTAGAAATTCATGAGCGCGGCTGGCAGCTTTTCTCCTGCCTCTTGATTGCTGCTGTACGTCCGCTTCAAGAGTTCCACGCCTTGCTTCCGGATAAACGGCAGCGTGACGGGAACTTCCCCCAACGCGAGCGCGCTGTTCATTCCGCGCTCCGGCGACTCAAACGTGTGGGTCGGCCGATTGTGACAGTCCACACACTGCATCTCGTATTTCGGCAGGCCCTTGGCCGCTTCCGCGGTGGAACCGGAGCTGATGAAAGTGATGGCCTTCCCACTGGAGGTGTCCCGGTACTCCACCCACGGAATAGTTTGGCGCTTGGGGTCGGTCGCGGCATAGCGAATATGCACACCTGGCCCGAAATGTTTCCCGTGGATGCCCGCAAACTTGCTGCCGCCCACCAGCATGAGCAGCACGGTCACCGTGCGCGTGTTTTCTTCGTCTTGGGCATAGTTTGTGATTAGCCGCAACCTTATGGACCCGAACTTCTGCGGCCAGTGGCAATTCTCGCAAGTCTCGCTAGCCGGGACGAGCCGGCCACTTTCTAAGGCCGAAGGAATCGGCCGGGGATAGGTATTCAACACAGTTTCGACCAACTGCCGGATTCCAGCCGTCTTGCTGGCCAGCCAGCCGCTCGCTCCCGGGGCGACGTGACATTCCACGCATTCGACTTTGGCGTGCGGCGAATTCAAGTAAGCGGCAAACTCCGGGGTCATGCTGTGGCAGGATTCTCCGCAAAACTGCGGCGTTTCCATGTGCGCGACGGCCCGGAAGGTGACCTGAGTGCCGATCAGCACGTTTATAAATGTGGTTACCCCGAAAAACCACGCCAGGCGTAACAGTGCGGCTTTGCGGTCAAACTCGGGCTCGGCCAGGGCCTTGCGGATCCGGCGCTTGGCCAGGTAGAGACCGATGGGGATTAGCGCGAGGCCTGCGAAGAATGCTGCCGGCAGAATGAGGAAAACGACGATTCCAATGTAAGGGTTTTCGACGTGTCCCCGAAGCTGTATAGGCAGGATGAAGAGCCAGGAAAGACCCGCGGTGGTGACGAGCGCGACACCGGCCAGACTGAGCCAATGCCGAGTGAGCATGAACCACGCGGGCCTGTTCGACAACGACTTCATGAGTGCTTTGAGCGAGGTTAGAGTCGCGGGCTGGATCTTGCGACTGTCATTTGTTACAGGCCCGGCGCCGCGAACCTCAGCCATTCGTCACGCCTCAGCCCCCTGAAGCGGCCAGACTCGGGCTGAACGGCGACAACGGGATGAGCTGCCGTTAGGAGGTTTTCAGCAGCGTTACGGCTCCGCGGCTTTCACTCCGGTATGAAGTGCCTGCCCTACATAATCGCTTGATCGTCATAGTTGTCCTTTGTCTCGGGCCGTGGCAGCTTTACCTTCTCAAGCGGAACCTTGCCGTAGGGAATCAAACTCAAAAGATGCGAAATGCAATTGAGGCGGGCCCGCTTCTTGTTATCCGAGCGCACGATGTACCACGGGGCGGTCCGCGTATCGGTGGCCTTCAGCATGTTGTCACGGGCGCGAAAATATTCGTACCAGCGGCGATACAATTCGAGGTCCATGGGACTGAGTTTCCATTGC
>Ga0187770_10001337_pt1 | contig 13040 bp, 11 predicted proteins | sample 0116_SJ02_MP02_2_FD_133154 | JGI IMG/M metagenome (GOLD analysis project Ga0187770, IMG submission 133154) | Tropical peat soil microbial communities from peatlands in Department of Meta, Colombia - 0116_SJ02_MP02_20_MG | ecosystem: Environmental > Terrestrial > Soil > Wetlands > Peat | place...
GTTTTGCGCGATTACGATCTGCTGCTGGTAACCGCGGAGCTGGATGTAATTGAGGGCTACTTCTGCCACAAGGCTGACCTGTGCGTCGCGGATGCCTTCAATCGCAACCTGGATGTTGGCGTTAGCCGATTCGACGTTTCAACGCAAACCGCCAAACACGTCGAGTTCCCATACCGCTTATTACTACTTGAACTATTGCATGAAGGCCAGCTTTCCAAAAACGAGGACATCAGGAAGGATTGAATGCGGTATTCCGGGTTATTTCAATTTTCTTCTTTTGTTCGTCTCTTCTTCATTGACCTTCCGTGTGGCGGGATCGATCACGACACCATAATCCTCTTTCGCCTTCTCCATCGAGACAAACCCATTTCTAACTTCCTTCAGAACCTTCTCCACCGGTCTTTTCAAAGGGTCTCCATAGCCTCCACCCCCTCCAGCCACTTCATGGAAGATCGTCCCCTTGGGGATCCCTTTGACAATTTCCTTGGATTTTGGAAAGTAGATCCGACCATTCGGGTAAGAGAGATCTAATGTATTGAGGGATCCCTCCTTGCCACCAAATAAACCAAAGGCCCTTGCCTCCTCGTCTACGCCGTCACCGAAGGTGACACCGGTGACCTCCTCACCATAAATCTGGAAGAGTGTCTCCACGCCGAGACCTCCCCTCCATTGCCCTGCCCCTGCCGAGTCCATCACATATTCATGTTTTAGAAGGAGATGGGGATCGGTGAGTTCAAACATCTCTGGATCCTGAGCCAAAATGCCGCCCGCACAATTGATCAGTCCGATATGATTATACCCATCGACCCCGTAGGTCGCCCCAGACCCTCCCTTCAATGCATTGAAGAGAATATCGACGTACGGCGTTCCCTTTCTCGGGTCCTTTCCGGAGATGGCAAAGGAAAGCATTCGGTTCCATCCTGCTGTCACTTTTTTGGGCAGGGCCTGAGCCAGTGCTTTGAAGATCGCATCGGCATGAGGGCCGGTGATGCTATTCCCAAAGGTAGAGGCACCCGGAAATTTGACATTCAGGAAAGTCCCTTCGGGGATGTGGATATGAATCGGTCGGATGATCCCGTCGTTGTGCGGCATGTCAGGGTTGACCAACATGAGAAAGGTTAAAATAATGGCTGAGGCGCTTGCGGCATACGGCGCATTGACAAACCCTTCGGTCTGGGGATCCGTTCCCGTATAGTCGAAGAAGATATCACTCCCTTTCACCTTAATGGTTAAGCGGATCTTAAATTTTGAACCTTCATGGAATCCATCATAATAGACGTAACTTTCCCCTTCGTAGGTTCCATCAGGAATGGCCTCGATTTCATGGCGCATCATCTTTTCCGTGGCGTCGAAGAGATAATGCACATGGGATTCGAATACCTCTCTGCCATACCTCTCGATGAGGGAGAGCATTCCTCTCTCACCCACCACACACCCACCGATCTCCGCACGGATATCCTCTTCCACAATGGGGTAGCGGATATTTGAAAAGATGAAGTTCCACACATCCTTCCTGAAAACCCCTCGTTCGTAGATCTTCACAGGAGGGATCCGCAATCCTTCCTGCCAGACCTCTCTCGCCTCAGGATTGTAACCACCGGGAACTGCCCCCCCCACATCGGCTTGATGGCCTTTGCAGGCTGCCCAGGCCATCAGATTGCCTTGGTGGAAGATGGGCTTATAGACAGCGATATCTGCCAGTTGATTGCCCCGGGTAAAGACATCGTTGTGAAGGATTACATCTCCCGGATGGATCTCAGAACCAAAATACTCCACCAGATATTCACACACCGGCTGAAGGGCAAAGGCAAGAACCGGTATATATTCTGTCTGCTCCAGCATTCTTCCCTTCTCATCGTAGAGCCCTGTCACAAAATCTCGGGCCTCATTCAAGATGGGTGAACGGGTCGTCCGAAGAAGGGTCAATCCCATCTCCTCTGTGATCGATTTAAATCTTCTCTGAAGGACCGAGACAAGGATCTTATCAATTTTCGGACCTTTTAAAAGGTGCTTCTTTTTTCTCGTTTTCACGTTTTCACCCTTCACCTTTTATCACTTCAATCAGTTTCAACTTTCCTGTCGAACCTGTCTCACGGGGAATTGAATCAGGCGGGACCAGTTCAATCTCTGGGTTCACCCTGAGGTTATCTCGGATATATTTCTTCAATTCCTCCTTCAGGGTTTCTCTTTCAGCCTCTGTCACACTTTCACCATATTCCAGCCTCAACCTCAAAGGAGGTTTCACAAGAGGGCCTGGTTGATCGAGAAGAATCTTCAGCGCGCCTGTTGTCCTTGGATGAAAGTGAGAAATGGCATCCTTGATGGAGGCCGGGTAGATGTTCACCCCTTTCACAATGAGCATGTCATCCCCTCGGCCGATGATCTTGAAACGGATTCCAGGAAACCCACACTCGCATGGCGTTGTAAAGATCTGGAGCATGTCGCCCAGGACATAACGGAGAAAGGGGCCTCCCTCCCAGCCGATAAAGGTGAATACCATCTCACCGACCGCCCCCTCCACCATTTCAACCGGTTTTTTTGTCACGGGATCGACCAGCTCAAGGATACAGTGATCCGGAGAGACAAAGTGCATTCCACGATACTCCTCATCTCCGCAACAGATTCCATGAAAGGCATGACCTCCCCCCGTGTGATCGAAGACTCTCGCATTGAAACCCTCACGGAGTCTCTTCCTGACGGCAGGGATTCCTCCTCCGGGTTCCCCCGCACAGAAAAACCATCGAATGCCTAACTCCCTTGCTTCTTTTCCCAAAAGGGATGGGGCCTTTTCAATCAGGTATTCTCCAAAGGAAGGTGTGGCGATCAAAACCTGGGGTTTGGTCAATTGAAGAAAATCGATGACCCTCTTCGTCCCGCCCTCGATGCCAACGGGCACGCAGCAAAGCCCCATGGCCTGGATCCCGTCCGAAAGGGGAAGCCCGCCGGTGAACATGCTGAGGGAGAGAGCCTGAAGCACGATGTGTCCCGGCCTCAGACCAGCCCTCCAGTATTTCCTGCAGTGCATCTCATTCAGGACGGCCACATCATGTCGGGTCAATGTATAGAGGGTCGGGACGCCCGTTGTGCCCGACGTCGAACTGACTCGGACGATCTTCTCAATGGGGGCGCAGGTGATCAGGCCATAGGGATGGCCGAAACGCTCCATCGACTCCTGCTGGACCCTGCGATGTTCATCCTTGGTCATGAGAGGGAGTCTCTGAAAATCCTCAAAGGAACGGATTTTCTGAGGTCTGAGGCCAGCCTCCTTGAATTTTTCTTTATAATAAATGGAATGGTCATAGTCGTATCGCAGTTGTTGCTTGAGCCTCTTCCACTGGAGCGCCCTCAATTCTTCTTGTGACATCGTTTCGATCTTCTCGTTCCATAAAGGACGCTCCTGCCAGTATCTACTCATCTTTTTGCCCCACCTCCAAGATCTCAATTCTTTCGTCGGGTGAATGGGGAGGGATCAAAAAAGCAATCCTCCCATGGACCCCTTTTCTCGGGAACCCTGGAATCAGTTGAAACTCCGCCGTCTCCAACTTTCTCAGAACTTCGTCAAATTGCTCCACTTCGTAACAGACATGGTTCAATCCTTTTCTATCTCCCCTCAAGGCCTTGACTATTTCCAAATCTGAATTCTGATATTCCAGCAATTCGACGAAGATCTCGCCTGCTTCGAACACGGCAACCCTCAGTCCCACGTCTTCGATTTCCCTTCTCTCCACACACTTCAGACCAAGGGTGTTAGAATAGATTTTTAGAGCCTGATCCAGGTTCTCTACAATGATTCCGACGTGGCCGACCTTCTTGATCATATCTGTCCTGACCAAATGTGCAGGCCTGCAAGAGAAGGCCTGCACATGACGATTCACTCCCCCAAGGGTCGTTCCATCAGTTTTCCCCCTTCGAGGCTTATCCATCCTGAAATCGGCTTGAAAACATTTCCTCTGACCTCCACCATAAATCCGTCCTTTTGGGCTTCATGGTCTGTCTCAGAAAAACTGACCGGTGAGATGATGCCATTCTCCCAATTCTTGATGCCTTCCATCGTCTTGATCAATTTCTCTCGGGTAATATCTTTGCCCGCTCTCTGTACGGCCTCTCCAAAGAGTTTCGCATAGAAATAGCCAAAGAGACTGTACCGATTGGGAACATGGCCGGGGACCTGTTTCTCAAGAATCTTTCTGTATTCCACCACCGCGGGTTTCATGGAGTGAACAGGATCCGGGAAGAGGGAGAAGCCCCATACCCCTTCACCTTCGCCGCCGGCCAGGATGATAAATTTCTCATCGGTGAGAGGTCCTGAGGAGATCAATTTGGTCTTCGTCCAGCCTGCTTTCTTTGCTTCTTTAATGGCCATGGCTCCAGGACCGGGCACCAGGATCACGAGGAGGACATCCAAGTCGGCCTGTTGGAGTTTTGCCATCTGAGCGCTCAGGTCGATCGCCCCTCGTTTGACCGATTCCTGAGCAACCAGTTCCATACCCATCGCCTTCAGGGTTTCAACAGCCGTGTCCCGATACGTTAACCCATATTTGTCATCTTGATAGATCATTCCGATTCGTTTGAACCCTTTCCTGTTGACAAGCCAGTGAACGACGATCTCCGTTTCCCTGGGATAGGAGGTAAAGGTGGTGAAGATGAGTTTCCCTTTAAGAGGTAAGCCTTGGAAAGGAAAGATCAAGGGAACCTTCTGCTGTTCCAAGTACTCGAGACTTGCAAAAATGGGGGAGGTCCCTTGAGGGGAAAGGATACAGAAGACACCGTCCTGCTCCACCAATCTTTTATTATTCTCCACTGCCTTGGTGGGATCGTATCCGTCATCATAAGACTTCATGTTTAGCTTCCTTCCACGGATTCCTCCTCGTTCATTGATGTGGTTGAAATAGATCTCGGTTCCGTACTTGACGATCTCCGTCCCGGTAAAGGCGAGGGGACCGGAGAAGCTGTTGGAGCATCCCACCAGGATACTTCGATCGGTCACTCCCACTTCGGCCAATCCTGCTCTTCCATAAGTGATGATGATCAACGAGATTGAAAAGACCGCAACTAAGATTCTAATTTTTGACGTCATAAATTTTCCTCCTTCGTTCAATCACAATTCATTCTCAAATCACAATGAGACATTTGTTCCAAGTCTGCTTCTTACTTCATGACGGAATCCTTCATTCACCTCCTTTCACTTATTTTCTCCACGGCCTCCTTTCGCCAGCCCCCCACCAGTCAGAGATCATTCCGCTGATCCCCCGGGGCATGAAGATCATAAAGAGGATCAATAAAACGCCGAAGATCAACAACTGAACCTCTGGCAGCCCGCTCAGCAATTGTTGCAGACCAGTGAGTATGACCGCTCCGATGATGGAACCCAGGATCGAACCCATCCCACCAATGACAATCATTGCAATGAAATCGATGGAAACCCCTAAGCTGAAGGAGTCGGGTGAGATGTAGGTGATCACATAGGCGAATAATCCCCCTGCAACCCCTGCAAAAAATGCGCTCACGGCAAAAGCAGAGGTCTTATATTTGGCCAGATGAATCCCCATGGTTTGAGAAGCAATCTCACTCTGCCGAATGGCCAGAAAGGCCCTCCCCACCCTTGTTCGGACAATATTTCTGGCCATGAGAGTCATACCGAGGGTGATCGGTTGCACCAAATAGAATAACTTCTTGTCCGAATCGAAGACGAATCCCCACAGGATGGCGCGGGGAACTCGGAATCCATCGTCCCCATGGGTCAGACTTGACCATTGCAAAACAATTTCGCTCACAACGACCCCGAAGGCCAAAGTCGCCATGGCGATGTAAAAACCTTTCAGCCTCAAGATAGGAATTCCCAGAAGAAAGCCAATGATGCCAGTGAAGAGGCCGGCTGCAAGAAGGACGGCGACGGGGGGAATCCACCCCATTTTCGTGCCCACGATCGCTGTGAAGTAAGCCCCGATGGCGAGAAACCCGGCATGACCTGCGGAGATCTGACCTGTGTAGCCCATCACGAGATTGAGCCCAATGGAAACGAGGGCGTAGATGGCAAAGAGATTGAGGATAAAGATGGTGTAACGGTTCAGAATCAATGGACTGAGGAAAAATAGGATTCCTGCTCCGATGAGGAGAACACTCCCCCTCCTGGCAAAAAGGTCCATTCTTATACTCTCCTCCTCCGTTCCTCGCCAATGATTCCGGTTGGTTTGATCACTAATACCCCTACCAAGACAGCAAAGGGAATGATGTTCCTGATCTGAGAAGGGAAATAGTAAGGCGCTACATTTTCAAGCACTCCGAGCGCGATTCCTCCGAGCACGGCACCGGGTATACTGCCCCAGCCGCCCAATATGGCTGCTGCAAAGCCGTCGATGACAACCAACCCCATTCGGGTGCTGAGAAAAATGACCGGTGCAATGAGAAGAGCGGCGATGCCGCTGATGAAGCCGCTGATGGCCCATGTGAGTGCAAAGGAGCGTTTCACATTGATGCCCATTAAGAGGGCGGCGTTCTGGCTTTGAGAAACGGCTCTCATGGCGGTACCAATCCTGGTGTATTTAAAGAAGAGGAAAAGGGCCAGCATTAATAGTCCGGTGGTACAGATGATCCCCAGGGCGTTGGTATTGAGTCGAACCCCTCCCAAGATGATATTTTTGGCGGGAAACAATGTGGGAAAAGGGAACTGATCATAGCTCCAAACTAACCCTGCAAAACTCTGCATCACGATGGAGGCACCGAGGGTGATGATAAATATATTAAAGTGAGGTGCTGTAATGGCGGGTCTGACCAGAAGCCTTTCCATCAACAGGCCAAGTCCGATGGAGAAAAGCAAAGCGAGGAAAAGAGAAGGGATGAACGGTAGTCTCAGGAATTGGAAAAAGGTGAAGGCCAGGAACCCGGAAATCATCGACATGTCACCCTGGGCAAAATTGACATGTTCTGTTGATTTGTAGATGAGCGTCAATCCCAATGCCATGAGGGAGTAGATGCACCCTGTGGCAATGCCGCTCACGATCACCTGGAGAAGCATCCTGACCTTCTTCCTTCTCTCTTTACTCCAAGATAAGTTTCTCTCACATGTTGATCTTCTAAGAGCCGTTCTGTCTCATCCCGGAGGACAACCCTGCCCGTCTCCAATACATAGCCATATCTGGCTACCTGAAGGGCCATGTTCGCATTCTGTTCGACCAAGAGGATGGTGGTCCCCTCCTGATTGATCTCCCGGATGATCTTGAAAATCTCCTTCACCAGGAGTGGGGCCAGGCCCAGGGAGGGTTCGTCGAGGAGGATGAGCCTGGGATTCGACATCAACGCTCTTCCGATGGCCAGCATCTGTTGCTCGCCGCCGCTCAACGTCCCTGCATGCTGTCTTCTTCTCTTTTTCAAGATAGAAAAGGAGTTGAAGACCCTCGTTAAACTCTCTTGGATTTCATTTCGATCCTTCCTCGTAAAGGCACCCATAGCAAGATTCTCGTCGACTGTGAGATCAGGGAAGAGATCCCTTCCTTCTGGTACGTGACTGATCCCCCTTCTCACAATCTTCTCGGGAGATTGGTGGTCGATCCTCTCACCGAGGAACTGGATCGAGCCCTTCGCAGGGGGAATGAGCCCGGAGATGGTCCTGAGCGTTGTCGTCTTCCCTGCTCCGTTGGACCCCAAAAGGGTCACAACATCTTTTTCCTCCACCTTTAAAGAGATTCTCTTCAGGGCCTGGACCTTTCCGTAATAGGTATCCACGTCCTCTAATTCAAGCATATGCCGCCTGCTCACCCAGGTAAGCTTCGATCACTTTAGGATCCTCCTGGATTTCTGAGGGAGTTCCTTCTGCAATCTTCTCCCCGAAATGGAGAACACCGATGCGATCGGAAAGTCCCATCACCACCTGCATATCGTGTTCCACCAGAAGGATGGTGATCCCGAGCTTCCTTCGAATCTGTTCGATCAGATCCATGAGGTCTTGCGTCTCATGGGGATTCAAGCCGCTCGCGGGTTCGTCCAGGAGGAGGATCCTTGGGGAGACGGCCAGGGCTCTGGCCAATTCGACCCTTTTTTGAATCCCAAAAGGCAGGTCGGACACCAGGGCATGTTGATAATCCTTTAACCCTAAAGAATCGAAGATACGGTTGGCGTTTAGCAACCCCTGTGTTTCTTCCACCCTCACCCGCTTCAGAAAGAGGCCTGCCGATAAGAGACCGGATCTCATGTGGATGTGTTGTCCGATGAGTATATTTTCCAAAACGGACATCTGGGAAAAAAGCTCGATATTCTGAAAGGTCCTTGCCACCCCCATCTTCGCTATCTCGTGGGGTCTCAGACGGATCAAGTCAACCCCGTTGAAATAAACATGGCCCTGATCGGGCCGGTAGATTCCATTGATGATATTGAAAATAGTTGTCTTTCCTGCCCCGTTCGGCCCGATCAGGGAGAAGATCTCTCCATCCGAAACCGTGAAACTACAATCATTCAAAGCCTGCACCCCTCCAAAATGGATGGAGAGGTTTTCCACGCCTAATAATATCAACGGCACTTCTCCTCAGGATCGGGGCCTCTGCTGATCCCTGGGAGAAAAGGCAAAGCGAGGCCCCGACCACTCCAGATCTGCTTCTTCGCCGTCACCTTATCCACTAAAACAATAGCGTTCTCCGGGCAAATTCCCACACAGAGACCACAGCTCCAACACCGATCTCTCTCCACCATGACGATTTTCTTCTTGCCGTCAAGAAGCAAGACCTGGTAAAAACAACTTCTGCAACACCTCCCGCAGAGGGTGCATTTCCTCCTGTCGATTTTCGGCATATAGGGTGTCTCTGGAGGAAGGGCAAAGGGTGCCCTCTCCTTCATCTTGAGTTCTGTGGAGGAGAGGATGTGATGAAGAACTTTGCCTCTGAAATCGGAGATAGTGGTGTAACCTTTTCTTCTCATCCAGGAGACGATCCCTCGCTGAATCCTCTTAAACACGCTCAGGCCTTCCGTATAGGCGGCTGTCCCGACCTCTACGATCGGACAGCCACAGAGAATGTACTGGAGCGCGTCGTTCGACGTAAAGATGCCTCCCACTCCGAAAACAGGGATGTCAAGGGTCTTCAAGATCTGAACGACTCTCGCTAAGGAGACAGGGAGAAAAGGACGCCCGATTAAATAACCCCCTATGGCAGGGGCTCCGAAGGGAACTTCTGCCTCTATATCGATATAAATACCACTCGGGGCATTGTGAGCAGTGAGAAAGGAAGCTCCTCTCTGAGCCCAACCCTTGACCGCGTCAACCAAGGGTTCCATCATCGGGCTGATTTTGACGCCGATAGGGATATTGGAGGACCTCCCCACGGATTCGATAATCTTGAAGCTGCCTCTGAGACTCTTCTCCAAATCCCCCTTCATCGTCGGGGAGGAGAAGTTCAGTTCGAGCATGTCTGCCCCTGCCCTCTCAAACCCCTTTGCCACCTTTTTCCAGTTCCCGATCTCTTCCGGTTTTTCATAAAAACTGACGATGAGGGGGATCCCCTTCTTTTTACAAACCTCGGCTATTTCTGGAACATTCTTCTCCATCACAAGAGGCATCTCTTCTACATGAGGAGAGGCCAGAGAATAAAAGCTCCCCGATTCCCTGAAGGCGGGATTCAGGCGGGACAAAGGAAACTGATAGGGTCGGAGCCTGACTCTTAACTCGGGATGGGTCGTAAAGCTCTTTGTGACAATTCCTCCCACTCCGAAGTCCACCATTCTTTTTGCGGATTCTCCATCAAAAACCAACTCGGAGGCAGCAGGGATAACAGGATTTTTGAAGGCCACTCCTCCTACCTTCACCGTTAAATCGACCATCCCGTCCTCTCCCTCTTGGATGTTATCCATCTTATCGTATTTCAAAGTTACAAAACAATTGTTCCCTGTTCGATTTCGGCGAGGATGACCTCTTTTCCTATCTGGATGTGTTCCTGGGTCAGCTTTTTTAGAAGTTCGACATCTCGCCTTTTGATGGCTTCCATCATCTTTTTATGGTGATCGATGGAGACCTTCGCCTTTCTTGGGACCCTGAGAATCGCCGATCTGTATTGAAAGATTCGATCTCTCAACTCTTTGATGAGGGCAAGAAGCTTTTCGTTTTTCGAGAGTCGAGTCAAGTAGTCATGGAATTCCGTGTTCAACGTACTGACTCTGTTCAATTTATTCTTCAGGATGTATTGCTCCGATTCTCGAATATTCCTCTCCAACCAAAGGACGTCTTCTTCTTTAATGTGACGGATCGCGAGACTGACTGCATAACTCTCCAGCAAACTTCGTATGTCGAAGATCTCGTCAATATCTTTTCTCGTAAATTTGCTGACAATGAAACCTCCCTTTGGAAGGCGACTCACAAAGCCCTCCTGTTCCAATTTAAGAAGGGCTTCTCGGATCGGAGTGGGGCTGAACCCGATTTCTTTTAGGAGACGGCCGATGGAAAGCCTCTGCCCAGAGGGAAGTTCTCCGGTGAGGATGTCTTCTTTGATCGAGGCATAAACTTCCTCTCTTAATATCGGTTTGCTGAGAAATTTCAGTTTTGAAAGAGAAGCTGACATTTGATATATGAAATATCAAATATCAATTTTTGTCAACAATTTTTTATCGGCCCTGGCGATCCCCTGTCTCTCTCAGGTTCGCCTAATAAAAACATTGTTTAAATGATTCATTTATGCTAACATCTCATTCAAAATTTTGGGGGAGGGAAGTCCCTTATGGCCATTGAAAACATTTTGAAAAAGATTAAGGAGACGGAGACACCCGAGGTGAAGAAAGTGGCTGTCGCCTACTCCGGAGGATTGGATTCCTCTCTGGCCATTGAATTGCTCAGGCGAAAGTATAGAGCGAAAAGAATACTCCCCATCACGATCGACGTCGGACAGGGTGAGGAGGAGATCTTGGAAAGTAGGAGGAAGGCGAAGGTCCTCAAGATCAAGCCCCTCTTTTTCGATCTCCGGAGAGAATTCACCGAGATCTGGATCGCAAAGGCCATTCAAGCCAACTCCGATTATCTGGGTTACCCTGTTTCGACCTCGATGACCAGACAGATTGTCGCCAGGAAGGTGGCAGAGGTGGCCCTTGCCGAAGGATGCGATGCGATCCTTGAAGGATCGAGTGGAAAGGGTAATGATCAGTACCGTATGCATAACGTCTTTAAAATGTTTGCGCCGAACTTGAAGATACTCGTCCCTGTAAGGGATTTCGATTTGACCCGGTTGGAAGAAGAGGAGCTGTGCAAGAAATGGGGCGTTCCGGTGACAGAGAGGATCACCGGCGGCGATGATAAGACCATGTGGTGTCGGTCGATCGCCAGTGGTGCCATCGACTTGAATCAGCCCCTCCCGGACGATATCTGGATGTGGTACCGGATCCCTGAGCAGGCCCCTGATCGACCGGCCTCCCTCACCCTGGAGTTCGAGAATGGAATCCCTGTCAAATTGAATGGGAAACGGAGGCCGCTGGGAGAGATTGTTTCTGAGCTGAATATCATCGGGGGCACCCATTCGATTGGTAAGATCGATATGTTTGAAGATGGGATGATGGATCTGAAGAGCAGAGAAATCTATGAGGCCCCTGCAGCGACGATCCTCCTCAAGCTCCATCGAGACCTTGAACAGTTCTCCCTGACCAAGGATGAGATTCAGTTTAAGAAGGGGATAGACCAGAAGTGGGCCTTCTTAATATACCACGGGATGGCTTACCATCCTTTGAGATATGATCTGGATGCCTTTACCGAAACATCCCAGAAGGTGGTCAATGGGAAATATCAGATCAAACTCTATAAGGGAAATATTGAGATCGTCCACCGAGCATCGAGGACGAGTCTTTTCTCCCCGGAGATCCGATCCATTAAAGCCACAGGTTTCGATCAGAGACGTTGTGCCGATGCCGCTTTCATTCGCGGCCTGCCCTTTGAGATTTTGGCCCGAAGGAAAAAGAGATAAATGCCGCAATGTCAAATGTCACGGTTAAAATTTCAAATGAAGGCCAAATCCCTAAAGTTCAAAGCATTTGGCATTTCTTTCGTTTGACATTAATGTCACGTTTGGATTTTGAAATTCGTCGCTCTTGATTTTGAATGTCAGACTTCGTTTGGTTCTGGGTATGGTGAATGAAGGGGTTGCCTGTGAAGATTGACAAATTATGGGGTGGGCGATTTGAAGAACTCCCCTCTCACGAGATGGTCGATTTCCTTTCGGGGAGAGATGTCAGGCCGATCCCTCCCTGCGATGAACGACTGATCCCTTATGATCTATGGGGAGATCGCGCCCATGTTCTCATGCTCTGTCGTCAGGGCATCCTTAAGAAAGAGGATGGGAGGAAGATTCTCAGGGGATTAACGGAGATCGAGACGCTCCATCGAAAGGGAAGGTTTAGACTCGACCCCTCTAAGGAGGATGTTCACTCCAACGTTGAAAGCTTCCTGATCCGTCGAATGGGAATGGAATACGGGGGGAAGGTTCATACCGGGAGGAGTCGGAATGACCAGATTGTGCTCGATATGCGTCTCTACCTTCGGGATCAGGTCTTAGGATTCGTTGAGGGATTGGTCTTCCTGCTCGATTCGATTCTTCAAAAGGCTGAAGAGCACCGTTTGACGCTCATGCCCGGCTATACCCACCATCAGCACGCGGTGATCACCACGTTCGGCCACCTCCTCCTCTCCTTCGCTGAAGCCCTTCAACGGGATGTTCAGAGATTTGTCCACTGGTTTGGCCTCTTCAACAAGAATCCTCTGGGGGCAGCCGCGGGCTATGGGTCCTCTTTCATCCTGGATCGGCAATTGACATCAAGGCTCCTCGGGTTTGACAGCCCGACGGAGAATGTCACCGATCCCATCACCCAACGATGGGAACCGGAGGTGGAATTGGCCTATGCCGTGGCAGTGATGCTGAACCACCTCTCCACGATGGCACAGACCCTGATCCTCTTCTCCACCGGCGAATTTCACATGGTTCGGCTAAATGATCGACATTGCACCGGCAGTTCCATCATGCCGCAGAAACGAAACCCTTGTTCCTTGGAGGTGATCAAGGCGAAGACGGCCTTTGCCCATGGAA
>Ga0187770_10001338_pt1 | contig 13040 bp, 17 predicted proteins | sample 0116_SJ02_MP02_2_FD_133154 | JGI IMG/M metagenome (GOLD analysis project Ga0187770, IMG submission 133154) | Tropical peat soil microbial communities from peatlands in Department of Meta, Colombia - 0116_SJ02_MP02_20_MG | ecosystem: Environmental > Terrestrial > Soil > Wetlands > Peat | place...
GCCGAATTGTGGCTGGCTTGTCTGCTCACCTACTACGCACTCGCAAGCGGAGAGGTGCTGATTCTGATCCTCGTTGCGTCTCTGGCAATATTTTCCATCCTGCAACGGCTGGCTACCGATGCGTTACGTATCCGCACCGGCTCCCCCACGGCTGCCGCGTTTTTTGGTGCTATACTCGCCGCCTGGTTTATTGCGGCGATTTTCCCGCTTACCTGACCCCGGCTGCCACCGGACCAGAAAACGGCTACAAATCAAGGCCATGAAAGACATCGCCATTGTCGGAGGAGGTCCCGCCGGATCGCTTTGCGGCGAGCGCCTCGCAAGCCACGGCTTCAATGTCACGATCTTCGACGAGCGTCTCGCGTGGGAAAAACCCTGCGGTGGTGGATTGACGCACAAAGCCATCGCGGCTTATCCCTTCCTGCTCGATGCCTGCCAACCCAAGAGAATCGTCCGCACCGCCGAACTGATCTCCGGCAATGGCCATCGCGCACGCTTTGACATGAGCCACCCGATCGTGATTTACGCGCGCAAAGTGCTCAATGGCCTCCTGCTCGACCGCGCCACCGCAGCGGGCTGCACGACCATCCGCACACGCGTGACTAGCGTGGCAACAGACGGCCCGCGCGTGCGCCTCACTGCCGGCGGCGAAGTACGCCATTCCGATTTCGTCGTCGTCGCGGCGGGAGCGCGCAACCAATTGCTTCCGGAGACGACGGCTCTCAGCGCGAAAGACCTCGAAGTCACGCTCGGATATTTCGTTCCCACCGAAGAAGACATCATCAAGGTGAAATTTTTGAAGGAATTCGAGGGCTATCTTTGGTCCTTCCCGCGCGCGGATCATCTTTCCGTCGGAATCTGCGCGAAGATGGGACAAAGTCCAACCCACCAGTTGCGCCGTCACCTCAACGAATTTGTCAGCGAAGAAAAAATTCCGATGAGCGGCGCGCAGTTTACAGCCACGTGCTTCCGTCGCCGCAGGCGCAAACGATTCGCGGCCGCCGCATCGCAGGGAAAAACTGGGCGATGGCGGGCGACGCCGCGGCGTGCGTCGATCCGATCACGGGCGAGGGCCTTTACTACGCTCTGCGCTCGGGCGATCTGCTGGCGCAGGCGTTGATTGAGGGGCAGTTGCAAACTTATCCCGAGCGGCTGCGCGCGGCGTTTTCCGCCGATCTCGAATTCGCGGCGAACATCGCGAAAAAAATCTTCCGGGGCACGTTTCTCGGCGGCGCAATCACCACGCGCATGGTACAGCTGCTCAATTGTTCGCCGACGTTCCGCGATTTGATCCGCGACGTTTTCAGCGGCTCGCAGGACTATCGCACACTCAAGCGCCGGCTATGGAATCAGCTCGGTGTCACGATGCTCGAATTCGCGCGCAGCTTTTTGGGTTCGAGTCCGAGCGCACAAGTCGGCCGGCGCGAACCTCAAGCATGAAAAAGCGAAAAGCGGGTCGCGGCAAATACGTCTCCAAGCGCACGTCCGCGAGTCGAAAACCTTCGAAGATTTCCGCTCTGCCGGAGCAGCGGCCGCGAATAGGGCTTGAGGCCACGGTCGAGCGCATCGTCGAACTCCGCCACACGATTCAGAGCGTCGATCCGAACCTTCCGGCTGTTTTCTCGACGCCATCTATGATCGGTCTCATGGAGCACGCCACCGTGCAGGCTGTTCAGCTGGAACTGCCGACGGGCACAATCACTGTCGGCACGCGAGTCGAAGTGGATCACCTGAAGGCTGTGCCGCCCGGCGCGACCGTTCATGCCTCAGCGCGATTCGTGAAATACGAGGGTCGCTTTCTGGTGTTCAACGTGGAGGCGCGCTCCGGCGAGCACGTGATAGGCCGAGGCCGCGTATTCCGCGCAATCGTAAATCCGGAAGCACACGGCGCGAAAGCGCAATCTCGCGTTCAGCGATAATTCGGAATCAATCCTGGCTTCTACTTCTTTTCGGTAATTTCGATGGCGGCGCGGGTCGTCTCCCACTCCAAACGCATGGTGCACGCGCCGCCCGTCTGGTCGAACGCGATCGTGAAATCTTCGAGCGGCGAACTCAGCTTCGAGACCTTCATCGGTACCCGCGCGAAATCGTCCTGCTCGCCCGGATACGGAACGCCCCATTCGCCCGTGTCTTTGCTGATGATCAGCGTCCACGCGTCCGGATTCAGCAGCGCAAATAGCGTGTAGCTGCCCTTCGGCACGCTCTTACCGCCAACGTTGACGTCCGTGTCGATCACGAAAGTCGTCGCTTCGTTCGCGCCCGCGCGCCACGGCTCGCCATACGGCACAAGGCCGCCGAAAATCTTACGGCCCCGCATGCGCGGGCTCGAGTAATCGACGTGGATGGTCTTGCCGTCCGCGAATTTGCAGTCCGCTTTAGCCGGAGGACTTTGCGGCGAACCTCCAAATTGCGCGCGAGCCGAAACCGCCAGGAAGATCGTGCCGAGAAGTGCAAGACTCCACGCCGCAAGGATACGAGTGCGCATGATTCCTCCTCGAATTCGCGTTCATCGCCTTTAGACGTGCGCGTCCGACGATTGGATTCTCCCGTGCCCAATTTGGGGCTACGCGAAATGGTCTGTGGCCGCTGCAAACATTCCGCGCTTGGCGCTACGTCGAATGAGTTCCAAGACCGCGACCAGCGCAGCAATCGCCGCGACCCAGACCACCGTAGCCAGATGCACGACCCAACTAGCGGCTTTTCCGACTCGCGCCAGTAAGAACGGAAGAAAGTTGCACGTCGTGATGTGCACGTAGTCCCACGGATCCTGCGTCATGGCTTCGTTATTCAGGCCCCACGCATCCATTTTGTCGAGCGCGAAGGCCACAATATTCTTGAGCCGCAGCCAGATCACGAATGTGGGATGACCAAGCGTCTCCATCTGATAGATCTCGAGCGGGCACCAGAACATCACCGACGCGATTTGCACCACTACGCTGAGGGCCACAAGCGCCATTCCGATCCGCCAAGCGATCGCGCCGACGTCCGCGCGATGGCGCATCAACAGCGGCACGGAAATGAACGCAGCGATTTGCACGGCGGTTGAAACGTAGCGGTCGCCCCACGCGAAATCGCCGCTCCAATCGTAAAACTTCGCGTAGAAGCAGATGTCGCCCAGTATCAGCGCGATGGACGCGATCAAGTAGGCCCGAACCTCGGGCTGAAAACGCCTCCACGCGAGCACGGCCAGAAGCAGCGTCAGGATCAGCAGCGGATCGAACAGAAATATCGATTTTTCAGGGCGAAAAAAAGCACCGAAGAATCCCTCGCGAAACGACCCGCTGAAGGGAAAACTCGCAGGAAGGTTCGGATCGAGCGCTCTCTGCTCGCGCCCGAAAACCTGTAGATACGTCTCGAACCACGATCCGAACCGATAGAATTGATATACGCGATCGAGCAGAAAAAATACTGCGTACACGGGCACCGAAGTTTTCAAGTATTTCCAGAATCGCGAGTGCAGTGCCGCCCCGCGCACGCCCGCGAAGTAGGAAGCCAGCAAAACGAAAAGCCCCACCGCGAGCAAATCCATCCCCGTGGTCAGCCGGGTCAGCAAATTCAGGCCCAGCGCGCCTGAGCCGATTAGCAGCGCGCGCCGGCTCCCCGTGCGCAGCCATCGGTACTGAAATGTCAGGCCGGTGAGCGTCAGCAACAGGATGTAGTTGTTCTCCATCATGTTTTGCGTGTAATGAAGAAAGGTCGTACAGAAAAGCAGTGCGAAAACGCCCGCGATGCGCTGATTCGTCGTGAATCCAAGCTGGCCCAGCAGCCGAAAGCAGACGAGCGCCGCGAGCACGCACACGAGGATGTTCGTCGTGTAGCTGACCACGATGCTCCGCGGCTGCGGATCGACATCGTATCCGTCGAAAACATCCGAATTCCCGATATATGTGCCCACGATGTCCGCAGGTAACATCAATATCGATTGGCCGATGCCGTACCAAGCGTAGAGCTTGCCATTGCGCCCGTGGACGCCAAACTCGGGATAGTCGCTCGGTTGGACGGGATCCTCGGATGTCCAAAACGAGTGCGTTGTCTGCAAGCGATGCGTTGTGTCGCTAGTCCCCAGTTCGCCCGATTGGACGACGAATGCCGTAAGAAACGCTGCGAGGCCAACCAGAAAGGCGGGTTTCCGAAATAGGCGGCGAAGTCGATCTGCCATCGCGCCGATGCTAACCTGCGGTTCGCTTCCTTTCAAGCTAGGGTGATCCGGCGGTTGCCGGGCTCTCGAAGGTAGCCTAAGATAACTGCACGCCGGAGTGGCGGAATGGCAGACGCGGCGGACTCAAAATCCGCTGGCCGCAAGGCCGTGTGGGTTCGACTCCCTCCTCCGGCACCACTCGTCCCGAGCCGCCTGTTTCCCTGAATTTCAGGTCGGTGATCTGCGTCACAAAGCCCTGTGACGAGGATCACAGCGGTCTCTTTCACGGTTGCCCAAATTCTCTGAGCCCTCCTCTTTGAGTAAGTCAGTAGGCGCCAGCCGAAAAGGTCACAATGGGCCTGAATGTCAATTTTGATGGGAGCTGGGACTCCCAGGCACGAAAAGAGATAGAGAACGCGATTCGAGGCTGCGTCGGCGAACCTCCAAATAACGAAAACTGGGTGGTGTCGCTCAGCGCCGGCCTTTCCCGGGACTTCTGCGAGGTCCAAGTGACGACAGCCCGCCAGAGCCGCAGCCGCCTTTTCTTCGACGAATCCTCGAAGCTCGCAAAAGCCATCACCGAATGGATCAGCATGTATCCGCTCCGCTGAACGGATCGGTCTCCCCATCTCGCCTCCCGTAGTTGTTGTAGACTCTGGGGTTCTTCAACGCCTGATACAGGAGTGCGAGATGACCGACGAAATGATGGAACGGCTAGCGATTCGCGAAATGGTTGACAACTGGGTCCTCTGGCGGGATGCAAATCAGTGGGACAAATTCCGCTCACTCTGGCATGACGACGGAGTCATGATGGCCACCTGGACGCAGGGCACCGCCGACCAATTCATTGAGATGAGCAAAACGGGATTCGCAAAGGGCGTGCGCATCCTGCATTTCCTCGGCGGCAGCACGATCGAGGTGCGCGGAAATCGCGCGATGGCCATCACGAAGATGAAGATTGAGCAACGGGCGAAGGTTCATGACGTTCTGTGCGATGTCGTTTGCACCGGACGTTTCTGCGATTTCATGGAGAAGCGCGCCGGAAAGTGGGGTCTCGTCCTGCGTCAGCCGATCTATGAAAAGGACCGCATGGATCCCGTCGATCCTGCAGCGAAGCTATCGCTCGATCAGAAACTGCTGGCGACATTTCCCGAGGGCTACCGGCACCTCGCGTACCTGCAGACGCAGATCGGCTACAAGATCAAAATGGACATGCCCCAACTGACTGGTCCTGAAGTCGAAGCTCTGTACCGGCGCATCGACAACTGGCTGGCCGGCAAGCCGCTGTAATCCGCGCAACAGCCGCTATTGCTGAGTTCCCGCGGGATGCACTCCCACGACCGTGTGAAAGAGTATTCTCCCGTGGCGAACCACGAACGCATCGGTTCCTTCGAGAGCCCCGGGCTTGCCCGCGTCTGAGACCCAGTGCTCGTATCCGACATCGCCGTCGGACGTAATCTTCACATCGAAAGAAGGCGGCGTCTGCGGGCCCTTGCCGCCAGAAAAGTACTTCGAGAACATCTGGCGCAGCGCAGCCTTTCCCTGAACCGTTTGATTGGCTGCGATAAAGATAGCGTCGTCCGCATAGTCGCTGAGCACAGCCTCGAGATCGTGGTGGCTGAACGCTTCCCAGTGATGCTTAACGACCTGTTCCGGTGTTCTCAGCTCATCGGGATATTGAGCTCGGGCAGGAAAAACGAAAACGAATACAAGCGCGGCGCTAGCGAGAACCATTCGCAGCATGTTTGCTCCCTTCAAAATCAAGCGAGACGCCGCGAGTATACGCCAGCCGATGCGTGACCCGAATTAATTACCGACAGATTGCGTCAGGTGCCGACGCGGAGGGATTGCGTCAAGTTCTTGAGCGTTGCGATTGCCGAAAAAGCGGCAAGCTGCGATGTTCGCGGGTTCGATTTCGACGGAACATTTTCGACTCGCATCGAAAGCCGCCCGAATTCGCCCCGCACTCGAATCTCGTGGACGTTCTCGTTTCCGCCCGGCACCGCGACCACCCGCACGCAAACGGGTGCCGAAGGCTCAACCGCTAGCCGCAATGACGCAGCCACGTTGGACGTCGCCGGAAATGTTCGCGCGGCTTCTTCCGCAGGCCCTTCGAAAATCACCGTGTCTTCCGTCAAGCTGTCGAGATGGATGCCGCGATCCACGACGTATTTCGATCCCTTCAGCGCCGCCACAGGCTTGCGGCTCGTCAACTCAACCGCTTCAATGCGCCCAATCGATGCAGACTTGATTCCGTCGAGTCCAGCAATCGCTCCCGAGGGCACATAGATTCGGCAGCCTCGTTCCTCGGCTTGGCGAAACCATTCCTGCCGTCCGAGCAGCCCGCCCACGCTCATAATCAGCATGTCGCGGCCGCGCGTCAGCGCCTTGGGAACGAATTCCGCGAGCGCAGCCTGGCTCGCAGCCTCCACAGCCAGATCTGAGCACTCGATCATCTCGTCGATTGAGACAACGGGCGGGTGACTTGAAAGCTCAGCGGAAAGCTCAGCCGCGCGCGCTGCGTCCTGGTCCGATATGGCAACCAATTCAGCTCTGATTTGTTTTTGATCGAGTGCGTTCGCGATGGTCCGTCCAATCGCGCCGACGCCGAGGAGTCCGATTTTCAGCATCTGTGACCTACGCGAGCTCCAGCATTCGATCGATCGCGCGCTTGGCGCGGATCGCGATCTCTTGGGGCACGCGCACTTCCGGCTGCATGGTCTCGAGCGATCGAATGATGCGGTCGAGCGTGATCGTCTTCATGAACGCGCAGACCGCGTTCGGGTTCACGGGATAAAACGTCTTCTCGGGAAATTTCTTGTTGAGCTGAGTAAAAATTCCCAGTTCCGTTCCCACCGCGAACTCGGTCGCGGAGGACTCGCTGATGTGCCGCAGCATGCCCTCGGTGGAGAGGAAGAACGTTCGGTCCTGTGGCAGAGTGCCGTCGGCGGCTTTCGCCATGCACGAACTGACGCATCCGCATTCTGGGTGCAACAGCAGCTCGATATCCGGATGATCGGCCATCAGCTCGACGACTTGTTCCGGGCGAATGGTCTTGTGAACGTGGCAGTAGCCTGGATAGGCAACGATATTTCTCCGGCCCGTTTGTCGCGCGACAACTTCGGCCAGAAATTTGTCCGGAATGAAGAGGATCGTCCGGTCGGCCGGAATCGCGCGAACCACTTTCGCGGCGTTCGCCGATGTGCAGCAGTAGTCGCTGTCCGCCTTCACCGCTGCGGACGTGTTGATGTATGAAACGACGACCGCGTCCGGCAGCTTCGCTTTCCACTTCCGCAGCTCTTGTACCGTGATAGCCGCAGCGAGCGAGCATCCCGCGCGTAGGTCCGGCAGCAGCACCGTTTTTTCTGGGAGCAAAACGGACGCCGTTTCCGCCATGAAGTGTACGCCGCAGAAGACAATCACATCAGCATTGGTTTTCGCCGCGGCTTGCGAGAGTTTCAACGAATCGGCAACCGCATCCGCAACCTCCTGCACTTCCGGTCGCTGATAGTGGTGAGCCAGCAGAATTGCGTTCCGCTCGACGCACAGTTCTCGGACGCGTTGCTGCTTGCGCCGAATCTCGTCGGCCGTATCGGTCAGCTTTTCGATCGCCGGAAGCGTGTACCGCTCGTCAAAGCTGATTTGAGTAGATGTCTGCGTTGCCGCACTTGCCATGATCGGTCCTCTTTTCCCGTTGGAGTTATGAAATCCTGAGGCAAATATCCAGCGCCCGAACCGAATGCGTCAGCGCACCGATCGAAATCGCGTCCACGCCCGTCGCTGCGTACGCTTCGGTGTTCGCTTCCGAAATTCCACCGCTCGCCTCGATCAGGATGCAATCCCACAACTTCTCGCGTTGGAGCATTTTGATAATTTCGCCGATCTGCTCGGGAGTCATGTTGTCGAGCATGAGCAGGCACGGATACTGCCTCGCATCTCTGTCCTGGAATTCCCGGAAGGCCCGCGCCGCAACTCGAGCTGCACCTGCGCTGCGCACTTCCACCTCGATAAACTTCGCTTCGGTACGGGATTTCCATGCTCGCTCGATCGCGATGGGAACCGCTTCTTCTTCCGTTTTTGCGAGTAGCGCGAGATGGTTGTTTTTGATCAGAATCGCGTCGCTCAAGTCGAGTCGGTGCGTTCCCGCACCACCGACATGCAACGCCCGTTTATCAAGCAAGCTCCATGGAGTCTTCCGCGTTCCCACAACGCGAGCCGTTCCGCGACGCCGGGCGCGCTCGTTCAGGCAATGCGCTGCCGTCGCAATCCCGCTCATTCTTTGCACCAGATTCAAGCCCACGCGCTCAAGCTCGAGCAGCTTCGTTTCACTGCCTTTCAAGCGCAGCACAATCTCATCCGGCCGGATCGCGTCTCCATCGCGCTTCTCAAATGCAACCCCGATGCCGCGCTCCTGAAAAAGAAACGCCAGCTCTTCGAGGCCCGCAACGATTCCTCCCGCGCGACTGATGACTGCGGCTCGCATGTCGCGTTCGCGAATTTCAAGCGACCTAGCGGTCAAGTCTCCCCGCCCGATGTCGTCACGCAACAACGCTTCCGTGAGCGCGCGCACGGCCTCGCGGTAGCGCGCGTTCTCCAGCGTAAGCGCTCCCCCCAGAAACAGGGCTTGCTCGGTGCGTTGTTCGCGTGTTGGTCGCATCCCAAGCGTCGGCGACGTCACTTCAGCAGAATCCCTCGCTTTCGCAGGTCTGCCCGGGCGCGGGCAATTGCGTCGGGCCGCGAGGCTTCCACCGTGTGAAGATGGACGCCGCCCGTCAGAGTCGAGAGCAGCGTTGCCTTCGACGAGCGCACGTTGTCAAGAAACTCCTCGACGTCTGCCCGCGATTCGAGCATCAATGCTCCTCGCAACTCGCCGTAAAGCGGATGTTCGACAATTACGTCCAAAATCTTCACGCCATGGTCGACCAGTGTTTGCAGCTCCTCTTCGGTGCGCTCCGGTCCGTGCTTGCAGGCGATGACCGCACGGTGAACCCGTTTGTTCGTTGCGGGAAGCTGATAACCCCGCGGCGTGGCCATGATCTCCTCGCCGCCGGCGCGCAGGATCGCCATGTCCTGAACGAGGCACTGCCGGCTCACGTGAAAATGTTTCGCCAGCTCCCCGCCTCGAATCGGCTTTCCGTGGCTGCGCAACCAGCCCATGATCTGCCTGCGGCGGGCTTCTCCCGATTCTGGGGTCGCGTTTCCTTTCGGCGAATTGTTGACCGCTTTCATGGCTGCCTGTGTCTTGTCAGATATCTAGTCTACTGTTAAGTCCGGGGAAATGCCACCCGGGCGATCCGTATGAAAGTAGGTTACTTTGGCGGTGCCCGAGACCCGATTTCAGCTGCCTTTTGCAGAAGATCGGGTCATAGTGGTGGATGAGTTCTGCGAGAGGGTCGACGCTTTGCCCCAATCAGCGCAGAGACGAAGTGAGCGCGTGTTGATGGATCTGCCCATCGTCGTGAGCGGCGAATTCCCCGATCATCGAGCGTTCCAGGAAGAAACCTTCACGGTCACGGTCAGCGCCCACGGGGCTCTCATGATGCTCGCCACTGAAGTGAAATTGGGCCAGCGCTTGGTCGTCACGAATCCGGCGAACGCCGACAAGCGCGAGGCCCAGGTCGCCTACCTTGGGTCGTCTTATGCGGGGTTGTCGCAGGTGGCCGTCGAATTTTCGCGGCCGAGCCCCGAATTCTGGCCCGTCAGTTCGCCGCCTCCTGATTGGAAAATCGCGTAGCTATGCGGCGATCTCCAGAAGCCACGTGTCCAAGATTTTCTGTTGCTCGCCCGGCACGTCAACAAACGCTACTCCCATTCCCATGCCTTCCTGGGTATAGATGATTTTGCCGGACGACGCAAAGGCTCCCTGATCGCGTGAGATCTGCAATTGAATCGCAGTGCCGGTGGGCAGAGTATTGAGCAGGTCAACGAAGCAGCCTTTTCGGCTGATTTCGGAGATTCGGCCCGAGATGTGGACTCCACTGACCGGTTCCACAATCTCGGCAGAAGCGATGAAGCTGAATCGAGGCACCGTGCGCCGCTCGCGATACTGCGGCGCAGCATTGTTTGGAGAGTCGCCCGAAAAATTCATGGTCGTGACGCTCCCGGTTGCTTTCTCAAAGCGTGCCACAGCGCACGCTCGGGCGCTAGCGCCGTGAAGCTGTGCGATGCGAAAGTCCAAACACGGCTGCGGGCAGATGCAACTCCGACCGGCTGCAATCAGCAAGCTGTTTCACAGTGAAAATAGGCTGAGTGTTGTGCTTCGCTGACCGCAATTGCTTCGCATCATAAGCATAGTGGTACTAAAACCACGCTGGCGCATGTTGTCCCCGCAAGGTCGGCGCCGTTCGCTAGAGGAATCATCCGGCGACCCATGAAGGTCCGCGTTCACCACAACCTGCCCCAAATCAGTTGATTCCGCACAAAGAAAGCTTTATCGTCGTTAGATCGTGGTTGTCCCGGTAGTGTGTACCAACGTGGGGCAGTAGGACGGGGCTAACATGCGTCCAGGGGAGCAGCTCAGGGAGCTTCGCAATCGTCTTGGTGTGACGACGCGTGAAGTCGAGGAGTTCAGCCGCACGATCGCGGAAGACCGCCAAAACGAAGAGTTTTATATCTCCAACGCCTGGCTGACCCAACTCGAGAACAAGAATTCCATCCCCAGCATCTACAAGCTTTACAGTCTCAGCGTTATCTACAGGACCAAATTCAACGACTTGCTCTCGGTATTCGGCATAGACCTGAACGCTACGTCGCGTTATCAGTTGGCCCTGCCGCTCCAGCACACGCACCTGACGACCTTCGAAACGCCCGACCCTGAAAAGCCGGTTTCATTCCCGGTGCGCTTCGACAAGAGCTTCAATGTCGAGTCGACGAGCCTCATTTCCCGCATGGTCGAAATATGGGGAGAGGTTCCGATCGCGTTAATTCAGAAGCTTGACGTTCGGCATTGCCAATACGGCTACATCGGGACACAGGATTACTCGATGTATCCGCTGCTGCGGCCCGGATCTTTCGTCCAAATCGAGAGTCATTCGATCCGAATGCAGGCCACGGAATGGCGGACCGAATACGATCGCCCGATCTACTTTGTTGAATTAAGGGATGGTTACGCGTGCACGTGGTGTGAGCTGCGGGGCTCGCAGTTAACGCTTTTGCCTCACCCGCTCTCCGGCTGCGCTACGAGGCAGTTCTCATATCCATCGGAGGCGGAAATCGTCGGGCAGGTAACCGGAGTCGCTATGCGACTGGTTCCGATTGAGCGGAGCGAAGGCGAGCCTCCAAGACTGCCAAGGCGATCTTGAAGCTCGAAAATAGGAAGTGCGCAACGACGGGGTCGGTCTCGACCGGTACCGCTACCCTGTAAGGCTCCAGTTTCCTCCACGCTGTCACGAAGTTGCGTGGGCTCGTGTGCGTCGAGCGAATGTACTCTTCCATTTGCCCAACCAGCTCGCGCAAGGAGCACGAAACGAGCTGGTTAAACGCCTCACGATGGCAGTCCGCCAGCGCCTGGCATGCCACCTCCTGCGTAAACCGCGAAGCCAAGCCATCGTGGTAGTACAGGCCGGTGTTGTAATCCCGCATGGAAGCCAGGTAGATCAAGCGGTCAAGCGATCGCGGAATTTCGGAAAGTGTGCGGTGACGTATGTCTTCCACCGCATGCTCCACATCCACCCGTCGGGTCGCCATATTCATGTTCCGTTACTTATACCGCAGCCCTGCCCGTAGACGGCCCGTTTAACACTCCCAATTGAGCCGCATTGAGGAACGCCAGGGACTGCTCGGAAATCTTGCACGCGTGCGACGCTGCGCCAGCCATGGCATTGACCAGCCGCGGCGCTGCAAACGGTCCGCCCACATAGACCACCGCCTGAAGGAGGCGGCAGGCGATGGCTAGGCCCGCAAATGATAGAGCCAGCTCCATTTCCAGCCTTGGATTCAGACGCGCGTAAGATCGCGCCGAACCGCGATGAAAATGCCTCAAGCTCCGGATCTGCCTCCGCACCTGATCTACCCACAGGAGGGCAATCTTCTTTCGCTCTTCCAAGAAGAGCGACCGCACGCCAGCAGGGGCCTCGGATCTAACGTACTCCCAGTCGTCCGGCGCGAACACCCGGTGCACGAACTCGATTGGTAGCAAACCGCCCTGCAGCGCGGTTAGCGCTTGCCGCGCTTCGATCAGCGCACCTGAGCTGCCTTCCGGCCGCGGATTACGCCGCGCCAGAAAGAAAAGTGACGCAAACAGCAGCACCCCAATTGATAGAAAGAAAATCAGTTGAATCACGCCCGCGCAGCCTTTCCTATGTACGTGCGGATCATCCCTATCACGATTTTCGTCCTGCTGGCTAAAGCCTCGTAATCTTCTTCCAAATGAATGCTAGGGTCGGGAACCGGATTTGGACAATAGGACCATAGTGCTACCAGCCAGATTACCAATGAAGCATCATAGGACAGGGGTTGAGCGACTCGCCAAATTGTAGCGAACGAGTGACCAGCGTACGCGCGAACAGCTAGGCTAACGAGGCTGCTAACAATATACACTCCGTACCCAAGCACCATGCCCTTCATGTTTCGACCTATCGGTATTCCATAGTAAAAAATGAGCGCCAGTAGACCGAAAATGAACAGGGCTTGGACCGAGCGCAGATCTCGCTCAAACTCAATGACAGTTCCTGTAGAAAGTCGAGGGAAGACGATCGGTGCAATAACCGCGAAACAGAAGATCACTCCGAAAGCAACCAGACCGCTGATCCTGGCAAATCTATCCGCCCCAGGATACGGCGCCAACACATGATTCAAGATTTCCAGCAAGATACCGTAGCCGGTTACAAGCGTCGCCAGTTGTAACGGCCAATACCACTTGTAGTACTCCTGCGGCATCCGTAATGCAACTGTCATCAGCACA
>Ga0187770_10001342_pt1 | contig 13027 bp, 14 predicted proteins | sample 0116_SJ02_MP02_2_FD_133154 | JGI IMG/M metagenome (GOLD analysis project Ga0187770, IMG submission 133154) | Tropical peat soil microbial communities from peatlands in Department of Meta, Colombia - 0116_SJ02_MP02_20_MG | ecosystem: Environmental > Terrestrial > Soil > Wetlands > Peat | place...
GTCAAGTTCTATAGGAACTACACCGAATGGCGCAGTGTAGATGCATATATGGACATTCTGCTTTTTTGTACCAATTGATTTTTTTATTTTTCGGCGTGCATAGTTGAATTGATAGGATTTATGGAATGGTTTTGTTGGCGGTTGCGGTAAAAGTAATAGTATTCTGGATTTATTGGGTGGCGTATAGTTCTCTTGAATTTTTCGTCCATATCTTGTAATCTCGGGTCTAGATAATCCTGTAGACCCAAAATATAGTAGTCCTCGTTTTTTTGTCACTGGAGTATATTTTTCTATGTATTCGCGGTAAAGTTTTAGATTGCATAATGCTTGAAGAAGGGACGGGTGGCTTCTAGCCTTTAATTCTAGTAATTCCCATAATCTTCCTTCAATTATAGCTTGTTTTATCTTCCTTATTTCAGATTGGCAGACGTATAGATTATGTTCTGCGAGGTTTTTCTCTAACTCTCTTTTTGTTAAAGATCTAAGTTCATTTACATCGGTTTGTGAGCAGATTGGGCATGAACATGGCAGATACTCCAATTGGTCAAATTTGAATGTGCCGTAGTCTGTTAGATATCTGCCTTGTCTTGCATATATTGCATAAGCGGCTGAATCGAACATATCGCACCCTAGGGATACTGCTAATGCGAACATGAATGGGTGACCTGCGCCGAAGAGGTGGAGTGGTGTATCTAGAGGTAAGTTTTGCTTTGCAGTAATTATCATGTCAACTAATGTGTTAAACAGGTATCTTTCCATTATCTGAGTTGGACTTCCCAATGCGTAGATGGGATATTCTAGTTGACTTGTTTGCTTAGCTGACTTTTCAATAAGATCAAGATATTTTCCTCCTTGAATAGGCCCGACCCATAGAATATTCTTTTCTGAGATGATGTCTTTGGTTAATTTTACCCTGCGTAGAGTCTCTTTGACGGTCTGTTCGGCATAGTTTCTATCTTCCGTCCATCCTGTTGGAACATCTAGAGGTGTTGCTATATCTGTTCCAATTTTCTCTTGAAATTTGGCTATATCTTCCGGTGTAACTTTCACTTCACCGTAAACTAAGAATTGATACGCCCCAGAATCAGTCATCACCATACCGGGAAAATCGAGAAAATCATGTACGCCCTTAGTTATTACTTCTTCTTCATATTTTCTTTTTATAATATAGGCGTTAGTCATAATTATTTTGCATTGAAATTCATCCCACATTTTCCGCGGTAGAATTACTTGAGTTGCAGGATTGACAACCGGTATTAGCGCAGGAGTTTCCACAATACCACTTTTTGTTTTTAAATTTCCTATTCGCGCTAGAAGGTCTCGCTCTTTTATTTCAAACGCCAAACTTGTTCACTCATAAACGTGTAATTAATAAGAGTATTAGAATATTCTTTTTGCTGGTGTAATTAATGCAGGAGAGCACTGTTACAATTATAAAAAAGCCAAAACTAAAAGATCCAGTTTTAATAGAGGGCCTTCCTGGTGCTGGGTTTGTTGCTAACATTGCAGCGTTACGGCTTATGAATGAATTAAAAGCTAAAAAATTTGCGGAAATACATTCGCCAGCATTTCAGGACTTGACGGTTTCTGTGAAGGGCGGAATACCGCACATACCGATTAACGAACTTTACTACTATCAACCTAGAAGGGGAAGAGGGTTAATTATTTTGTATGGCAATACTCAAGCGTTAACGGCTTATGGCCAATATGAGGTCTGCGACCGCATTTTGGATTTAGCAGAAGGCTTAGACTGCAAACTCGTGGCATGCATGGGTGGGCTTAGGAAGGAGAAAGTAAGTGAGCGTCCTAGGGTTTATTGCGCTGCGACTGACAATGCGACCCTAGGCGATATTGTAAAATTTGGTGTTGGCATTGCTCAAGTGCAGATCACGGGGGCTGCTGGTCTCCTTGTAGGTTTAGCTAAAATTAGAAAAATGAAGGGATTCTGTCTTCTTGTTGAAACGCTCGGTGTTTACCCAGATACTGTTGCGGCTGAAACTGTTTTAGATGTATTGTGCAAAGTTCTAAAGATGAAAATAGATTTAAGCCATGGTGAGGCTTCACCTGTAGACACCGGGATAAATTTTGATGATTTAAGTTTTCTCGGAGCTCGGAGAAAGCCTACGTATCCAAATTACGTTTAACTTTAGTTTAATGAAATCACTTACGTTCTGATACTGGATTGATTTCTTTTAAAAAATCTTCATAAACCTTCTGTACCCTTTCTGCAGCGGGTCCCTTACCTTCAATTACGCCTTTTTCGCTGACCCTAACTTTATCCATAATAACTATTACGCCTGCTTCTTGGTATAGTTTTACCATCAGCGGAAATACTTTTTCTAGTCTTTTTGCAAGTTCTTGAATATCGAATTGTTTTTCTGCGGCGTAAATTTGCGCTATTGTGTTTCCGTTTAGAAAGATTCTTGTAAAAAATTTCCCTGCATCATCTTTTGCATTAGCTAGACATATGCTCAGTGAATCGGTATAGCCTGTAAGAATACCTGTGTAGGTTTTCCCGTTGGAAGTTACTATAAAAACAGGTTTTAGTGTTAAGGCTGCTAATTCTTCGAAGAATCGCCTTGTTGAAACTGTCGACATTTTTATGTCACGCTTTAGAACTAAATGCATAGAGGGGATTTATTTCAGTTTTGACAGACTCTGTTTTTCCATAAGTCTAATCGGTATAAGTAATGGTTTTTATGGATTAGAATAGACCAAAAGAGCCTATAAATGCTCGGATTTAAAAAATAGGCACGATTAACCTTTTTTAATAGAAAATAGCTATTTTAGCCTCTTTATTAGGTATTTGCCATATGCTGATGGAAAAAAAGTACGGTAAAAGGTTTGCAACCTGCGGCGGGCATCTTTAATTCTTGACCGAGCGATGCATTGTCCGGTAGTAATAGTATAGGTACTCTTGAGCGTATCCACAATATTTCCCGAAATGCGTTAAAGCAAATTTTTTGATGTCCACGTCTTTTTCAATATTGTAATAATTTTTCATTATTCTTTTTATCCAGACATCCGTTGGAAAAGCTTCTAGCTTATTCAAAGAGAAAAGCAGTGCGCAGTCAGCCACTTTTTCACCAACGCCTTTAAAGTTTTTTAATTCTGATTTTGCTTTTTCGTAATCTAGTTTTTTTAGAGAGTCTAAATCGTAGTTGGCGTTAACTATTTTCTTGGCTGTTTCTACCAGGTATGGTGCTCTGAAGCCTACTCCACAGGCTTTTAATTGCATTTTGTCTGCTTCGGATAAAGATTTAGGTGTAGGAAAAGTGTGAAAGTCTTTTTTTATTTTTTCACCAAATGTTTTGGATAGGTTTTTAACCATTTTCTTTATTTGCGGGATGTTTGCTCTCGTCGCGCAGATGTATGAAAAGAGACATTCATAGGGATCCTGCCGAATTAGCCTTAAACCAGGGTACTGGTTGATTGCTGCGTCGATGTATTGATCTTTATTTATTTGTTCATAAATTTTGTTAAGGTCGTCGTCTAGTCTAAAGTAATTTTCTATTACTTTTCTGCTTAACGTAGAATCGATTGTAACTACGTTTTCTTCTTGTCTAGCATTAATTACTTCGCTACCTACGATTCCAGTCCATGATTTGTTTTTACTATTGTATTCCCACCTGAACACCTGCCCGCAGTTTAGGGTGTAGTGGAGGTTGAACAGATTGCAGGTTATTTTATACATCATTTTTGGGCGCGTTTATTTTCTTGTTATTGCCGTTATCACTGACTGACTCGTACGCCGTAAAATATCATTATCAAAAACGATGTTATCGCGATTACTAGTGCTAATGGGAGGTTTCCTACTGTGGCTATTAAGTTGAATAGACCGTGTAGTAGAACTGCGCCTAAGTAGTATAATGGAATTGTTACGGATGATGCCCCGAATTTCCATTTTCCTATTCCGTACCCTGTTAAGCCCGTTGCGGATCCATGAATCAGGGTTGAGCTTACAGCTCTAAGTGAAACTGTTAAAATCGCAGCCGAAAAGCCATATTTTATTAGAGCGCTGACTTCGTAAAGTAAGTTTTCCGTTGCTGCGAAGCCAAGCCCAGAAGTAGCTCCATAAATCGTCCCGTCAAATGGATGGACGAAAGATTTTATGTTTCGCAGCAGGAATACCCCGATAGGATTTACCCCTTCTTCAACAATAGGCGCTATTGCTATTGTTGGAACTAAGGCTTCTAAAATGGAAGGCGAAGTGCCTTGGAATCGAACGAATGCTGCCGTGAGAACCGTTTCAAGCACATAGCTAATTATTACGCTCACCACAGCACAAAAAACGAATATGACAATAAGAATGGACATGGGTTCGTGAGCGAATTTTTCCTCATTTTTAATCCAGGTCATATAAATAAGGGATGGGGCAAAAGCAGCTGCAAACAGCACTGCTAGAGTTGCTACGGTCGGCTGAATCGCCATGGTCTGTGACCCCTTTTTGAATAGCTTTATCATTTGTTTTTAATTAAGGTTTACTGGGTGATTGTAGTTTGGCTCTTGTGTCCACTTTTGAAAATGCCTTGGCCTCAGTAAATAATAGAGCTGCATGTGATGAGAGAATCAAAGATGCTTTGAATAAATATGCTGGAAGGCATCTCGTTTTTAATGTTGTTGGCGATGCTGTTTATAGTTTCAAGATAACTCCGGAGAAAATCGAGTTTAATGTAACTGCTTCGCTTGAAGAAATTCCTGAGGATATGTATTTGGAGATGGATTTAGAGAGAGCTAAGAAGCTCGTGTATAAAAGAATGGTCAACCCAACAGATTTACTTCTTGGGCGAATAAAGTGGAAGAACATGAGTATGTCCGACGTAAACTTCCTTAGGAATTTATTGAGTAATTATTGATTTGAAAAGAAAGACTTATGTAAAAAACAGAGTGAGTGATTCGAATCTTAAGTTAATGTTTAAGCTCAGTCGTTAGCCTTTAGTTACTGCGATTGGAACAAATCTTATTACGCGTACTGCAATTCCTGCTGCGTCACTTACCTCGGCTACTTTATCCACATTTTTATATGCAGAAGGAGCTTCTTCCGCAAGCACTACCATTGAGGCTGGGCGGACCAGAATTCCTTCTTCCTCCATGCGCTTCTTTATTTCGCTGCCCCAGAATTTTTTGGTGGCGGCTGCTCGGCTCATGAAGCGCCCAGCGCCGTGTGCTGTTGATCCAAAGCTTAGCTCCATGGCTTCAGGAGTGCCGATAAGAAGGTATGATGCGGTTCCCATAGTTCCTGGGAGGATCGCTGGTTGACCGATGCTTTGATAATCTTTAGGAATATCTGAGTGGCCTGCTGGAAAGCATCTGGTCGCACCTTTGCGGTGAACCCAGACATCTCTGGGGGCGTCGTTTATTTTGTGCTTTTCAAGTTTTGCAATATTGTGGGCTACATCGTATATTAGGTGTAAGTCGAGTTTTTCTGGTTCCGTACCGTAAACTTGTTGGAAAGCCTGTCTAGTCCAATGCGTTATCATTTGCCTGTTTATCCAAGCGTAGTTTGCTGCTGTGGACATTGCATCGTGGTAGTCTTTTGCTTCTGGGCTGTTTCCTGGGGCGCAGGCTAGTTCACGGTCTGGAAGTTGAATATTATATTTTTTTAACGACTGTTCCATTATTCTCAGGTAGTCGCTGCAGATTTGATGCCCGAATCCTCTTGAGCCAGTATGAATCATAACTGTTATTTGTCCTTGTTGAGTAATTCCCAGTTTTTTTGCTACGACTGGGTTGTAGATTTTGTCCACTTTCTGAATTTCGAGGAAATGATTTCCTGAGCCTAGGGTTCCGAGTTCAGGGGCGCCTCGTGTTTTTGCTGTTGTTGAAACTTTGCTTGAGTCCGCGTTCTTCATATGTCCGTTTTCTTCGCAGTGTTCCGCATCCTCTTTCCAGCCATATCCATGCTTAATTGCCCATTCTACCCCATCGTTGACGGCGCGGTTGAGCTCGTCATGGGTTAGGCGTAGTTTTCCTTTTGACCCTAGTCCGGATGGAATTGTGTGGAAGAGAGTGTCAATTATTTGTGGAAGCTGCGGTTTAATTTCCTTCTCCGTGAGATTGGTTCTAAGTAACCGGACGCCACAGTTGATATCATAGCCGACTCCTCCTGGACTTATGACACCTTCAGTAGCGTCGAAAGCGGCTACTCCGCCTATTGGGAATCCGTATCCCTCATGACCATCAGGTAAAGTTATGGACCATTTGTAAATGCCTGGTAATGTTGCAACGTTTGCGCATTGGAGTAGTGTTCGGTCTGTTCTCATTTTTCCCGCTAATTCCTCGTCGGCATAGACTATACCGGGTACTCTCATTCCAGGCACTGTATTTTCTGGAATTTTCCATCGGTATTGGTCGATTTTTTCTAATGAGATTTGTGCACTCACAGGATTCCACTTCTTCTTTTTGAGTTCTTCATAGAATTGAGGTGCGGAGGTTATAAAATAACTTTAAGGTTTAGTTTGAAAATTAATGAATTTAATGATAAATTAACTCTTAATGAGCAGTTGGTTATGGTCTACGGTTAGCAAGTGAAAATATAGACAATTTATCTTATCTGGTGCGAGTGGTGCTTCATGGAATATCTGAAAATATTTAGATATTTTACGCAGAATTGGAGAATTCATGAAAACCGTTATTCAAATACATAATGGAGTAGCTGATTATTACACGAGTTAGCACCTATAAAGTAGGTAAAAAAGAAGAGTGCAAGAAAATCCTGAATTTATGTATAAATCTAGGTTTAGTCTCATTTCTCCACTGATTTGTCTCAATAATAAAAATCATTGTCTATTTCAGAGTGACAATGATTTAGTCTATTTTAAAAATTAACTTTTAAAAAAACCAGTGGATTTATGCGCGGGAATCATGTGTGCTAAGTTAGTTTAAGGTGTTTCATGTAAGGCATATATTTGAATGGCTGTTTTGAAAGGTATGCCTGCTAGCTCTGAAAGTTTTTCGAATTGCCATTTTTGGAGGCCTTTACATCGCTTATTGCTTATGCAACGCCACAACCTGTGGCTGGCGTTTATTTTTTCAGCTATTTCCCATCTGGGCATATGGTCGTTACTGTTTGTGATCTTTTCCAAAAGTTCGTCTAGCTTGTCAGGATTTAGAGTTACGTAACTCTCTTTTTTCCTTAATAGCTTAAATTTAGAACGGTAATGTATTACCGTATCTTTTTTCCATCCGAGTTCTTGCCCAATTTCATCATCCGAGTAGCCTTTTTCAAACATTCCTTTCAGTTTTAAGATCTTTCTATCATGTAAAACCTTACGTGAACCAACAGGACGCTCAACTAATTCCTGAACTGACTCAGCCGTTCGAAGTTTGTTCATTACCAATCTTATCCCCCCTTAAAGCCTAAAGCGGATAACAAACGGACGGGCACAAATAATCCTAAATTTTTCCTTTATAAGGCTAATATATTCCGCTAATATTATTATATTAGCAGAAAATGTTAAATAAATATACTTATTTACAAATGTAAAGTAATGAAATAGGGTTAAATGCACTTAAAACCAGAATAAGGGTGATAAAAATGGTCGATGAAGTGGATTTGAAAATTTTAAACATCCTTGAATCTGATTCAAGCACCTCGTTTTCCGAGATAGCTAGGAAGCTTCAGCTTAACGAGTCTACTGTCAGGAAAAGAGTTTTAGCGCTGATGGATAAGCAGGTTATAAAGAGGTTTTCTGTTTCCATTAACCCTCAAAAAATTGGACTTAACACTATAGCTATAATTGGAGTCGATGTGGATCCGCCTAAATTGCTTGAGGCTGCTCAGAAAATATGCGATATAAGAGAAACGAAGTATGTCGCCACATCTACGGGTGACCACATGATAATGTGTGAGGTTTGGGCAGAAGATGGAAAGGCACTTTTAAGGATAGTGTCTGAGAAACTTGGAAAAATAGATGGTGTAACGAAGATTTGCCCTGCGATTATTCTGGAAAAGCTAAAAGGCTAAGTGCAAAATTTTCTGGCTAATTTAATGAAATCATTATAGCTCGCATAGTTTGTTGATAGTAACCTACATTAGATAACTTTGAATCTTTATACTGCAAGCCGGTGGATTTTTAACCATAGATTCGACTGAATGGCTAATAGATTTAATTCCAATTTCTAAGATCTATAGTATCGCTTTTTATGTAGGTTTTAAGATAGTCACTGACATATTGTAAGGGTGAACGTATGGCTTTATGTAATAATTGTGGAAAAAAAATTCCGGATGAAGCTACTTATTGTCCTTATTGTGGCGCTTCTGTTCAATCAGTCACAGGAATGCCTATAGATCAGTCTCAGGTGATGGGCCCTCAATCCATTCGGCCAAGCATTGTTACGTACGTCACTATTCTGTTTTTTATTTTCGGTATCTTTTCATTGTTTTCTCTTGACGTTTTTTCATTGATCATAGGCGGTTTAGAGCTGGTTGCAGGGTACGGGCTGTGGACATTGAAGAAGTGGAGTAGAAGTTTGGGCATCGTATTGGCGGCTTACGGAGTTTTTTCAGCTATAGTTACACTCATTTTAGTGGCTTATTACCCATCGGATATTCCAACAGGTTCCAGTTTGGAGATTTATTTGTTCAGCGCGGCAATCCAGTTAGTAATTTATGCCTTTATTCTATGGCTGCTTTTCAGACCTAACCTTAAGGCAGCATTTATGAGATAGTGCCTGACAGCTGATCTTTCGATTTCAAAGTTTCTTCGACCTAGTCATCAGGTATGGCATATTTCTATGGCAGTCTCTTATTTTGGTTTAAATGTCGAATAGGACTTTCACTGTGAATTTTCCATCTTCTTTACGTATGTCCATATCGTGGTAGGTTACTGCTTTAACGGCTGTTCTAGATTGATGTTTTTTAGGATTGTAAGGTTCACCCCACGCTGTTGATGTTAATCTGAAGCCGTTGGATGTTTCCTCAATTTTGTTCACTTTGAATTTGGAGTACAAGTTTCCTTCAGTTTCAAATTTGATTATAAGCTGTTCAAGCCAAGTGTAGAGTAAGGCTTGCTTGTCCTCCGCTTCTGCTTTGATCATCGTTTTATTAAGTGGATTAACTTTAGACGTGTCCGTCATAACTTCAAACATTCCTAAAGCTACATTTTCAAATGCCTCTTCTAGTGTATCACCGTAGCCAGCGACAAACGCATCGCTTGTATGTTCAAGAAACTCAAATCGTTTTTTAGCCACAGTGAAATCACCGCATGACTTATGAAATTGATAAAGTATTTATTCAATCAAAAAGCCTTGTGTCTTGAACGCCGCCGGGTTGGCAGAGCGGATAATGCGCCGGCCTTGAGAACTTTACTGTTATAAGCCTAGATAGCCGGTGGGCCATTCGGCTCACAGGGGTTCGAATCCCTTACCCGGCGCCATATTATAGTTAATATTCCTCTAGAAGCCCTTCTACTGGATCTTCTGATTTATCTTTTACAGTACTATGAACTATGAGCGTGTCAGTTTCCCTTACACCTTTTAATTTATGAATTCTTTTGACAAGCTCTGTTAGCTCTTCACTGTTTTTAACTTGAACTTCTAGGATGGCATCATGCTCCCCAAAGAGTCTGTAGAAACCAGATACTTGGTGAATTCTCTTGAGAATCTCCTCATTTCTCTTCCTGAATTCGCTTCGAGGATCCTCACGCATTAGAATGTAGGCTTTAGTTCTTAGACCAAATTTTTCGGGATTCAACTTAACTGTGAAGCTGTTAATCATACCAGAGTCTTTTAATTGTTTAATTTCTTTTGCAACAGTTTGTCTTGTAACCCCAACTTTTTCAGCTATCTTAGAGACTGGTTGCTGACAATCCTTTATCAACTGGACCAGTATCCTCTTATCTAGATCTCTCATATTTTTAACAATTTGTTAACAAATTATTTAAAAATTTACCAATATACATATTAAGCTCTTAAAACGATAAACCGAAGGTTAATGGAGTATAGGCGAGATGAGTGAACAGGAGATCGTCGCTGCGAAGCCGATACTTGAAAGAGTTTTAGATATGATGAAAGAGTTAGATGGGAAGTTAAACGTAACTCACCCATTACACGAGGAGCTTCGGTGGGAAGCTGAGCGATACGGTACTAGGACAAAGTTCGGGAGTTATAATTTTGTTTCATCCATTAAAAATAGAAGTGCTGGACTAACTGTCTACTTTGGCGGTGAAGAAGTGCTTCAACCGCGACCAACTCAAAGGCAAAAAGAAATACTGAGGGATACACCGAAAACCGTGGAGCTTATTCATGCTTACTTAAAAAGAGCACCTATAGTTTGCGTAGATAGAACTATGTGTGAGAATCAGTATTTTAATCCGCATTGCAAGTTGTATGTATCTGTTCATAGGAAAGAGATGATGCGCCTAGCTTATATGGTGGGGCAAACGCTTTTTCCACTGCGAGAAGGAGCGCCGGGACCTAAATTTTATCTTCTTTACATCCCGGAGTGGCAGGAGAAAGATAGGCAGATAATTGTTTTTCCTGAAATTGGGGTTACTTACGTTCTTGGATCAGATTATTATGGAGAGGCTAAAAAGGGCTTTTTGAGACTGGCGATGTGGTTCGCCAAAAAAGAGAATATGTTAGGTGTGCATGCAGGAGCAAAAATTGTTAAGGCAAAGAATAGAGAGGGTAAAATTAACAGGTACAGCATGATTTTATTCGGGCTCAGCGCCACCGGCAAAACGACCCATGCATGCCACGATCATGGCCTACTTGGAGAAGGAGAGGGCATAGAAATAGCGCAGGATGATGTTGTCTTCTTAAGAGAAGATGGTTCAGCGTTAGGGTCTGAAAGAGGATTTTACCTTAAAACGGGATATTTGGATCCAGCTATACAGCCAATTGTATACCGGGCTGCTATAAGTCCTGACACAATATTTGAAAATGTTATGGTTGACTATGATGGCAATGTCTATTTTAATGATGAAACGTTAACGGGTAATGGACGTGCAATTATACAGCGAACTGATCTTCGAAACAATAAGTCAGAAACTGTAAATCTGCCTCCGCTTAGCGAAGTCGATGGGCTGATTGTAATTTTCATTACAAGAAGGAATACTGTGGTTCCTATATGTTCGAAGCTTACCCCTGAGCAGGGGGCAGCTGCATTTATGCTTGGAGAATCCATCGAAACGTCGGCTGGTGATCCCCGTCGAGCTGGAGAGTCGGTGAGAGAAGTTGGAACAAATCCATTCATTGTTGGGGATGAGGCGGAAGAGGGAAACTGGTTTTATGATTTTGTTAAAAGGCATAGAAACAAGGTGCAATGCTATCTATTGAACACGGGCGGCGTCGGAGAACTAATGGATGAGGAAAATGGGAAGAAAATCGTTCGACAGAATGTTGTTCGTGTTGAGATACCTGAAATGGCGTCAATAATAAGAGGAATAGTTAAAGGTTCTATTGAATGGCAGTCAGAACCCTATTTCGACACAATTATACCGAAAAAGGTTAACGGAGTTGATATGGCTAAATTCGATTTAGCCAGATTTTACACTCAGGAAAAAATTGATGATTTTGTTAAAAAACTTAAAACCGAAAGGATGACATGGCTTAACGGATTCAAAGGGCTTAACCCTGTGATAGTTAACGCTTCACCAGTGTAAATTCTCCGAAATATTGTGCGCGATTAGATCCTCTTTTATTAGTTAAGGACGGCCTCTGCTTCAAGTTGCTTCAGATAGGCTAGCATAAATCTGTTTCTTTTGTTTGCAAGATTCTTGCCGGTAGGCGTGTACATTAGTCGTCTAAGTTTGAGCAGTTTTTCGTGAAAGTGAGTTATTGTTTGTTGTAAGCTTCTCTTACTCTCCGCCCCAAATGATGATGCACGATAAATTCCTACAGCACCCATGGCGTCCAATTTATCAGCGTCGGATAGTATTTTAGCCTCTAAGGTTAAGGGTTTAATTTTACCTCGAAATCTATGTGCCTTTATTGCATCTGTAACCTTCATAATTTTATTTTGCGGAAAATGCAGTTTTCTTAGAAGTTTTTCAGCTTCTACAGAGCTTTCTAATGCATGGTCGCCTTTTTCTCCATCACGTTTAATGTCATGAAGTAGCGAAGCTATCTTTAGGATTTCAATATCCGCTTTTTCCTGTCTACCGATAAAGATGCATAAGTTGTATACTCGTTCCACATGATCCCACCCGTGGCATCCATAATTTTTTGTTTTTTGTTTTACAGTTTTCTGGATTTTTTCTATTATGGTTTTTTGTTGGGGCAACTATGATATTCCTTCAGGTATAACCTAGTCATTGTAAGCGCAAAAGAGTGAAATAATTAGGATGCTTGATTAGGTTAACTCTATTTCGACGAAGACTTCGTCTGGAACTTTAAGCCTCATTATTCTTCGCATGCATCGCTCGTTGGCGTCAAGTTCAATTAGTCTTTTATGAATCCTCATTTCCCATCGATCCCAAGTGTGTGTGCCTTCTCCGCACGGTGATTTTCTCGTTGGAACTTTAATATGCTTCGTCGGTAGAGGGATTGGCCCAGCCATTTTTACGCCGGTTTTTTCGGCTATTTGTTTTACCTCACTGGCTACGCTGTCGATCTTTTTGGGATCAGTACTTGTTAAACGGATTCTAGCCTTTGTTACCAATGAGTAAAGCACCTAGGTTTAGGGAAAAAGAGAGGCGTGCGTTTTAAGCCTTTTGCTTAACCCAGTTAACTATCTTAATTTATCTTATCAGGTGCAGAAGGGGATTAACTCCATGTAGCATCATCCAAACATCTCAATTTCAACCATGGAAACAGAACGGGTGTTTGGAAATCGTTCTTGGATATACGCTTTTACGGGAGGAATAGAGTCTTCCTCTGCGAGAACGTAAAGCCCCTTTTTTGTACGAGGTTAACTTGTACAGTTGAGCCAGAATGTTCAGTAGCTCTTGTTTCTGCTTGGGATCTGGAGAATTAACAGCGATTAAAACAGCTGGTTTGCCGCAACTCTATCCTTCTCAATGGCAACATAGACTGCTCTTCATAGCCTCTGAGCTACTGCATCATGCAGAATAAAGATGGATAA
>Ga0187770_10001343_pt1 | contig 13027 bp, 9 predicted proteins | sample 0116_SJ02_MP02_2_FD_133154 | JGI IMG/M metagenome (GOLD analysis project Ga0187770, IMG submission 133154) | Tropical peat soil microbial communities from peatlands in Department of Meta, Colombia - 0116_SJ02_MP02_20_MG | ecosystem: Environmental > Terrestrial > Soil > Wetlands > Peat | place...
CGACGACGCGTTCGCTCGGCGATGGCCGATCGAGTGCCTCTGGAGACTGCGACGCCTGCGCGCGTGAGCCCGGGAGCGAGCGAACTTATCCATCGACGACTTCTCGCGCGGCCGTGGAACCGTACTTCCGGGCGATCGAGTCCGAGGTCGACCGGGCGTACGAAATCGCCGAACGGGCCCGTCGCGAGGGGCTCGACCCCGAGCTTCATCCCGAGGTGCCGCGCGCCCAGGACATGGCGACGCGCGTCGAGAAACTGCTCGCCCACCTCGGCATCGACGGCATCTCCACGGAGATCCGGGAGCTGGCGGCGCAGATGCCGCGCGAGGAGGTCGCGGTCACCATCGCTCGGCGTCTCGCGAAAGACCCCAGACGGCCGACGGTCGCTGCCCGCGTCGATGCCGCGCTCCGGGTCGGTCTCGCGATCCTGACCGAGGGGATCCTGGTCGCCCCGCTCGAGGGCCTCGCCGAGGTGCACGTCAAGAACGACACTCCGGACCGCTCCTCCTACATCGAACTCTACTACGCGGGTCCGATCCGCGCGGCCGGGGGCACCGCCCAGGCCCTGAGTGTCCTCCTCGCGGACATCGTCCGACGCGACCTCGGCCTCGCGCCATTCCGCGCGGACCATGCCGAGGTCGAGCGCTACCGGGAGGAGATTCCTCTGTACAAGTACCTACAGCATCTCCAGTACGTCCCCACCCCGGAAGAGATCGAGACCGTCGTCACGCACGTCCCGGTCGCGATCTCGGGCGAGGCCACCGAGGGCGACGCCGAGGTGAGCGGATTCCGTGACCTTCCGCGGGTCCCGACCAACGGGGTCCGGGGCGGCGCGTGCCTGGTCATCGCCGAAGGGCTGTGCCAGAAGGCGGCGAAGCTGCGCAAGGTGGTCGACAAGCTGGGCCTCGAGGGCTGGGAGTTCCTCGAGGAGCTCGGTCACGCCGCCGTGGACGAGGAAGACCTGCGCACCCCGAAGTACCTCCAGGACTCGGTCGGCGGACGGCCGGTCCTCGCCCACCCGAGCCACCCCGGAGGGTTCCGGCTCATCTACGGCCGGGCGCGGACCACCGGGCTCGCCTCCTGTGCCATCAACCCGGCGACGATGGTCGTCCTCCAGCACTTCGTGGCGATCGGGACCCAGGTGAAACTCGAGTACCCGGGGAAGGCGACCGCGATGGCGGTCTGCGACACGATCGACGGCCCGATTGTCGAGCTGGACGACGGCACGGTCACGGCCGTGCACGAGGTCGAACGCGCCGAGGAGCTCCTCCCGCGCATCCGTCGGATCGTCGACCTCGGCGAGATCCTGGTGTCAGTCGGCGAATTCCTGGAGAACAACCGCCCACTCGCTCCCGGGGCCTACTCCCTCGACTGGCACGTCGAGGAGCTCCGCGCCGCCGGCCTGGATGCGGAGTCCGGAGTCTCGGTCGCGTCGTACGACGAGGCGGTCCGCATCGGCCGGGAGCGTCGCGTGCCACTCCATCCGCGGTGGCTGCTCTTCTGGCATGACCTCTCCCCGGCGGAGATCCGGGCCCTCTCCGAGTTCGTGGAACGGACCGGACGGTGGAAGGACGGCGCGGTCGAGCTCGCCGCGGACCCCTCCTGGCACGAGGTGCTCCTCCGGTTGGGCTTCCTCTTCCACCCCATCGGCCCGGACCGCTGGCGGGGGGAAGCGGAGGCGAGCGCGGCGCTGGTGGGCGGCCTCGGCCTCTCCCCCGAGGGCGAGCTCCTCCAACGACGGGTCCCCCTCGAACCGGTCGGGACGGACCCGCTCGGCTACGTGACCCGACTCGCGGAGGTGACCGTCCGCGCCCGCGCCCCCTCGAGGGTCGGCGGTCGCGTCGGGCGCCCCGAGAAGGCGTACCAGCGGTCGATGCAGCCGAACGTCCACGTGCTCTTCCCGGTCGGGGAGGCGGGAGGGCCGACCCGCTCGGTCCCCGAAGCGGCCCGCCGCACGATGCGGGAGGGCACGAAGGTCGACCTCGGGGTCCGCGCCTGTCCGGTCTGCCAGCGCCAGACCGTCTGGCTGCGGTGCACCTGCGGTGCCCACACCGAGCCGACCGGCGCGGTGGCCGTCCAGAGCCTGCCCGTGGCCCCGATCTGGAGCGAGGCGCTCGCCCGCCTCCACCTCTCGAAGACGCCGACCGTGAAGGGCGTGAAGGGACTCACCTCGCCGGGGAAGGTGCCCGAGCCGGTCGAGAAGGGGATCCTCCGGGCGTCCCACCAGGTCTCCGTCTACCAGGACGGGACCGCGCGGTTCGACATGACCGACCTCCCGCTCACCCACTTCCGGCCGTCGGAGGTCGGGACCGACCTCGGCCGGCTCCGCGCGCTCGGCTACGAGGTCGATTGGTCGGGCGTGCCCCTCACCGACCCGGATCAACTGGTCGAGCTGAAACCGCAGGACCTCATCCTCTCCCGCTCGGCCGGGGCGTACCTGACGCGTCTAGCCCAATTCGTCGACGACGAGCTGGTGCGCTTCTACGGGCTCGAACCGTTCTACCGGGTCGAGCATCCCGAAGGGCTGGTCGGCTCGCTCGTGGTCGCTCTCGCGCCGCACACCTCGGGGGGGGTCGCCGGCCGGATCCTCGGCTTCACCGAGGCGGAGGCCTGCTTCGCCCACCCGGTCTTCCACGCGGCCAAGCGGCGGAACTGCGACGGGGACGAGGACTCGGTGACGCTGCTCCTCGACACGCTCCTCAACTTCTCCCGCGCCTACCTTCCGGAGAGCCGCGGCGCCCTGATGGACAAGCCGCTCGTCCTCACGACCCGGCTCGAGGCGACCGAGGTCGACAAGGAAGCCCACAACGTCGAGGTCGGGACGCGCTACCCGCTCGAGGTCTACCGGGCGGCGGCGGAGCGGAGGGATCCGCGAGAGGTCGAGCCGCTCCTGGACCTCGTGGGGAAGCGGCTCGGCGGGGAGCGTTCGCTCTCGGGCTACGGGTTCACGCACGACACCACCGACATCGCCGGCGGACCGGTCCGCTCCGCCTACCGCGACGGCCGTTCGATGACCGACATGGTCGAGCGGTCCGTCCTCCTCGCGACCGAGATCCGCGCCGTGGATGTCGCGGAAGCGGTCACGCTCGTCCTCAACGCGCACTTCCTTCCCGACGTGATGGGGAACCTGAAGGGCTACGCGACCCAGAAGTTTCGCTGCAAGACGTGCGGCACCTCCTACCGGCGGCCGCCGCTCGCGGGCCGGTGCGTCGCGAGCGGTACCGGGGGCCGCTGCGGCGGCGAGCTCCTGTCGACCGTCTACGAGGCCTCGGTCCGCAAGTATCTCCCGCTCTCCCAGCGGCTCGGCGCGATGGACGGCATCACGCCCTACGTGCGCCAGCGGATCCAGATCCTCGCGGACTCGCTCTCGACGCTCTTCCCCGGCGCCGCCGCCCAGACCACGCTCGACCGGTTCCGGGCCGAGCCGAAGCCGGCCGACTCCCGCGGAACGCCCAAATAGAGGGGGCCGCCTCTCGGAGTCCGGCGGGCTTGTGGGGTAGTCTGGACTATCCTGTTGGCCTTCGGAGCCAACGACCTGGGTTCGAAATCGCCGGGGCCTCCGGCGACGAGACTCCCAGCAAGCCCGTCTCGGCGGGCGGACGGAGGGGAAAACCTCCCCGGTCCTACCGGAAGTACGCCGCGGCCTGGGAGGGTTCCGAGCGCTTCTCCTCTTCGGCCTTCGCGACCTCGAGGAGGTCGATCGCGAGGAGCGCCGGGACCGGCACGAGCCGGGTGCGGCCCTTCTCCTCGCCGTCCGACCCGTCCAGCTCGATCGCGAGCGCGCTGTCCCCGGCGATCGAGACCAGGCCCCGGTAGAATCCGGTCGAGACGATCGGCCCGGCCTCGGGCCCGGCCGAGCGGACCCGCACCCGCGAGTTCGGCGTGAGCGCGATCGGTGGCCGCTTGCCGTCGGCCGTCGGGGCGGTCATCGTCCCTCACGCAGGCGTCCGGTGGCCCGGACGGTCGGCACGACCTTCGGCGGCGTCTCGCTCCCCTTCTGCTCAATCAACGTCTGCAAGTGGTTCACCGTCTCCCGATACCGGCGGAGGGCGTTCTGCGCGTTCGCTTCCGTAAAGTCCCACGCCCGCGCGAGGTTCCCGTAGCGAAGGCGGTACCCCTTCCGCCCCTTGCCGTCCGACGCTCCCGTGACCTCTTCGAGAAGGTCGAGCGACTTGAGCTTGTTGATGTGGCGGTAGACGCTCGGCTTCGAGGTCTTGAGCACCGCCGCCAGCTCCTCCGTGTACCACGGTCGGGTCGGGTCGCGGAGGAGGCAGTCGTGGACGAGCCGGTAGGCGATGCTCTGTCCGACCGGCCCCTCGGACCCCCGGCCTTCCTCCCCCTCGGGAAGATAGCCGACCATCCGGAGGAACTCGCGCAGCACTTCGTCGAGGTCGGAGAGCGGAGTTAACGGCGTGCTGTAACGCAACGCAAGTTCGAACGGCATGCGTCGGGAGTGCCAAACGTGCTCCTCGGATAAAACACACGGGCCCTCCCCCGAGTCCGGGCACGCGAAATGCTAACTGGCGGGCCGTGCTCGCGCGCCGGCCGATGCCGTCGTTCACGCTGGTCGTCCCGTCGACGCCCGACGAGGCGGTCGCGGCACTTCGCATCGGCTCGGCCGAGGGTTCGGCCGCGCTCGCCGGCGGCACCGACCTCCTCGCCGACTTGGAGGACGGGCGCGTCACCGCTGAGCGAGTGGTCTCGCTCCGTCGCCTTCCCTGGCGCACCCTCGACTGGACGGGGACGGTCCTCACGATCGGGGGCACGCTCCCGCTCCGCCGTCTCGAGCTCGACCCCGAGGTCCGGGCGCAGTTTCCGGCCCTCTTCCACGCGGTGCGGGCCGTCGGCGGTCCGGCGCTTCGGCACCGCGCGACCCTCGGGGGGAACCTCGGGCGCGCGGCACCGGCCTCCGACCTCGTGCCGGTGCTGCTCGCCCTGGACGCCGAGGTCGACCTCCTCGGTCCGGCCGGCGAGCGGAGCCTCCCGGTTGACCGATTCATCCTCGGTGCGCGTCGCACCGCGCTGGCGCCGGGGGAGCTGATCCGGTCCGTCCGGATCGCCGAGCCGCGTCCGTCGTGCTACCTCTGGCAGCGGGTCCGCCCGTCCAACGACATCTCCCAGATCGCGGTGGCCGTCGCGTACTCCGCCCGCCTCGAGGCGTGGCGGGTCGCCGTCGGGGGAGTGCTTCCTCGGCCCCTCCTCGTTCCCGAGGCGGCCGAGGCGCTCGGTGGCCGTTCGCCGACCGACACGGACCTCGTGCGCGCCGCGGACGCGGTCGCGCGCCGGGCGCCGATCGTCGCGGACAAGCGCGCCTCGGAGGAACACCGCCGGGAGGTCGCCCGGACGCTGACGCTCCGCGCGGTCCGCGCGGTCGAGCGAGGAGGTCGCTCGTGAGCGCGCAGCGCGTTCACTTGACGCTGAACGGATCGCCCGTCGACCTACCGACGGTGCCGGACGACGAGCGTCTCCTCGACTCGCTCCGCTGGCGGGCCGGCCTCAAAGGCACGAAGGAGGGCTGCCGCACCGGTGGGTGCGGCGCCTGCACGGTGCTCGTGGACGGCGAGAGCACGCTCTCGTGCCTCACCCTGACCCACGAGGTCGAGGGGAGCGCCGTCACGACGATCGAAGGGGTCGCGGACGACCCGGTCGGCCGTCGGGTCCGGGACGCGTTCCGGCGAGCGGGCGCGGTACAGTGCGGCTACTGCTCCCCGGGGTTCGTGATGGCTCTCACCGGTCTCCTCAAGGAACGGGGCACCTCCGTCGCGATGGACGACCTGCTCGAAGAGCTCTCGAGCAACCTCTGCCGGTGCACCGGTTACGTCTCCATCGTACGCGCGGTCCGCCTCGCCCGGGAGGCGAATCCGTGAGCACCATCGACCGGCCGGACGCCGGGCCGAAGCTCGCCGGGGAAGCGGTCTACGGCACCGACCTCGAGGCGCCGGGGATGTGGTGGGGTGCGCTCGTCCTCGCCCCCGTGCCCCACGGTCGGATCCGCGCGGTCGACCTGACGGCCGCACGGAGGGAGCCGGACGCGGTGGCGGTCGGCGTCGAGGACCTTCAAGACCTTCTCGGGCCCGGAGAGCGGGACCGCGAGCGGCCGCTCTTCCCGGCCGAGGAGGTCGTCTATCCGAGTCAGCCGGTCGCGGCGGTGGCCGCCCCGACCCTCGCCGCCGCCCGGCGCATCGCGCGGGCGGTCCGCGTGGAGGTCGACCCGCTCCCTGCGGTGAGCGACTTGGAGTCGCTCTTTCCGGAGTGGCCCGGCTCGAACGTCGCAACCTCGTCCCACATCGCGGCGCATGTCCACGCCGGCCGAGGGGACGTCGAGCGAGCGTTCCGCGCGGCCGACACGGTCGTCCGGGAGACCTACCGCACCGCCAGCGTCCACCAGGTCGCCCTCGAGCCGCACGCGTGCCTCGCCGAGGTGACCGGCTCGACCTGGAAGGTCCGCACCTCGACCCAGAGCCCGTTCGGCGTGCGCGAGGACCTCGCTTCGCTCCTCGGGGTGCCCGAGGCGTCGATCGTCGTGGAGGGCACCTGGGTCGGGGGCGGCTTCGGGGGGAAGGGCTCCTCGCTCCTGGAGCCGTACGCCCTCCTTCTCGCGAGGGCCTCCGGACGGCCGGTCCGCCTCGCCCTCACCTACCGCGAGGAGTTCCTCCTCGGCCGCACGACCCTGCCGTCCGTCATCCGGTTGGACACCGCGGTGACCGACGGACGCATCTCGGCCCGACGCGTGCGCCTCCTCCTCGACGTCGGGACCTCGCTCCCCGGCCGCGACTTTGCGACCGGCTACTCGATCGGCTTCCTCCTCGGCCCCTACCGGACCCCGGTCTTCGAGGTCGAAGGATACGCCGTGCGGACGAACAAGCCCCCCTTCGGCCCGCACCGCGCCCCGTTCGCCCCCCAGTGCGCCTTCGCGGTCGAGTCCCATCTGGAAGAAGTCGCCCGGCGCATCGGCGTCGACCCGGCGAAGTTCAAGGCCGACCATCTCTGGCACGAAGGGGGTACGACCCCGATGGGCCAGGCGGTCTCCGGCTTCGGCCTCCCCTCCGCCCTCCAGGCGGCCCGCCGGACCCAGGCCGAGTGGAGCCGAGCTGCTCCGGCGGGTCACGGGGTGGGGGTCGCGGTGGGATTCTGGTCGACCGGCACCGGTGCCGGCGGAGAGGCTCGGCTCCTCCTATCTCCCACCGGGCTCACGATCCTCCAGGGGGAGCGCGACATCGGGAGCGGAAGCGTCGAGGTCGGGCTTCGCTCGGTCGCCTCGGCCCGCACGGGGCTCCCGCCCGACCGGATTCGCGTCGACTACCTCGACACCTCGAAAGCGCCCTTCGACACCGGCGTCTTTGGCAGCCGAACGGTCGGCGCGCTCGGCCGAGCGGTCGATGAGGCCGCGGAGCGGCTGCTCCGCACGCTCGGGGAGCGACTCGGGGCGAAGGAGGGGGCGCGCCTCGCCGTCCAAGCGGACCAGTTGATGGCGACGGCCGGTACGGTGCGTCGCCCCGTCTCGGAGCTGCTGACTCCCGAGGAGCGGGCCGCGGGCGGCCTCGCCGCGGAGGGGAAGCACTACGGGCGGTCGGGCACGATCGACGAGTCGCTCGTCCGGGACGGCACGTTCTACCCGTACACCGACTTCTCCGGTGCCGCCCACGTCGCGGAGGTCGCGGTCGACCGGGAGACCGGGGCGGTCCGGGTCGTTCGGTACGCGACGTTCCACGACGTCGGGCGGGTGGTGGACGAGGCGAGCGCCCGCGCCCAGGTCGAAGGAGGGGTCGTGATGGGGCTCGGGACCGCGCTCACGGAGGAGGCGATGTGGCGGGACGACGGTCGCCTGTCGAACCCGAGCCTCCTCGACTACCGGATCCCGACCCTCACGGAGTCGCCGCCCATCGAGGTGACGTTCGTGGAAGGGTTTCCCGGCGCCGGTCCCTCCGGAGCGAAGGGACTGGGAGAGCCCCCGATCATCCCGGTGCCCGCGGCGGTCGCCTCGGCGGTTCGGGCGGCCTGCGGGGCCCACGTGACGGAGCTCCCGCTCTCGGGGGAGCGGGTGGCGCGAGCGCTAAGACTCGCGCGCGACTGAGGGCTTCCATGACGCTCCCGCTCGAAGAGGTCCAGGGGCTGCTCGAGCACTACCCGATGCGGCCGGTGGTCGGGGTCGTCGGCTCGCACTCGGCGCTGGACGTCGCGGACGGCGCCGTCACGGAGGGCCTCTCGACCCTCGTGCTCGCGCAGGCCGGCCGGGAGCTCACCTACGCGCGGTACTTCCGGACCGTGCGCGACCGGAGCGGTTCGCGCCGCCGCGGCTGCGTGGACGACGTCTGGACGTACCGGGCGTTCGCGGACATGGCCCTGCCCGGGGAGCAGGCGCGGCTCCGCGACCACGGGGTCCTCTTGGTCCCGAACCGCGCCTTCAGCTCCTACGTACCGCTCGACGTGATCGAGAACGACCTCCGTCTCCCGATCGTCGGCAGCCGCGCCATGCTCCGGATCGAGGAGCGGTCGGAGCGGGAGAACTACTACTCGCTCCTCGAGTCGGCCGGCGTCGCGATCCCGAAGAAGGTCGAGAGCCCGGAGGCGATCGAGCGGCTGTCGATCGTGAAGCTCCCCCACGCGAAACGCCGGCTGGAGCGTGGCTTCTTCTCGGTCGCGAGCCCCGCGGAGTATCGGGCGAAGGTCGAGCGGCTCCTCGCGCGCGGGACGATCGCGGAGGCGGACCTCGCCACCGCGCGCATCGAGGAGTACGTCCTCGGGCCGGTCTTCAACTTCAACTTCTTCTTCTCCCCGCTCGTCCGGCGGTCCGAAGGGCTCGAGCTCCTCGGGGTGGACGAGCGGCGGGAGAGCAACTTGGACGGCTTGGTCCGGCTCCCGGCGGCGCAGCAGCTCGAGCTGAGCGAGTCGGCCCGGATCCCCGAGTTCACGGTCGTCGGCCACGGGACCCTCACGGTCCGCGAGTCGATTCTCGAGGAGGTGTTCCGCATGGGCGAGAAGTTCGTGGACGCCGCCCACGCCCGCTACCCGCCCGGGATCATCGGGCCGTTCTGCTTGCAGACGTGCATCGACCCGGACGGCCACCCGACCGTCTTCGACGTGGCGGCGCGGATCGGCGGGGGGACGAACGTCCACATCGCGCTGGGCCACCCGTACGGGAACTCTCTCTGGCGGACCGAGATGAGCACGGGCCGCCGGATCGCGCTCGAGATCCGCCACGCGCTCGAGGAGCACCGGTTGAAGGAGATCATCACGTGACCGGCCCCCCCGTGGCCCTCCAGCGGACGCCGCTCTTCGACTACCACCGGCGCCACGGAGGCCACCTGGTCCCGTTCGCGGGCTGGGAGATGCCCCTCTACTACTCGAGCATCCTCGCCGAACACAACGCGGTCCGGACCTCCGCGGGCCTGTTCGACGTCTCCCACATGGGGATCCTCACGGTGGCGGGGGGCCGCGCGACCGACCTCCTCGGCCGGCGGACGGTCACGAACGCGGAGAAGATCCTCCCGGGCCAGGTCCGGTACTCGTTCCTTCTGGAGGCGTCCGGGGGGATCGTGGACGACCTCCTCATCAGCCGCATCGACCCGGGCGACGAGGTGGCCCGCCGATTCCTGGTGGTGCCGAACGCGGGCCGGGCCGCCGAGGTCGAAGAGATCCTCCGCCAGCACCGGGCGCCGGACACGACCGTCCACCGCTGGAACGCGGAGGTCGGCCTGCTCGCCCTCCAGGGGCCCCGGTCGCGCGACCTCCTCGAGAGCGTCTTCGGCTGGGACCTCAAGGACCTCCGCTTCTACCATCTCGCCTTCTTCCCGGCCGACGCGGCCGCAGCGGACCGGAAGGGCCGGCTCGGCCTCCCCTTCCCCGCCGGGCTCGACCGCACGATCCTTGTGAGCCGGACCGGTTACACGGGGGAGCTCGGGTACGAGCTGTTCGTCCGTCACGAGGCCGTGGACGCTATCGCCGAACGGCTGCTTACCGCCGGGGCCGTCCCCTGCGGTCTGGGGTGCCGGGACACGCTGCGCCTCGAGAAGGGCTACCTCCTCTCGGGCCAGGAGTTCCACCGCGACCACACCCCGCTCGAGGCGGCCCAGGACCGGTTCGTCGAGCTCGACCACCCGTTCGTCGGGAAGGAGGTCCTCGACCAGCAGCACGCCGCGGGACCGCCGGTCCGGCTGGTCGGGATCGAGGTCGACGCCCCCGGGGCCATCCCGCGGCACGGGACCCCCGTCCACTGGGGAGAGAAGTTCGTGACCCCGGCGACCAGCGGCGGTCTCTCGCCCACCCTGAACCACGGCATCGCGCTCGCCTACCTCCCGAAGGAGGCGACCGCGCCGGGGACCTCGGTCGCCCTCGAAATCCGGGGGAACTCGATTCCGGGGCGGGTCGTCCCCCTCCCGTTCGTCAAGGCCGCTTCGGGGCGAGGGTAAATAGCCCGTCCCCGCCTTTCCTTGGTGGCGAACGATGGCGGTCGGAGCCGGGGGCCGCCCGTGGATCGGCCGGCTGGAGGCCGTCGAGGCGCTCCACCGACGGTTCGAGGATGCACGGGCGGGCAGCGGGGGCGTGACGCTCCTCGTGGGCGACACGGGCGTCGGGAAGTCGACGCTCGTCGGGGCCCTCGTCCAGGACATGCGCCGCCGCGGTGTTCGGGTCCTCGAAGGGCGCGCGCCCGCGGTCGATGCCCCGCCCCCGTTCGCGCTCATCCGGGCCGCGCTCGAAGGAGCCCGCGAACCGGCCGGTGCCGGCCTCGCGGAGGAGATGCCGGCGGCGGGGGCCCCCGCCGCGTTCCTCATCGGTTTCGCGCCGCGGCTGGATGATGGGGTGCTGTCGGCCCCGGTCCGCATCGAGGACCGCCTGATCTCCGCCCTCGAGACGGCGGACGAGCGGCGGGAGGCGATCCGCGACCCCATCTGGTCGGGCATCGCCGAGCAGTTCCACGAGTTCACCCGTCGCGGGCCGACCGTCCTCGTCCTCGAGGACCTCCACCGGGCCGACCCGATGTCGCTCGAGGCGGTCGAGTATCTCGCGCGCCAGCTCCAGAACCGGCCGCTCTGGATCCTCGGCACCGTGCGGCCGCTCTCTTCCCTGCCGTCGTCCCGGCGGGCGCGGCTCGAGGAGTTCGAGAATCGCACGCGCGCGCGCCGCATCGTCCTCCGCCCGCTCACCTCGGACGAGGTCGCCGACTACCTCCGAGACCGCGAGCCCGGCCGCCCGTTCACCCCGGAGGAGGTCGCCCGCCGGTACTCCGAGACCGGTGGAAACCCGCTCCTCCTGGAGCAACTCGACCGCCGCCTCCGCGTCCCGAACGCGCCGCCGCTCGTCCAGATCCCGGGCGACGTCGACGTCGAGCCGACCGTCCCCCCGCTCGACCAGGAGGAGGACCGCACGCTCGCGGTCGCTTCCGTCATCGGCCCCGAGCTGTCGTTCCAGCTCCTCCTCCGCGCGAGCGGGGAGGACGAGGAGCGCCTCGCCGAGGCGATCGACCGCCTGGTCGGCCGCGGGCTCCTCTTCGAGCGGCCGGGCGAACTGTTGACGTTCGCCGACGACCGGCTCCGCGAGAACGTCTACCGTGGGCTCACCGAGAGCCGTCGCCGGCTCCTGCACCGCCGGGTCGGCGAGGCGCTCGAGGCGACGGGGAGCGCCGACATCGCGACCATCTACGCGCTCGCCCGCCACTTCTATCTCGGCAAGGTGGACGAGAAGTCGCTCCAGTACAACCGGACCGCCGCCGAACTCGCCGACCGCTCGTTCTCCCCCGAGACGGCGCGCGAGCACCTCGAGCGGGCCCTCGAGAGCTTCCGTCGGCTGAAGCCGGACGACTGGGAGGGCGAGATGGAGCTCGTCCTCGAGCTCGCGCAGCAGATCGACCACGTGGGCCAGCTCAAGGAGGCGGAGGAGCTCCTCCGCCACCACCTGGCCCGGCGTGGGCTCGCGAGCCGACTCCCGACCCATGTCCTCGCGCTCCTCGAGCTCTACCTCGCCCGCATCCAGACCGACCGTGGGGAGTGGCGCGCCGCCGCCGAGACGACGGCGCGGCTCCTCGCGCTTCCGGAGTTGACCGACCACCCGGCGATCCTCCTCGGGGTCCACCATCTTCACGGGGAGACGCTCTACTACGAGGGACGGTACACCGAGGCGCTCGAGGAGAACGCGAAGGAGCTCGACCTCGCACGGGCGACCCAGAACGAGCGCGCCCTGGCCCGCGGCCAGGTCCGTCGCGCGAACGCCCTCGGGATGCTCGGCCGCTCCGACCAGGCGATGGTCGAAGCGCGTGCCGCGGCGGGGGCGCTCGAGCGGCTCGGGGACCTCCGGGAGGCGGCGTTCGCCCACCTGTTCCTCGGGGTCGTCATCTCCGGTCAGGGGACGACGCCCCAGCGGTGGACGGAAGCGATCACCGAGTTCGCCGAGGCGGTGCGGCTCGCCGAGAAGGCCCACGACCTGCGCCGAGTCGGTTGGGCGTTGTTCAACACCGCCGACATCCTGCGCGAGGCCGGCGAGCTCGACCAGGCGGCCGAAAAGAACGCACGGTCGCGGGAGATCCTCGAGCGGATCGGCGACCGATTTGGTCTCGTCCAGGCCCTGATCATCCAGGGGAAGATCCTCCACGACCGGGGCGAGTACGACCGGGCCGAGGCCGAGCTCCTCGAGGCGTACCGCATCGTGCGGGAGCTCAAGGCGCCGGCCGACGAGGTGGACGTCGTCCTGCGCCTGGCCCAGCTCTCCTACGCCCGCGGCGACCGGGCGAACGCCCGCCGTCGGGTCCAGGAGCTCGAGCGCCAGAACCTCCCCGCGCTGCGGCCGGACGTCGCCGCCGACTTCGAGCGATTGAAGCGGGCGCTCCGGACGAAGGAAGGGGAGAAGACGGATGGTCCGGCGGAGTGACCGCCCCGCCGGGCTGCGCCGGCTCGCCCGGGACGCCCTCTCCGAGGACCGCGTGGCCCGCGACCGAACGACCCGTGCGGTCGTCAGCGGTGGAAGACGCGCCGTCGGGTCGGTGACGGCCCAGGCGCCCGGCGTCCTCTCGGGGCTCTCGGCGGCCGTCGCGGTCGC